>JAEEGJ010003226.1_pt1 | contig 65233 bp, 40 predicted proteins | sample 8958761 | NCBI WGS metagenome assembly JAEEGJ01 (sample SAMN16246546, study PRJNA631951) | gut metagenome | biome: gut microbiome; feature: rumen; material: RS-attached | host: Bos | place: Iran: Karaj | collected 2018-10 | reverse complement strand
TCAATCCTGACGTGGAATACAGTCTGCATATCGAGGTAGACGGCGAAGTGTATGAGTCAGAGCCTCAGAAACCCTTGCGTACCGAGGAAATAGCAGAGGTAACAGGGGTACAGAATACGCCCTATAGTAATATTGACATACTCGTCACAACTGAAGCTCCCTCTTCGGCAGATGAGGCGAAATACTATTCGTGGACTTACGATGAGACTTGGGAAGTACTTCCTGACCTCACAACCAACATTTATTTCGACCCTGATAGTATGAGAGTCTTTAAATACTGCGATTCTATTCCCAACCCATATCCTAAGCGGGGATGGAAGGACGGCAGGAGTTCGATGACAATGATTGGTGCAACTACCAATTACGAAGGTCAGCAAATCCAAGGGCTCAAAATGTACGAAATCGCCAGTACCGATGATCGTATCGCTAAGAGGTACAGTGGACTGATACACCAGCGTGCCATTTCAAAGGCAGAATACGAATATGAGCTTGCACGGCGTCAGGCCAATTCAGAGATGGGAGGATTGTTCACCCCCCAGCCATCTGCCCTGCCTACAAATATCCGTTGCCTCACATCCAACAAGCGTGCCATCGGCTATATCGGCTGTTCGTTGAACACAAGCGATTACAGATTTTACCTCAATGCCTCTGATTTCTCCACCCACATTCCACGAAGAGACGGTCTGGAATGGTATTATTTTCAAGGCTCTGACGAGAAAAAGTACAAGCTGTTCCTTATCGAATCCCGTAATAGGGTTTATCAAGGCAAGATTCTATGCGTATGGGAAGACTTGAGAATGGAAGTGGCTGGCGGAAAGTTGGAAACGGGGTGGGCCTCGAGCGTTTATCAACTCGATGTAAGATATAAAGGCGCATATATCGAAAAACCTGATTTTTGGAAAGATGAATAATAGAATATTTTCACTGACAGCTGCGTTGGTGCTAGCCTTGAGTAGCTTTGCTGCGAGTATAGAGACCGACCGTTCATGGTATCTTGCCGGTGAGGCGATGAAGATAAGCGTCACTCTCGACGATGCCGTGATAGCCTATGCCGAGTTGTGTGACACGCATCGTCTGGCATCTGGCGTCTTGATTGGTCTTAAAGAGAATAAGGGTACAGGTACGATTGAACTGCCAGCCGACCTCCATAGCGGCTACTATGTGCTATCGGTCTATACCCGTGACAATGCCAACGTCATCCAACGCCTTGTCGCCATCGTCAATCCTCTTCGCAAAAGCGGGGATGATGATATTGAATGGGTGGTGGATGACGGACTGTCATTTGGTGAGACTCAAGCACCTGTCGCTATGACAGCCCAGAAAGCTGTCGATATCCGTGAGACGGAAGGCCATATTATCAAGGCGCGTGTAAGAAACGTCGGTAACTTCAAACCCAATCAGATTACGCCGTCCTTGAGTGTCATTGGCAAGCAGATTCATTATTTTGAGGGAAAGATGGTTAATGATACCACAGCCGTCTTTTACACCTACGGCGTCAATGGCCGTCAGTCGATCGTGATCTCTGCTTTGTCATCCACAGGCACAAGTCTGCCCATCGAGATGATGAGTCCGTTTGCTACTCTGCTTCCAAAGCAGCTCCCACATCTCGTGTTCCATTATAACCGTCGTGAGGTGGAAGATCGTTCTTTGGATATGCAGCGGCATCAGATGGTCAGGAATCAGGAGCCGGTAGTCAGTAGATACGACGAAACTGCGTATGGCACTAAGCCTGATCTGAGCTATAATCTTGACGAATACCGTCAGTTCCTTTCTATCAGAGAGGTGCTGCTGGAATATGTAAACTGCGTGAAAAATACCAAGGTAAATGGTCGGGCTCAGTTGGTTGTCCGCAGTCCGGAAGCATCCTTCGACAGTTCATTGCCGACATTGGTGCTGATTGATGGCATGCCGGTTATCAACACAGAGCGACTGCTCAGTTACGACGCCCGTCGCATTCACTATATCAACATCTACGGTGGCCAATACACATTCGGCAATGGCGTTTATAATGGCATTCTCTCGTTTGTCACCCGCTCCGGCCGACTCACCAACTACCCCGTAGAGCCCAATATGCAATATCTGGATTACGATTTCCCTCTCACTTCAGATAGTCGGTAATGAACTGCTCTTCGGGTTCGCCTGCACGGAAATGCGATTTGTTATCGTAATAATTTTGTGGTCTCGGATTTATTTCTTACTTTTGCACGCAAAAAGAAACGAATCAATATGAGAAGGAGAGAAGGAGTAAGGAGAGGAGGGGTAAGTAGGCTGGTTCTCACCGCTGTCTTGACATTGTTTGCTTTTAGCGTATCGGCGCAATTCAGGATTAATGCGGGCGGTGACAGTCCGTTGCGGAAATTGCAGTATGCCGAGTTGGCCATCACAAACCTTTATGTGGATAGTGTCGACGAGCAGAAATTGGTGGAAGATGCCATCAAGGGTATGCTCGACAAGCTCGATCCGCATTCCAGTTATGCGACGCCTAAGGAAGTGAAGGAACTCAATGAGCCCTTGAATGGTAATTTCGAGGGTATCGGTGTGCAGTTTAACATGATGGACGATACGTTGGTGGTAATCCAACCCGTAACCAAAGGTCCTTCTGAGAAAGTGGGCATCATAGCCGGCGACCGTATCGTATCTGTGAACGACACGGCAATCGCGGGTGTCAAGATGTCGAAGGAAGAGATTATGAAACGTCTGCGTGGCCCGAAGGGTACGAAGGTGGAACTGGGTGTTGTCCGTTTAGGCATCAAGGATAAACTGACATTCACCGTGGTTCGCGATAAGATTCCCGTTCATTCCATCGATGCCACCTATATGATTCGTCCAGGCATCGGCTATATCCGTATCGGTAATTTTGGGGCACAGACTTATGACGAGTTTGTGGAGAGCATCGAAAAGCTTCAGGCTCAGGGCATGAAGGATATGATTCTGGACCTGCAGGAGAATGGCGGTGGCTATCTGAAAGCCGCTGTCGACATTGCCGACGAATTCCTGGAGCGAGGAGATATGATTGTCTATACCGATGGTCGTAAGGTGCAGCGTACGGAATACAAGGCGCATGGCAACGGTAAATTCACCAAAGGCAAGGTGGTCGTGTTGGTTGATGGCTATACGGCTTCAGCGGCAGAGATTGTGACGGGAGCCATTCAGGATCAGGATCGTGGTCTGGTGGTGGGCCGTCGCACGTTTGGCAAGGGTCTGGTTCAACGTCCCATCGACCTGCCTGACGGTTCGATGATTCGTCTGACCATCGCGCATTATTATACGCCCTCAGGACGTTGCATCCAGAAGCCTTATACCAAAGGCGGGGGCAAGGACTATGCGATGGATATGGTGAACCGTCTGAAGAGTGGTGAGCTGACCAATGCCGATAGTGTTCATTTTGCCGATTCGCTGAAGTATGAGACCCTTCGCCAGCATCGTACCGTCTATGGCGGCGGCGGTATCATGCCCGACTATTTCGTGCCACTCGATACCACCGTTTACACCCGTTATCATCGTGAATTGGCGGCTAAGGGCATCATTATCCAGCAGAACCTGCGCTATGTCGACAACCATCGTAAAGAGTTGAAGAAGCGCTGGCAGTCGTTTGATGATTTCAAGCAGCAGTTCGAAGTGCCCCAGCGTCTGCTCGACGATGTGGTAGCTGAGGGTAAGAAGCAGAAGATAGAGCCCAAGGATGAGGCTGAACTCGAGAAGTCGCTGGCCTATATCCGTTTGCAGCTGAAGGCTTTAATAGCGCGAGATATCTGGGATATGAGCGAATACTTCTCTGTAATCAACGAACGGAGCGAGATCGTTAAGAAAGCACTAGAAATAATGGAAAAATGATAATGAAAAATAGCAAAGCCTTTCTTTATTTTGTTTGTTGCATAGCGTCAATGGGCGGACTGCTCTTCGGCTATGATTGGGTTGTAATCGGAGGCGCAAAGCCGTTCTATGAGGAGTTTTTTGGTATCAGCGATTCGCCAGTGTTGCAAGGTGTTGCTATGTCGACAGCTTTAGTGGGCTGTTTGATAGGTGCAATGGTGGCTGGTGCTGCTGCCGACAGATTTGGGCGTAAGTTGCTGCTGATAGTGGCAGCAATGCTGTTTACGGTATCAGCCATCGCCACAGGCTTGTTCAATGATTTCACCTTGTTTAATATCGCTCGCTTTATCGGTGGCGTGGGTATCGGCGTGGCTTCTGCTCTCTCACCGATGTATATCGCAGAAGTGAGTCCCACAGCAATTCGTGGACGAATGGTTTCATTGAATCAGTTGACCATTGTGTTGGGAATCTTATCGGCGCAGGTAGTGAATATGTTACTGGCGAGAGACACATCTGTGGCAGAGAGTCAGGCGTGGAACCTGGAATGGGGCTGGCGCTGGATGTTCTGGGCCGAGACGGTACCTGCAGCCATATTTCTTGTCATGAGCTTTTTTATTCCTGAGAGCCCTGTATACCTGAGGATGAAGAATGAGGATGAAGAAAAGGCTATCGAGGAATTGATCATTACGGAAGAAGATTATATCGTTTCTACTCCGGATGATAGATTTGATATGGATTATTCTCGTGCAGGGGTGATGCATAAATTGTCAATGCTGATAACTCAGTCCTCATTTAGGAAAGTGTTGCTGTTGGGTTTGGTGATAGCAGTGTTCCAGCAATGGTGTGGAACAAACGTAATTTTCAACTATGCTCAGGAAATCTTCGTAGGGGCAGGCTTCGATGTCGACAGCATGTTTATCAACATCGTGATAACAGGCATCGCCAATGTCATCTTCACCATCGTGGCACTTTATACGATTGAGAGGTGGGGTCGTCGTACTTTGATACTGTTGGGTGCTGGTGGCTTGGGACTCATTTATCTGATGCTTGGAACCTGCTATTTCTTCGAAGTGAAAGGCTTTGCGATGGTGTGTCTCGTGGTGGCTGCAATTTCTACTTATGCGATGACGTTGGGACCTGTTACCTGGACGCTGTTGGCGGAGATTTTCCCCAATCGTATTCGTGGTATCGCGATGGCCACTTGTACCTTCGCTCTTTGGGCGGGTTGCTGCACGCTCACTTTCTCGTTCCCCTCGATGAATGCTGCTTTAGGTTCCAGCGGCACTTTCTGGATTTATAGCGCCATCTGCGTTTGTGCTTTCATTTTCCTTTGGAACCGTTGTCCAGAAACCAAGGGTAAGAGTTTGGAGGAATTGGAACAAGAGCTGACAGCAGAGCAACCATTTCTAAACGATAAACTTTAAACTCTTTACAAAGAATATGGTAAAGGCTTGGAGAGAGTTGGTGACGATACCAACCTATGAAATAGGCAAGGCGGAGAAAGCTCCGATGTTTTTGGAGAAACGCGTGTATCAGGGGTCAAGCGGTGTGGTCTATCCTTACCCCGTCATCGAGTCTATCAGCGATGAGAAGGTAGACAAGGACTACAAGGCCGTATATCTCGAGAATGAGTATATCAAGGTGATGATTCTGCCAGAGTTGGGTGGACGTATCCAGATGGCCTACGACAAGATTAAGCAGCGTCACTTCGTTTATTATAACCATGTAGTGAAACCTGCACTTGTGGGATTGGCAGGTCCTTGGATCAGTGGCGGCATCGAGTTTAACTGGCCCCAGCACCATCGTCCTTCAACCTTTATGCCTGTTGACTGCGACATTGTGGAGAACGAGGATGGTTCAGTGACGGTATGGGTGAACGAGATGGAGCGGATGTTCCATCAGAAGGGTATGGCAGGCTTTACACTGCGACCTGGTTGTGCCTATCTTGAGATTCAGGGTCGTGTGAGCAATCGTACCAACCTGCCACAGACCTTCTTATGGTGGGCAAACCCGGCTGTCGAGGTAAATGATGCCTATCAGAGTGTGTTCCCGCCTGATGTAAATGCGGTCTTCGATCATGGTAAACGAGCTGTGTCAAGTTTCCCCATCGCCACGGGCACTTATTATAAAATGGATTATTCGGCTGGTGTGGATATCTCGAACTACAAGAATATCCCTGTGCCGACGTCCTATATGGCCGTCAATTCGAAGTATGACTTCGAGGGTGGTTATGAGAACGATACAAAGGGTGGTATGCTGCATGTGGCCAGCCATCGCTTCTCGCCAGGCAAGAAGCAATGGACCTGGGGCAATGGTGACTTCGGGCGAGCCTGGGATCGTAATCTCACGGATGAGGCTATAGGAACGACAGCAGACGGTCTGCCCGTCGGAACTGTCCGTAAAGGCTTCCGGCCGTATATCGAACTGATGGCGGGTGTCTATACGGAGAACCAGCCCGACTTCACATGGCTCATGCCCTACGAAGAGAAACAGTTTGTGCAGTACTTCATGCCTTATCGTGAAATCGGTATTGTGAAACAGGCTTCGAAGGACTTTATTCTCAATATTGAGGATGCCGGAGAGGGTAAGGTGACTCTTAAGATTCTGGCTACGTCGAAACAGACGGTCAGAATTGTTCTCGATGGAGAGGAATGCGAAGAATATTATAATAAGGTAGTGACATTGTCGCCAGAAGACGTACTCATTGAGACCGTTTCAATTGGTCATGAAACGCTGAAAAACCTGCAATTGACCATCGACCGCGCTGACCAAAACCGACAATTCCCGTTGCTGGAGTGGCATGCCGAGCCTGATGAGATACGTCCTATTCCTGATGCTGCTGAGGCTGCCTTATCGCCACAGGAGACGAAAACGATTGACCAACTCTATCTGACAGGTCTGCATCTCGAACAATACCGTCATGCGACTTGGAGAGCCCTCGATTATTACGAGGAAGCTTTGCGACGTGATCCGTTGGACTATCGCTGCAATATGCAGACGGGATTGTGGTATCTTCGTCGTGCGCGCTTCGAGAAAGCGGAGCCGTATCTCCAGACGGCTGTCAAGGTATTGAAGAAGCGCAATCCTAATCCCTATGATGGTGAACCGTTATTCTATCTGGGCATCGTCAAACGATTCCGTCATCAATGGCGAGAGGCCTATGAGCTGTTCTGGAAGTCTACGTGGAACAAGGCGTGGGCCGATGCCGGCTATTATGAGGCAGCCTGTATCAGTATGTACCAGGAACGCTGGGAGGATGCCCTCGACGAACTCGAGCGCGCCTTGATCAGCAACAGTCATAATCATCAGGCACGTGCGCTGAAGGCCGTTACTCTGCGTAAACTCGGAAGAAAAGACGAGGCGCTTAGTTGGATCAAGGAGAGTTACAAGATAGACCCCTTCAACTATGTCTGTATGTTTGAGGAATATCAGCTGACAAACGATCATGCACCCTTGGAGCATATGGTCGAACTGATGCATGGCAGTATCTGTAACTATCACGAGACGGCGCTCGATTATGCCCATGCGGGGTTGACGGACGAGGCAACACAAGTGCTTCAGACGGCCATTGACAAGGGTGTGGAGGAATCTCCATTGACCTATTACTATCTGGCTTATTGGAATAAATTATCTGGGAGTAATGATTATCTTGAAAAAGCCGTCACTATCAGTCCCGACTATTGCTTCCCCAATCGTCTGGAGGATGCTGAAATACTTGGATTCCTGATGGAACTGCCATTTGTCGAAGATGCCAGAATCCCCTATTATCTCGGTTGTCTCTATTACGACAAGCGTCAGTATGACGTTGCTATCAGAAATTGGGAATGCTCAGCGAAACTCGAACCCAACTTCCCCATTGTATGGCGCAATCTTGCATTGGCTCGTTTCAACAAAGAGAATCGTCAGGATGAGGCTCTCGAATATATGGAGAAGGCTTTCCATTTAGATGAGACAGACAGTCGCATGCTGATGGAGCTCGACCAGCTTTATAAGCGTCTGCATAAGCCCCATCAGGTGCGTCTTGACTTCCTGCAGAAGTATCCCCAACTCATTCAACAGCGCGATGACCTTGTGCTCGAAGAGATTACATTGCTCAATCAACTTGGCCGCTATGAGGAGGCTATGAAAAAGCTTGATGCTCATCAGTTCCATCCTTGGGAGGGTGGTGAAGGCAAGGTGTCCTCGCAATATCAGATATGTCGTGTGGAACTGGCGAAGCAGGAGCTGGCAAAGCAAGACAAACAAGAAAGAAAAGATAATATAAATAAGGCAATACGACTTTTGGAGGAATGCCTCGAATATCCGCCCCATCTGGGCGAGGGTAAACTCTATGGTGCGCAGGAGAACGATTTCTATTATCTGCTTGGTGTCGCTTACGATGCCCTTGGTCAGACAGAAAAGGCTGTTGCCTGTTGGCAGGAGGCCACGAAAGGCCCTCAGGAGCCTGCTGCTGCAATGTACTACAACGACGCTAAGCCCGACAAGATTTTCTATCAGGGTCTGGCATTACGGAAACTGGGACGTGAGGATGAGGCGCATGGCCGTTTCTACAAACTCATTAATTACGGTAAGCAGCACATCTACGACAAGGTGGTGATGGACTACTTTGCGGTGTCATTGCCCGATCTGCTGATTTGGGAGGATTCGCTCGATATCAAGAATCTCATCCACTGTAAATACATGTTGGCTCTTGGCTATTACGGTATGGGCGATAAGGAAAAGGGGTTGAGATATCTTTCAGAAGTCGAGAATCTCGACAATAACCATCAGGGTATTCAGCAGTTCCGTACGCTCATCTCATAGCCAACGCCTTGTCTTCTGCGGCTTCCATGATTTCACGCTCACCTGGCCCTTTGTCGTTGATGCCGCAGAGGTGAAGGATGCCGTGTATGATCACCCGATGCAGCTCTTCATCGTAGGGCCGTCCGAACTTGTCAGCATTGGTGAAGACGGTGTCGAGCGAAATATACAGGTCACCGTTCAGTATCTTGCCTTCAGAATAGTCGAAGGTGATGATGTCCGTGTAGTAGTCATGACCTAAGAACTCATTGTTCACCTCAAGAATCTTGTCATCGTTTACGAACATATAGCCAATCTCACCGATCTTCTTTCCGTAAGTGGCTGCCACCTCCTTAATCCAGTTCGAGGTTTCACGCTTCTTGATATTGGGGAACTTCACCCCTTCGCTGCTATAGCTTATCATCTGGCATTGGGATTTGTTATTCACTTTTCTTTGGTAAGTAGGGCGTAATGTCAACACCGAAGTGCTGCAATTCGCGCAGGGCACTCGACGAGATACTAGCCAGTTCGGGCTCCGTATAGAGCAGGATGGTCTCAATGCCGCCAATCTTGCGGTTGAAGTCAGCCTGCCATTGCTCATACTCAAAGTCACTCACCGACCGTACACCTTTCACAATAAACTGTGCGCCTTCAGCCTTTGCAAAGTCTATTGCTAAGCCGTCATACGACTTTACTTCGATGTGCTCGTCGTTGGCATACAACTGGCGGATAGCCTCCATACGCGCCTCAGCTGAGGGCATGTCGGGTTTATGGACATTATCGCCCACAACGCCAATCACCAGCCTGTCGAACAACGGGAGAGCCCGCTTTACAATCGAGTCATGTCCGATGGTAAACGGATTGAAGCTGCCTACAAATACGCCTGTCCTTATCATGGGTGCAAAGATACAAAGATTTTGGGGAAAAATGAAGAAAAAGAAAAAAAGAATGGAATTTCGTGTAGTTTTTCGTAACTTTGCTGCGTCTAATGGGCAAATGATTCAAAAAACAGAAAGACAATGAATGGATTAGAAAGACAGTTTGCGCAAACCGTTGCAGAGCACAAGAGCACCATCTACACCGTGTGCTACATGTTCTCGCAGGATGCCGACGAGGTGAACGACCTGTTCCAGGAGGTACTAGTCAATCTTTGGAAGGGTTTCGAGAGCTTCGAGCATCGCAGTGACATCCGGACGTGGATCTATCGCGTCGCCCTCAACACCTGTATCTCAATTGACAGGAAAAAGAAGCGTCGCTCATCCGAAGTGCGACTGACTATGGACATCAACCTCTTTGAAGACCGCGACGAGGACACCAAGCAAGTGGACATGCTCCACAAGCGCATCTCCAAGTTGCAACCCTTCGATAGGGCTATCGTCCTGCTCTGGCTCGAAAACCTATCGTACGAGGAGATCGGACAGATTGTCGGTATCAGCACTAAGAACGTCAGTGTCCGCCTGTTTAGAATCAGAGAGCAATTAAAAAACATGTCTAACGATTAAAACTTTCCCATTATGAACAACGATTATCAGAACACCCAGAATACTCAGACCGATATGGAATTAGAGAACATGCGCCAGCAGATGAACACGCTGAAAAAGAAACTGGAGCAGCAGGAAATTGTGAACGACGGTCTGATGCGCCGCTCAATGAAGAATACCGCAGGCAACATCAGTCGCAGATATTATCTCATCATGGCCCTCTGCCTGTTGATGATCCCCTATAGCTACTGGGCATTCGTGATGCTAAACGGTTTCTCCATTCCTTTCTGGATTTTCACCTGCATCACCATGCTGGTTAGCTTTGGAGGCACCTATTATAACAGCAGGAAACTGAGCGATTCGAACATGATGACCAACAACCTCGTGGATGTCCGTCGCCGTATGGCCCGTGCCAAGAAGTTCGATGCCAACTGGCTCTTCATCGGCATTCCCATCGCTATCGTCTTTCTGGGCTGGTTTATGTACGAGTCCTATCTGCTTCATCCCGATGCATTTTTCAACGGACTCTTCTGGGCAGGATGCATCGGTGGTATCATTGGAGCAATCTGGGGATTCTCTCTCCACTTCAAGACACAGCGCCAGTATCAGGATATTATCGACCAGATCGAGGACATCACCGCTGAACAGTAAATACGGTTGCCATATCCACTCAAGGCCGCTGACGACTCTATTCAGGAGTCCAGCGGCTTTTTTTGATGCTAATCAAAGAGATTGGGTTCCATGATATTTCCCCCATAGGGATTGCGGCCGAAATGCTTGTAGGCCAGTTCGGTGACCATACGACCACGAGGCGTGCGCTTGATGAAGCCTTCCATGATGAGGAAGGGCTCATAGACCTCTTCAACGGTGCCTGCATCCTCGCCGATGGCAGTAGCGATGGTGGTGATACCTACAGGACCACCCTTGAACTTGTCGATGATGGTAAGCAGAATCTTGTTGTCAATCTCATCGAGGCCATATTGGTCGATGTTCAGGGCCGTGAGGGCAATCTTCGTGATCTTTGTATCAATCTTGCCATTACCCTTCACCTGAGCGAAATCACGCACGCGGCGCAAGAGTGCATTAGCGATACGGGGCGTACCTCTTGAACGACCTGCTATCTCCAAGGCAGCATCCTCAGTAATGGGCACACCAAGAATATTGGCAGAACGCTCGATGATTTGTTGTAGCGTCTCTGGGTCGTAATATTCCAAGTGCATGTTGATGCCGAAACGAGCTCTTAAAGGTGCTGTCAGCAGTCCGCTACGGGTGGTGGCACCAACAAGCGTAAACGGATTCAGGTCAATCTGTATCGAACGGGCAGAAGGGCCTTTATCGATCATGATGTCGATGCGGTAGTCCTCCATTGCTGAATAGAGATATTCCTCGACAACAGGCGAGAGACGGTGGATTTCATCGATAAACAACACATCGTTTTTCTCCAGCGAAGTCAGGATGCCTGCCAAGTCGCCTGGTTTGTCGAGCACAGGACCTGAGGTAATCTTAAAGCCTACACCCAGTTCGTTGGCGATAATGTTCGACAGCGTGGTCTTTCCCAAGCCGGGAGGGCCGTGTAACAGCGTGTGGTCGAGGGGCTCGCCACGATATTTGGCGGCCTCGACAAAGACCTCCAGATTCTCCACAACCTTCTTCTGGCCACTGAAATCCCTGAAGGCCAGCGGTCGCAGCGCATTCTCAAAGTCCTTTTCGCCTTGTGAATACTGTTCTTCGCGTATGTCGAAATCTTCGTCTATCATGTTTGAATATCAACCTTGCAAAGGTACGTAGATTTCCTTAAACGGCCAAATATTTTGTTCGAAAAGTATCGGAAAGCCTTTATTATTCCGTTTTCCTGCAAAGAAACAGTTGGTGTTGGCCATCGGCTAATGTGGTGGCGAAGAGATAGAGATTGCCTCCGTCTTTCAGCTTCAGGCGCTTTCTCAGTTCAGCTACCGACAGAGGGAAGTTGCGCACAGTGATGTTGGCCTTGTCGATACCAGCGAGGGCAGTTTTCAACTCACGTTTGTTCATCGAGGTGGTCTTCTCAATAGTAAAGCGCCGACCAGGAAAATCGCTGATATCATGGTCGGAAACGAACAGATGGCTGTTCTTATCAAGCTGGGAAACATTGAATCGCTGCTCTAATAAAGTAAAGCAACCAGCCTTCATGATAGAGGCATTAGGCTCGAAGAGGTAGGCTTGGGAGCTCATGGGGACAGGCACTCTGATCTCCGCAATGCTACGCTCATTGAGCCAGTCCCCCTGATCTCCTTCGAACACTTGATCGTTGTTTACACAAAAGAGCTTTAAGGGCTTTTCTTCTTTCGATAGGATGAGCAGTAGTTCCTTGCACTCATTGTCTACAGAGACGATGTGCACCTCATTGACGTGGCCCAGATCCTCTACCGCCTTTCGCCAGTCGAGCATGGGCGAGAGTTTCAGCATCACACGATCAGCCTTGTCGAGCAGTTCATCGCGCAGCTCCAAAATGTTAGGCGTACAGTCAGCAATACCATAGGTGCGAGCCCCATGATTGTCCCTTCGTGCTGGGTCTAAATAGATAAGGTCTGCATGATCGATTTGATGCAGATATTCGACGCCATCGGCACAAATCACCTCGATATGGTTCAAACCCAAAAGTTTGTAATTCTCCGATGAAATGGCGCAAAGTGGCGCTTGTTGCTCTACATGGACGGCCTTTTGGAAACCTTGCGACATAAAGGCCATATCCACGCCAAAACCAGCCGTTAGATCTACGATAAGTGCCCCTTTTCCTGCAATAAGTGCCTTGTATCTTGCCGTCTGCTCGCTCGAGCATTGCTCCATCGAGAGGTGAGGGGGATAGACAATTCCATCGACAGCCGCCCATGAGGGAAGCTTTGTCTTTGCCTTCTGACGGCCCGCAATCTGCTCAAGGGCAAAGGACAGATCCACCTCAGGGTTTTTCGTTCCCTGAAGGGCCAACTGACGCACATCTGCCTCAGCATGTTCGTGGATAAAATCGATGGTCGCCTGATTCATTCCGAGTGCAAAGATACTTGATTTTCTTCAATTTACGCATTTTTCTCGCCGTTTTTTCCCTTCTTTCCGTTTTTATTCGTACCTTTGCAACCTCAACCATTAAGAATCATTTTTATGAGAAAGAATTTTTTGACATTGACCGTGCTGGCATTGGGTGCGTTTTCCTCTTGCTTTGCCGGTGGTCTGATGACCAACACAAACTATCACATCGCATTCGACCGTATGATGGCGCGTGGTGCAACATTCGACATCGATGCAGCCTACTCGAACCCTGCTGGACTGGCTTGGGGACATGATGGCTTCCAGCTCTCTCTCAACTTCCAGAAACCTTGGCAGAACCGCGACATAGAGGTTTCAGTACCTAGTTATCTCGGCTCCAATTTCGATAAGAAATACGAAGGTAAGGCTTCTGCCCCCATCGTGCCAGCTTTGTTTGCAGCCTATAAGAAGGACAACATCGCGCTGTCGGCCATGATTGGTATCGTGGGTAGCGGTGGATTCGTCAAGTATGAGGAGGGTATTCCTATGTTTGAGGTTCCCTTGAGAGCAATGCTCGCACAGAGTGGCATGAGGCCAGATATGTATGACTACGACTCAGAGATGAAGGGAAAACAGTATATCTATGGCGGACAATTGAACCTGACCTATAAGGTAGATGACCACTGGTCTGTAGCCGCTGGTATCAGGGCCAACTATTACGATGGTTATAATCGTGGTCATGTAGTGGCAAGTTTGCCAGCTTATAGTTCTGTTGCGCCTGGCAATCTTATCAATCTGCAGCTCGACTGTATCCAGCGCGGCTGGGGCTTTGCTCCTATCGTCAGCGCCAACTATCATAATGGTCCATTGACTGTCGCTGCCCGTTATGAGTTCCGCACGAAGATTTCTACAGAAAACGATACCCAGAAGTTGATCGTGGGTATGTCGGGTCAAGATACCGATGTGAAGGCTTTGGCAGATATGATGGGAACAGAGGCTACTGTGGCTGCACTCACTCCGACGCTTGGTTCAATGGCACAGAAAATCGAGGGCTATCTGCCAGGTGAGAATACCCGCTATGATATGCCTTCGCTCTTCGTAGCAGCTGTGGGTTATGAGTTTACAGAGAAACTGCGAGCCACACTCGAATACCATTTCTTCGACGACAAGCATGCCAAGATGGCTGGCGACCGTCAGAAGGAACTGAAAAACGGTACTCATGAGATTGTAGTTGGTGTGGAGTACGACATCAACGATAAGTTTACCGTCAGTTGTGGTGGTCAGCGCACGGACTATGGTCTGGCCGACGGTTATCAGCAGAATACCTCTTTCGCTTGCGATAGTTATAGTGTAGGCTTTGGTGGTGCATGGAACATCAACGAGAAGATCCGTTTGAATGCCGGCTACTTCATGTCTATCTACAGCGACTACACGACAGAACCCAAGGCTCAGATTTATGGCACGCCATTTACAGGCACAGAGACCTATAGCCGCACCAACTATGTGCTCGGCTTAGGTATCGACTACAAGTTCTGATCATCTTTAGTCTAGGGATTCGAGCATCAGTTCTATTTCCTGATACGTCACTTCGGGCGGACAGAGATTCTTGATAGCAGTCTTTGTTTCGCCCTTTCCTATGGTCTGAATCACCTTGAGGATGGCATCCTGATGCCCAGGCGGCACCAGTTCTGAGAGCGTTACCTCGCTTGTTGGGAGAAAACGAGCCAGATGACCGATGATGGTGGTAACGGTGAGATTGCGGAATTTCGCGATTTCATCGGGCTTCAGGCCTTGTTTGTAGAGTTGGAAAGTGATGTTCCACGTCTTCTCTTTCGGCTCTTTCTTAGGTTTTTCCTTCTTCGTACGCTGCTTTCTGGGCTTCTTAATCTTATCCTCGTCGATGGCATCCAAGAGCGAATATTGTTTCTCATGCAGATAGATGGGAATAGAGAAACCCAGTTCAGCAATCTTCGAGAGCAGGAAACGACGCGAGAGGACAGCCTGACGCACATCGGCCAGCGCCTCTGTGAAACGGCTCATGGCCTGCTTGTTGTTGCTCTTGATCTGTGTGGCTAAGTCGACGGATTGGGCAAAAACTTCGTGAATCGACGATTCGAACCACTCTGCACTGCGCTTCACGCGCTCTTGGAAATCCTCCGTATGCAACGTCTCCATCGCTGACTGGCGGATTTTTTGTAACCATTTCTCAGAGACAGACATCGTCTGGGCGCTGAAATTGGCAAGCACACGCTTATGGAGCTCGGTGATATCCGTAAAACTATGATAGAAGAACTCCGTCATCAGACGTAGCAGATGTTCTTCTTTATAGAAGATATCATGGAAGTCGAACAGTTCCAGAAGTAGGAAACGATAGTATTCCTCTTTCAACTGTGGCAGTCGTGAGATACTCTTCTGCGCTTCTTCCTCCTGATGGTCGATATAGTCCTCCACCCGTTTGTCGGCAATGATGGCTCGTGTCTCAATAGGGGAGGAGAGCACCATACCTTCGAGCGTCTTACAACGACTCAAGGCCACATACACCTGACCTGGTGCAAACGAGAGGTTGGCATCGATGATGGCGCGCTCGAAGGTCAGACCCTGACTCTTGTGGATGGTGATAGCCCATGCCAGACGCAAAGGCAACTGACGGAACTTGCCTTGAATCTTCGTCTCAATCACACGCGTTTCAGGGTTCAACTGATACTGTGCGTTTTCCCATTCCAGGGGCTCAACCTCGATGCCCTCTGCATCGCCAGCACAAAGCACACAGACGCGACTCTCGCTGATTTCTACAATCTCGCCAATACGGCCATTGTAATAGCGGTGTTCGCCCGTGGGATCGTTTTTCACAAACATCACCTGTGCCCCCTCTTTCAACGTGAGCACCTCGCTCGTCGGATAGGAATATTCTGGGAAATTACCTTCTATCTGCGCCTGGAAGGTATAACTATGGCCAGGCAGTTTTTTTAACTCGTTGTCGTTGTAATTATCGGCCAGATAGTTATGGGTGGTCAGACGGATATAGCCCTCGCCTGGTTTGGGGATAAAGGCAGGCTGGCATCGCTGATTCAGGATATTGATATCATCGGCAGTGGGATGGGCTTCACGGATGTGATTGAGCACATCGAGGAAGGTGGCATCTTCCTGACGAAACACCTGACTCAACAAAATGGTGACATATTCAATTTCTTGCAAGGCCTTCGAGCCGAAGAAATAGGGGGTATCGTAATAGGGTTTCAGCAGCGCCTCGTCTTCTGGAGTTACCACAGGCGTGAGTTGCTGTAAGTCGCCAATCATCAGCAGTTGCACACCTCCAAATGGTTTATAATGGTCGCGATACCTTCGCAGCACGGAGTCGATAGCATCGAGCAGATCACTTCTTACCATCGAGATCTCATCGATAATCAGCAAGTCAAGCGAGGCGATGATGCGCCGTTTCTCCTTGCCGAAATCAAATTTGCTTTTAATACGAGCATTGGGAACATAAGGTGTAAAGGGCAGTTGGAAGAACGAGTGGATGGTCATACCGCCTGCATTGATGGCGGCCACACCAGTCGGCGCGACCACTATCGAACGTTTCTTACTCTGTTCTACAACGGTCTTCAGGAAGGTGGTCTTACCTGTTCCGGCCTTACCCGTCAGGAAGATGCTTCGTCCCGTGTGTTCCACGAAATCCCACGCATTGCGCAGTTCGTCATTTGTCTTTGTTTCCATAGTCTTTGAATTTAAAATATAACATATTTATTTCAGCATAATGCCAGTATAGATTCTGCCAGAATTGATACCTAAGCGTCGGGCTGAGAACCAAGTGTCAGGTTGTTTGAAGGTGCAGTCGGATGCAACGGAAATATGATGGGAAGGCACGCCAACCGTTTCGAGTTGCAGTCGATTGCACATAGGAAGGTCGATGTGCCATTTTACATCGCGCCGACTGATTAGTGACATTTCGAAGCCGGCCTTTGCAAAGGCCTCATAGACCTCATCGCCCACCTCAAAACTGTCGAGGCTGATGCCAGGACCAATCTGAGCCTTTATACTCTTTGGTTGCGAGCCATACACCTTCGTCATTTTATCAACAGCCACCTCTACAATGCGCTGTACCGTTCCCCGCCAGCCTGCATGAATGGCACAAACGGCCTTATGCTCAGGGTCGTAGAGCAGCACGGGGATGCAGTCGGCTGTAGAGACACCAATGCACAGACGACTGACATCGGTCATCAAGGCATCTACACCTTCTAACCGTTGTTGCTGTTCGTCGGCAGTAAGCTTCAGAAATGCTTCGTCGATGATGGCCACTTCTGTCAGATGGACCTGATGCGGCATCACCAGTCGGTCGTCGCTGATACCCAGCAATCGGCACAGTGCCTCACGGTTCTGCGCGATAGCCTGAGGGTCATCACCACAGTAGCGGTTGATATTGAATTCACCATAGTTCCCCTTACTATAACCTCCCCGACGGGTAGAGCTAAAGGCAGCGACGCCTTCGCCAAAATCATAGTATCGGAGTTGTGGATGTGTCATTTCTGTATGTTTTGCTTGCAAAGTTACGAAAAAAAGTTCATAAAGCATCATGAAACACAAAAAAATTCGTAACTTTGTCGACAAATTCAGAAAGAATCAACGAACATTCAACTAACAATCAAAATTAATAATGATGAAAAAACTATTTATTTCTGCCCTTCTGGCAGTTCTGGCATTGCAGGTTAATGCACAGACTGATCAGGTTCCTGCCGGCCCAGAACTTGAGTTTGCCCTCCAGTTGAAAGTGACACTCGGACAGGCCTTTTCTATCGAAAACACCCAACATGGTCGTCGTACGGTGATTCCCATCACAGGCGGAACCTTCGAGGGACCAGGCATCAAGGGCACGATTGTCAATGGTGGTGCCGACTACCAACTTGCTAATGCTCAAGGCCGTACAGAACTCGAGGCTATCTACTGCATTAAGACCGACGATGGCATCTATATCCACGTGCGCAATCGTGGTATTATTGCCAACACGAAGGATGCCAATGGCAACCAATCTTTCTATTTCCGCTGTGCCCCTCAGTTTGAGGCCCCAGCCGATAGCAAGTATGGCTGGCTCAACAATTCACTCTTCCTCTGCGCCCCTGAGTTCTCTCAGAACTTCAACGGCATTGTACTCAATGTCTGGAAGGTGAATTAGCCCTCGCGGTTACTTCACTTTCGCGTTCTTCTCTAAGGTCCAGTCCTTGCGCTGCAGGATGGCTGGATTGTCGCCTACGAACATCTTCGAGGCTTCCTGATTGCCTTTGAGTTGCCAGTCGAGCCAGGCGCGGGCCACAATAGCAAACTCACCACCGTTGGGCTGGTTGTAGGTACCACCGTGACCTACGGGCAGGTTGACGGCGATGGCCGGCACATGACTGATGCGCTTGAAGTCGTCCATTCCGTTGTTATAGGCGATGTCTGTCTCGCCACCAAGGATATAGATGATGGGGCAGTGGATCTCCTTCAGTTTGGCTTTTGGCACACTGGGCATTCCTGGCATACGTCGTTGACCGCTACCACCATCCTCAGGCTGCTCAAACAGTCCGCTGTTGCAGATCATAATAGAGGTGACACGCGGATCGAAGCAGTTGAAAAGAGCCTGCAGGCCACCGCACGACATACCTGAGATGCAGATGTTCTTCGTGTCGATCTTCTGATAGAATGGGCTGTTCTTGTCTGCATTCTGAGCAAAGGCCCAGTCCATCGACTCCACCTGCTGTTCTGAGCGCGACTGATTGCCTCGACCCATACCGCCCATGCCTCGAGGAGCATCAGCCTTCGGCATCAGACCGGTAGCCAGTACGAGGTAGCCGTAAGAGGCGATGTCGTTGAGAAACTTTTCGTGGCCACGAGGTGAGTTGGCGCAGCCGCCATTTCCCCATACCAGCACGGGCAGGGCTTTCTTGGCGTTGAATACCGACAGGTCTTTCGGAGCGAAAATGGTGTGCTCCTTGAAACCTTCCACTTCGTACATCACGGCTTTGTAAGGGCCTGTTCCGCCTTCTTCGAGCACGGTAGGCTCCGACTGTGTCTGTGCAAACATGCTTGCGCTCATGGCGAGGGCAAGCGTTAAAGTCATCAATAGTTTCTTCTTCATAAGTTAAAAAAGCATTTAGTTATTATTGATAATAAGAAGGATCGTTGCCGATTCCGCTTGCAAAGATAGGCAATATTTTGTGAACAAGCAAGAAAGCGAGCGAAATAATATTATTTCATGGGTTTCGGTTTTGCTTAGGATGGTTCCTCAGTCGCAGCGAGTCCCATTTGTGCTGGAACTCCTCTTCCTTCCTGCGCACTTCCTTCAGTGCCTTTTTCCGTCGGGCACGGTCCTCTACTTTCTTGCGCAGCGTAAGGTCGTATATCAGGGCAAGCAGTCCGAGGGGACTGATGCCTGCTGGTACCACCTTGGGCATTTTGTCGCGCTCTATCTGCTGGGGTGAAGGTTTGAGTATCTGTGCCATCCGCTTGTCGAAGCGCCGTTCTCCATAGATGACCACCTCATGGAGGGCATTGGTGTTGGGGATAAGGAATATCGTGTAGCCATGAAGTTCTGATTTCAGGACATAGCGCCGTTCGAAGTCGGGATGCAGGAAGTCGATACGGAGGAAACTGTCAGGAACGGCAACGCTGCCATCCCACGAAGTGCGCCTTTCCTGCCCGTTGTCCGTACAGACTCTCACGTCGCGTATCGGCACCTTCGACTCTACATTGACGACAACAAGCCTTTGCTGCGCCATGATGGCAGACGACGGCATCAACAAGAGCATGATATGCGCTATGGTTAATTTCATTGTTGATACAATTATTACGATAATAAGCGAAGGCAAAAGTAGGCAATCATGCGCTGATGCCCAAACATTTTAATACTCTTTACCGATTGTTCAACAAGTTTGATTTAACCTTATAAAATTATATTTTATTTTACATAATTTTTCACTGGGTCAGCAGCGTGCGGATGTCTTCGAGGATGGCCAGCAGTTCAGGCATCGTCTCGGCACGAAGCATCGCGATGCGGGTGGGGCGGAAGTTGGGGATGCCTTTGAAGATGGGCGTAGCAGCAAGGTGACGACGGGTGTGGAGAATGCCTCGTTTTTCGTCAATCCGCTCCACATTGATGCGCAGTTGTTCGATGAGGATATCCAGTTTGGCGTTGAAGTCGAGAATCATGGGGACAGGGCCGCAGTGCTCCGCGAGCTTCGCACAGTCAGACCTGTCCCCATGATTCTGGTCGAGGTAATCGCGTACCTCTTTGAATATCCAGGGGCGTCCGAAGGTAGCACGACCAATCATAATGGCATCCACACCATAGGTATCGAAGGCCTGCTGAGCCTCTTCGGCTGAAGTGATGTCGCCATTACCGATGATGGGAATATGGATGCGAGGATTGCGCTTCACCTCGCCAATCAGCGTCCAGTCAGCCTGTCCTGTGTACATCTGGCTGCGCGTGCGGCCATGAATCGTCAGCGCCTGGATGCCACAGTCTTGCAACTGTTCGGCCAGTTCAGTAATGATGAGTTGTTCGTGGTTCCAGCCTAAGCGCGTCTTGACGGTGACGGGCAGTTTGACGGCATCTACCACCTTACGGGTAATCTCCAGCATCTTTGGGATGTTTTGCAGCATACCCGCACCTGCTCCCTTGCCAGCCACCTTCTTCACAGGACAGCCGAAGTTGAGGTCAATCAGATCTGGGCCGGCCTGTTCTACTATCTTGGCAGCCTCGACCATCGCATCGATGTCGCGCCCATAGATCTGAATGCCCACAGGTCGCTCCTCATCGCTGATGGTGAGCTTTTGCAGCGTTGATTTCACGTCGCGTATCAAGGCCTCAGCACTCACGAACTCCGTGTAGACCATGGAAGCGCCAAACCGCTTGCAGAGCAGCCGGAAACCGATGTCTGTCACATCCTCCATCGGAGCGAGGAAAACGGGACGGGGACCAAACTCAATGTTGCCTATCTTCATGAATAAATGCTGTTTCTGAGGTTGCAAAGGTACGAAAAAGAAGTGAAAAGCGAAAAGTGAAAAGTGAAAAGTTTGGTGCTGTTGAAAAAAAATCTGTTCTTTTGTTCTTATATTTAAAAAAAATCGTAACTTTGCAGCCATCAATCAACCGTTTTTTTAAACCAAAAGATTATGAAAAAGTTAAATTTGAAAGTAGCAGTTGTTCTGCTCGCCGGTAGCTGTCTTTTCAGCTCCTGCATCGGATCGTTCAGTTTGTTTAACAAGTATGCTGCTTGGCAGAGAGACATGACCAGCAACAAGTTTGTCAATGCCATTGTGGGCTTCTTCCTGATGCCTATCGTGGGTTCTATCACAATGGTAGTCGACTGGCTGGTGCTCAATACCATCGAGTTCTGGAGTGGTGACAACCCCGTAGCTTCTAACATCGGAAAGACACAGAAGGTGACAGGTCAGGATGGCCGCATCTATGCTGTGAAGACCTTGAAGGATGGCTATAAGGTGACTGCACCTGATGGTGTAGTGACTCTCTTCACCTATAATAAGGCTGAGAACAGCTGGTCGATGACTCAGAACGGTCAGACACGTGAGATCTTCCGTTTCACTGAGGATGGCAAGAGCATCCGTATGGACGTGAATGGTCAGGAGCGTGAGTTTGCTCTCAGTGAGCAGGGTGTGATGGATGCCGAGCGCGTAGCTATGGGCTTCGATCTGGCTCAGCGTTAAGCTGAAACCATCAGAACCAGTGCATCAAAGCACGGAGATAGGCTGCCAATTCGGCAGCCATTTTTTCGTGCTGCCAAAGACTGGGATGATAGTCGTTGCCATAACCGAGGTCGCCGTTCTGCGGGGTGAAGTTGAAGCGGTAGACTTCTTTGTCGCCAGCCTTGTTGGCCTCGGCCGTTACCTCATCGAGCGTTTTCTTGGCAATCTCCAGTTCCTTGCCGTTGAGCATTGAACCGCAAAGAAATACAATCTTGGCCTTTGGATTATGATCGCGCACTAGCTTCAGCAATCGCTGATAGCCCTGCTTGAGCAGTTTCACATCGTAGTTATTGGTAGAAAGGTCGTTGGTGCCGAGGTTGATGCAGACTACATCAGGCTGGTAACGGTTGAAGTCCCATTTCTCACGGAGGAAAGTTGGTTCCTCACGTAGCTTCAGATCCCAGGCATAGCCGGTATATTCATATTGCACAGGCATGCAGGAGCGGGGAGAACCAGTCTTGGCCTCGCCATAGTTGCGATAGGCGCCAATGCCGCTACGGGCCACCACCCAGTGCTGGGCATTGAGGCTACGGGCCGTCATCGAGGCATAGCTATAATAGTGGTTTTCTGTGGCATAGTCGAAACCTTCGTTTGGCTTCGTTCCTTCATTGCCATAGCCGCAGGTAATGGAATTACCGATGAATTCGAGTTTTCTTGACGGCAAGGCGGGTGCCTCTACCAGTGTCTTGCCTTTGTCGAGCACAAAGCCCCAGAACTCCGGATACATCTCGTAGCCCTCAATAACGTACATCAGACGGACCATATGACGACCTTCAGGCAGTGATGTGGCGAGGGTGACTACAGAGTCTCGCTTGTCCATAAACGACACCTTGAAGGGCTCAGCCTGGTCTATTTGTGCCATATAGTAGCCACTGCCTGGCTTCGCAATCATTCTTAGTGATGTACCCTCGAAGGCAGCAATGATCTGTGTGCCGGGATAGTTGAAGGCAGGGCGCTCGGGATTGGTGAAACTGATACGGCCCGTGTACTGGATATGTTTGTCACTGGGACTGACAATCGTGCCTTTGATGGGCAGTGTTTCACGGGCGACTGCCAGTTGGCAGCAACAAATCAAAATGGCGATGAGATGGAACTTTTTCATATCTTTTTATTTATACTTTATTGTTTAGGACTTGCCAGATTCATATTTCTCGCGGATTTTCTTGATGCGCAGCAACAAGTTGCGATAGTGAGGCGTATCAGCCTGGCTCTTCAAATACTGCTCTAGCTTGTCAAGGTGCTGTTCAGCAAGGAGTACCACATCGCTGCGGAAGACTGCTTCGCTGCTCTTGATGCTCTCAGCCGTCGGATTGAGAATACGTCCTACCGCCTCGACATAGGCGCGCTGCTGCTGACGGAGATAGTCGTTCTGGCGCTCGTCTTTGTCAGCAATCGGTTTCCAGACCAGTGCAAAGACATCGCCGAGGTATTCCTCTACAGGATAGGCATCTGCTGCACTCAGTTCGTTATTATGCATGTTGAAGATCAGAACGGGTGAGAGGAACACGGAGATGAGTGCCGACTGCTGGTTGCGGATCTCAAAGCCGGTGTCGACGCCAGTTTTTGATACCACTTCTTGCGGATAGAGCCATAACGGCGCATTCAGTACATACTCACCCAACCAAGTAAGGGCTTCTTTCTGTAACTTTTGGGGCACAATGGCATTAGGCTCCAAGCCTGGGGCATTGTTGGTGTATTTACCACCTAAATAGCGTTGCACATGTCCCACATACCTCTGGTATTGTTGACGACAGGCACTGTGAATGGTGCTCAGGTCCTCATACTGACCGTCGGGCTGGGCCGTCCACTTCAGGATATTCTGCATGACACGCTTCAGGTTCTTGATACCCAAGGCATTGGCCTTCATCTGGTCGTCGCCCAGGTCTTCTGTCTGACTGCGTGGATCATAGCCTCTGCCCTCATCGCCACTCCACCACAGACGACGGTTGCCTTGCAGCACCTTGGTCACCTCTGCCCTCAGAGCCTTCTTCTCCTTGGCAGGATCGTTAAACTCCGGACGGTATTGGTAGCCCCATTTGATGGCCCACTTATCATAGTCGTTGATACGGGGGAAGAGTCCCTTTTCACCAATCTTGTCCTCGGGTTGGGCCACGTAGTTGAAACGGGCATAGTCCATGATGCTCGAGGTGTGGCCGTATTTCTCCACCCACGCCTTGTCGCGCAGTTTCTCTACAGGTGTGGCCTGCGAGGCAATCATATTATGGCGCAAGCCGAGCGAATGGCCTACCTCATGGCTGCTGACAAAGCGGATCAACTGTCCCATCAGTTCATCAGGGAAGTCCATTTTCTGTGCTCGCTTGTCAATCGCGCCACACTGGGTCATATACCACTTCTTCACCAGGTTCATCACATTGTGATACCAGCAGATATGCGCCTCGATAATTTCACCGCTGCGAGGGTCAACGATACGGGGACCGTAGGCATTCTCCGTCTCTGAAGGCAGATAGCGGATCATGGAGAAGCGGGCATCGTCGACTGACATCGTGGTATCGTTCTCAGGAAATTCCTTGGCGATGATGGCGTTTTTGAAACCGGCAGCCTCGAAAGCCACGTTCCAGTCGTTGATACCGGCTATGAGGTATTTCACCCATTTCTTCGGCGTAGCGGGATCGATATAATAGACAATCTGTTTCTTGGGCTCCACCAACTTGCCAGCCTTGTAAGCTTGCGGATCTTTCGGTTCCAGACGGTAGCGCGAGATAATGGCCTCGTGGTTGGTGGTTTGCTGATTATCGCTGAACTCCGTAATCGTGTTGTTGAAATAGCCCACACGGTTATCAAAATAGCGGGGCTGCATGGGTTTCTCCGGCAACATCACAATCGAGGTGTTCAGAGCCACCGTGACGGCGCCTGTGGTTGAGGCCGGCGTCCTGCTATTATTGTTCACGCCATAAGTGCGCAGCGTCTGTATCTCCAGGTTGATGGGGAAGGTCTTGATGGTGTCGATGAAGGTGCGGTCGTTTTGAACGGCAGTCACGCCTATCGATGTGCGGTCAGAAGCGGTGAAGCTACTGATCTTATTATCCGACATCAGCCATTTGGTGATGTTGATCAGTTGATCCTTGGTCTTCGGATTACGTCCGATGACATCAAACTTGTAGACGATGGGATCAGCAGTCGACTGTTTCAAAGAAATAGCGATGCGGTCTTCGGGCTTGGCCAGATGCGACTGCACGTATTCGCGCATAAAAATGCTCTTCTGGCCATATTGCTCCAGGTAGATGGCGGAGTGGTTCACTTCCTCGCCACTGAACGATCTGAAGCCTTGTGGTGTGCTGGTGAAACGTGTCACGGCGAGCATCATGCGGCCCAAAAGCGAGTCGGGCACTTCGAGATACCAGTCGTCCTTGATATGACGTACGGTAAAGAGACCATGTCTCACACTGCCCTTCTCCTTTACCACCTTATGATAGGGGTCGGAATGGTCGGTGATGGTTGTGTCCTCACAACATTCATGTTTTTTCTTTTTTACTTCAGTGGTGTCGGCCTTGGCGGTTTTCACCTCCGTCGTATCACTCTTTACCGGCTTCACCTCTGTGGTGTCACTGGGGTTAATCACTGCAAAAGCTGTTTGTTGTCCCATCAGGAACAAGACGATGGTGAGTACCAATCGTCCGGCGACTAGTAATCTTTTAATCATTTTGTTGATTTGCTTTGCTTCCATAGGTGCAAAGTTACAATTTTTCCAATAAAATAGCATCATAATTAAAAATTTTTTGTATCTTTGCCCCCAAATAACCATAAATTATAAAGATTATGAGTGTACTACTTGTTATTATCGCCCTCGTGGTGATTGTCGGAGGTTACTTCATCTCCACCCAGCGTTCGTTGGTTAATCTCGATGAATTGTGCAAGAATGCTTTGAGCCAGATCGAGGTTCAGCTCAATTCCCGTTTCGATGCTGTGATAGCCCTCGCCAAGACGGCAGCACAGTATGCCAAGCATGAGTCGGAAACCATCATCCAGGCCGTTCAGGCCCGTGGTGGCAATCTTGGTAATGGCAATCTGCCTGCTACACCGGAGAGTATCAATCAGCAAACCGACCTTCTCGGACAGATGATGGGTCGTCTGAACGTGGTGTTCGAGCGCTATCCCGAACTGAAGGCCAGCGACCTCTATCGTGAGGCCCAGGAGGGTATGAAGCAGTATGAGGAGAACGTGCGCATGTCGCGTATGGTCTACAACGATACCGCCACGAAGATGAACCGTATGGTGCGTCAGTGGCCATCCTCTATCGTTGCCTCTATGCTCCACTTCGACCAGAAGGATTACCTCAAGGTCGACAGTGAGGAGAAGAAACAATACCCCAACCTCGATGAAGCATTTAAGAAATAAAGTGGTCTTGTTGCTGGTGCTTGCATCAGCAACAAGTCTTTTTGCCCGTCCGCAACTGCATAAGCTCGACATCCGCGTGGTGTTGAGCCACAACGGCGATGCCCGTATTACAGAAACTCGTCAGATGAGCATCGACTCTGAGGGTACAGAGTGCTATATTGGCGTGGGTGTCTTCGACGGTAGCGAGGTGCGCGACCTCACGGTCACCGACGAGACAGGCCTTCAGTATGAGAATGTGGGCAGCTGGGATATCGATCGCTCCCGCAGCTGGAAGGCTGGCAAGTGCGGTATCGTTGCCAAGCATGGAGGGTATGAACTTTGTTGGGGTCTTGGTGACAGTGGTGAGCGTACCTATATTACCAGCTATACCTACACCAACCTCATGCATGCCCATCCCGATGCCGATGCCATCCGTCATGTGTTCCTCGATGCCGATGTGTCCCCCAAGCCCGATAAAGCCTATCTTACCATCGAGGCTGATTCCCTCCTTACCGAGGAGAACAGTGGCATCTGGGGTTTCCGTTTCGGCGGTGAGCTCGGCTTCGACAATGGTAAGCTGGTGGCCTACAACGACGAGCCCTTCGGACATAGTGGTGCCATGTATATCATGTGCCGTTTCAACAAAGGCCTTTTCGAGCCCGACATCCAGGAAACCGACTCCTTCGAGACCAAGAAAGAGCAGGCTTTCGAGGGTAGCGACTACATAGGCGACGGTTATGGCGGCAATGGCGATGATGATGAAGGTATATGGGCCTTAATCATGATGGCCATTGGTTTCTTCGTTGTGCCCATCGTTAGTGGCATTTGGTACTTTATCTATGTTTGGCGCGCACGTAAGAAAGTCAACAAAGACCTGCTCTGGTATCGCGACATCCCCTTGAAGGGCAACCTCCAGCAGGCCAACGACATGCTCAATGCCTATAAATACATTGGCACAGACTACAACAACCTGCTCTCTGCCTGTATCCTCAAGCTTATCGACATGGGTGCCATCTCCATAGAGACACACCTCAACCAGAAGGGCAAGAGCGAGCAGAACTTCGTCATCCACGAACTGCCAAACCAGGCCGAACAGCCCCTCCTGTTGCGTAAGATCCATAATATCTTCAAGACAGCCGCTGGCTCCGATACCGTCCTTGAGCCGAAGGAGCTGAAATCGTTTATGCACAGTAGTAGGAACGAGAGCGTTACCGACTCCTTCATCAACACCCTCCATACCAAGACGGGCCTCTCCGCCTATAAGGATCGTCTCGATGAGGTGCGCCAAGTGTTCGGTCTGAAGAAATACCTCAAGGAGTTCACCCTGCTCGACGAGCGTCATGTCCATGAGGTCGCCCTGTGGAAGGATTATATGATCTACGCCACCCTCTTCGGCATCGCCGACCAAGTGATCAGCGACATGAAGAAGATCAATCCCGAATACTTCAACATGGATCAGGTGGCCAATCAGATGGCCGACAACATGACGTTGCCGATGATCCGTTCCACGCTTCTCAACAGCACCTCGCGTGCCGTAGCCAACAAAGCTGCCCGTGAAGCAGCTCGTGAGGCCCGTGCCTCAGGCCGTGGTGGTCGTTCCTCATGGGGCGGAGGCGGCGGTGGCTTCTCTGGCGGCGGCTTCGGCGGTGGCGTCAGATAGAAATCAGGTGCAGAAGTGCAATGCTTCTGCACCTTTTTTAATGAAAATATACGGAATTATTTGGTGGTTTCAGGGAAATTGCCTATATTTGCACCGTCAAACCAATAAATAGAATGCTATGGAACAATTATTGCATTATGTGTGGAAGCATAAACTGTTCCCTTTAAAGGAACTGGAGACGACCGATGGTAAAATTGTCGAGGTGATAGACCCTGGCCTGCACAATAGGAATGCCGGCCCTGATTTCTTTAATGCGAAGGTGAATATCGGCAGAACGTTGTGGGTGGGCAATGTCGAGATTCACGACAAGTCGAGTGACTGGTATCAGCACCATCATGACCGTGACCCACGTTATAACAATGTGGTGCTTCACGTGGTGGGTGAGGTGGATACCGATGTGCAGAATGCTCGGGGAGAGTATCTGCCACAGATGCAACTCGATGTACCGCAGCATGTCAGCGAGCATTATGAGGAACTACTGAAAACGGATAGTTATCCTCCTTGCTATAAGGTGATTCCCGAACTGACGCAGTTGAAGGTACATGCCTGGATGGCAGCCTTACAGACGGAGCGGTTGGAACAGAAGACAGAGGCTATCCGCCATCGTGTTGAATTGTGTGGAGGCTCGTGGGAGGATGCCTATTTCGTGACTCTCGCCCGCAACTATGGTTTTGGCATCAACAGCGATGTATTCGAACAATGGGCGAGGGTGGTTCCTCTTAGTGCGGTAGCTCATCACCGTGACGACCTTTTCCAGATAGAAGCCATCTTTATGGGACAGGCGGGATTGCTCGAATTGGAGGCTGTGCCCGACTATTACCAACAGACGGCCCTCAATGAAGGCTACTTCGCTAAACTGCGCAATGAATACCTCTATCTGGCACATAAATTCTCGATGAAACCGATGGATTTTAAACTGTGGCGGTTTCTCAGGCTGCGGCCCCAGAATTTCCCGCACATCCGCATATCTCAATTGGCAAGTCTCTATTATCAGCAGAAAGCTGGACTGAGCCAGTTGCTGGAATGTGAGACCATCGACCAGTTGAAGCACCTTTTCGGCTCACATGTCACGCCGTATTGGGAGACGCACTACACCTTCGGTTCAACGAGTTCGAAAAACGAGAAACACCTTTCTTACGGTTCTCTTAACTTATTGATAATCAACACGGCTGTGCCGATGCTTTTCGCTGTGGGAAGGCATCAGGGCAAAGAGGTGTTGTGTGACAGGGCTTTCGACTTTTTGGAACAGTTGAAGGCAGAGAACAATTATATCACGCGTATGTGGCTGCAGGTGGGGCTGCCCGTTGAGACAGCCGGTGACTCGCAGGCACTAATCCAGTTGAGAAAAGAATATTGCGATAAGCGTGATTGTCTCCGCTGCCGTTTTGGCTATGAGTATTTAAAGAGATGATTTTTTGTAAACTATAAACTAATAATTATGAATGAGGAACTTTTCTATGCGATGGCGTTGACACGCTTGACAAACTTTAATTTTCAGCAGGCATTAGAACTGTATAAGGCCGTTGGTAGTGCCCAACAAATCTATGAACATCGGAACGATATTGGTGATTTGGTTGAGGCTTGTTCGCCCCGTCTTATTGAAGCTTTGAAAGACTGGACTGAAGCGATGAAACGGGCAGATTTTGAACAGAAGTTCATGCAAGAGCACCAGATCCGGGCCATGACGCCATTAGACGATGATTATCCCCAACGGCTCACTGAGTGCGCTGATGCCCCTATTGTCATTTATTATCGAGGCAATGCTGACCTGAACCAGTCGAAGGTCGTGAATATTGTGGGAACCCGTCAATGTACACAGTATGGCAAGGATCTGATTCACAGATTTTTGCTCGACCTCCGACAGATGTGTCCGCAGGTGCTCGTGGTCAGCGGCTTGGCCTATGGTGTGGATATCTGTGCCCATAAGGAGGCTTTGGACGATGGCTACGAGACGGTGGCAGTGTTGGCGCATGGTCTGGACCAGATTTATCCCTATCATCATCGCGAAATAGCTGTCAAAATGTTGAATCACGGTGGTCTTCTAACGGAATTTATGAGTCAGACGAATGCCGACAAGCAGAATTTCGTACGTCGCAATCGCATTGTGGCTGGTATGTCGGACGCTTGTATCGTGGTGGAGAGTGCCGCCAAAGGTGGGGGACTTATCACGGCAGAAATTGCCCAAAGTTACGATCGTGCCGTGTTTGCCTTTCCCGGTGCTGTCGGCATGACCTATAGTGAGGGTTGCAACCATCTGATACGCGACAATGGGGCAGGGCTGATTACCTGTGCCGAGGATTTTGTCAAAGCAATGGGATGGCAGGATGAAACCAAAAGAAGGGAGGCTTTATCCGATGGAATCGAGAGAAATCTCTTTCCAGACCTCTCGCCTGAGGAGTCAAGTATCGTGAAACAACTCCAACAGACCAACGATCTGCAATTAAACATCCTCAGCGTGAAGACCGGTATTCCCATCGGACAGTTGACTGCCTTGCTCTTCCAGTTGGAGATGAAAGGTGTCATCAAGCCTCTTGCAGGTGGCATGTATCACTTGCTGATGTAAAACTTTTCACTTTTCACTTCTCTATTTTCACTTCTTTTTCGTATCTTTGCACCCGATTATGGATAAGAAGTATATTTTCGAAACTCGGATGCAGGTGCGCGACTATGAGTGCGACATCGAGGGTATTGTGAACAATGCCAATTACCTGCACTATTGCGAACATACCCGACACCTGTTTTTGAAGCAGTGCGGCCTGAGTTTTGCCGAGATGCATGAGAAGGGCGTGGATGCCGTTGTGGCTCGCATGTCAATGCAGTTTAAGACCCCTTTACGGCCTGACGATGAGTTTGTGTCGCGACTAGCTTTGACCAAGGAAGGCATCAAATATGTGTTCCATCATGATTTGTATAGGGCCGCTGATGAGAAACTCTGTTTCCGTGCCAATGTGGAACTGGTGTGCATTGTAGATGGCAGGCTCTCCGGCAGTGAGGACTATGATCGCGCCTTTGCTCCCTATCTTTTTTGATTAAAAATTTGGTTTTTTGTTCACTTATTAGTATCTTTGCAGCGTTTTAATTCGAATTAAATATGAAGATAGCTTTAATCGGCTACGGAAAGATGGGCAAGATGATTGAACAGATTGCTATCGACCGTGGTCATGAAATCGTGAGTATTATAGACATTGATAATCAGCAGGATTTTGATAGTCCTGAGTTTGCATCGGCCGATGTGGCCATCGAGTTTACCGCCCCACAGGCTGCCTATGGTAATTATCTGAAAGCTTGGGCAAAGGGTGTGAAGGTGGTTTCTGGCTCGACAGGCTGGATGGCAGAGCATGGCGACGAAGTGCGTAAAGCCTGCAGTGAAGGTAAGACCCTCTTCTGGGCTTCGAACTTCAGTATCGGTGTGGCCATTTTCTCGGCTGTGAATCGTTATCTGGCCAAGATTATGAACCAATTCCCGCAGTATGATGTGGAGATGGAAGAGACGCATCATGTGCATAAACTCGACCATCCTAGCGGAACAGCCATTACTCTGGCTGAGGAGATTGTGGAGCATATCGATCGTAAGGAAGCCTGGAAGGAAGATACGACTGATAAGAAATACCTGCGTGTGGATCATATCCGTCGTGGTGAGGTGCCAGGCATCCATACCATCCGTTATGATTCGGATGCCGATTTGATTACCATCACCCACGATGCACACTCTCGGAAGGGCTTTGCCCTTGGGGCTGTGTTGGCAGCGGAGTACACGAAGGAGCATCAGGGGCTGCTCACAATCTCGGATATGTTTAAATTCTAAAAACAGGGAAAAGAATCGTTAAATCCAGGCCATCATCGCAACTATCCTATGGCTTGTGAGCGTCGAACCAACGTGAATCAAACAGAAAAAGCAATGGTAAAAAAGAAAGAATTGAATATGAAAAAGCAGTGGGCCAAGTTCATCATCGTGCTTGTGCTTTATCTGTTGTTCTTGTATTGGGTGAAGTCTTGGTGGGGCCTGCTGGTCATCCCGTTTATCTATGATGTTTATATCACCAAGAAGATCAAGTGGCAGTGGTGGAAAGAGGAAGAAGGCCCAGTGAAGTGGGTTATGTCGTGGGTCGATGCCCTCGTGTTTGCCCTCGTAGCCGTCTACTTTATCAATCAGTTCTTTTTCCAGAATTACGTGATTCCATCGAGTTCGTTGGAGAAATCACTGTTGACGGGCGACTATCTTTTTGTGTCGAAAGTGAGCTACGGACCCCGTATTCCCCAGACACCATTGACGATGCCGCTGACGCAGCATACACTGCCCGTGATAGAGACAAAGAGCTATATAGAGTGGCCACAGTGGGATTACCGTAGGGTGAAGGGCTTTGGTAACGTGAAGCTCAACGACATCGTGGTGTTCAACTATCCTGCTGGTGACACCCTTTGCTCGGCACCGCAGTATCAAGCTCAGGACTTCTACCGGCTAAGCTATGACATCGGCTATCGTCTCTATCCGCAGCGCCCCAATCCTGATTCACTCGACTATGATGTGCGTCGGAAATATTTCGAAACCATTTATCAGGGTGGCCGACAGTATATCAGCGAGAACTTTGCTGAGTTTGGCGATATCATCACTCGTCCTGCTGACCGTCGAGAGAACTATGTGAAGCGTTGTGTGGGTCTGCCCGGACAGACGTTGCAAATCAAGGACCGTATTATATATCTCGATGGCAAGGCTAACAAGGAACCAGACAATGTGCAGTACACTTATCACGTGAAGCTGAAACAGCGTCTGCCTGATGAATTGATGAAAGAACTGGGTATCACGATGGAAGACTTGATGAGCCTGAATACGCTTGGATATATGCCATTGACAAAGTTGGCAGTAGCAGAATTGAAGAAACAGGGATATGCTGAGAGTATCGAGCTGAATCGTGAAGCTGAAGAGTGGGATATCTACCCGCTGAATGGTAATATGCATTGGACACGTGACAACTACGGACCTGTGTGGATCCCGAAGAAGGGTGAATCTATCGATTTGACGCTCGATAATATTGCAATTTATGAGCGCCCCATCCGTACTTATGAAGGTAATGATCTGATGGTGAAGGACGGTAAAATCTTCATTAATGGTGAAGTGGCTACGAAATACACCTTTAAGATGGACTATTACTGGATGATGGGTGACAACCGCCATAACTCGCTTGATTCCCGCTATTGGGGCTTTGTTCCTGAGGATCATATTGTGGGTAAACCGATCTTCATCTGGTGGAGCAGCGATCCTGACAGGCATGGATTTAGCGGCATCCGTTGGAGCAGACTCTTTAGATTTGTGGATAATATTAAATAGAGGTGAGTGGCGAGAGGTAAGAGGTGAGAAAAATGCGTAGCTCCCTGAAGTTCCTTATGGCATTGGCTATTGCCTTTGTGGTGATGCTGGCGTTCCGAGCATTGGTGATGACGGTTTGTACTGTCGATGGCAAAGGTCTTGAACCGATATTCCAAGCAGGAGATCATGTGGTCGTCAACCGTTGGAGCTACGGTCTGCGCACGGGAGAGAAGGGAAGCCTCTTTGATTATGGGCGTATCTGTCGACAGGAAGTCAGAAAGGGTGATTTCATTGCGTTCGAAGATTCTTTGGGAGAGGTGCTGATTTGTCGGTGCGTAGGAGTACCAGGGGATACGATCTTCAATCACATCGTTCCAGGCGTGGTGAACTGTGCCGATCAGAACTACTTTTGGGTGGAGTCGTTGGGAAAGAACAATGCCGTTGATAGTTATCAGTTGGGTTTTATCCCCGAAGAGCGTATTATTGGTCGTGCTTGTCTGATCCTCTATAATCATGACCCTTCCGCTGCCTTCTGGAAAGGCTATATGAAAGATCGTGTCCTGCTTTTACCATAATGAAAGCTTTACTCAGCACCACATATTTCGGACCCATTCAATGGTACCAGAAACTGTATCGCCATGAGACGGTGGAGATAGAGCAGTGGGAAAGTTTCCTGAAACAGACTTATCGTAACCGTTGTTTGATAGCTACCACGCAAGGTATTCAGGCACTGACTGTTCCCATAGAGCGTGGTACGTCACAACAGATTAGAGATATCCGCATCAGTGACCATGGCAATTGGCGTCATCTGCATTGGAATGCATTGGTGAGTGCATACGGTGAGTCACCCTTCTTCGAATATTATCAAGACGACATCCGCCCCTTTTTCGAGCATCGATGGGATTACCTCTTTGATTTCAACGAGGCCATTCGTGAGAAGATGTGCGAACTGTTGGATATCCAGCCGAAGGTTGGGTATACTAGCGCTTTCGCAAATCATGGGGACTGGCACCATTATCTCCGCGATGCTTCTATCACGGTGCCAGTCCCCATGATTCACGATTTCCGTGAGGCCATCAATCCAAAACACCCGCAGCCTGACCCCGATTTCGAGCCAAAGCCTTATTATCAGGTCTATCAACAGAAGCACGGCTTTCTGCTTAATCTTTCCATTCTCGATCTGCTATTTAATATGGGTCCAGAAGGAATTTTCTACCTCTGAGACAAACGATGAAACAAATAGAAAACATATTAGAACGAGACCGATAATCGGTTTCGATGAATCTTCCTATCTTTGCAGCCGAATCAATACTGACAACAATGAAGAAATCGTTTCTGCTGACCCTCTGTTTCATGTTCTGTCTCATTACTATGGGCCAGACGCAACAGTTCTTTACCTCCGATAAACTGTCGAGCAACCGTGTGCTGGCTATCTGTCAGGACAAGACTGGTTATATCTGGGTTGGTACAGAATATGGGCTGAATAAATATGATGGTTACCGTTTCACCAACTATCTGCACGAGAGTGCCCAATCCTATTCCATCAGCAGCAATATCGTTTCGTTTCTCTTCTCAGACTCTCAAGATAACCTTTGGGTGGGAACTCAGATGGGACTGGATCTTTACAATCGTGATAAAGACCAGTTTGAACATGTCAGGCTGGAGGGGGCCAAGGCCCTGCCACGAATAAATGATATGGTGCAGGAGGACGAGGAGCATCTATTGGTAGGCACCGCTGGCTATGGGCTCTACCGTTTGAATATCAAAACGCTGAAATCGGAGAAGTTGGAGGGTTATGCCCAAATTGATAAAGACTATTATAGCCATATCTTCCTCGACAGTGAGGGGGCTTTCTGGAAAGCAGGCCATGGCAGCAGTATTGAACGCCGTGTGCCTACGGGAAAGATTCAGTCGTTTGAGTCGCCCTATGGCACGGTCACGAGTTTTGCAGAATACGAAGGCGGTGTACTGATGGCCTGTATCCACGGACTGCTCTATTATCGCGACGGGCAGATGTACGACCACTATTTCGACATGTCGGAGATTGGCGGTAATGAACAGTTCTTCCGTACAGCTATCACCGATCGCCACGACAACCTGTTTGTTGGTACTATAGGCAGAGGTCTGTGCTGGATACCGCGTGGTGAGCACAAACTCAGGAAATACGACTACCAGAGTGCGACGTTCGACCTGAGCACATCGAATATATGGGCCTTGTTTGAGGATAATCAGAACAACCTCTGGGTGGGATGCCAGAATCGCGGTCTGCTCATGCTGCCACAACAGGAACCTCTCTTCCGTAGTTGGAAGTTTGCGGATCTCCACATGGCTACTGGCGGTACGCTCACCTCGGTGTGCGAAGGTGACAACGGCATCGTATGGTGTGCTGTACAGAACAATGGTATCTTCGGTATGGACGGAAAGGGCCGGGTGATAGCCCATCCTACATCACCAGAAGGCACGTATCTCGTCTATCGTGATAAAACGGGTAGCTACTGGATTGGCACGAATGGTGCCCTCTATGCCTACACCCCCCTGACGGGTGCCTCGCAGAAGAAGGCCTCGTTCAGCAATGGCTTTATCAACGCCATGACCGACGACGGTAAGGGGCATCTGATCTTCTCGCTTTTTGGCGAAGGTATCTGTTGCTACGATATCGCTACCGGCGAACTGAAGAAGTACTCCATGCGTGCGGAAGAATCACCGAAGGGACGTCTGCATAACGACTGGGTGGCACACCTCTATTGTGACAGTCGTGGAAAGATCTGGATCTGTACTGCTTCAGGCATCAACTGCTACGACCCTGTGGAAGACCATTTCCATCCTTACGGCTGGGATGTGCTGCTCGATTACAATGCTGTGCAGACGGTGTGTGAGACGCGTGACCACCACTTCCTGATAGGCACCATCACGGGTCTTTATCTCTACGACTCCAAGAAGAAGGAAGCCGTACCCTATGAGGGGGCGGAGGTGCTCAGCAACAAAGTGGTGGGCGCTATCGTCGAGGATCGCTCGGGCGACCTTTGGTGTAGTACGACGATGGGTATCTGGCAGTATAAGCGTGACGACAAGAAGTTCGTGGGCTATCTGCATGGCAACGGTCTGGCCAGTCGCGAATATGTCAACGGGGTAATGATGCATACTGCCGGTGATCGCATCTGGTTTGGTTTCAGCGACGGTCTCACCTCGTTTGTACCCGATGACCTGCGACATTATCGTCCCAGTCAGGAGAAGGTGCAGCTTACAGGCCTTTATGTGGGCGGAACACCCGTGACGGGTAGTGATCGTTTTGTGCTTTCGTATATCGATAATACCTTCACCATGGAGTTCTCGTTATTGAACTACTCGAATGCGGAGAACGTCATCTACGAATATCGTTTGAATGGTGCCAAGGATTGGACGCGTACCGCCACTGGCGACAATGTGGTGTCTTTCCACCATTTGCAGCCAGGCTCCTATGCGATGGAGGTGCGTGCTTACGACAATGGTGTCTATACCGAACCACAGGTGTATCACATCATCGTCAGGGCACCTTGGTATCAGTCTTCGTGGGCGTACCTATTATATTGTGCCTTGGCGGCTGCCATTATCGGCTTCATTGTATGGTTCTACCTCCGCAAGCGCAGTCAGCAACTCGATGAGGATAAGATGAAGTTCCTGATCAATGCGACCCACGACATACGTTCGCCACTGACTCTGATCATGAGTCCGCTCCACAAGCTGTTGAGGAAGGACTTGGGCGAGGATGTCAAGGAGGAGCTGAAGACCATCGAGCATAATGCCAGCCGTATCCAGAACCTGGTGAACCAGATACTCGATATCCGCAAGATCGACAAGCAGCAGATGAAGATACACTGTCAGGAGACCGATATCGTGCAGTATGTGGGCAATATCCTCAAATCGTATGAGTATACGGCCAATGAGCGTGGTCTCTCGCTGACTTATAAGCCCGCTATTGATCGTCTCGATGTGTGGCTGGACCGTAACCAGTTCGACAAGGTGGTCGATAATCTGATGTCGAATGCCTTCAAATATACTTATGACGGTGGGGCTATCGAGGTACGTATTGACCAGACTGACCATTATACGGCCGAGTTGAAGGTCATCGACAACGGTATGGGCATCAAGGGCGATGTCAACAAGATCTTCGACCGTTTCTATCAGGGTAGCACATCGCACTCGCTACATATCGAAGGCACAGGCATTGGCCTGAACCTCTGTAAGATGATTGTCTCCATGCATCACGGAACAATTACAGCTGAGAACCGCACAGATTCTTCTGGTTGTATCTTTACTGTAAGTCTACCTTTGGGCAATAGCCACTTTACGAAGGAGGAATTGGAGGTAATAGACCCCATAGAGAAGAGTTCACGTACGAAACCTCAGACTAACCATCGTATTCTCGTGGTTGACGATGATGTGGAGATTGGCAGATATATCACACAGGAATTAGGATCCTATTATCATGTCACCGCTGTGACGGGTGCTCGTGAGGCCCTACGCTGTCTGTTAGGGGCAGAGCGCGACAAGCAGTTCGACTTAGTGGTGAGCGACGTGATGATGCCCGAAATGGATGGCTTCACTTTCCTCCGTATGGTGAAGACAAATATGAATATCAGTCATGTGCCCGTGGTGATGCTGACGTCAAAAGCCGATGTCGCCAATCGTCTTGAAGGTCTTGAGAAAGGTGCCGATGCCTATCTGGCTAAGCCTTTCGATATGGATGAGTTGCATGTGGTCATCAACAATCTTATTAGCAAGTCGCTCCATCTGAAGGGTAAGTTCTCTGGTGCTCAGCAGCAGAAGGAAAAGGTGGTGGAAAAGGAAGTGAAAGGCAACGACGAATTGTTGATGGAACGTATCATGAAAGCTGTGAATACCCATCTCTCCGACAGCGATTTTAATGTCGACATGCTGACCCGTGAGGTGGGCATCAGCCGTGCCCAGCTCCACCGCAAAATGAAGGAACTGACAGGCCTTCCCGTAAGTGAATTTATCCGGAATATCCGTTTGGAGCAAGCTGTGAGACTGCTGAAGGAACAGAAGATAAATGTCACGCAAGTAGCCTATTCCGTAGGGTTCAGCAATGTGGCACATTTCTCCACTGTTTTTCGCAAACAGTTCGGCGTTTCACCTTCAGAGTATATTGAGCAACATAATTCAGCAGAGACAAACTGAAAACAAAATGAGATAAACAGAAATGCCGAAAACACACAATCTGTCTAACTTTGCTGCACATTTCATAAATTAATAAACCATTATTATTAACTAACATCAAATTTATGAGTTTCAAAGCAAAGAAGACAGCCTTGTGCGTAGGATTGTGCTTATTTGGCATGATCTCTGCCCAGCAGGCTTCGGCGGCTACCGAATCAGTAGCTTCCGTACAGCAGTCCAGACAGGCAACGGGACGCGTAGCCGACTCTCAGGGTCCGCTGATTGGTGCCACAGTCATGGAAAAAGGTACTAACAATGGTACGGTGACTGACTTTAACGGTAACTTTACACTCAGTGTGAAGTCAGGAGCTATACTCGTCATCTCTTACGTGGGTTATGAATCCCAGGAAGTAAAAGCTGGTGAAAACCTGCATATCACCCTTCAGGAAGACGGACATATCGTCAATGAAGTGGTGGTAATCGGTTATGGAACCCAGCGCCGCGAGGCAGTGACCGGTTCGGTGGCCAATATCGGTGGTGAGAAACTGAACCAGATAGCAGCGACTAATGCTGCACAGGCCCTGCAGGGACGTGTGGCTGGTGTGCTGATGACACAGACTAGCACACAGCCTGGTGCCGAGATGCAGATCCGTATCCGTGGTCAGCGCTCACTGAGTGCCAGCAATGACCCACTTATCGTGCTTGACGGAATCCCCTTCATGGGTCAACTTTCTGATATTAACCCTGCCGATATCAAGTCGATGGATATCCTGAAGGATGCCTCTGCAACTGCTATTTACGGATCTCGTGGTGCTAACGGTGTGATTATTATCACCACCGCTAAGGGTAGCCAAGGTGCGCCTGCTAAAGTAAGTTACAACGGCTATGTGAGTTTTAAGAAAATTTTCAAGAAGTATCCGATGATGAACGGTCCTCAGTTTGCTGAGATGCGTAAACTGGCAGGTGTTTATCAGAACTCTTTGGAAGAGAGTGACGATACGGATACTGATTGGCAGGATCTGCTGCTTAGGACTGGTGTAAGCCACAACCATGACGTGACGGTATCAGGTGGTACCAATGGTGGTAGTTATAGTTTCGGTGCTGGTTACTACCATGACGAGTCGGTGATTCCTACTCAACAATTCAACCGTATCAGTCTTCGTGGTAACTTTGACCAGATGGTTGGTAAGTATTTCCACTTCGGTTTGTCTACCAATAATAACTATCGTTTGTCGGAGGGTAATCAGATTGGTATGTATGGTGTGTTGAGCATGACGCCGCTGTCAAGTCCTTATGACGAGAATGGCAACCCCAAGCACTACGTTCATATGGCAAATGATGATACTTGGATTATGACCAAGGATGTAATCGAGGCTAATAAGGATCGTTGGTTGAATGAAAATAAGGGCTTTGGTTCATATAATACCATTTTTGCTGAGGTAAAATGCCCATGGATTGAAGGTTTGAGTTATCGTATCAATATTGGTCTTAATTTCCGTTCCAACAAAAATGGTTCTTTTAATGGACAGGGTATCAATAATAAAGATACGAAATCTGAAAACAATGCTTCGGTTACTGAAAACCAGACTCGTAACTGGGCTATAGAGAACCTCCTTACCTTCGACCGTACTTTTGCTGAGAAACACCACGTAAACCTGGTTGCTATGTATTCTGCAGAAGAGACAACCTTTGAGCAGTCTGGCTCACGTGGTACGAACATTCCTGCAGAATTCTTCCAGTATTACTTCATTTCGGAGGCTCAGAAAGAACCACTGCCCAGCAACTTCCGCTACTGGCAGAGCGGCCTGATTTCGTGGATGGGCCGTGCGATGTATTCATATGATAACAAGTATATGGCTTCTGTCGCACTGCGTTCCGATGCTTCTTCACGTTTGGCTAAGGGACATCAGTGGCACACCTACCCAGCCATTAGTGCTGGTTGGAACATTGCACGTGAAGAATTTATGGAGAGTACCAAGTCGTGGCTCGACAACCTGAAATTCCGTGTCGGTTATGGTGAAACCTCAAATCAGAGTGTTGAGCCCTATTCTACATGGGGAACACTGAGTACTTTCAACCTTAACTTCGGTGATGCACAGAAAACTGGTTATTACGTGAGTCAGTTGCCTAATGCAGAATTAGGATGGGAGTACTCGAAGACGTGGAACTTCGGTCTTGATTTCTCAATGTTCAACGGTCGTCTAAGTGGTACCTTGGAGTATTATATCCAGAAAACTAATGATATTCTGCTTGATGTGACCATGCCGTCTACCTCTGGTGTGAGCAGCTATGTAGGTAATGTTGGTAAGACAGAGAATAAAGGCTGGGAACTCTCGCTGAATGGTATTATCATCGACAATAAGAATGGTTGGAACTGGGAGGCAGGTATCAACCTCTACCAGAATCGTAACAAATTGGTAGAGCTGGCTTCAGGTCAGGAACAGGATGTGGCTAACCGTTGGTTTGTTGGTCATCCCATCGATGTGATCTACGACTTTAATAAGATTGGCCTCTGGCAGGAAGATGAAGCTGATCTGATGAATAAGTTGGAGTCAGGTGCTAATGCCGGTATGATTAAGGTTGAATACACAGGTGACTTTGATGCAAATGGCGATCCGGTACGTAAGATTAACGATGATGATAAACAGGTAATGGATATGGAACCAGACTTACTCGGTGGTTTCAATACGACGGTAGGCTACAAAGGCTTTGACCTGACAGTAATCGGCGCATTCCAGATTGGTGGAAAACTGATCTCAACTCTCCATTCATCTAATGGTTATCTGAATATGCTCACAGGTCGTCGTAATAACCTTGATGTGGATTATTGGACGCCTGAGAATACTGGTGCCAAATATCCGAAACCTGGTGGTAAGACAACCAATGATAATCCCGTTTACGGATCTACACTAGGCTACTTCAATGCAGGTTATTTGAAGGTTCGTGCCATTACATTGGGTTATACCTTCGACGATTTCAAGTTTGTGAAGGATCTTGGCATTAGCCGTCTGCGTCTTTATGCCACAGTTCAGAACCCATTCGTACTCTTCTCACCTTTCACCAACGAGTGCGGATTGGATCCTGAGACCAATACTTATGCTAACAACGGTGCAAACATGGCTGTTACTATGGGCGAGTATTCCGGTAAGCACCGTTTGCCGGTTATCGGTTATAACACACCGTCAACCCGCAACTTTATCCTTGGCCTCAACGTCACATTCTAATTAAAATAAAAAGTTATGAAAACGAATAATATCAAATATATTCTCGCTGCGGGTCTTGTTTGCTGTGGTTTTTCCACAACGATGACCTCTTGCTCAGGTGTGCTTGATGAGCAACCACGCAGCCAGTACGACCCTACATTCTTCTATTCTGATACAGGTGTTGAGGGTGGTATCAACGCACTTTATGCTAATCTTCGTAATATCTATGGTAATGGCTATTACCTGAATATTTGTGAGACAGGTACTGACGAGTACACTTATGCACAATCAGCTGATGGTAACTTCAAAGATGCTGATATGTCAGATGCCGGACGTATCGACCCTTCGACAAGTCGCTCAGACGTGCTTTGGGGCAATGCCTTCTCATCTATTAACACTGCTAATGGTGTGTTGGAGAATGCTGCTAAAGGCAATGTGAGTGCTTCACTGATTGGAGAGACACGTTTCTTCAGGGCCTTCTACTATTTCAACCTCGTACAGACCTTTGGTGGCGTGCCTTTGGATCTCGGTGCTGGTGAATTGATGTTCAATACGACAACGCTTCGTCTTTCAACTCGTAATACAGTACCTGAGGTTTACACGAAAGCCATCTTCCCTGATTTAAAATTTGCTCTGGATAATCTTCCTGATAATCCGCGTCTTACCGGTGCCGTTGCCAAGAATGTGGCTCGTCTGTTCCTGGCCAAGGCTTATCTGACTTATGGCTGGTGGCTTCAGAATCCAAAGGATATACCCACCTATCCTGATTGTGCTAGAACAGATCCTGACGGTCATGATGCAGCCTGGTATTTCCAACAGGCCTATAATATCGCTTTGGAAGGAATTCAGAACCCCGGCTCCTATAAGTTGATGGAAACGTTCCGTGATGTTAATCTCGGACAGAATGATCATAATATGGAGACCATGTTGTATGCCGACCATAATACAAATGAGAAATATGGTAATGGTGGTGTAGGCTATGGTTGGGGTAGCGGTGGTTCTCCTGAGAACTTCGCCTATTGGATGACCAATTGGAATTACACGCTGATGAAGGGTAAGGCTGCTTCTGGTGGCACGATCGACCCGCTGCAGCGTGGTACAGACCAGGCTCTGGGACGTCCTTGGACACGTATGGCTGCTATTGCCAACAATTTCATGGAAGGTGGTGCCTTCGAGGATGCTGTCAAGGCTATTGACTCCCGTTATGATGCAACATTTACCACACGCTGGCATGCAAACTTCAATATCGGTAATGCTCCTAACGAGGCTTACGTCGAGGGTGCCAACGGTATGCAGGTTAAGCCCGGTGAGGTGTTCTTCAGTTTTGTTGATGAAGCAACAGCTAAGAATATTGACTGGTCTGCAAATGGTGCAGGCATTGGCGCTGGCTCTCTGCCTGGTCGTGCAGACTTTGTGGTAGGTGTTGATAATATCAGCCGTTTCAAATACCCCACAAACTGGAAGATCGGTATTTATCGCAATGATGTTGTGGGATTAGGTTCACATGTGAATGGTGGTAGCCCACGTCCGTTTGTCATTGCTAAGTACTCTGAGCTCTACCTCATTGCAGCCGAGGCTGCCGTCAAGGGTGCTACAGGGGCAATGAGTGCTCGTGACCTTGTGAACGTATTACGTGCACGTGCTGGTAAATGGACATGGAGTGTGAACGACAACTGCGCTAAGGTCGAAGACCATAGTGCCGAAATGATTGCAGCTACACCTGATGTCATCACCATTGACTATATCCTTGACGAACGTATGCGTGAGTTCTGGGGTGAGGGTTACCGTTGGTTTGATCTTGTTCGCACACAAACTTGGGCAGAGAAGGCCGGATCTTATAAGATTGCTGGTGCTGGTAATACCGATCGTGAGTTGCAGACAGTGACTCGTACGATTACCGCAGGCCACTATCTTCGTCCCATTCCAAGAGGTCAGATTGATGGTCTGGAAATGACCGATGCAGAAAAGGTTGCTTACCAGAATCCGGCATACAGAAACTAAGAATAATTGGTTAATAAATTAGTTGGTTAGTTAGAAATTCATACTCTCTTTTTTAAATGCCAGCCGCCCGAGATGGGTGGCTGGCATTTGTTTTAGTGTTTTATTTCATCACTGCTTCTTGGGCGTCGTACATTCATTGACCAGATAGACAATGCTCATATACGGAATGCCTGTGTTCGTCTCCAGACCAATCTCGCAGGTACGGCTGTTCGAATAGCCCACTTCGATGTGATTCTTCTCTATCTGTGGACGCAGTTTACGCAGACCATATTTGTTCAGCTCAGGGAAGGTGAACCCCCTGTCACCCGCAAAGCCGCAACAGCCTATGCCCTCAGGCAGGAACACATGGTTCGAACAGAGTTTCGCCAAAGCAATCATATCCTTATCGACACCCATCTGTCGTGTGGAGCAAGTGAGATGCAGCGCAATGGGCTTATCGGTTGGATGGAAATCGAGACGATCCACGAGATAAGTCATAATGAACTCAGCAGGCTCGTAGAGCTTCATTTTCTTCATCACCTTGCGCATACGGTGTAGACATGGACTCTGGGCGCAGAGCACGGGATATTTGCCCTGCTCGGAGGCCTTCCATAGTGCTGCTTCCAATTCTGCACTCTTACGGTCTGCAATGTCAAGCATACCTTTCGACTCCCATATCTGTCCGCAGCACATCTTCTCCATACCTTCAGGGAAGATGACTTCGTAGCCAGCCTTTGCCATTAGTTGGATGACTTCATCCACAAGATCGTGAATCTTACCACCTTGTTTCGATTGTCCCATCGTCTGATTGATACAGCTTGGGAAATAGACAACCTTCAAATCACTATGTTTTTCCTCTTTATGGGGGATTGATTTCTCGATGATAAACTGCGTGAGGTCCGACATCTTGGGTTGGCGTTTCTTTTTAGGCATCGCTGTTGTCCAAAGCGGCATACCCATTTTGTTCATCGTCCGACAGACAGTTGTCATCAGCTTAGGACCTAAGGTGAGATGGGCAGCATGAGCCACATCGAGCACCACGCGCAGACCCGACTTGATGCCCGCCATGTGATTAGCGGCAAACTCGCCTACCTGATAGCCGAGTGTACTGCGGTTCATATCCAACTGTCGGATCAGATGTGTTAGTTCGCCCGTATTGATCTTCATCGGACACGAAGTGGAGCAGAGACCATCCGTCGCACAGGTCTGGTCGCCATAGTATTTGTATTGCTTACGGAGCGTTGCAGCACGTTCTGGATTCTCGCCCGTTGCCTCGAGATAACAGATCTCGCGCTGTACAGCGATACGCATACGGCTCGAAAGGGTGAGTCCGCACGACATGCAATTCACCTCGCAGAAGCCGCACTCGATACACTTGTTGGCGCGCTTCACCTGTTCGATGGTCTCCTTGGCTGTCGAGAGTTTAGAATCCATCAGGTAATGACCGCCATCAGGCACACTCTTGAAGTCGTAGTCGAGCACAGGCAACGGCTTCAGACACTTGATGAAACAGTCCGGATCATCGTTGAAGATCACACCCTGATTCAGCAGTCCTTCGGGGTCGAAGATGGCTTTCAGTTCCTTCATCACCTCATAAGCCTTCTCCCGCCATTCATACTTCACGAAAGGTGCCATATTGCGGCCCGTACCATGCTCTGCCTTCAGCGAACCGTCGTATTCCTCGACAACGAGCTTGGCCACATCACGCATCATCTCTGCATAGCGGTCCACCTCCGCTTTCTCAGCGAAACTCTGATTCAGGATAAAGTGATAGTTACCCTCGAAGGCATGACCATAGATACAGGCATCGTCATAGCCGTGATCAGCAATGAGTTTCTGAAGCTTTACCGTTGCCTCAGGCAAGCTCTCGATGGGGAAGGCGACATCCTCAATGAGGCATGAGGTGCCGATAGGCCGCGTACCACCCACACTGGGGAAGATGCCCGAACGGATAGCCCAGTACTTGCCGTAGACGGCCGGATCCTCTGTAAACTCCGCAGGGATATACAATCGGAACTGACCTAGACAGGCCTTGATCTTCTCGATCTTCTCGAGCAGTTGTTCATGGGTAATACCCTTTGTCTCTGTCAGGATAGCCGTCAGGTTATGATAGTCGCCAGGTTCTACACCCTCGATCTTTCCTGCATCCACATCCTGTTTGTATTGCAGGAACACAGGATCGTCAACAGAATTCAGCGACATATAGTCGAGCATCTCAGCACTCTTCACCATGAGGTTCTCAGCACTCATCTTCAGGTCCTCATCGCCTGCCTTCAGCTTCTTCATGGCCACCACAGCCTCGCAACTCTCCTTCATCGTGAGGAAGTAAACCATCGCTGAGGCTTTATAGGGGTAATCATGGAGTGTCTTCATTGTCACCTCAGAGAGGAAGGCCAACGTACCCTCCGAACCCACCATCGAGTGAGCAATGATATCGAAGGGATCATCGTAGGCGATGAGAGGTCGCAGGTTGAGACCCGTCACATTCTTAATCGAATATTTGGTGCGTATGCGTGCGGCCAGTTCCTCATCAGCCCGCACCTTATCGCGCAAGGCTTCAATCTTGGCCAGAAACTCCGGATGACTCTTACGGAAGGCCTCGCGACTCTCTTCCGAGCCCGTATCAAGGATGGTGCCATCAGTGAGGACGATACGAGCGGAAACCATCATACGGTCGCTATTGGCATGCACGCCACAGTTCATACCAGAGGCATTGTTGATGACGATACCACCCACCATCGCACTGCCTATCGAGGCAGGATCGGGTGGAAATACCCGGCCGTAGGGCTTCAGGATCTCATTCACGCGAGCCCCCACAATGCCTGGCTGCAACTTGATAGTATCCTGATTTTCGCCGATTTCGTACTTCTCCCAATGCTTGCCTGCCACGATGAGCACAGAGTCTGTACAACTCTGTCCGCTCAGCGAGGTGCCTGCTGCACGGAAGGTAAAGGGCAGCTTGTATTTCTGACAAGCCTTCACGATCTTCGAGATCTCCGCTTCGCCATCACTGCGGATGACAACCTTCGGAATCTGACGATAAAAACTGGCATCTGTTCCCCATCCGAGGGTACGGAGCTCATCGGTATAAATACGGTCCGACGGCAGGAATTGCCTGAGGTCAGACAAGAATTGATCGATCATCATATTGGTAGTTAATTAAATCACATGCAAACCGAGGAATACCATCAGTCCATTCATCAATATCCAGAAGATGGCAAACGGCATCGTCTTGCGCATGATGTCGCCGTCCTGACCTTCCATATCACAAGCAGCAGTCGCAATCGCAATCGATTGTGGCGAGAGTAACTTACCACCTTCAGAACCGGCACAATTGGCAGCGGCGAGCCAGTTGGTTTCGCTACCACTGACACCGAAGAACGTTCCCTGATTCACCAGTCCGAGGTCGCTGGCAGCAGTAGCCTGCAGCTTTCCGAAGAGAATATTGGCATTCGTAGCAGAACCCGTTACGAAAGTGCCGATCGAGCCGATCAGCGGTGCGAAGAACGGGAAAGCAGCGCCAGTTAGCATGACAAGTCCTTTGGCAATGTCGTTGGTCATACCCGTATTGTTCATCAGCATGGCCATTGCGACGAGACAGCAGATGGTAACGACCGTCTTTTGCAGATTCACCGTAGTCTTGGCCAGCAGCTTCATCAGTTTGCCAAAACTCAGCCCCTGAATCAGTCCGCCAATCATGGCACCCAGGAAAATCATCAGACCGGCATTCGAGAGCCAGCCGAACTTAAAGGTATTACCGATGACGGGCAGTTCAAACTTTGTCACGAGGGTTTGGTTCAACAACTCGTTGACGGGCGGTACAATCTTACTTGAGATGAGGATGAAGAAGATAATCAGGCCATACACGCTCCATGCCTTGAGTGTCTTTACGAGACCAAAGTTCTTATGTTCCACCTGTACTGTATCAGCAGCACTCTCTCTCTTGATGAAGAGTTTGTTATAAATCAGCATCGCAATGATGGCTGCCACAGAACCGAGGATGGCAGGCGTCTCAGGCCCGATGAAATGTGCACAACAGAACTGCACGGTGATCGAGAAAGCGCCCACGAACAGAGCAATCGTGATGTTCTTTACAATCTTCGTGCGATCGGTCATCATCAGAATCAGGAACGGGGTGATGAAGAACATCAGCGAGAGCTGTAAGATGATGAATGTGGCTACCTCACAGAGTTCCTCGGGCGTAGCCACACCGCTGGCTGCTACTTGGTTGGCAAGTGTTGTGGCAGGCAGACCGACGGCACCGAAGCCTACGGCTACCGTGTTGGCCACCAGACAGATCACAGCTGAGAACATCGGCTTGAAGCCCAGCCCTATCAGGATGGCAGCAGGGATAGCCACAGCCGTTCCAAAACCCGCCATACCTTCGAGCACGCCTCCCAAACCCCACGTCAGAAGCAGCACCAGCAGACCCTTATCCGAAGTCATCTGGATAAACTGCGTCTTGATGGTCTCAATCTCCTTCGTCTCACAAAGGATATTGTAGCTGAAGATGGCACAGATAATAATCAGGATGATGGGGAAGCACGCCTTGAGGAATCCTTCTATCACCGACCATAGGGTGATACCATAAATCGAGAGACCTGAATATTTCTCAGGGATGATGCCCATGGCCGGCACAGCAAACAGGGCCAGGAAGACGGTTACAACAAGCGTGATGATGGCGCTTTTGTAGCCAGACACTTTAAAGCCCATCATCAGCACAATGAGCAATAGAATGGGAATTACAGAAATAAGGGCTGTCATAGATGTTGGGTTTTTATTATTACATAAGTTTTCTAGCCGACAAATATACGACTTTTTCCTGAAACTTCCAAATATTCGGGCATAAAAGTGAAACTGTGATTCTCATTTTCCGCGTCGGAATTTGGAAGATAGCGGAATAATTTGTATTTTTGCCGAACGAATCGTAAAACGTATATTGCATGATGAAGAAATTATTACTGATGGCGATGATGATCGCTGCAAGCGTAGGACTGACGAATGCCCAGACAGCGCAAAGACAAGTGGTGGAAGAAGGTGGTACAGGCCCCTTCAAGTCGGAAGTGGTAGGCGATGCCTCCTGCCCAGGCTTCACAGTGTATCGTCCCCAGAACCTCAAAGAGGTGGTAGCCAAGCAGGGTTGCCTGCCCGTGATAGTCTATGCCAACGGTGCCTGTTTTAACAACAATGTGGAGATGCGCCTGCTGTTGAGCGAGGTGGCCTCCTATGGTTATGTGGCTGCTGCCATTGGTCCGTATGACGAGGCTGATGTGATGGCTCAGTGGAGAGGTGTTTTAAAATCTGCTTACCCAGAAACCAAAGGTGATGTGATTATGGCCAATGGCGAGAAGATTCTGCCCATGACGGCCGAAGAGCGTCAGGCTCAACAGGCGCAGCAGGCCAAACAGCGTGAAGAGGCTGCCAAGAAAGCCAAGAAAAACAAGAAGCAGCAGCTGGCAGAACAGCCTTTCAGAACCTATCCGAAGATGTTGCTCGAGGTGCTCGACTGGCTTACGGAGCAGAATGCCAAGGCTGGCTCAGAATACTATCATTGCCTCAATCTCGACCACGTGGCAGCAATGGGACAGTCGTGCGGTGGTGCGCAGGTGTTGGGTGTCGCCTATGATCCCCGTATCAAGACCTGCGTCATGCTGAACTCAGGTATCGGTGATATGGAGATGATGGGTACGACGAAAGAGAATCTCAAGAACCTTCACACACCGATGTTCTATATGATTGGCGGTCCTGGTGATATCGCCTACGCGAATGCCCAGAAGGATTACGAGCGTATTGCCGACAACATCCCAGTGGTGATGCTCAACTCCAAGGACGGCCATAGCGGCACCTATTATGAGAAGTATGGCGGCAACTACGCCAAAGCAGTGGTGAAGTGGCTCGACTGGCAGCTGAAGGGTAAGGTAGGACAGTCTGCCCTCTTCCTCGATGATGAATACCTGAAAATGAAATTCCCTGAGTGGCAGGGTGTCCGCAAGAATTTCTAAGATCATCATCAGGTAAGTTTCCTGCCCGATGTCCGACAGTTCTCTGAAGCAGCAGCTGAAGGTAATCACCATCCCGGTGTTTATCGAGATAGCACTGGTGATGCTGCTTGGTGCGGTCGACACCGTGATGTTGAGCCGCTATAGCGACAATAGCGTAGCGGCCGTAGGTCTCGACAATCAGCTGATGTCACTCGTGTTCCTCGTCTATCAGTTCTTCTCGATGGGCGCGGCCATTCTCTGTGCGCAATACATCGGGGCAGGAAAGCACAAGCGACTGGTTCAGGTGGTGGGTATGGCGCTGGTGGTGAATCTGCTACTCGGGCTCACCGTCAGCGCTCTGCTCTTCTTGTTTGCCGAAAACCTGTTGCATCTGATGGGCCTGCGCCCGGAACTGATGGGCGACGGCGTGGTTTATTTGCGGTTGACGGGCGCACTGTCGTTCTTCCAGGCCCTTTCGCTGACGTTCTCTGCCTCGTTGCGCAGTGCCGACAAGGTGGTGTGGCCGATGGCGGTGACGGGTATCGTCAACGTGCTGAACATCCTGGGCAACTATGCGCTGATCTTCGGTCACTGGGGTTGTCCGCAGTTAGGTGTCGAGGGTGCTGCCATCGCTACTGCTGCGAGCCGGGCTGTCTCTATGATACTGTTGGCGATTGTCCATTTCCGCGTCCACATCCGACGGTTCCCGCTCAGTTACTTCCGTCCGATGCCTTGGCAGGAACTCCGGAATCTGCTGAAGATAGGCATCCCGGCCATGAGCGAGAACATCAGCTACAGTCTCTCGCAGGTGGTCATAACCTATTTCATCAATCAGATCAGCAACGAGGCACTCGCCACGCGCACCTACTGCTACAACATGATTATGTTCGTCTATCTGTTCTGTGTCAGCATCACGCAGGGCGGCGATATCCTCGTGGGGCATCTCGTAGGTCAGTGGCGGCATCAGGCAGCCTATGTCCTGGGCAACTACTTCTTCCGATGGGCGATGATCATCACGCTAACAGGTTCCATCCTGCTTGCTTTGGCAGGTCCGGGCCTCCTTAGTGCTTTTACCGACAACGAGGAAATCATCCAAATGGGCATTTGGGTGCTTGTAGTCGATGTGTTCCTTGAGATAGGCCGCACGTCGAACATCTTCGCTGGCAGTACGCTTCGTGCTACAGGCGACACAGTCTATCCCTTCGTCGTGGGCGTTATCTTCCAGTGGAGCATCGCTGTCGGTCTGAGCTATGTCATCGGCATCCCTCTCGGCTACGGCCTTGTAGGCATGTGGGTAGGCTTCGCCCTCGATGAGAACATCCGCGGTGTCATTCTCCTCCGTCGCTGGCGCTCAGGCAAATGGCGCAGCAAGGGATTTGTCTGAGCCAATAATCCCATAGACTCCATCAAAAGACCTGATCCGACGCTGGCCCCTACGTGTCACAGTGCGCCTGTGTGTCTCTACCAAAACACATGCAGATTTCTCTCTATAGCTTGACAATATTAGCAGTGATTTTGTAGTAACTCTTTTTAGGATACAATCCCCAATAGAAGAGATACTGAGCGGATGACTGGTCTCCTTCCGCTTCTTTCACATACAGGTTGAGCTGCCATCCTGTACCGCAAGGCACCATTTCCTGTCGTTCGACCGAATAGAAGCCCTCTGACATCACCGCCTGACCAACGACCAGCGTGTATTTGCTGAGGTCGATTTCAGGGAATTCTGCTTTCTTACCCAAAGAGATTTCGTCAGAACTATTATACATCTCAGTTTTATCTCCGCTCATATTCCTGAAGAATCGATAGTTCCATGGCACTGATGGGTATTTATTCTGGAAGTAGTCGGACAGCACGGCATAAACATCTCCATCTTCAACAGGACTTATTGACCACTTGGAACTGACATCCTCTGCTGTACGCTTTTCTATTTTGTCGATATTCACATAGTACTGTGCTTCTTCACGATGGGCAAAATTACTGACATGATTCCATGTCTGATAAAGTGCGCCAGAGATTAAAACAGGCTGGTTTTCTGTCAGATATGCTTCAGGAAGCGGCTTCATCGGGATATAATAAGTGGCAGTGCTATTATCATTGTCGCTAGGAACCATGATACACCAACCTCTGAATAATTGATCGTTATACATGAGACCAACCACATCGTCGACTCGCTCTGTACTCTCATAGGGTTTGACCACGCACTGATATTCCCTTGAGTTATCCTTCAGCCTCCTGAACTTGTCAATCTGGAATGCGATTTTGTCACCTATTTCGAACGAAGCTCCCGTGAGATCGGCAACAGTGAAATGACAGAGATCAGAACTGGAGGATGGCGGACAACTACGGGCATAAAAGCTGACGTGTTGTGGGTAATCGAGTATTTTCACGATAACCTCATCGTTGTTCATAGTAGTCACTTCGCCGATGTAGCGGTCAGGCAGTCCGTTTTTCCAGGCATATTTATACTCCTCGCTATTGTCGAAGTCTTTGGTGAATACGAAGTAATCTTCGTCAGTATAGTACAGTCTCAACTGTTTTCCAGAGATCTGATAGGACTTGATGTCGAAGATATACTTCTCGAAGAAATTATTCTCCATGACACTACAACCGACCATAGTCGATCCCCGCCATGTTGTATCCCAGGTCATCTCTTGCCCGTTGAGGGTTAACATACCGACGGTAATTTCATTAACCATAGACCAAGCTTGGACATAGCCATCTTCCTTGAATTCGATACTCAGACAATGATGGCTGACATAGTTGGTGTCCACCTCAAACCAGGTTCCCTCCTCGGTCCATCCTACCAACCACCATTCACCATAGAGCGACTCTGCCGGCACGTCTTTGTCAATTGGAACTGGATTATCATTCGTAGTACATGCAGTCAGGATTGCCAAAGTCATCATGACAACCATCATTCCGATAAATGTCCTTGTTTTCATCATACGTCAATATTTTATTGGTTATACGGATTATACATTATTGTTGGTCACAGACTGCAATAGTCCGAGAAATTATGATCCTCAGTACTCGGTTGCAAAGATACGAACTATATTTGAAACTTCCATGTTTTAGCAGCAAAATCTGCGAATCACAGGGCGAATCACGGAAGGGACAGATTCTCTTTTATTTGGAGATTAAAAACAGAATCTGTCCCCTCTACTTTTTCACTTTACGAAAACCTTTTGTCCGTTAATGATATTCAATCCCTTCTGCAGGGTGCTTAGACGTTGACCATGCAGGTTATATATATCATTTCTTACATCTTCCTTGTTAGCTTTTATGGCTTCAATTCCTGTCGTTTGTGCTTCGAATTCTCCAGTGAAGGACTCGTTGCTATTCTCCACAGTGACGGTGTAACGGCCTTTCTCGTAGGCAGAGATGTCGATGTTGAGGCCTACGATGCTGCCAGCGTTGATAGCTTTCTGATAGACATCTTTGCCCGTTTCGTCAGTAATGCGCACCAGATAGGCATCGTCGAGTGGGTTGAGATGAATGGCTAACTGCTGTTGGCTATATTCGCCATATAGAGCCATTTCATCTCCTCTTCTCATCGGAGCTTTGGGCTTTGTCTTGATCGTATGGGTGAAGTCGAAGCGTTGCTTCCGGGCTCCCATCTCCTTAGGTGTTGCCGCATCTTCATAACTGTCGTCGAGGTAGATAACTTCATCGCCAACAGTGCATGACATCAGAAACTCCGGCGTAGGATCTGCTAAAATCGGATCACATGGACTACTGAGCGGCCCACGAACACATCCAATACCTTCCAGCCAGAAGGTATCATGGTAACTTTGGCCTTTATCTCCACACATCCTAATGTCTCTATATACACCTTTATAACCTTCTATTCCTCCTGTCTGCTTCGGTCCTATAATAAAAGGTGAAGACCCATTCGTTATGAACCGCAGGGTATCGTTGGCACCGAGGGAGAAGTCGTACTTGATCACCATAGACTGTTTTCTTTCATCGTAATAGTACACTTTCTGATTCTCTTCGTACCATGCTCCCACTTTAGTCAGGGAAGGTTTGGGCGTCGAATACTCATTTGTGTAATCTGGGTTAACAAATCGTTGGCACATCATCTGCTTGCAGGTCTTCCCGTCGATAATCGTGTCGCCATCGAAGTAGTAGTAGTCAACCACGTTAACAACATTATCCGAAATGGTCTGAGTGTTTCCCACCTTCCACACTTTACCATCTTCGACTAACGGACGGTAATCATCCTTATGAGTGCTACCAGCATATTCCATCCAACTTTTGGCGGCTTCGTTCCAATAATATGAAGTCCATCCCTTTGCTTTAGCAGCCGCTACCTGAGTGGTGGTCACCACATCTTCCTCATTTTTGCTCAAGACAACACACCAACCGCCGTTACTCACTGTCGGAAGACTCTCTATAAGTACGTCCATCGCCTCTCCCTTGATTGGGTTATGGTAGGTTCGCAGCGAATTCAGATTTTTGTTCTTCGACAAATTAAGTGCAGTCAGAAGGTTGTCCTCGCATCGTAGTTCTGCCAGCATTGTGTTTTTCGACACGTCGAGTTGTGTTAGTTGGTTGTTATCGCACCGCAGATCTGATAGCGAGTTGCAGTCCGACACGTCGAGCACAGGCAGTTGGTTATCGAATACCCACATCGTTGTCAGCGAAGTGCAGCCTGAAACGTCAAGTTCCATCAGCAGATTCAAGTAACACTTCAGTATTGTCAGTGCGCTGCATCCAGATACATTGAGCTTTGTCAACTGGTTGCCAAAGCAATTCAACTCAGTCAGCTTGGTACAGCCCGATACATTAAGTGCAGTCAACTCGTTGGATTGGCAATCAAGATATGTCAATTCTGTGTTTTTCGACAGGTTAAGTTCCGTCAGATGGTTCCCATAGCACTCCAGCCAAGTCAATGCAGTATTCTTCGACAGGTCAAGTTCTGTCAGTTCGTTCCTTGAACAGATAAGTTTTGTCATTGCAGTGAAGTACTCTATTCCCTTCAAGCTATGAATATTTCCTTTTGCTATAATATTTTGTGCCAAGAGATTAACAAAAGTGACCCTGGCAATCTCATCTTCCGTCAATACTCCGTCCTCACCATATTCTTGACCGAGCAAATATTTGCGGAAATTCTCATCGGGGAAGTTCTCCTCGTTTATTTTCACATCAGTTTTATAAGCCATCACCATCGGCTCCCCTTCCGTCAGTTCCACTTGTCCTTTGTACCACCAACAATTAAAATAGAAACTATTCGGTTCCAAGTCATGTATTGTGAACGATATGTTGAACGGACATAGACACCATGTTGCTTCTTCGGGAAGAACGGGATTTATATCGACAGAGACCCCATAGATTCCACCTTCGCCGTTTATGGAGGATGATACATTAAAGTCCTGCGTGGCGCAGTTACTTTCATAGTTTAGCAATTGTACAGATAAGGTGGTTCCCTCTTTTGTCAGGATCATCGTTGACTCCCTTTGGGGCTCCTCTCCTCGTGTCTTACTCAGACAGCCGCTGTTCTGCACGTCCAATACTGTCTGGGCACTTGCCAACATTGGCAAGAGCGTCAAGATGAGTAAAGATAATATTTTTTTCATTTTCACTTGTTTTATTCTATTTAAACACCAAAAACACAGAAATCTTGTACCAGATTACTTACTATATTATGTATTACTTCACATAAATCTTCTGTCCATTAACGATATTCAATCCCTTCTGCAAGGAACTGAGTCGCTGACCGTGCAGGTTGTAGATATAGCTTCTTACATTTTCCTTATTAGCTTTTATGGCTTCAATTCCTGTGGTTTGTGCTTCGAACTCTCCAGTGAAGGACTCGTTGCTATTCTCCACAGTGACGGTGTAACGGCCTTTCTCGTAGGCAGAGATATCGATGTTGAGGCCAACGATGCTGCCTGCATTGATGGCTTTTTCATAGACGACTTTGCCCGTTTCGTCAGTAATGCGTACCAGATAGGCATCATCGAGCGGGTTAAGATTAATAGCTAACTGCTTTTGGCTATATTCGCCATATAGAGCCATTTCACCTACTCTTCTCATCGGAGCTTTGGGCTTTGTCTTGATCGTATGGGTGAAGTCGAAGCGTTGCTTCCGGGCTTCCATCTCCTTAGGTGTAGCCGCATCTTCATAATTGTCGTTGAGGTAGATGACCTCATCACCAGTGGTACATGACATCAGGAATCGACTAGGATCTACGTACCCAAAATAGAGATTCGCTGTAGGGCTATCAATACTTCCGACCCCTTCCAGCCAAGTAGGACTATAGTGTCTTCCCGGCTCATCACACCACCTGATTTCTCTATAAACGCCCTTAAAGCCTTTTAAGCCTCCTGTCTGCCTTGGTCCTATCGCGAAACGATAATCCTGATTATTTCTATTAACTACCAATGTGTCATTGTCACCAACCGAGAAGTCGTACATCATTGTAAACTGTTTGCTTATCGTATCATAAGTGTACACCTTCTTGTCCTCTTCATACCATGCTCCAACATAACTCAAAGAGGGACGTTGTGCCAAATAGTCATAATTTGGATGTTCTGGGCTGACATATCGTTGGCACATCATCTGTTTACAAGTCTTCCCGTCGATAATCGTGTCGCCATCGAAGTAATAGTACTCAACCAATTGCACAGGATTAGAAAGTATCTCTCCTACTTTCCACACTTTACCCTCTTCAATCATTGGGCGGTAAGCCATCTGTGGTGTTTTGTTGATGACGGGATGCTCTACGCCTTGATTGTCTACCACGATGTAGTTCATGTTGGGGTCGAAGCCTGGAACATAGAAGTTAGTAGCATGGAGGGCCATACAATCAGCTAACGGTTCTACTTCTTGTATGACGAATTCAATCTTGTTGACTAGTGGGTCATCGGTCTTTTTCTCGTAAAAATAGGCATAGTTATTAGGTCCGCATTGGGTAAAGACTTTTCCATAGATATGCAGCCGGTTGCCTTCTAATTCGTAAGTTAGCTTATGATGCTCATCGTTTTCTTTATAATCTTCTGCACCAGTAGGTAGGTTGCAGCCATGTATCTGCTTGTTCATTGTGTCATAGAATGAGAATGGCAGATACGGTTCGCCTTTAGATTCCACATAGGCAAGATAATCTTTGGTTAAGCCGGGAAGTACAACATCTTGGAGGTTTCCTAAAGGTCCTTCAAGAGAACCGGCACCCTCTATCCATGTTTTTTCGAGATTATTATCCATGCGGCGTACTGTCCATTTCCGTAAAAGGCGGTGATGCGTTACCATACTGTCTCCTTTTTCATCATAGTCGTAGCGGATAGCCTCAGGCCCTTCAGTGTAATTGTCAACAGACAGTACTTTGTATGATACCATCTTCTGATCATTATACGAGTATGTCTCGTATGTGTCGCCCGCCTGCAGCGAAAAGTCGAACATTAGATATTCCTTTTGCGTATCATCGTCGAAGAAATACACCTTTCGGTCTTCCTCACGCAATAATCCCTCATCATAGACCACAGCCAAAATGTCCTCACTCCGATACATCTTCATGTAAGTCTTTCCTGCCTTCTCCACTTTTTCATTCATCAACCTGTAATATTCATGATGATAGCCTCCATCGAAATCAGAACGAACTACGTTCCACTTCTTACCAGCCTTTACAAAGGGAAGGTAGTCGGAACCATTGGTATTATTATCCTGAGCCATCACCATCGGCTCCCCTTCCGTCAGTTCCACTTGTCCTTTGTACCACCAACAATTAAAATAGAAATTGTTCGGCTCCATGTCATGTATTGTGAACGATATGTTGAACGGACATAGGCAACTTGTTGCTTCTCCGGGAAGAACGGGATTTATATCGACAGAGACCCTATAGATTCCACCTTCGCCGTTTATGGAGGATGATACATTAAAGTCCTGCGAGGCGCAGTTACTTTCATAGTTTAGCAATTGTACAGATAAGGTGCTTCCCTCTTTCGTCAGGATAATTGTTGGCTCCCATTGGGTCTCCTCTCCTCGTGTCTTACTTAGGCAGCCGCTGTTCTGCACGTTCGATGCTGTCTGGGCACTTACCAACATTGGCGAGACCATTAAAATGAAAAAGAATAATAGTTTCTTCATTGTTGTTATTGTATTTGTTATTGTTCTCGGCTGCAAAGTTACGACATTATTTCCATAGTTGTATCGATTGCCTATGGAAAGTTTTTGAATGAGAAAAATTCGGAAATTGCTAAAAATCAGCGGATTACGAAAAACCACCTACTATACCCTATGGAAACTTTTTGGCGACAGCATGGAAAATGTATCAAATACATAGCAAAAACCGTCCGAACCGTTGTACCACCATGTATTAATTGCCCCGAACTTCCGGGGCTTTTTTCATTAACCACTTTCAACAAAATTCTGAATTGCTTTTCCGTTAATTCTACCTTATCATGACGAAAAACCTTAAGCAGTATTGAATCACATCTTAACCACAATTTTCACAGATCTTAACCACCATTTTCAAAAGTCTTCGCCAGTTTTGAAAAAAGTCTTCGCTGGGATTTCAAAAAGTCTTCGCCAGGATTTAAAAACCAGCGAAGAGTTTTTAAAAAGCCAGCGAAGAGTTTTTGAAAAGTCAGCGAAGAGTTTTTGAAAAGTCAGCGAAGACTTTTTAATTTTTCAGTTAAGGGTTTCTAAATTTCCAGTTAAGCGTTGTTGTTTTTTCAGTTAAGAGTTGTTGTTTTACTGGTGAAGATCTTCGGTTTTCTGTAGTGTGTGCAAAGGATTAAGTACACAGTAAGAACCGTCCCTACCGTGTAATTCTGTCGAAAATCAAAGTTAATCAAAGAGGTTTGGCTCCATGATGTTACCGCCGTAGGGATTGCGGCCGAAGTGCTTGTAGGCCAGTTCGGTGACCATACGTCCACGAGGGGTGCGCTTGATGAAACCTTCCATAATGAGGAAGGGCTCGTAGACCTCTTCGACGGTGCCAGCATCCTCACCCACAGCGGTAGCGATGGTGGTGATGCCCACAGGACCACCCTTGAACTTGTCGATGATGGTGAGCAGAATCTTGTTGTCGATTTCATCGAGGCCGTATTGGTCGATGTTCAGGGCCGTGAGGGCAATCTTTGTTATCTTCGTGTCGATCTTGCCGTTGCCTTTTACCTGTGCAAAATCACGCACACGACGTAAAAGGGCATTGGCGATACGGGGCGTACCTCTGCTTCGGCCTGCTATCTCTAAAGCTGCATCCTCAGTAATGGGTACGCCTAAGATATTGGCTGAACGCTCGATGATCTGCTGAAGCGTATCGGGATCGTAATACTCCAAGTGCATGTTGATGCCGAAACGGGCACGAAGCGGCGCTGTCAACAAACCGCTTCGGGTGGTGGCACCTACAAGCGTAAAGGGATTCAGGTCAATCTGAATGCTTCGGGCTGAAGGACCTTTGTCGATCATGATATCGATGCGATAATCCTCCATCGCCGAATAGAGATACTCCTCGACAACGGGCGACAGACGATGGATCTCGTCGATAAACAACACATCGTTCTTCTCTAATGAGGTCAGAATGCCTGCCAAGTCGCCTGGCTTATCAAGCACTGGACCAGAGGTAATTTTAAAGCCTACGCCTAATTCGTTGGCAATAATGTTCGACAGCGTGGTCTTTCCCAAGCCAGGAGGGCCGTGTAGGAGTGTGTGATCGAGAGGTTCGCCACGATATTTGGCGGCTTCGACGAAGACTTCCAGATTCTCCACAACCTTCTTCTGGCCGCTGAAATCCCTAAAGGCCAGCGGTCGAAGTGCATTCTCAAAGTCTTTCTCGCCTTGCGAATACCGTTCTTCCCTTATGTCGAAATCCTCGTCTATCATTTTTAATCAACCGCGCAAAGGTACTGAGATTTCCCCAAACCGCCAAACTTTTTGGATGAAAAGTAGTCGCAGGGCCACATTATTCTATTTTCCTACAGAGAAACAGCTGATGCTGATGGCCTGCAATGGTAGTGGCGAAAAGATAGAGGTCGCCGCCTTCTTTCAGTTTCAAGCGCTTTCTGAGTTCGGCTACCGACATGGGGAAATTGCGCACGGTGATATTGGCGCGTTCGATGCCTGCGAGAGCGGATTTCAGTTCGCGCTTGTTCATCGAAGTGGTCTTCTCGATGATGAAACGACGGCCTGGAAAGTCGCTGACATCGCTGTCGGAAACGAATAAATGGCTGTTTTTGTCGAGCTGAGATACGCCAAAGCGCTGCTCCAACAGAGTAAAACAGCCGGCTTTCATAATCGACGCATTTGGCTCGAATAAATATTTAGGGCATCGGACTAACACGGACGAAAACGGACTATCGTCGTGGCTGAAAGAAAAAATTTCATGATTACCATTTGATAACAGATTGACACATACCACGCATACGCCATCCGAGTTAGTCCGTGTTAGTCCGTTGCATAAAATAATCAACAGCTCTTTGCACTCGTTATCCACAGAAACGATGTGTACTTCACTGACGTTGCCGAGATCGTCTACCGCCTTGCGCCAGTCGAGCATGGGAGAGAGTTTCAGCATTACGCGGTCGGCCTTTTGCAGGAGTTCGTCGCGAAGTTCCAAGACGTTGGGTGTGCAATTAGCAATGCCGTAGGTTCGTCCGCCGTGATCGTCTCTTCGAGCTGGATCCAGAAATATCAGGTCTGCATGGTCGAGCTGGTGCAGATATTCGACACCATCGGCACAAACCACCTCGATATGATTCAGTCCCAAAAGCTTGAAATTCTCCGATGAAATGGCGCAAAGTGGCGCTTGTCGCTCGATGTAAATAAGGTGTTGGGTGATAGGTGTTAGGTGTTGGTTGATTGCGGAGGCGATGAAAGCAAAATCTACACCGAAACCACCCGTTAGATCAACAAAGGACACTGTGCCTGACCCTTCTGTCTTTTTATCATTTAACCAACACCCATCACCCATCACCAAACACCCTTTATATCTCGCCGTCTGCTCACTTGAACACTGCTCCATCGAGAGGTGTGGAGGATAGATGATACCATCGATAGCCGCCCACGATGGCAGCTTGGTCTTTGCCTTCTGACGGCCAGCAATCTGGTCTAAGGCAAAGGGAAGGTCCACCTCAGGGTTTTTCGTTCCCTGAAGGGCCAGCTGACGCACATCAGCCTCAGCATGTTCGCGGATGAAATCGATGGTTGCCTGATTCATTTCGACTGCAAAGATACAAATTTTTCACTTTTCTCTTTTCACTTTTCACTTTTTTTCGTACCTTTGCAACCTCAACCCGTTAAGAATCAGTTATGAGAAAGAAAATTTTGACTTTGACCGTATTGGCTTTTGGAGCTTTTTCCATAAGCTATGCCGGTGGTCTGATGACCAACACGAATTACCACATTGCCTTCGACCGCATGATGGCACGTGGTGCAACTTTTGACATTGACGCAGCCTACAGCAACCCAGCCGGACTGGCTTGGGGGCATGACGGCTTCCAACTCTCGCTCAACTTCCAGAAACCCTGGCAGAATCGTGACATTGAAATCTCTGTGCCAGGCTATCTCGGCTCGAACTTTGACCAGAAATACAATGGTAAGGCTTCTGCCCCCATTGTTCCAGCTTTGTTTGCTGCCTATAAGAAAGACGATATCGCATTATCTGCCATGATTGGTATCGTAGGTAGCGGTGGATTCGTAAAATATGAGGAAGGTATCCCCATGTTTGAGGTGCCTCTGAAGGCGATGCTGGCACAGAAAGGCATGATGCCAGGTAACTACAACTACGATTCAGAGATGAAAGGTAAGCAGTATATTTATGGTGGACAATTGAACTTGACTTATACAGTTAATGACAACTTTTCGGTGGCTGCTGGTGTGAGAGCTAATTATTATGATGGCTATAACCGAGGCCATGTGGTGGCACATAGTTCAGCTTGGCCAGTCGACATCATCAACTTGCAACTCGATTGTATCCAGCGCGGCTGGGGTTTCGCCCCCATCGTCAGTGCCAACTATCATAATGGTCCGCTCACAGTTGCTGCCCGTTATGAGTTCCGCACAAAGATTTCTACAGAAAACGACACCCAGAAGTTGATTGTGGGTATGTCGGGTCAAGATACCGATGTGAAGGCCTTGGCAGATCAATTGGGAACAGATGCTACTATAGCAGCACTGACACCGGCACTTGGCTCAATGGCACAGAAAATTGAACCTTATCTGCCTGGTGAGAAAACCCGTTACGATATGCCTTCGCTCTTCGTGGCAGCCGTTGGCTATGAGTTCACGGAGAAGCTGCGTGGCACCCTCGAGTACCATTTCTTCGATGACAAGCACGCCAAGATGGCTGGTGACCGTCAGAAGGAGTTGAAAAATGGTACGCACGAAATCGTGGCTGGTGTAGAGTACGATATCAACGACAAGTTTACCGTCAGCTGTGGTGGTCAGCGTACGGATTATGGTCTTGCCGATGGTTATCAGCAAAATACCTCTTTTGCCTGCGACAGCTATAGCTTTGGACTCGGTGGCGCGTGGAACATCAACGAGAAAATTCGCTTGAACGCCGGATATTTTATGTCTATCTATAGCGATTACACTACAGAGCCAAAGGCCAACATCTATAGTACGCCATATACGGGCACAGAGACCTACAGCCGCACCAACTATGTGGTGGGCTTGGGTATCGACTACAAATTCTGATCAGATTTCTTAGAACTGGGTGCCGAGCATCAGTTCTATTTCCTGATACGTCACTTCGGGCGGGCAAAGACTCTTGATAGCAGTCTTTGTTTCGCCCTTTCCTATGGTCTGAATCACCTTGAGGATGGCCTCCTGATGCTCAGGCGGCACCAGCTCAGAGAGCGTTATCTCACCCATTGGGAGGAAACGGGCCAGATGGCCAATGATGGTGGCAACGGTAAGACCACGGAATTTCGCGATTTCATCGGGTTTCAGACCGTCTTTATAAAGTTGGAACGTGATGTTCCACGTCTTCTCCTTTGGTTCCTTTTTGGGCTTTTCCTTCTTCACCCGCTGCTTCTTGGACTTCTTGATCTGTTGCTCGTCGATGGCATCCAAGAGGGAATACTGTTTCTCATGCAGGTAGATAGGGATGGAGAATCCCTGATCGGCAATCTTCGAGAGCAGGTATCGACGGGAGAGCACCGACTGGCGCACATCAGCCAAAGCCTCTGGAAAACGGTTCATAGCCTGTTTGTTATTGCTCTTGATTTGTGCCGCTAACTCGATGGAATTGGCAAAAACCTCTTGGATAGAGGTCTCGAACCACTCAGCACTGCGCTTCACACGCTCTTGAAACTCTTCCGTATGCAACTGTTCCATCGGTGACTGACGAATCTTCTGCAGCCACTTTTCTGATACAGACATCGTCTGACTGCTGAAGTTGGAAAGCACGCGCTTATGCAGTTCGGTAGTATCGGTAAAAGCGTGATAGAAGAATTCCGTCATCAGGCGCAGCAAATGTTCTTCCTTATAGAAGATGTCGTGGAAGTCGAACAGCTCTAACAACAGGAAACGATAGTATTCCTCCTTGAGCTGAGGCAGTTGTGAGATACTCCGTTGGGCTTCCTCCTCCTGATGGCCGATGTAATCCTCGACCCTCTTGTCGGAGATGATCGCACGTGCCTCGATGGGGGCAGAAAGCACCATACCTTCAAGAGTCTTACAACGGCTCAAGGCTACATACACCTGACCTGGTGCAAACGAAAGATTGGCATCGATGATGGCCCGTTCGAAGGTCAGACCCTGACTCTTATGGATGGTGATGGCCCAAGCCAAACGTAAGGGCAGTTGTCGGAAAGTGCCTTGAACCTTCGACTCAATCACGCGTGTCTCTGGATTCAGTTGGTACTGGGCATTCTCCCACTCCAAGGGCTCGACCTCTATTCCTTCCACATCGCCAGCGCAAAGCACACAGACGCGGTTCTCGCTGATTTCCACAACCTCACCAATACGACCATTATAGTAACGATGATCGCCTGTGGGGTCGTTCTTTACAAACATCACCTGCGCGCCCTCCTTCAGGGTCAGCACCTCGCTCGTCGGATAGGAGTATTCTGGGAAGTTGCCTTCTATCTGCGCTTGGAATGTATAGCTGTGGCCAGGCAGTTTCTTCAGTTCGTTCTCGTTGTAGTTGTCCGCCAGATAGTTATGGGTGGTCAGGCGGATATAGCCCTCACCTTGTTTGGGAATGAAAGCAGGCTGGCAGCGCTGGTTCAAGACAGCAATGTCGTTGGCCGTGGGCTGCGCCTCACGGATATGATTCAGCACATCGAGGAAGGTAGCATCTTCCTGACGAAACACCTGGCTCAACAAGATCGTCACATATTCTATCTGTTGGAGCGCCTTCGAGCCAAAGAAATAAGGCGTGTCGTAATAGGGTTTCAGCAACGCCTCATCCTCTGGGGTCACCACAGGCGTCAGTTGCTGCAAATCGCCAATCATCAGCAGTTGCACGCCGCCGAAGGGCTTATAATGATCACGATACCTTCGCAGTACGGAGTCGATGGCATCAAGCAAATCACTTCTTACCATCGAGATCTCATCGATAATCAACAGGTCGAGTGAGGCGATGATACGTCGTTTCTCCTTGCCGAAATCAAACTTGCTCTTAATACGAGCATTGGGCACATAGGGCGTAAAGGGCAGTTGGAAGAAGGAGTGGATGGTCATACCACCTGCATTGATGGCAGCTACACCCGTCGGCGCTACCACAATCGACCGTTTCTTACTCTGTTCAACAACGGTCTTCAAAAAGGTGGTCTTGCCTGTGCCGGCCTTACCTGTCAGGAAGATACTTCGTCCCGTGTGCTCCACGAAATCCCACGCAATGCGCAGTTCATCATTTGTTTTTGTTTCCATAGTTCTTGAATTTAAATTTAACATATTTGTTTATTTGAGCATGATGCCCGTAAAGATTCTGCCAGAATTGATTCCTAACCGCCGGGCTGAGAACCAAGTGTCAGGTTGTTTGAAGGTGCAATCGGGAGTAACAGAAATCTGATGCGAAGGCACTCCGGCACCTTCGAGCTGCAGCCGATTGCACATAGGCAGGTCGATGTGCCATTTTTCATCGCGACGACTAATTACAGGCATCTCAAAGCCGGCTTTCTCAAAGGCCTCATAGACCTCATCGCCCACCTCAAAGCTGTCGAGACTGATGCCAGGACCTATCTGGGCCATCATCTTCTGCGGCTGTGAGCCATACACCTTTTTCATTTTGTCGACGGCCACTTCTGCAATGCGTTGCACGGTCCCCCGCCAGCCAGCATGAATGGCACAGACGGCGTGATGCTCAGGATCGAAGAGCAGCACAGGAATGCAGTCTGCCGTAGAGACACCGATACATACGCGGCCAACATTGGTCATCAGGGCATCCACACCCTCAAGCTGCTGCTGTTCGTCAGCAGACAGATTCAGAAATGCCTCGTCGATGGCTACCACCTCTGTCAGATGAACCTGATGTGGCATCAACAGATGATCGTCGCTGATATCCAGCAATTGACACAGTGCCTCGCGGTTCTGTGTAATGGCTTTGGGATCATCGCCACAGTAGCGGTTGATATTGAATGTGCCATAACTACCCTTGCTATAACCCCCATGACGGGTGGAGCTAAAGGCCATGACGCCCTCGCCAAAGTCATAGTAACGGAGTTCTGGATGTATCATTTCTGTATGTTTTGCCTGCAAAGATACGAAAAAAATGTCATATCGTTGCAAAAAACAAATCAAGAATTAGAGAATTTAAGAATTTTTATTTGCTCTGCAAATGCCCCAAACCATTTGGGGAACCCCAAAATTCTTAAATTCTCTAATTCTTGATAGATAAGAGGTGACTAATTCTC
>JAEEGJ010003225.1_pt1 | contig 65251 bp, 63 predicted proteins | sample 8958761 | NCBI WGS metagenome assembly JAEEGJ01 (sample SAMN16246546, study PRJNA631951) | gut metagenome | biome: gut microbiome; feature: rumen; material: RS-attached | host: Bos | place: Iran: Karaj | collected 2018-10 | reverse complement strand
ATCCCATAACACAAGTTAGTAAGGCCCCTTGAAGACGACGAGGTAGATAGGGCAGGTGTGGAAGTACGGTAACGTATGGAGCTGACTGCTACTAATAGGCCGAGGGCTTGACCTGAAGGTTTTCCGGAAGGATGTCCCTTCTTGTTCTTTATGATATCAGTTTTTCATTGACAAAACTGAAGTTTTGTACTAAATTAATAGTGTTGATATAAGAAAGCGAAATTCAATATTTCGTTTTTTTTATATAATCCTCGATAGCTCAATGGCAGAGCATTCGGCTGTTAACCGAAGGGTTGTTGGTTCGAGCCCAACTCGGGGAGTTAAAAAAGCACAGAGCTTTTGCTCTGTGCTTTTTGAGTTTATAACATTTATTGTTTAAACATTATTTAACAGTTACACTCTTCTTATCTGAGTTAGTGATCTTGGTCCATTTCTTATTTACATAAGCCTTAACTGCAAATGTATATTCGGTACCTTTTTCCCTGCCCTTGATCGAAATAGAAGTTTTCTTGGTAGTCTTAACTGTTTTAGCCTTGCCGTCTACATACTCTACAACTCTGTACTTTGTAGCGCCTTCAACCTTATTCCACTTGAGAGTGATCTTGCCTTTCTTGGAAGATGCTGTAACAACGGGCTTTGTTGATGCGGTTTTTCCGGAAGACTTGCTGATGCTGTCGATCACTTTCTGTACTTCTTTTGCATAAGCCTTAGCGCCGTCCTCGTTGGGATGAAGTGAATAAGCACTTACCAGACCGGAATTAAGATCTTCAGCCTGACGGCCTACGATTACTTTGTTGATATATGCATCAGAAGTAAATGCTTCATGACCCTTGAACGCTTCTTCTACTGATACAAAGTAGATATTTAAACCTTCTTTGCTGCATTCATCAACAAGGCCTTTGATAACTTCATTTAACTTGCTTGCATACTCATTTACTTTCTGAGCTGTTTCAGCAGAAACTGTTTTTACCGTGAATGAGAAGCCCTCAGCATTTAAAAGAGTGGGATAACCAGCTACTATTATAGAAGCCTGCTTGCCTGCTTTTTCAGCTATGTCCAGATAATTCTGCTTGATGGCATCCTTTATGGAAGAAACGGTTTTGCCGTTCTTTTCATGCTTTTCGGTAAGAGCTATCCAGGTCTGTTCAAGCTGTTCATCTAACTTTTCGGGTTCCATTATCGCGGTATACATGATATCGGAGAATCCGACATCATTTCCGCCTATGCTTATAGTTACGAAATCAACAGCGCCTGCACCGTACAGCTTCTCAACCTTATCGAATACTTCAAGCTGGGGTGTAAGATTTTTGGAACCTTCGATCCCGTCATAATTATATGACTTTTTCTGTCCTTCATAAAGATCGACTGTTTCGGCTCCGGATGAAGCTACGAAGAACCAGTTGTCATCCTTTACCATTTTCTTGCCGTCGACTTTAAGCTGTCCTGACCAGACTTTTTTCGATCTGTGAGCCAGCCAGTCTTCATCCTCTACCTTTTCTTCAGTAGGATTATCCTGACCGAAGAAGGGTTCTATTCCTTCACCTGATGAATAAGAATCACCGAGTGATACTACGATTTTCTTGCCTGCTGATGTGGCAGCTTTTGCGTCTACCGGCTCGGTAAAACTAAGACCGGTAAGTACGAGTGCCATAACAGTTACAAGTGTTAATACCCGTTTTATTATTATTTTCATAAGCATATTCCTTTCTTATATTTTCTTAATATCAGAATATTCTCTTTTTGATAAAATGTCAAGGAGTATTAACTTAAGCGGCATTGACTTTATCGTTTTATTAGTATAGAATATGAATGTTAAAAAATGAACAGAGGACGAAAAAATGACTCCAACGATACTAATCGTCGAAGACGATGATATGATAAACAACCTGATAAATGAGACCTTGGGGAACAGCGGATATAAGTGTATACAGGCATTTTCGGGTACGGAAGGGTTGTTACTTGTAAAAACCGAAAAGGTCGACTTGGTGATCCTTGACCTGATGCTTCCCGGGAAAACAGGTGAAGAAGTAATAAAAGAGATCAAAGCTCTCCACAATATACCGGTCATCGTTGCATCTGCCAAAGACAGCATAGATTCTAAGGTTGAGCTGCTCAGAAGCGGTGCGGACGATTATCTTACCAAACCGTTTGATATAAGGGAACTTGAAGCCAGAGTAGAGGTATCCTTAAGAAAATACGGAAAGGATCCTGCAAGTTTATCCGGTAATGGGACTGGTACCGTATCGGAAGAAAGTAACACAGATGCGCAGGAAAAGAAGAACGTAAACGCTAAGCCACTTTTCTATAAAGATCTGATATTAAATCCGTCGGATTATTCGGTAAGCGTATGTGGTGAGGCGATAGAGCTTACAAAGCATGAGTTCAGGATACTTGAGCTTTTCTTAAGAAATCCGGACAGAGCATTTTCAAAGCAGGCAATATATGACTATGCCTGGGACGATATATATGTGGGCGAAGACAATACTATCAATGTTCACGTAAGTAATATCAGGAAAAAGATAAAGAAATATACCGATACAGAATACATTGAAACCGTATGGGGTATCGGATTTAAGTTAAAAAAATAGAGTGGATACGAAGTGGTACGACATAATGGACAGCATATCGATATATGATAAGCTGTCTTTTTTATTTAACACATTTCTTTATACTTTCTTTAAACTTTCTTTTAGGTTTTTTAAAAAGTCTTTGCTATTATATATACATAACATGGAAAAAGAAAGGAAACGATCATGGATTACATTCTTGAAACCAACGGTCTTACCAAAACCTACGGGAATAAAAAAGCACTTGATAATGTAAGTATACATGTGGCTAAAGGCGACATATACGGACTCGTCGGAAGAAACGGAGCAGGCAAGACCACACTTATGAAGATCACAGGTGGACTTGCAAATGCGACATCAGGCAGTTACACCGTATTTGGAAAAAAGGGTATGGAGATAGGAAGTTATGCAAATAAGAGAGGACTTCTTATAGAGGATCCCGGACTGCTCTATGATGAGAACGGAATAGAGAACCTGAGGATAAAGTGCATGATAATGGGTGTCAAAGATAAAAACGAACCTAAACGCCTTATGGAGATGGTAGGGCTCGGAGATGCGCTGAAGCTTAAGACCAAGAAGTATTCCTTCGGTATGAAGCAGAGATTAGGACTGGCACTTGCACTGATAGGTGATCCTGAGCTTGTAATACTTGATGAACCTATAAACGGTTTTGATCCCCAGGGTATAAAAGCCGTCAGAGAGCTTATACTTAAGAAAAACGAAGAAGGTACCACATTTGTTGTATCCAGTCATATCTTAGGCGAGCTTTCAAGAATAGCCACAAAATATGCATTCATCAACAATGGTAAGATAATAGAGGAGAGTACCAAAGAAGAACTTCTAGAAAAATGCAGATCAAAGATAGTGCTCATCCCCGATGATGTACCTAAAGCCTGCACTATAATAGAGAACATGGGCATCAGGGATTACAAGATAAAAGAAGACGGTGTGATAAACATATACGAGCAGCTCGAACGTACAGGAGACATAACCAACGCTCTGGCAAGAGAGTCCGTAGCTACTATAGAGATAACCAGAAAATACGAAGAACTCGAGGACTATTACGTAAATCTCGTAAACGGAAAGGAAGGATGAACATGGGAAAAATATTAAAGATGGATTTTAGAAGGCTTCTTAAAAACCCATTCTTCTATGCATATCCTTTTGCGGCAATAGTTATAATGGGCCTCGATATGATCATCTCAGAATCGGGTACAGATCGTTCGATCCATATAGTAAGTGTACTGCAGCAAGCCGAAGGCGTATTTAGTTTTGCTATAGTAGCAGCCGGAATGGTCATAATAGCACATATGGCGGCATTTGACAAACACGGATATTCGAAGAATCTGGTAGGAAATGTAAACGGAAGACATATGCTCACCCTCTCAAAGCTTATACTTGGTGCATTTACGATGGTGACATATGCAATCGCCAATTTTTGCTTAATATTCGGTATCCTGAAACATGAAATGGGAAATATAACTTTTATATCAGAGTATCCATATCCGGAATCAGCAGATCTGTTACCTGAGAGCCTCAGAAAGAACTGGGAATCACGTGAAGATTGGACTGCAAGAATAAAGGAATATATCAATCACGAGGTATTACATTACGTGATTATGATCGTAGCAGGTATCGCAGTGATTGCAATGCTCATCATGCTGTATGAACTGACCAGAAGTTCGGCATTTTCTTATGTAATGGTTATACTTATCGGGTTTGAGATATTGGAACAGTTGATCGTTATGGTTGTCGGACTGGTATTCCCCAAATTTGCGATCTCAAGATATCTGTTTATGACCCAGTTTGCGTATTTTAATGAGCAGACGTTTTTAGACAGTAGTAAGGATCTGGCAGCCGATCCTGTCTGGACATTCTGGGTAAGAAATCTGATATATATCGCGATATTTGCTGGAGCTTCATTGTTTATCTCAAAGAAAAAGGACGCAGCGTAAAAAGACGAAAAATCATCGGTCAGGAGAATTGATATGGATTATATACTTGAAACTGAAAATCTCACCAAGATGTATGGTAAGAAAGCAGCATTAAACAATGTTTCGATACATGTAAATCAGGGGGATATATACGGTCTGGTAGGAAGAAACGGAGCCGGTAAGACCACATTTATGAAGATTGTGTGCGGACTTGCACAGAAAACAAAAGGAAATTATTACATCTTCGGTAGATGTGATGATGCACTTGGCGATGTTGCGCAGCGCAGGGGACTGCTTATAGAATCCCCCGGCTTTTTCCAGGAATACAGTGCTGAAATGAACTTAAAGATAAAACTTAAACTTATGGGTATCAATGATCCCGAAGAACCGAAGAGACTGCTTAAACTCATCGGTTTGGAGGATGCGGGAAAGAAAAAGGCAAAGCATTTTTCACTCGGTATGAAACAGAGACTCGGTATAGGTATAGCTTTGGCCGGAAATCCGGACCTGGTAGTACTTGACGAGCCGATAAACGGTCTTGATCCCCAGGGCATCATAGAGATAAGAGACATGATAGGAAAGCTCAACAGAGAAAACGGTACAACATTTATCATCTCGAGCCACATTCTTGACGAGTTATCAAAAATAGCTACAAAGTACGGTATAATCAACAACGGTGAACTAATAGAAGAAAGCCCCGCAGAGGAGCTCAGAAACAAATGTGAGTCCAGAGTAGAACTTGTAACGGACAATGCGGCAAAGGCCATGGGAGTACTTGAACGATTAGGATTCAGTAAGATGAAGGTACTTGACGACGGAAAGATCAATATATACGAGCAGTTTGACAGGACAGGAGATATCACGCTTTCACTTGCGGCAGAAGGTATAACAACCTATGAGATAGTAAGAAAGCTTGAATCTATCGAAAATTATTATTTAAGGCTTGTAGGAAAGGAAAGTGAGTGATATGATTAGAATATTAAAAACAGATCTTTTCCGTTTGTTCAGGAGCAAGGTGATCCTTGCATTCCCTATAGTACTGACGATATCGCTTATATTCAGCATGCTGTTTGCAAATGTAGTAGATGAGCAGGAAAATCAAGACATTCCAAACTCTCCGAAAGTGCCCGGCGGAATTGTGTGTACTATAGGAGACCCGGATAAACTTGACCGCAATAACCCGGGGCTGCATTACAATGATACCGATAAACCCATGCAGATCATATATACGGAAGAAGACGGAGTTGAGGTAAATATAACAATACAGCCCGGTGAAGCATTTATATCAACGGATGAAGATTTTAAAAGCAGACATGTATTCGTTGGTCTGACCGATCTGTTTGACTGCCTGTACGATGGATTCATCCTCTTGTTCATGGGACTTACGATCATTATATTCAGTACCTGCGAGACAAGATCCGGATTCGTCAAAAATGCAGCGGGCTGCGCAATTGACAGAAGATATATGCCGCTTTCCAAGATGATAGTCGGAGCAGTGGCGCTCGTGATGTATACTATAGAGTTTATCATCTATCGCTTTCTAGGTACTTTTATGGAGTGTTTGTTTACAGGAAGAAGTTTTTACTGGACAAAGCTTCCCGAGGGTGATAACGGTAAGTTCTGGCAGTTCATTATCGTATGTGTGCTGATACATTTAGCAATTGACGCATTATTGGTAATGATGCATGAATTAGCCGGTAACAGGGCACTGGGTATAGTATTTGCAGTAATCTTCAGCTTTGGTATATTTGAGAAATTGGCTCAAGGTGTTGTATATCTGTTAAACCACTTCTTCCATATACTTGAAGGTTTTGATATCAATAAATATCTTTTAATAATGAATATAGGTAATGGCTACAATGACGCTGCTTATCATCAAAATATAGCTATCATACTGGCACTGGTATATCTTGTGGCAGGCACAGTTTTAGCTATGATGATAACAAAGAAACGTGATGTAAGATAAAAGGAGCAGATATGTGGATAGTGATCTCTGCGATACTCGGTATTGCACTCATAATATCATTTACATACCACATTATTTACAGGCGACAGGTCGAAGGACTCTGTCGCCAGACTGCGTTCCTTAACGAAAATAAAACTGAACTGAAGGTAAGTGTTGACTTAAAGGAAAAAGAACTGTTACAGCTTGCGGAAGAGATCCGAAAGCTCAATGATAACTTTAATAAGATCAAGATGGATCTTATGAAACAGGATGCTGCACTCAGAGAGACCATCACAAATCTCTCACATGATATAAGGACACCGCTCACATCTCTGGACGGTTATTTCCAGCTTTTGGCAGAAGAGGACCTTACTCTCGAGAAAAAGCAACAATATATTGCTATCATTAAAAACAGGTTAGTCAGTCTGAATGACATGCTTAACGAACTCTTTACATATGCGAAGCTACAGGATGTAAACTATCAGATAGATCTTAATGAGCTTGATATCGTACCTATTACCGCCGATACTTTGGTGTCGTTCTATGAAGATATAACAGCCAAAGGATCGGAACCTGAGATCAGTCTGCCGGAAGAGCCTGTATATATCATGGGTAACCGTGAGGCTTACAGCAGGACAATACAGAATATCGTGAAAAATGCACTTATGCACGGTAAGAACTTAAGTGTACAGATAAAGAAGAAAGACGGTAAAGTACAGTTCATATGCAGTGATGACCTTTTAAACCCCGATGTAACGGTTGATACATCCAAGATATTTGACCGGTTTTATAAGGCGGATGCCGCGAGAAATACAAAAGGAAGCGGTTTGGGACTGGCTATAACCAAGGAACTTGTTGAGAGAATGGGTGGAAAGGCTGAGGCTGAATGTAAGGAGGGAAGATTTGCAATAATACTTACATTCGAGGAGGTAAAAAAAGCTAAAAAAGTTGTTGACAAGCCTTAAAACTTGTTATATAATTCTCTTGTTGTCGGCACGAAAGCCGATACACCATAAGGCTCCGTGGTCAAGCGGTTAAGACATCGCCCTTTCACGGCGGTAACACGGGTTCGATTCCCGTCGGAGTCACTTTTGGACCTTTAGCTCAGTTGGTTAGAGCAACCGGCTCATAACCGGTCGGTCCTGGGTTCGAGTCCCCGAAGGTCCACTTGTTTGTTTAAGGCCTAGTGGCTCAGTTGGTTAGAGCGCCGCCCTGTCACGGCGGAGGTCGTCGGTTCGAGTCCGATCTGGGTCGTTCGGAATCATTTTGATTCCGTTTTTGTTTATATTATTTGGGATCTTAGCTCAGCTGGGAGAGCATCTGCCTTACAAGCAGAGGGTCACAGGTTCGAGCCCTGTAGGTCCCATTTGTGCCGGCGTGGCGGAATTGGCAGACGCCCGGGACTTAAAATCCCGTGAGACTCACCTCTCGTACCGGTTCGACCCCGGTCGCCGGCATTAGAAAAGAAATCCGAAAATCTTTGTATATCAAGGGTTTTCGGATTTTTTATTTTCATGTTTGCTAATTTTTTCAAATTTCTCAAAAAAGTTGTAACAAAACTATTGACAAGTTCAAAAAAGTTGTGATATACTCCGACTTGTAATAACGAATGTTACAAGTATACAAACTTATTTTAAAGGAGGATTTCATTATGAAGATTGCGGTAGTAGCAGCAAACGGCAGAGTAGCAGGCAAGGTTATCACAGAGGCAGTGAACAGGGGATTTGACGTTACTGCTTTTGGCAGACAGGACAACAATACTGTAACAAAGATATATGTAAAGAAAGATCTGTTTGATCTTACAGCAGATGACTTGAAAGGTTTTGATGCAGTAGTTGATGCTTTTGGTGCATGGACAGAGGATACATTAGGACAGCACAGTACATCACTTAAACACCTATGCGATATTCTTTCGGGAACAGATACCAGACTTTTGGTTGTAGGCGGAGCAGGCAGCCTTTATGTGAATCAGGAACATACTGCTCAGGTTTCTGACGGTCCCGATTTCCCGGATGTTTTTAAGCCTCTTGCAGCAGCAATGGCAAAAGCACTTACTGAGCTTCGTGAGCGTAAAGATGTTAAGTGGACATATATCAGCCCTGCCGGTGACTTCCAGGCAGATGGAGAAAGAAGTGGCAGATATATTCTTGGCGGTGAGGAACTCACATTAAACAGCAGAAACGAAAGCATTATCAGCTATGCTGATTATGCCATTGCTATGGTTGATGAAATAGAAAAAGGCAATCACATTCAGCAGAGAATCAGCGTTGTCAGAGAATAATCATAGAGCTTGTAATATATGCATTGACATCTTTTGAGTAAGAGATTATATTAGAAGCAGGAGGATAGATCAATGCAGATTACAAGCAGATTTACAATAGCAGTACATATAATTACAGTGATAGATTATTTTAGGGACGAAATGAAGGTTACAAGCAATTTCCTTGCCGGCAGTGTAGGAGCTAATCCTGTCATAGTAAGGACAGTTATGGGAAACCTGAAGGATGCGGGTATCATAAGCATCAGCCAGGGAAAAAGCGGGATCGGTCTGGCAAAAAGACTGGACGAGATTTCCTTTTATGACATATACAAGGCAATAGATCCCGTAGGTGAAGAAGGGCTCTTCCATTTCCATGAAAATCCCAGTATAAAGTGTCCCGTGGGACGAAATATACATGCTGCATTGGATACACGGCTAAGACAAGTTCAGGATACGATGGAAAAAGAGATGAAATCCATCACGGTGGCAGAGATAGCCGCTGATGTAAAAAAGAAAATTGAAGCTGAAAGTTAAAGACTGACAGGCTGCTGCGAAGATGCAGCGGCCTGTTTTCAAAAGAAATTGTTAATGGAGACTGAGGATTATTTGAGATTTATTTGGACAGAGACATATAGGAGATGTGTGATATGACGAAGAACGTAACACAGGAAGAACGTCTGGATTATCTGGTTGAGATATTCAAGCGGGACTCTGATGATTATAAAGATTTAGAAATTCCTAAGAACGTTGAAGAAAAACGAAGAGTTCTTCGTTCACTTATGAATATCCGTATGCCAAAGGAGATGGATCCGGCTGTTATATCTGTACAGGATGATTATCTGAAAGAGCGTATAAATGAAAACGGTATTGTGAAGCTATCGGAAATTCCGATTGTTCGAGATGGCATCTCTATATGGCAGGGCGATATCACAAGGCTTGCCGTTGATGCCATCGTAAACGCCGCAAATTCACAGATGCTGGGGTGTTTCGTTCCGATGCATACCTGCATTGATAACTGCATACATACATTTGCCGGGATTCAGCTGAGGCAGGAATGCAATCGCCGGATGAACATACTTAAGAACCGATATGGCATGGATTATGAACAGTCAACAGCGGTTCCGATGCTTACAGATGCATATAACCTTCCGGCTAAGAAGGTTATTCATATCGTGGGCCCGATTGTAAATTATAAACTGACTCCCGATCTGGAAAATGATCTGGCTGATTGTTACCGGAACACGCTTGATATGTGTGCTGAAAATGGACTGAAGAGCGTGGCGTTTTGCTGTATATCAACAGGTGTGTTCAATTTCCCGAATGATAGAGCGGCCGAGATCGCTGTTAAGACGGTGACGACCTGGCTTTCTGAGCATCCGGGCAAGATGGAAAGGGTGATATTCAATGTTTTTAAGGATGAAGACAGGAGATACTATGAGAAGGAATTACTCTGATATGCCAAACGGCTATCAGGAAACCATACAAAAAGGATTGAATGCATTAAATATTTGGGGCCGTGATTTTTCTTTCGGAAAAGGTACAAGGGAAGAGCAGATAAAATGTCTTGCCGAAGAGATTCGCAACGCAGATGCTGTAGTTATCGGTGCAGGTTCAGGTCTTTCTACCTCGGCCGGACTTACATACAGCGGAGCTAGGTTTGAACGGTATTTCTTTGATTTCATTGAAAAGTTTGGCATTAGGGATATTTATTCGGGGGGATTTTACCCGTTTCCTGACGATGAAACCAGATGGGCATGGTGGGCAAGACACATTTACTACAATAGATATATTGATGCGCCCAAACCTGTTTATAAGGAATTACTTGATCTGGTCAAGGATAAGGATTATTTTGTAATAACAACGAACGTGGATCACCAGTTCCAAAAAGCGGGCTTTGATAAGAAAAGACTGTTCTATACGCAGGGGGATTATGGCCTTTTTCAGACTGTGGATGGACTGAACGGAAAGACCTATGATAATGAAGAATGGGTTATGAAAGCTATGGAGGCTCAAGGCTTTGTGAGAGATTCCGGTGGTATGTTCCAGGTACCCGTGGATGGTAGGATCAGTATGAGTATTCCGTCGGAGCTGATCCCAAAATGCCATGATGATGGAAGCAATATTACTATGAATCTCAGAGCTGACGGTTCCTTTGTGGAAGACAAGGGGTGGCATATAGCATCAGCAGCATATTCCGATTTTCTGCATAAGCATGAAGGGTTTCACATGCTTTATATGGAACTTGGAGTAGGGACCAACACCCCTGTGATCATAAAGTATCCGTTCTGGCAGATGACGATGGCTAATGAGAATGCTATCTATGCCTGCATCAACTATGATGAAGCTTTCTGTCCAAAAGAGATTGAAGACAGGAGTATCTGTATCGATGGGGATATCGGCGCAGTGCTGGAAGAATTAAGGACGTGAGATTATGATCATACAGACAGGCATGAGGACGGATATACCGGCATTTTATTTGGAATGGTTGATAAACAGGATAAAAGAATGAGATGGAGATAATGTTTTTGGAAAAAAGCGTTATGATGATAGAATTGACAAATTATCATAATTATGATAAAATAATGATAATTTATAAAGGAGGAATTGTTTATGATAACAATCAGACCTATTTCAGACTTGAGAAACAAGTTTACCGATATTGAAAATGTTGTTAATGGCGGAGAAACTGTGTTTTTAACAAAGAACGGCTACGGTTCCATGGTTGTCATGAGCATTGAAGCATATTCCAGAATGACCCAGAACGTAGAACAGTCATTGGATGAGGCTGACAAATATGCAGAAACTCATTCCGAGAGGATGTCTCACGAAGAAGTATTTGGTAAATTAAGGAGACAGTTAAATGGGTGAAGTCAATATGAATTGAGTTATCTTCCTATGTTTTATGATGATCTTGAGGAGCGTGTGACTTATATTTCAGATGTGTTGCTTGATGAAAAAGCTGCAAATGATTTGTTAGATGCCGTTGAAGCGGCAAAGTCCAAACGATGACTGCTGGACTTTGGTGATGGATCTGGCCGAGTTGGAACTGAGTCACAACTGAGTCAAAATGGGATGAAGGGCCTTGAAACCTCCTATTTTTCAATGGTTTTCAGTTGGGGTTACCGGTTCGACCCCGGTCGCCGGCAGCTAATGAAAAGTTCCGAAAACTTTATTTTATAAGGTTTTCGGAATTTTTTTGGTAGAAAAGCTTACTACTGCTACATCTACTTTTTTTGACTAGTACACTTAATTTCGGCAAAACTGTAATTTGCGGCATGTCGGGGCAAAAACAAATCGAAATTAGGTGCAAAATCTGGAAAAAACAAATCGTAATTTCGGTTGACAAGGATTTGAGATAGTGATAAAATCAGGTGTATAGGAGGGAAAGCTATGTTTAAGAGGAAAGCTTACGACTATCTTAAAGCATGGAAAGAAGAATCAGACGGTATGTCCGCAGTAATGATTGAAGGAGCCAGACGTGTTGGCAAGAGCACGGTTGCCCTGGAATTTGCAAGGAAAGAATATGACGATTACATACTCATAGATTTTTCAACTGCTGAACAAGCGGTCAAGGATAATTTTGATAATATTTCAAATATGGATACATTTTTTCGCAATCTTTTCGTGTTAACAGGAAAGACGCTTAAAAATAGAAGGGGTGTGATCATCTTTGATGAGGTTCAGTTCTTTCCCAAAGCCAGGCAGTCGATAAAGCAGCTTGTAAAGGACGGCAGATTTGATTATATAGAGACCGGATCTTTGATTTCCATTCAAAAGAACGTAAAGGATATTCTTATCCCTTCGGAAGAAGAGAATATAAAGATGTATCCGATGGACTTTGAAGAGTTCCTTTGGGCTGTAGGTAATAACGTGATAGTTGATACTTGCCGGGAGGCTTTTGAAAAGAGAAAACCTCTGGGAAATGATATTCACAGAAAAATTTTGAAAGAGTTCCGTGTGTATATGGCGGTTGGAGGAATGCCACAGGCTGCCCAAGCATATGTCGACGGAAAGACTTATAAGGAGATAGACAGGGTAAAAAAAGGCATCCTAAGACTATATACAAATGATTTGAAAAAACATGATTCTGAGGACGGTGATAGGGCAGAAGTTGTGTTTAAGTCCATACCGGAACAACTGTCGAATCATAACTCGGTATTCAGATTATCAGTGGTAGATGAAAATGCCCGTACGAGAAACTGCGGCAATGCGATTGAATTTTTGAATGAGGCAATGATTGTAAACAACTGTATCAATGTTACGAAGCCTGAAGTCACACTGGAAATGTACGCTGACAGGACGAAATTCAAGATGTTCATGGGCGATACGGGTCTTCTCATAACACATATTTTAAATAATGGGGGAGATACGGATAAGATGTATCGTTCTCTGATCATTGATGATCTTGGTATCAATCAGGGAATGATATTTGAAAATATGGTTGCTCAAATGCTTCGAGCTAATGGGCATGAATTGTATTTTCATGAATTTGAACATTGCCCAGAGGGAAACAGCGTTAGCAAGACATACGAGGTTGATTTTCTCACGGTAAGAGGAAAGAGACTGTCACCGATAGAAGTAAAATCGTCTGGATATAAAAGCCATAAATCCTTTGATTATTTCAAGGACAAGTATCAAGTTAAAATGAATGACAGATATATTATTTATACGAAGGATTTGGCGTTTGAAGATGGCGTGTTATATATACCAATCTATATGACCATGTTTTTGTAGTATAACAAAATAAAAGATATCCCCCACCTCTTAGCGGAGCATCGTTTTGTTACCGAGGAAACGCTGAAGGCGTTTTCGAGGTGACTTTGACTAAAGAACGGGATGATATATACTGAAATGGGGCATATTTCAGGTTAGGAGCGGCTATATTTTAAGTGTGATGAGATATGGAGAAAATATGCTGAAGGCAACTTATTCTATAAACGAAGTTTCAAAAATGACCGGACTTACGACCAGAACCATACGGAATTATCTGTCTGACGGAATTGCCACTGCATCGAAAATAGATGGAAAGTGGGTATTTTCCGAAGATAATTTCCTGGCGATGTTGGAAAATCCTTATATCGCACCGGCGATTAAGGCAAAGCACTATGCACCGGTGTTTGACTTCTTAAAGGCGGACAAGAAACCAGGCAATGAATTATGCCTGGTCATTGACAGGTGCGTAGCTGAAAGTGACTCCGAACCCTTGGTCAGCAAAGTCTGTGACCTTATGAAGGATGTTGAAAACGTAGAGTTCAGGTGCGAGAAGAAAGATAAGAATATCAGGTTTATATTTATGGGCGATGAGGAGCAGGTCAAGCGGATTTACCTTGAGATATGAAAAACCCATCACTTTTCAAATTGAATCCTAGTGCCTCATTTTGGTATTATGTATACAGAAACTGAGAACAATCATTATACGGAGGTACCAAAATGAGACATTTTCATGAACAGGTAAACCAAAAACTTAACAGTATCGATTTTGATGCTATTTATCCCGGATTCCATAAATACAGATTTGCACTGTACAACGATGATACCATCTGGTTCGAGGACAGGGAAATCCCTCAGCAAGGCTTCTTTGGCAACACAGCTAAGGAGTATGAAGGGGAGTATATAGCGATATGGCATGTTGACCAGCCGCTAGGTTCATACGACCTCGATGTATTTACTGCAGGTATCGTGCACGAGATGTTTCATGCGTTTCAATATGATACATTGAAGGATGTGGAGTTCCCAAACGATCTGAAACTACTGCAGTATCCGGACGATGAGGAGAATTATAATATTAAGCAGAATGAGGACGAGTTATTGGCTGAATCGATTGATGCGGATCCGAAGCGCAAGGCCGAAATCCTGAGAACGATTCTTGCTAGCAGAGCCTTGCGTGAATTGAAAATCGGAGAGTTTGTTCATCAGGAGGATCTGATCGAGAAGTTCGAAGGTCAGGCCGAGTGTTCGGGAATGCTGGCCCTTAAGCAGCTTTCAGAGGAGAAGTTCAACCAAAAGATCCATGATTATGCCGGGATTTTGAAGGAAGGGACATATCTGTTTGACGTGCGAAAGAATGGCTATTTTTCAGGAACGTTGATCAGATTATTAGAGCGAGAAATTAAAGACTTGCAGAGTGAGATTGAGAATAAACTTGAAACCGAGAGAGCCTTAAAACAGCAGAAATTTGACGCTTTTTTCTCAACTGACAAAGAGTACCATGAAGCCGTCGGCTTTATCTGCGGCTATGATCCCATGAACCAGATACGACTTGGCGACAGGCTCTGGGCAAAACATTTTATGGCAATAAATGTGAATGGCGAAGTCATTCAGATGCATGAACAGTGTGTTGTTGAAATGCAGGAAGGTTCAACGAATCTAACAAAGGGCTACTGGAAAGAGAAATGATAGCAAATACGATAACAGGCTTCTGAAATGTTACTTTTCTTTGAGCAAAAAGGCAAAGATAAAGGCTAACCCTCCTTTTTTCCCAGCTTTACGGGGACGAAAAATTATTCGACCCCGGTCGCCGGCATTAGCAAGAAAGTCCGAAAATCTTTGTATATCAAAGGTTTTCGGATTTTGTATTTTTCTGTTTGCTTACTAAATATTGATTTGCTATAATAACAGTAATAAGGAGTGTCAGAAAATATGAGATTATTTATTGCTTTGAATTTTGATGCGAATACGGTGGAATCCCTTTGCAGGCTACAGTCATTGTTAAGGGATAATGATGTTGAAGGAAATTACACAAAGCCACAGAACCTTCATATGACACTGGCATTCATTGGGGAATATGGGAAACCGGACGATGTGCTTGATGTTTTAGAGGAAGTGCCTTTTCGATATATGCCGCTGTGTTTTTCAGATGTGTATATACATAGGGAAATGTGCCTTGTTTCTATCGCACGTAATCCGGGACTGGAAAGTTATGTACGGAGATTAAGGAGGGCACTGGCAGAAAAGGGCATCCCGTTTGACAGGAAAAACTTTAACCCGCATATCACACTTGTTCGTAGGGCAGTCTTAAAGAATGGTCTGCCGGAAAATCTTTTGAAAGATTCAGGGCTAAGAACAACAGATGCTGACATGGTTTCACTTTTTCAGTCAACCCGAGGAAAGAACGGGATGATATATACGGAGCTGGGGCATATTTCGGGTTAGGCAGAAGGAAAAAATCTTGAAAAAGGAATGGAAAGTGTAACAATATGGATCATTTTCATCTTGTGGAATAAAGAATTGTGAGATTAAGAGATACAATTTTTAGTAGATTATTTTTGAAATTTAAAAAAAGTACTTGACTCTGACGTTACGTAATAGTTTATCCTATAATCACACGTGAAGGAGATGAAGGTTATGATGACAGTAAATGAAGTAAGTAAACTGACCGGAGTGAGTATACGCACTTTACAGTATTACGATAATATCGGACTCTTGAAACCGGCGGAGTATACCGAGTCCGGGTACAGGCTGTATGACGATGCGGCCTTGGAGAGACTGCAACAGATTTTACTGTTCAGGGAGCTGGAGTTTCCGCTTAAAGATATCAAGGATATCATAACCAGATCTGATTTCGACAAAGATAAGGCACTGGAGCAGCAGATAGGACTTCTTGAGCTAAGAAAGGAGCATATCGATAATCTGATCGCAATGTGCCGGGACTTAAAAAAGAGAGGAGTGAAAAATATGGATTTTTCAGCATTTGATACAGCTAAGCTGGATGAATACGCAAAACGAGCAAAAGAACAATGGGGAGCTACACCCGAATATAAGGAATTCTCTGGGAAAAGCAAAGGTCGCTCGAAGGAAGATGAAAAGAGAGTTATGGCTGATTTCATGAAGGTCTTCGAAGAATTCGGCGCCATGAAGTCAAAGGACCCCAAGTCTGCTGAAGTACAAGGACAGGTTAAGAAGCTTCAGACATTTATCACGGATCATTTTTATAAGTGCTCAGATGATGTTCTGTTTGGCCTCGGACAGATGTATGCAGCAGGTGGAGAATTCACCGAAAACATAGATAAAATGGGCGGAGAAGGCACAGCCGCATTCACCAGCCGAGCTATCAGTGTTTTCTGCGGCAGGTGACAGAGGACGGAGAATTATTCGCCCCGGTCGCCGACATTAGCATGAAAGTCCGATTAAGGCAAGCGATGGATATGGATGGAGTTTGAAAACTTTGAGATAATGGGAGACTAAAGTTATGAAGAACGTTGATGGTGAGAACACTGTTTCAAGGGAAAAAATAATAGTTCGTACAAGTGTTATAGGCATCATAGCCAATGTTTTTCTTGCGGCTTTTAAGGCTGTCATAGGTCTTATGAGCAGTTCGATAGCTATTATAATGGATGCAGTAAATAATATTTCCGATGCGGGCAGTTCCCTTATCACGATAATCGGTACAAAACTGGCAGGCAGAGAGCCGGACAAGAAGCATCCGTTCGGATATGGGCGTGTGGAGTACCTAAGCGCATTGGTCATCTCGGTGATAGTGCTGTACGCAGGCGTGACATCACTGGTAGAATCGATCAAAAAGATCATTACTCCTGACGTACCGGATTATTCAACTGTTTCCTTGATCATAGTCGGTGCCGCTGTAGTAGTTAAAATTGTTCTCGGAAGATATGTCAAGTCAGTCGGAAAGAAGGTAAATTCTTCTTCATTGGTCAATTCCGGCGAGGATGCTACGCTTGATTCTGTGATATCTGCATCTACTTTGGTTGCTGCTGCGATATTCCTGATCTTTGATATATCCCTTGAAGCATGGCTGGGCGCTATTATTTCACTTGTTATCATCAAATCCGGTTTTGAAATGATAAAGGAGACGGTTTCACAGATACTTGGGGAAAGGAACGATGCTGATCTGGTAAAGAGCATAAAAGAAACCGTTACCGGTTTTCCCGATGTACAGGGAGCATATGATCTTGTACTTAACAACTATGGCCCTGATACATGGAACGGTTCGATACATATAGAAGTTCCCGATACTTATTCGGCAGACCGTCTGGATCAGCTCATAAGGAGCATACAGGTTAAGGTGTATGAAGAACATAAGGTAATACTGACAGCCATAGGTGTTTACTCCGTAAATACAAAAGATGCTGAGATAATCGAAACATATAAAAAGGTAAAAGACTTAGTACTGTCTCATGAATATGTCCGCCAGATTCATGGTTTTTATATGGACAAAGAGAAAAAGACTTTGCGATTTGATATCGTGGTAAGTTTTGACGCTGAAGACCGCAGGGCAGTCTACGGCAAAGTGATGGAGGCTGTGGGTAAAGAATATCCGGAATATGAGCTACAGGTAGCGATGGATACGGATTTTTCGGAATAAAGCATTTGTTGATGCCGGCAGCATTACAAGATAATATGTTTCTATTATATCTGAAAAGATACTTGAACCGGAGGAAACTACAGATAATGATCACTGCGATTTCGTCATCCGGAAGAACTATAGTTTTCAGATTTTTCTGTTTGCTTACTAAACCCTGATTTGCTATAATAACGGTAATCAACCAGATAACGTTATTACATAAAATTTCAGGATAACTGCGAATATCAAGTAAAACAGACACGGAAAGGCAGGGTATAGAATGATCATTAACAGACTAAACCAGCTGTATAAGCCAAAAAGAACTCTCTATTACATGGATGCTTCGAAGGAGGACATACTTTCCTTCTATAAAGGTGAGGTTCCGCCGGTGGTAAAAAAATATTCCGATGCCTTTGGAACTTATGACTATCCAGGTGTCTTTTATGTTCGTAAGTTGCAGAAAGAGGTAATAGGCATTGAATTCAGAAACGGCGATCCGCGCGTCGAATATCCGACAGAGCTGGAATCACTGGAGCTTGATGCTGCCTTTTTTTACTCAATTGAAATTGACGATGATACAGAGATCAATCTTTCGTTTGTCAGAAAATTATTTGAGGAGATTGCCGGGGATGATGATGCGCACAGACCCTATAGTGATTTATGTATAGATGAAGAACCCGGAGTTATCGCTGTTTTTCATGGTTATAGAAAATTCAGGATCCTGTATGAATGGAACATTTATAACGACAGGGCAATCCATGTTATGAATGATGATCATGATCAGTTCCAAAAAGAAGAATTATACAGGCTTGCATTTACGGATCATATAACAGGAAATTACACATGGAGTCATCTTGAGGCTTTTCTGGAAGTTCCCGGAGACAGGGAGATCAATGACTATGCCTTCGCACATTTTGACATCAAACAGTTCCGCGTGATAAATGAGGCTTATGGACACATTGCTGCCAACAAGGTTTTGAGCAATATCGTAAAAGCTATGAACGAAGCTGATTTTGTCTATGCGAGCGCGAGGTGTCATAATGATAATTTTGCAATGATCCTTAAGGATATGCCTGAGCCGGAACTGAAACAGGCACTTCAGGATCTGTTTGAAAACAATTCCGCTTTGGAAGAAGATCCGTACTATAAAGTTTATTACAAGTGCGGGGTTGTTCCCATGCGGCGCGCCATGCTTTCAGGAAACAGAGTTGCGGATGCCGCCAAGATGGCACAGGCACTTTGTACAAATAAAAAGGGTACGGAGATTGTTTTTTATACAGATAAAATGCATGACGACCTTTCGTGGGGTAATTACATAAAGGCCTATGTGGAGACAGCAATCGAACAGGATGAATTCGTCGTGTATCTTCAGCCCAAATTTGATATTAAGACGGAAAAGATAAAAGGCGCCGAAGCGCTCATCCGCTGGAATTACAAGAACAGGGAGTTGTTATCGCCATACAGATTCATTCCGTATTTTGAAAAAGACGGCACTATTGATAAAATTGATGATATTGTTCTGAAAAAAATCTGTAAGACCATGGAACGATGGAAGAAGGAAGGAAAACCTCTTTACCCGGTTTCCGTTAATCTTTCCCGCACCCGCATGTATGATGAAAACCTTATCGATAAACTTATGGGCATAGTTGATTCATATGGAGTGGACCATCACCTTATAGACTTTGAGCTTACAGAAAGCGCTACCTACGATAATATGGAACGCATGCTGTACGTTTTGAGAGAGCTTCGTGAACGCGGGTTTAAAATATCCATGGACGATTTTGGGACCGGTTATTCTTCACTGTCGCTTTTGACGCAGATGCCGATCGATACTTTAAAAATAGACAAGAGCTTTGTCGACACGATTGCCGCTGATGCTGAACGTAATGAAGACATTATCCTTTTACGGCACATAATCACTCTTGCAAGAGAACTGGGTTTTGTCTGCCTTGCGGAAGGAGCTGAAAGCCGCGTACAGATTGACCGGCTCCGTAACCTTGGCTGCGAGATCATTCAGGGTTATTACTACAGTAAACCGATTCCCCTTAGAGAATATGAGGAAAAGTATCTGTAAATGATTCTTCCATTTTGATAAAATCGGACGGTAATATCAAATATCAGCATATGCCACGGACGGACAGATGTATAGGTAAATCAAAGAATATATTGACAGTTGTGCCTGTAAGAAGGATAATACCAATATAGAAACAACAAGGAGGAGTAAAATGAAGAAAAGGGTTTTGGTTGTACTGTTATCTGTTTTGCCAGTATTAATTTGTCTGACCGGTTTTGATCCGGTTGAAGCGGCATCGGAGATACAGGCTCCGTCGGGGGTATCGGTCCGGACCAATAAGAAAGGCAATCCGGTAATAAGCTGGAAAGAAACTGAAAATGCTTCAAAATACAGGGTGTACAGAAAAAGCGGTGACGATACTTCCTGGGTGAAGGTCTCAACGACTTCAAAACTGAAGGCTGAAGACAAAAAGTGGTCGGCCGAAGACGGATCGATCATACAATATGTCGTCAGGGCAGCTGTAAAAGAAGACGGTAAAACGGTATGGAGCGTAAAGTCGAAAAAGGTAAAGTGGACGGTACCGGGTAAGAAAAACGGGAAAGACGAAAAAATCAGGATTGATGAAGAACATTTCCCAGATGCCAATTTCAGAAAATATATCGGAACGGCTTTTGACGATGATGGGGACGGTTATCTGAGTGAGCCCGAGATCGACCTTATCTGGAATGTTCACTGTGAAAACATGAATGTTTATTCCGTTAAGGGAATAGAATATTTCCGTGAACTTAAAGGATTATGGTGCAAGGGAAATCATATATCCGAACTTGATCTTTCAGGTAATCCGGGTCTTAAAGGGATATGGTGTTCGTTTAATGACTTCAAATCCCTGGATTTTTCGGATTGTCCGGAACTGGAATGGGTGTATTGCTTCAACTGTAACCTGAAATCTTTAAATGTCCGGAATAATCCCGAACTGGCTTATCTGGAATGCAATTCTAACCCGAAACTGAAAAAGCTCGATCTGTCCCAAAACAGTAAGCTGGAAAACCTGTTCTGCAGCCGATGCGGACTGACTTCTCTTGATCTGTCGGGAAATCCGCTTCTTTGTGAGCTGGCGGCATTCTATAACGATCTGGAAAAAATAGATGTGTCGGGCAATCCGAATCTTAAACGATTTGATGTATGGCATAACCCGAGGCTCGGGAATGTGGATGTGAGCAATTTGCCGGGGCTGCAATATTACAACTGTGCATGGACAAGCCTGACGGAGATCGACGTGAGTCAGAATCCGGAGCTTGTGGAGCTGGTATGCGGATATAATGACGGTCTGCGTTCGATCGATCTTTCGCATAACCCGAAACTGGCCTATTTCGCATGCGAATGTGATGTTAATCTGGAATCTCTGGATCTTTCCCATAATCCGAGGCTGTATTATCTTCTGGCCTTTGGCCTCTCAAGTATCGATACGATCGATATAAGTAAAAACAGTCGTTTATGCAAGGCATACCGGGAAGGAGAATATGTACACGAGACGGAAAACCTCGGCTATGTTTACTCCAAGACGATCGATTATGGCGGCAGCAGCGATCCGTTTGATGAGTTGCGTCATTGTGTATGCTTTGATGACGATACCAGGATAATCGGCAAATATAAAGGTAAGAATGATGTGCCGGACAGTGTGGTCGATACAAGCGACGGATATGATGATTCTGAGATATTTGTTACCAGAGCTGAAGCCATGCAGGCGTTGTATGAAGCAGCGGGAAGTCCGAAGGTGAAGGGGTCATCCCGGTTTACGGATGTGCCGGCCGATGCTTCATATGCCAATGCCGTAAAGTGGGGCGAGGATAACAAAATATGCTTCGGTTATCCCAAGATCAGTTCGGATACCTTCTGTCCGGATGAGCTGATAAGCAGACAGGATTTTGCCCTTATGGCGCACAGATATGCGGATAAGCTTGGCTTCGGAACGGCCTTCGATTATGGAAGGACCGATTGGTTTGATGATTTCTTTGATATTGATTTTTATGCATGGGGACCTTTTACCTGGGCAATCCAGTGGCGTGTGATCAGCTATGATAAGGAGAATAATATCTGCTATCCTCACGGGAGAATGATGAGGGATGAGCTTAAAGCCGGGGTTGCCGAGATATTCGATCTGGATGTAGGTGCCGCATATTCCGGTATCGTCGGAGGAAATGAAGGAAATCCCAACGAATGATCCAAAACCCAAATTGTAGTTACGATCATTTTGTCATCGCAGAAAAACCGAAGACTTTTTTGAAATGACATTTATATGAATGACCGGGAGCTGTACTCGATGCCGTCTGACATCGGGGATAACTCCCGGTCTGTTTTTATGTCGTTATTTTTTGCTATCTTGCTTCAAATTCAACTTCAACGTCTTCAAACCCTTCTGACGAGACCTTTAACGATACCTTTCCGCTGCTGTACCCGGATCTGATGATCGCCATGGCTCGTCCTCTGAAACTGACGGTTTCTCCGTCGGTATAATCATCTTCGGTTATAGGATCAGCTGATCCGAAACCTGCCAGTTTACCACAACCGGACAGTTCGGCATGGAGTTTTATTTCGGCGTCCGGAACAAGCTTTCCGTCTTTATCGGTGAGTTCAATCCCGACATAGATCAGGTCGTGACCGTCGGCATTCATTTTCGTTTTCTCGGGAAGCAGTTTTATATGCTCTGCCTTTCCCGTCGTATAAAGTGTATCACGGCTTATTTCCTTACCACCAGCATAGCTTACGGCTTCAACCTTTCCCGGAGTATACAGGGTTTCAAAACAAACAGAATCGGGCATGGGACGTTCTTTGCAGATATTTTTTCTTCCCAGAGACTTATCGTTTACAAATAATTCAACTTCATCTGCGTTTGAATATATAACAAGCTTTACCGGTTTACCTTCAAAACCTTCATAATTCCAGGTGGGGCGTACATCGGGAAATCCCCACAGTGTCATCACTTCTTTTTTTCCGTATGCCTCCGGACGCAGGGAAAACAAAAAGGTTTTTGAGCTGCCGAATACAACGCTTCTGTATGCGCCCTGAGGAAGCATATGTCCCGTTATGTCAAAATCTGCATCATTTGCCGTTCTCCATGGATAAGGAGAGCCGGGTATGGGCATAAGTGACCACGGATTCTTTACTGCCGGATCATCCTCATTAACATAAACTGCTTTGCCAATGCCGGCTTCTCCGAGGTAATCCCATGCTGTCCATGTAAAATCTCCGATCACGTAAGGCAGACTTTCAACAAAAGGCCACCTGTATCCGATCTGTACCGCGAAGTTTTCCGACCCGAGCATGACTCTATCGGGGAAAAGTTCATGATCTCTTTCATACAGATCTTCCATATAGTTGTATCCGACGATATCAAGTCCGTTGGTAAAAGGCTCGGTTACATTTTCCCATTTTGTGTCAATGAGTCCGTCAGATGCATTTTGTGACTGATTTTGTCCTCTTGCCGCTTCATCATCCAAACCGCTCCACAAAGAACAGATACCGTTGCTCACGGGACGGGTCCCGTCCAGTTTTTTTATGATTTCCGTAAGCTGTGTGGCAAGGGAATATCCGTTATTTAGACCGCCTCTTTCGGGTATCTCGTTTCCGGTAGACCATATGATGACAGAAGGATGATTTCTGTCACGCCTTATAAATGCAGACAGATCTTTTTCGTGGTCGTTATCAAAAAACTGGCTGTAATCACCGCCGCGCTTGGCAATTCCCCATGCATCAAAGGCTTCGTCAAAGATATACATTCCCAGCCGGTCACATGCTTCAACCAGAGCTGCGGACGGAGGATTGTGAGCCGTACGGATAGCATTAAAACCAAGACTTTTAAGCTTTTTTACTTTTCTGGCTTCCGCTTCATAAAGGGAAACGGCGCCTAAGAGACCGTTATCATGATGCAGGCATCCGCCCTTCAGCTTTACGGTTTTTCCGTTAATGCGAAGACCTCTTACGGAATCGGCGGTAATGGTCCGGATACCGAACAATACGGTTTCTTCATCGATCGTAACATTTTTATCCGCAACAAAATGGGTTCTGTATATGCCGAGATTTTTAACCTGTACCTTTATCTGATACAGATTCGGATCCTCCGCATCCCAGAGTTCGGGATTTTTCAGGTTTACGGTCATGAATGCCGTTTCCTTTGCATTCTTATTTATCCGGATGACACGCTTTGTGTTTGCGAGTATTTCGTCTTCACCGTCTTTTGATATGTGTACACATACCTGTGCCAAACGGTTTTCCTGTGTGGAATTTTCTACTTCCACATTAACACCAAGGAAGGCATATTCTCCATCTGTTTCTTTTGTATATGCAAAGATACCGTCATTTACAATATGTACTTTCGGACCGTGGCTGAGTATCACACCCCTGTACAGACCCGATCCGGTGTACCATCGTGAATTTACATGCATGCTTGTGTTTACATTGATCGTGATCCTGTTTTCTTTTCCGAATGCTGCAAAATCAGTAAGATCGACATAGCAGGGAGCATAGCCGTAATGCTGGTTCCCGACTTTACAGCCGTTTACTTCGAAGGTGGCATTCATCATCACGCCATCCAGCTTGAGCCCTATGCATTCGTTTTCCCATTCTTCGGGGATCATCACGTATTTTGTATAGTTGGCAGTGTCTCCTTTGAAGTATCCGCTATCAGATTTCGCCGGAGCATCCGGTGATACAGGCGTTCCGATCATACCGTCATGCGGAAGATCCACCTCTGTCCCCGGTACTTCGTTTAGTGCGCCGAGTGAATCTGCAAACCCTCTTCTGAACATCCATTTCTCATCAAGTCTGATATTTTTCATGCGTCACCCCCATGTTTTCAAAAGATAAATGTATTTTTAGTATATCAGATTATGATCGGGTTTTCAAACCTGAATTATATTTTTCTGCCTGAAAAAATCGCATTAAAGGCTTGACGTATGACGGTAAGAGATATATCATAATTTTGGACCGGGCAGGATTGGACCGGATTGGATTGGTCCGGACCGGGGGCAGTGGCCGGTTTTGGTCCTAAGCGGACCTAAGAGATGAGGCAAGGGGATAAGAGGCATAGTGCTGCAATATGATTCATATGACTACAAATATTGGGAGGGAATTTTTGATAAAACCGGAGTTTATCTGAATGGTGACGCGATGAGAAAAATAGGAAAACCCAAAGGAAAAGTCAAGCTCCTGTTCACATATAATGTGGATTGTAACAAGCGGATCGTCTATTCTGTGGGAGTAGATGAGGAGGAGAAATACTACATTGTGGAGGAGCACGAGTACAATATCGGATCGGCGTATTCGGTTTATAGGGATTATTATCTGCTTGCTGATTGTGAGGTCGAACAATATCGCAATAAAGCCGGTGCACGGGAGCGTTCCCTTGAGGAAAAAAGGCTGTACAATGCGGAGCGTGCGAAGCGCGAGGCAGCAGAGCGTGAGCAGAGGGAAGAGGAGCGGCAGCAGCAGGACATGGACCGGCTGTTCTACCGAAAGAAGCACACGGATACCATTTGGTGGCTTAAGGATACTTCGGACGGGCAGTTTTTCACTTTCGACAGAGTTAAATTGTACGATTTGAAGGCGGACTATCCGGGAAAACTAACTGCGGAACAGAAGGAAATCTTTGATTCGGAAAATGCCTTTATGGCCGCTTCATACCGGAAGAACCCGTGGACACCGGGTGAGTCGCGGGTTCCCGAGGTGATACACCATATGCGCTACGGAAAATTTACCTACGAAGAGACTAAGATGTTTTATGAGTATCGCGGGAATCGTTACATGCTTGGCTCTCATCCCTATGAACCGTGTCTTTATCTTGTTAGCGACGGAAAATGTATCCGTACATTACACAATGCTTTCACGGTAGAAAAACTGAGGGAAACGTTTTTAGCCGGTGAGACCATCTGTGATGGTTTGACTGATACCGTGTATGATGCTAATGCATTCTGCAGAGTGCTGGCAATAACAATTGAGAGCAGCCGGGAGGATATGGATTTCCCGTATGCGGCAAAACTTGCGGCAGGTCGTATCGACACGCCGGAACAAAACCATGAATGCAGCATGGGGAATGATCGGTGATTAAAGGAACTTTGAGAAATTGAAAGGATGAAAACAATGGAACTCTGGGATGCATACGATGGAGACTTTAAAAAAATAAAAGGCATGACACTTGTTCGTGGGGAAGAAAGCAGCATACCAAAGGGTGTTTATCATATGGTGGTTTTTATACTTGTGCGTCACACTGACGGCCAGTATTTGCTTATGAGGCGATCACCTTGCAAGACTTATCCCCTGTGCTGGGAGGCTACCGCAGGAGGGTCTGTATTGCAGGGAGAAACAGCCCTCGATGGCGCTATTCGTGAACTGAGGGAGGAAACGGGAATAATCGCCGATAATTTGGAGGAAAAGGAACATTTTGTCAAGGATGAGACACATAGTGCGTATTACGTATTTGTATGTGTTACTGATTGCAAAAAGGATAGCATTGTCCTTCAGGAAGGAGAGACCTGCGAATATAAGTGGGTTGATAAGGAAGAGATATTCGCTATGGGAGACGATGAGCTGCTGGCACAGAGTACGCGAAAGCATGTGGTATAGCATAAAACATTTTTTTATGGAGGGTTGAATATGAACGAGACATTAAAAGTACTTGAAACTAGGAGAAGCTGTAGGAATTTTAAGCCTGATATGGTAAGCGATGAGGAAATACAGGCTATTGTTAAAGCTGGAACATTTGCTGCAACAGGCATGGGAAAGCAGAGTCCTATCATTATAGTAGTAAAGGACAAGACATTAAGGGATGAATTGTCTGTACAGAATAAGAAAGTCGGCGGATGGGGTGGAGATTTTGATCCTTTCTATGGAGCACCGGTCATCCTGATCGTGCTTGCAAGAAAAGATGTACCTACTTATGTTTATGATGGTTCTCTTGTAATGGGTAATCTGATGAACGCAGCAGAGAGCCTTGGCGTTGCAAGCATATGGATACACAGGGCAAAGGAAGAGTTTGAAGCTGACTTTGGTAAGAATATACTTAAGAAGCTCGGTATTGAAGGTGAGTACGAAGGCATAGGCCATTGTGCCATCGGATATGCTGCTGAACCTGCAAAAGTACCTGCACCCAGGAAAGATAATTACGTTTATTACATCTGAATGATATTGACATTATTGGTAGGAGTCAAAAAGATCCCAGTGCAATCGCGCTGGGGTATTCTATTTGGACGTTGTCAAAGGCATTGATGATAAAGAGACCAGATATGATGAATGTATTTTATTGGAGGAAGATATAGAATGATAAATGCGGTGCTTACAATAGATGACGTAGCTTCGGCTAATACGCCGGCTATAGTAGATTATCTGAACGCCAATGGGATTACGGCTTTAATGTTTGCTGTAGGAGAAAATGTTGAGAAATATTATGATAACGCCATATATGCGCTTAAAAACGGCATGATTCTTGGTAATCACAGCTACTCGCATCCGGCTTTCTCTAAACTGTCAGTAGAAGAGGCTATAGCGGACATTGAGAAGAACGAAGTGGTTTTAGATAAGTTATACAGGGATGCGGGTGTTGAAAGGAAATATAGACCTTTTAGGTTTCCGTATGGAGATAAAGGCGGTGCAAATAAGGATGCGCTACAAGCATTTTTGAGAGATAAGGGTTTCAGCAAGCTTAAAGATACACAGTTCCCATACGCATGGTGGAAAGAGAGAGGACTGAATAAAGATATAGATACATTCTGGACCTTCGATTTTGCGGAGTACAATATTCGTCAAGGCTCCGGCTTTACGGAAGAAGATGTTTGGAAAAGGATAAATAATATGGATCCGGTAAATGGTGCAGCTTTACTTAAGAAGGGTAACAGCCATTTCCTTCTGCTTCATGCTCATGATGAAACAGAGGAGCTGGTGCCGGAGTATTACAAGAAATTTATTAATTACCTAATAGAAAAGGGTGTAGTGTTTACCAAACCGGAGTTTATCTGAAGAATGATGTAATATAGATAATATCTCAAGAAAATAGAAGAGGAGTAATAGGGAGTTTTAAGAGAGCATTGCGGAGGAAAAAATGATTCGAAATCTGAGAGATTTGGGTGGAATTTGTAACGCAGAGGGGCAGAAGATAAAGAAAGGGTTTCTGATCCGGTCTGCGAACCTTTCCGAAGCGGAGGAAGAAGAACTTACAGGCATCTCCGCGGTTATCGATCTGCGGACGCAGAGAGAACGGAAAGAAATACCGGACAAGCTTTTCGGAAGACCATCCATACCTGTTCCGATCTTTGATGAAGCGACGGACGGGATCAGCCATGAGCGGAAAAGGGAACGCAAGGGACCGCCGGATATGAAATCCTTGTATATTTGGATGATCGGGGAGCATAGGGATTCGTTTGCAAAGGCTTTACGTGCTATCATGAATCATGATTTTTCTTCCGGAGCCGTGTTGTGGCATTGTACGGAAGGGAAGGATCGTTGTGGATTGACAACAGCGCTTCTTCTTGAAATCATCGGAGTGGAAAGAAGTGAGATTATGGAGGATTACCTTAGGACCAATGTGACCAGCATTCCACGGGCTGAAGGCATCCGTGAACGTGTGCGGCTGGAGCATGGCGATGAGGCGGCGGAAGGAGCTTACCGGGCATTTATCGCCGATCCGTCCTATCTCAAGGGTGCGTGGAGCGTGATGGACAAGGAATCAAGCTTCTTTGAAGAACTCGGGATAACCGAGGAAGAGATTGTTCGGTTCCGAAGTATAATCCTTGAGTAATTCGGTTGTTTGAGGAAATCCTATTGAATTGGGATTGCGATTATAACAAAATTTAATTACTTTTGGTATAAAATAGATTACTGAGGTGTAACGATGAAGAACAAAAAAGAGGGCAATTATTGGACGGCTTACTATGATCCTGACACAAAAAGATATTTTGCGGAGATCATATACACAAGCAGGGAAGGCCGGGAACAGTATGATTACGAGATAACAAAGGAGATTTATGACAGGCTCGGAACTTTCAGCGATGATAATGATAATGAAGAACTGATCAGGACCGGAAATATGAGTTATTCTTTTGAGAACACTATGTACGGAACTCTCGGACCGGAGAGAAGGGTTTGGGATGAAGAAGCTAATCAGGCAATGAAAGAATGTGTTCGTAAGGAAGAAAAAAAGAAGAAAAAGTAGTTTTCATTATTTCCTCTTGAAAACCTATTCACCCTGTGGTATAATAGGCAAAAGAGAGGAGGGAATGGACTATGGTTTCCACAAGAGGTAGATATGCGATACGTGTAATGATAGATCTGGCAGAGCATCATGACGGGAACTATATCCCGCTGAAGGATATAGCCGCCAGACAGGAGGTATCGAAGAAATATCTTGAGATAATAGTAAAAGATATGGTTTCCGGAGGTTTGGTAGTCGGCGCGAGCGGAAAAGGCGGCGGTTATAAGCTTTGCAAAAAGCCTGAGGAGTATTCGGTAGGAGAGATACTTGAACTGATGGAGGGTACAATGGCTCCTGTGGCGTGTGTGGCTAATAAGGACATAATCTGTCCGAGAAGGAATGGCTGCCAGACGTTACCTATGTGGGAAGAGTTTGATGAATTAGTACATAACTTTTTCTACAGTAAGAAATTATCAGATCTGATAAAAACAAAATAATATCTTGTAAAACCCCGGGGTATGCTTTTGTGTATCCCGGGGTTTCAAAGTGTCCTGTTTTGCAAATAAATATGTTTATTTCGCTGATTTTGTTATTGTATTATTGTCTATTTTAATATATTATGATGTTAAGAACCATAAATCCCAAAGACATTCAAGCCTGCAAAAGCTAAGGAGATTGAAAATGAAAGACGTTGAATCAAAATCATTTGAGACTGTTGATCTGCTCCCACCCATTGAGATGATCCCTATTCAGGCTATCGATATGCCAATGGCCGAAATTGATCACGGCAGGAAAGAACAAATTAGTATAGAAGATAAAACATATACAGAGCCTAAAGGGGTTACGGAGCCTGAAGTGCATACGGTTCCTACAGAAGCTACAAAACCTGCTGTGCATACAGATTCTACATGTGTTACAGAGTCTGCAGTTGATACAGTACATAAAGAGCCTGTCAGATTTACGGAACCGATAGGGTATACCGAATCTACAGTGAAAAAAGAAGCCACGGAGTTTACAGAGCCTGTCGGGTTTACTAAGCATCCAGAGTATCAGGTTAAACCGGGGCAGCAGGTCAATGATCAAGGTACGACAGACAGCTTTGAACAGCCTCTAAATGAAATCCCAATAGATCTGTCAAAGGTATTCAGAGAAGCCGAAGAATCTCAAAAAAGAGTTGAGCTTGAGAAGCGTAAGAAAAATTCGATGCTCGTTTTTTGTGCCGCATTTTTTATTGCTGCTGTATTTATGTCTATTGCAATAAAAGGCTTCTCAAACAGAATGGACAGGGAAAACCTTATGGAAGATCCATATAAGGGCGACATAGTGACCTATAATGACTTCCCGGAAGAAGACTTTGAAATATCGGATGGGACTTACGGGGTTATTTATTTTGATGACAGTGAGGGGCATGACACCGAGCTGGTAAGTGTTAATAAGGAAATCATTGAATATACCGATATATATGAAAGAGACCTCTATTTCAGGGTGATACCAAAGGAAGACAGTGTATATGTATTGATAACTGTTGATATGATCGATAAGAATGGCAACTGGTTGGGAAGCGTTGGGGGTACTTCATCCGGGGTACCTAAAGGGAAGGAAGCTGTTGTTCCTGTATTCCTTGGTATATCTCAAAATATGGATCTCAACGGCGTTACCTACAATATAAACATAGAAACATATAAAATGGAAGATGAAGTTTCAAACAGGGAAATCATGGATATGAATGTAGAGGACGGAGTAATCTATGTAAAGGTAAAAGGTGATTCGTATTTGGACAAACATGCATATATGATATATTACAAAAACAATAATGTAGTTTCTGTAAAGTGTGAAGGGGACTATTCCGGTGAGGAGACAGCAGTTCTTGCATTTACAACGGACGATGTGGATTTTGATACCAGCCAGATATATTATTAACCGGGACTTAAATAAACCCAAAACACCCTCGACATAACGTCGGGGGGTGTTTTGGGTTCTATTAGATGTTTAGTCGGATTATTTTAAGGTAGCTTTTTTGTTTAAGCCTGCAGCTTGAAGGATCTTTTTATAAGATGCGGCCTTCCCTGAAGGAACCTTAACTGTTAAATCGGTCGAATCAAGCAAAAATGCATTTTTCTTTACAGTGGATGATTTAAGCTTCTTGGTCTTGATAGTTATTTCCTTAAGAGAACTTATTTCGGCAAATGCATTTTTCCCTATGTTCTTAACATTTGCTCCAATGGTCAGGGACTCTATGCCATATTTATACATAAATGCGTCTTCGCTTACAGCAGTAACCTTATAAGTAATACCGTTAACCTTTATGGTTTTGGGGATTTCGACGGTTTTAGGAACATCTTTCCAATTATTAAGACCTGCACAGCATACAGTTCCGGCTTTCTTTTTAGTTCCCACGGTAAGAATTCCGTACCAAAGGTCACCTTTTTCTATTAGGTCACCTTTTCCGAGAGTACTGTCAACTTTGGCTGAAATGGTACACTCCTTACCACAGATAACATAGGTATAAATGGTTCTTTTCCTATCAGTATATCCTGCAGCGTAAAGAGCATCACGATCGCTAAAGGTATCTACCAGTTTATCGCTGTCGTCATTTTTATAAACCTGTATAACCTCTTTATATTCATCAGTATTCATATCGTGCTGCTTGATGGTCATATAATAATATTCTTTACCATTCTTAGTGCATATAGGAGCATTCCTGTATTTCAACTCATAGCGTTCTTCATCGGTTTTTGAGATAAAGCTTCCCTTTAGTTTTACTCCGTCAAGTACTATTCCGTTCTTTTTTTCATTTGTTCTGTAAACACCTATTAAGGGATAGGAATATCTTCCGCTGCCTACAATGTGAAGAGTAGCTTCTTTTTCAACAGTAAGAGCAGTTTTTGCTTCATCGGATTCGCAGAACAGCTTTAAACCCGTTTCGCCTTCTGCCCAATCGGAATCGTAATTCCCGCCGCTGATATTAAGGGTTCCGTTTCCTGTAAGGGTAAGATTATTATCATAATAATCGGTATATAAATACAGCCTTTCAAGGTTGTTTTCACCGATAAGCTCGATCTTAAAATCGTCACCCATCATATTCACGGTAATGCCTTCGCCTGAGTAATTATTCAGAGTAAGCGTATTAGTTTTTTTGTCGTACTTTACCTTCTTGTCCGATACCATTTCATAGGGACTGGATTCCGTATATGCATCACGTTCATTTTTTAAATTATCGGATATATATACGTAATGATCACAATATATATCGCTGCCATAGTCGGTTTTCCCAACGACTTCACTTCCTACTTGTATAAAGGCGTAGGAATTTTTGCCTTCAGCCGGTCCGCTTGCGGCATTTGCACCGTAAAAACCACATAACAATACACCAAAAATCATTCCCAATACAAGTATCAATGCTTTACTAATCTTCTTCATGTTCAACCCTCCCGATTTTGTTTTATCTAACAGTATCCGAATATTGCAAATTTTGTTAGAATAATATATATTTTACTCCCGTACTGTCTGTAAGTCAATCGTTTTCTGATTTTATCGGGTGGGTGGCAATCAGAAAAAACTTTAGGGAAATATACATATTTACCTTGATAGTATTTATGTTAGAAATCGGGACAAGATATTTCATTGAAATCAAGATAATTGATGGTAACATATATGTATAACAATGTTGTCATTCTGAGCGAAGCGAAGAATCTTGATAAAAGAACTGTTTTGGATGAAGGATGACACGAAGACTAAAGAACTTTGGAGGGGTTTTATGGAAAATTTTCATTTTTATTCACCAACTTATTTTGTATTCGGTAAAGACGGAGAGAACCAGACAGGCAGTATGGTTAAGCGTTTTGGAGGAAGCAAGGTATTGATCCATTACGGGGGAGGCAGTGTGGTACGCTCGGGCCTTCTTGACAGGGTAAAGGCATCTCTTACCTCGGAAGGCATAAGTTTTATAGAGCTCGGAGGCGTTAAGCCGAACCCCAGGAGTGGTCTGGTATACGAGGGAATAGATCTCTGCAGGAAGGAAAATGTAGACTTTATACTGGCAGTAGGCGGTGGAAGCACCATAGATTCGTCAAAAGCCATAGCAGCGGGCACCATTTATGACGGTGACTTCTGGGATTTCTACAGCGGAAAGAGGATAGAGAAGGCAATACCTGTCGGAACCATACTTACCATAGCCGCTGCGGGAAGTGAAGGAAGTCCGGATTCGGTAATCACAAAGGAAGAGGGTATGTTTAAGCGTGGTGCAAGCGGTGATGCCATCAGACCGAAGTTCAGCATTTTAAATCCCGCACTTACTCAGACACTTCCGCCTTATCAGTCGGCAGCAGGTATAACGGATATCATGGCACATCTGTATGAAAGGTACCTCACAAACAGCACAGAGGTTGAGGTAACGGACCGACTTATTGAAGCATTGCTGCTTACAATGAAGCATGAGGGTCCCAGAGTAATCGCAAATCCGGATAACTATGAAGCACGTGCCAACATTATGTGGGCAGGCATGATGGCTCATAACAATTCCTGCGGCGTAGGCAGGTCGCAGGATTGGAACAGTCACAACATCGAGCATGAACTCTCGGCACTCTATGACTGTGCACATGGCGCAGGACTTGCGGTTACCATGCCCGCAGTATTCAAATATGTAATGAAACATAATGTAATGCGTTTTGCCCAGGTAGCGGTCAGAGTTTGGGGCTGCAGCATGGACTTTGAACATCCGGAGGTAACGGCTCTTGAGGGTATCAATGCTTTTGCATCATTCCTAAAGTCCATCGGTATGCCGTCTAACTTTGCGGAACTCGGCGCAAAAGAAGAGGATATCCCTCAGCTTGTCGAAACACTTTGCTGTGGCGACGGAAGAGACGGAAATATTTACGGATTTGTTAAGCTCAACAAGGAAGACTGCACGAATATTTATAAGATGATGGTATGATGGGATAAAAAAACCTTGAAATAAAACGGCTTTAATGTTATAATAAGAATGATAAATGGCGACAGGGGACGGTTCTCTGTCGCCATAGCATTATGGAGGTTTATAAATGAATATTGAGCTACAGATATGTGGGCTTGTTATGCTTATAATCTTTCTGGTTCTAATCGAAAGGGACAGAAGGCTTAATATAAAGAACCGGCTTTTGTTTATTGCTGCTTTTATAATATGTATGGTATGCCTGGTATTTGACATTGCTTCGATAGTAGTCATCCATATGGCTGTTTATGAAGGTTTTTCACCGGTAATCACAAAGGCGGTATGCAAGATTTATATCATGCTGCTGGTAACCCAGGGGTATTGCGGGTTCCTGTATGCATGCCTTGATATAGCGGTTCAGTTCAAAAACAATGTAATAAGGAAATTGGCATTTATATTGTATACTATCGGTGAGATTCTGATAATCATTTTGCCAATTGAGTATTACATGGATGGCCGTGTAGTATATTCCCAAGGTCCGGCACCATTATGTACGTATGCTTTATCGGTATTTTTTATATCATTTACGATATATCTTTCGATAAAGCACAAGAAAGATATTTCTCACAGAAGGCTTGTCGCTCTTTTTACCTGGCAAGGTCTGTGGCTGATAGCTGCGATAATCCAATTCCTTTCCAAGGAAACCCTGCTTGTCGGATTTGCGGCAGCACTCGGCATGATAGTGCTTTATTCACAGCTTGAAAATCCGAATGAACATATTGATCGTGCGACAGGCGTATTTACCCGGAACGCGCTTTCCTTGTATCTGCATGATAAGTACACCTATAAGAAAACATTCGCATTTTTCACGGTCAGGATAAAATACTCGGTACCTTTTGCTGACTTGGGATTAAAACAGAGTGCTGTGTTAAGTTTGGCAAGAGCTTTCCTTGAACTTGGAAAAGAGCCGGTTTTCAGGATAAGTGACGATAAGTTCTGTATAGTTTATGATTCAAAAGAAAAAGCAAAGGATAAGCTGACAGAGATAAAGGATCGTGTCGGCAGCTTTGCGGATATACCGGTTGAAACAAAATTTATCTTTTTCCCTGACAGCTGTTTGTTATCAGGAGCTGAAGAAGTATTTAATTTCATACACTGCTACGAGGACATAGCTGAAGAAATGGTTGTCTGTGATAAGGAACTCGTAGACAAAATGAGACGCAGAAGCGATATCTATAACCTCATAGAAAACGCATTAAGGGATGACAGGGTTATAGTATATTATCAGCCTATCTACAATGTAAAGGAGGGAAGGTTTACTTCTGCGGAGGCGCTTGTCAGGATCATAAGTGAAGAAGGGAAAATGGTATCTCCCGGTGAATTCATACCGATAGCCGAAGAAAACGGACAGATAATCCAGCTTGGAATGAGGATATTTACCAAGGTCTGTGAATTTCTGGCTACGGGAGAGTTACAGAAGAGAGGGATTGAAAACATTGAGACCAATGTTTCTGTAGCCCAGTTCGACCGTGAGAACCCTGCAGGCTTTATTAAAAGCCAGATAGAGGCGTTTGGTATCGATCCGACAAACATTAATCTTGAGATTACCGAAACGGCGGATAATGAGCTGAAACATCTGCTCATGCTGAACATCGAGAAGCTTATTGATATGGGAATTAGCTTTTCGCTGGATGATTTCGGAACAGGACGGTCCAACCTTGATTATTTCGTCAGTATGCCGGCAAGAAACATCAAGTTCGATCTGAGCTTTACACAGGGGTATTTCACAAATAACAAGACAAAGCACGTAATGAAGGGCATGATAAACATTGTCCACAATATGGACATGAAGGTCGTATCGGAAGGCGTAGAAACCAAGGAACAATACGATGCCATGGTCAAGCTGGGCATAGATTACATTCAGGGATATTATTTCTCAAAGCCCATCTCCGGGCAGGAACTGATAGGATTCCTGGACAGCCGGATGTGATGGCGCTATATGCTAAAGGAGAAGGTTTTATGGCTGTGGATTATGAACAGAAAGCAATTATGGATGCCTCGGATTTTGTCCTTTTATCAGACTATGTGCCGGGGATCATCCAAGAGATAAGATATTTTTCTACGTATAATTTCATAGGAGACAGGATAGACGGTTATGAAGAGCCGGTGGCTATCATAACCAGAGAAGCAGCCAGAGCCTTAAAGTCTGTTGCCAATATGGCCCAGGTTCAAGGCTACAGGCTGAAAATATTTGACACCTACAGGCCTGCGGATGCGGTAAAGCATTTTGTGCTTTGGGGCATAGAGGACATGGATCAGAGGATGAAGATATATTTTTACCCGGATCTGGAGAAACAGGCTTTGTTCAAGCTCGGGTACATCGCCAGTCAGTCTTCTCACAGCAGAGGCAGCACGGTCGATCTTACCCTTTTTGATATGAAAACCGGTAAAGAGCTTGATATGGGCAGCCCCTTTGATTACTTTAGCGAAGTGTCACATCCTGACTATCGCGGCATAACCGACGAGCAATATGAAAACAGGATGCTGCTTCGCGATATGATGGTTAAGGGAGGATTTAAGCCCATAGACTGCGAGTGGTGGCATTTCACCCTGAAAAACGAACCGTTCCCGGAAACATACTTTAATTTTCCGATAGCAACGGATTCACTAAAAAAGTAAGGATGTGACAATGGGGACGGTTCTCATTGTCACATTTAATTATTGATTCCAAACAACACTGACATAATACACATAAAATCGTCCCACCTTTATCACAAATTTTTCACGATTAACGGTTACTATATAGAAAAAGCTATGTAGAGGCATGCATTATGGAGAATGAGAAAAGCATTTACGGGACCAGACTTCCGAAAATGGAAGAGGTGCTGCAGGACATGGAGAAAAATATAACACTGTTAAGAGACAGGATCATGTCTGAATACGGGATGGATCCTATAGAGCATTTCCTGGCGCGGATAAAGTCTGAGGACAGCATGAGGGAAAAATGCAGAAGGCTGGGATTACCCGAGACTGAGGAGAGTGCGTTGGAGAAAATCAATGATGCCATAGGCATTAGGATAGTTTGCGCTTTCCTGGACGATGTATATACCATAAGGGAATACCTTACGGGCCTGCCCGGGTACAGCGTTATCCGTGAAAAAGATTATATAAGGAATGCAAAGCCAAACGGATACAGAAGCTATCATATGATCATGAGATCCGAGTCCGGATTTTACATCGAAATCCAGCTTCGTACCATATCCATGGACACATGGGCGGCATTGGAACATCACATGAGATATAAGAAAAATATCGCAGGGAATACGGAACTGATAAGCAGGGAGCTTAAGCGGTGCGCAGATGAACTTGCATCCACAGATGTCTCGATGCAGGCTATAAAGCAGATGATATTTGAAAACGCATGACAGACCGGATCTGACGATATATTTCGGAGGGGTTATGAAATTATTGCTAGCTGAGGATACGTCCGACCTGAACAAGGCAGTGACGTCCATTTTAAAGATTGAAAAATACGAAGTAGACAGCGTATTCGACGGTGAAGCCGCGATAAAAAGGATCAATGAGACTGACTATGACGGGGTTATTCTTGATATCATGATGCCCAAAAAGGATGGCATCGAAGTATTGAAGGAAATGAGAAAACGCCATATTCTCACGCCGGTGCTTCTTCTTACCGCAAAAGCGGAAATAGATGATCGGGTTGCGGGGCTTGACGCCGGAGCAGATGATTATCTGCCCAAACCCTTTGCGATGAAGGAGCTTCTTGCCAGGATAAGGTCTATGACCAGACGGTACATAGAATACGAAAGCGCTTCTTTTGAATATGAGGATCTGATACTTGATCCCAAGTCATTTGCCCTTTCCTCAAGGAATTCCATAAGCTTATCGGTCAAGGAGTTTGAACTGATGCAGCTGTTCCTTTCAAATCCGGACATTGTATTTTCGACGGAGCATATTTTGGAAAAGGTATGGAAAAACGAAAAGGAAGCGCAGGAGGATACTGTATGGCTGTATATAACATATTTGCGCGGGAAATTATTATCCGTAGGGTCAAAAGTCAGCATTGAAGGAGAGCGTGGCGGAGTTTTCAAGCTGGCTAAGTAACATACAAGCAGTTTGAGGAGGAAAGTGATTTATGAATACGAAACAGATCCATGCCCTTAGAAGAAAATTCATTATCATAGCTATGCTTTCTTTCCTCATGGTTATGGTTTTTATCGGTGCCGTAATAAATATTGTGAGCCACACCGTTACCATACGTTCGATAAAGACCGCATTGGACAATATAAGGGAGAGCGAGGGAAAACTGAATGACTTACCTAAAACAGGTGAGGGAGATCTGCCCTTCGACCCTTCTTTTTATGATGCATTTGCTCCCGAGTACAGGCATAATCACTTTTTCATGATGACCTTTGATTCGGAAAAATCAATCGGATATTTTTCGTCCAATGCCGTAAATGAACGCGAAATGGAGCTTGTTAGGAAATATGCCGAAAACATAATGGACGGAGACGATACTTTTGGAAGATACGGAACGTATTATTTCAAAAAAGATATAAAGGGGGATGGAATTACAACCCTTACGATCTTAGACTGCACTTCGGAAATATCAACGTCAAAGAGGCTTCTCGGAGCGACAGTCATTACCTGTATTGTAGCTCTTATCATAGCATTCATCCCCGTCAGGATATTTTCGTGGAGACTGATAAAGCCTGAAATAGAAAACAGTGAAAGACAAAAACAGTTTATAACAAACGCGAGTCACGAACTGAAGACGCCGCTGGCTGTTATCAGGGCAAACACGGAACTGCTGGAGGTTACGGGAGGAGAGAATGAATGGACAAAATCAACCTTAAAGCAGGTTGATCATATGAATGGGCTGATACAGAACCTAGTGTTGATAGCAAAGGCTGAGGAGCGCGAAGATAAGAGTAAGCTTGCAGAAATCAATGCTTCTGAAATCATTGACCAGACGGCAGCGCAATATAAGGCTGTGTCGGAGCAGTCGGGCAAGGTATTGAAAGCCGAGATCGAGAAAGACGTAACGGTAACATCCGATGAGAGCAGGCTCAGGCAGCTTGCGACCATACTTATTGACAATGCCTTTAAATACTGCGATGATAACGGGGAAGTAAATATAGGCCTGACCCGTGTGAAGCACGGACGTGCCGGGATGAAGCTTACGGTATCGAATTCATATCGGGACGGCGCCGGGATAGACTGCAACAGGTTTTTTGACAGATTCTACAGGGAAGATCAATCCCATAACATTGATAAAGGCGGCTACGGCATCGGTCTTTCCATAGCCGAGAGTATCTGTCGTCAATACGGCGGAACCATAAAGGCCGGCTGGAAGGACGGTATCATATCATTTAATTTAAACATGTAACTATACCATATTTGTTATTTATCAATTACAAGAAAAAATATGCACATACCCCCTCTGCTCAGTTTAAGGAGGGGGTTTTATTATAGAAAATTTTATTTTTTTGCAAAAACCTATTGACAAAGTAGGTAAGTGGTGTTATACTCCAAAAAACGTTTACAAAAACCATTATAAGACAAGGAGGATGCAAAGATGTTCATTCTACTAAACACTGAAAAGAATAATGTCATGTGTTGGCGAATGCATATTTCCCGGGCAAAGTGTACGGCCGGAGCGTTTGAGAGTGTATCTTTGCGCTGCCATGTCTTGTAAGATCATACTTACATAATAGGCTTAAGACCCGGGAGCTTAATAATCTGTATAAAGCTCCCGGGTTTCTTATGTAAAGTATCAAAAATCTTGAGGTGAAATACCCCGCAATAAATAGTCAAATAAAAAATATTATAAAAAGGAGGCCAGCTATGAAAATAACAGTTGCCGGCGAAAAGAAAGAATATGAGGAAGGAATATCGGTTGCAAAGCTTATTGAGCTTGAGAATGTCGAGACCCCTCAGTATGTTACCGTATCGTTAAACGAGGAGTTTATTGATTCGGGAGCTTTTGACACAACCATTCTTAAAGAAGGGGATGAAGTAGAATTCCTGTACTTTATGGGAGGTGGCAGGTAATGGCATTTACTAATGAACAGCTTGAACGGTATTCAAGACATATCATACTTAAGGAAATAGGAGTTAAGGGTCAGAAGAAGCTGCTTAATGCCAAAGTCCTGATCATAGGCGCAGGCGGTCTCGGTGCTCCTGCGGCAATGTATCTGGCTGCGGCAGGAGTAGGTACTATAGGTATAGTGGACGCAGATGTGGTAGACCTTTCAAATCTTCAGAGGCAGGTAATACATACCACAAATGATGTTGGAAAGCTTAAGGTTGAATCTGCTGCCGAAACCATGCGCGCCATTAATCCGGACATAACGGTTAATACATATCATGAATTTGTAAGCAGCTACAATATCATGGATCTCATCAAGAATTATGATTTTATACTTGACGGTACAGATAATTTCCCTGCCAAATTCCTTATCAACGATGCATGCGTTATGGCAAAGAAACCTTTCAGTCATGCAGGAATAATAAGGTTTAAAGGACAGCTGACGACCATCCTTCCCGGAGAAGGCCCGTGCTACAGATGTATATTTAAAAATCCGCCTCCCAAGGATGCGGTACCTACATGTAAGCAGGCCGGTGTAATAGGTGCGATGGGAGGCGTGATAGGCTCTCTTCAGGCCATGGAAGCGGTAAAGTATATAACAGGTGTAGGTGAGCTTTTATCAGGCTATCTTCTTACATATGATGCTTTGAAGATGGAATTCCATAAGATCAAGCTTCCTCCGAGAGGAAAGGGATGCGCTGTCTGCTCGGATACTCCGACTATCACGGAACTTATAGATTATGAACAGCCTGCATGTGAATTGAAAAAACATTAAAATGACTCCGCTCTGTAAATAGAGCGGAGTTTGTTATAAAATTTATTGATAACAAATTCTAAATCATGGATATTTTACATATACGAAAAATCATTGTATGATACAAGAAGAATAAGATATAACAACATTATATTAGGATTGGAGTTAATGGATCATGGAAGACAAAATATCGGATGACTGTAGATTTAATACCAGACTTATTCATTCTAAAGCTTCGAAGGGTTATGGTCAGAGGGAAATACTTCCGCCCATAGCACAGGTGACCGCGTTTCAATATGAGAACATGGAGGAACTGGAAAAAGTATTTGCTCATAAGAGCATGGGTTACGCCTATACCCGTATCGGCAACCCTACATTATCGGCTTTTGAGCAAAAGATAAATGAGATGGAAGGCGGAGCCGGAGCAATATGCTGCAGCAGCGGCATGGCAGCTATTTCCGCCGCTCTTCTTGCAGTCTGTAACAGCGGTGATGAGATAATTGCAGGTTCGGGGCTGTACGGAGGTTCCATAGACCTGTTCCACGATTTTGAAAAACTTGGGATACACACTGTTTTTTCAAAGAGTATGACTGCGGAAGAAGTCAGCAGCCTGATAACTGATAAGACAAAGGTCGTGTTCGGGGAACTTATCAGCAATCCGGCACAGAAGGTTCTGGATATACCGGCTGTTTCAAAGGTTGCTCATGAAGCAGGTATACCGTTGTTTGTTGATTCCACTACTGCAACACCGTTTATAGCAAGACCTTTGGAGCTCGGGGCGGATGTGGTCATACATTCCACATCAAAATATATAAACGGCGGTGGAAATTCCATCGGCGGGATCATAGTGGACGGCGGAAAATTCAGCTGGAACTTTGAAAAACATAAAGCACTTGCCGAGTTCAAGAAATATGGAAAAATGGCATTTTCGGTAAGGCTGCGTACCGATCTTTGGGAAAACCTGGGATGCTGCATGGCTCCGTTTAATGCATATCTTTCGTTTATCGGACTGGATACCCTGGGACTGAGGATGGAGAGAATATGTCAAAACGCCGACGCTCTTGCAAAGGCTCTTGACGGTATTCCGGGTATTAATGTGAATTACCTGTCACTTCCTTCACATCCCTATCATCATTATGTGAAAGAAGAATTGAACGGTTACGGAGGCGGCATACTGAACTTCAGGGCAGGCTCAAAAGAGAGGGCCTATAAGATCATCAATTCCCTGAAATATGCATTGATAGCGAGTAATATAGGTGATATAAGGACACTGGTCATCCATCCCGCGTCCACTCTCTATATTAGATCCTCAAAGGAAGAGATGGAAGCAGCAGGAGTTTATGAAGACACAGTCCGGGTAAGCGTAGGGATAGAGAATGAGGAAGATCTTATAGAAGACTTTGTAAATGCAATTCAATCAACTGCGTTATAATATAACAAAACAGAAGATATCCCCCACCTCTTAGCGTAGCGAAGGAGCATCGTTTTGTTACCGAGGAAACGCTGAAGGCGTTTTCGAGGTGACTTTGACAATGATAGCAAAACAAACTATATATTTTAAAATATAAAAAATATTAATAATACCCATTGACACAGTAGGCAAATGATGATATATTATGATGCCGAGTACAAAGGTGTAATAAAGAACAGGAAAGAGACATGAAGATAACGATAAAAAAGGAAGACTTTGATAAAATATACGAACATGCACTAAAGGAAAGGCCTGATGAGGCATGCGGCCTGATAGCCGGAACCGACAGGGATGACGGAGTAAGAGAGATAAAGAAGGTTTATCTCCTGACAAATATCGATCATACGAACGAACATTTTTCAATTGATCCCAAAGAACAGCTTGCGGCCATTAAAGATATGAGAGCCAACGAGCTTAAGCCGCTCGGAAACTGGCATTCGCATCCGGAAAGCCCTTCAAGGCCTTCCGAGGAAGACAAAAGACTTGCAAATGACAGCAAGGCCAGTTATCTTATAATTTCCCTTGCCGAGGAAGGTAAGCCTGTGCTGAATGCATTTCATGTTGAAACGGTAAACGGTGAAAAAAACGTACGAAAAGAAGAACTGATAATAGAGAACTGACTATTCCCAATAAATGGTAAATATAGTAAATAAAACTTTTTATTTGTCATTCTGAGCAAAGCGAAGAATCCAAAAAATAATTTTGAAGGAGAATAAATATTATGGCAGATTTAGGATTTACGGTTGACGATAAGGTGGACATTACCGATGTGGTATGCCCGGTTACTTTCGTAAAAACAAAAGTGGCTCTGGAAGAACTTGATGACGGACAGATACTTCAGGTGCATATCAATGACGGAGAACCTGTACAGAATGTTCCGAGAAGCATAAAGGAAGAAGGCCACCAGATACTTAAACTGGTTGATAACGGCGACGGCACATATGAATTATACATAAAAAAAGTAGGAGACTGATATGGCGACTGATTATGCAACATTAAAAAAAGGCGGTTTTATGAAACAGAAGCAGAAGGATCATTTCTCTCTGCGATTGTCTGTTGTGGGTGGTCAGGTAACGACCGAACAGCTTGTGGCAATTACGGAAGTGGCCAACAAATTCGGTCATGGGTATATTCATCTTACCAGCCGTCAGGGAATAGAGATACCTTATATCAGGCTGGAGGATATTGATAAGGTAAAAGACGCCCTTGCAACCGGAAATGTTACTCCCGGCGTATGCGGTCCCAGAGTCAGGACTATAACGGCATGCCAGGGTTCTGCAGTATGTCCGAACGGCTGTATTGAAACGGAAGAGCTTGCGAAAGAGTTAAACGACAGGTATTTTGGCAGAGAGCTTCCGCATAAGTTCAAATTCGGCATAACCGGATGTCAGAACAACTGTTTAAAAGCTGAGGAAAACGATCTTGGAATAAAAGGCGGACTAAAGGTAAGCTGGATAGAGGACAAGTGCATATCCTGCGGCGTATGTGAAAAAGTCTGCCGTGAAAAAGCTATAGAGATCAAAGACGGAAAAGTGACCATCTATAATGATAAATGTAATTATTGCGGACGCTGTGCAATGAGCTGTCCCACGGATGCTTATGAAAAGACTCCGGGATATCTGGTAAGCTTTGGAGGATTGTTCGGAAATCATATCAATAAGGGATATTATATCGTCCCGTTTATAGAGGATAAGGAAACCCTTTTTGCAATATGTGACGCTGCATTGGAATTCTTTAAAGAAAACGCCAATCCGGGTGAGAGATTTAAATTTACTATAGACAGGGTAGGCAGGGAAAAACTGGATGAAGTCATTTGGAAAGCATACAACAAAGAATAATATAAAAAGGCATATATCTGTAAAGCTTTTGCTTCTTGTTTCGGTATTCGTCATGATATTATCAGGATGTTCAGCAGGAAAGAAGAATGATGCCGGAACCGGGGAGTCGGCAGAAACTAAAATAGAAAGTCCCGAAGCCGGAAAAGAGGAACGTGTGATCGCACTTTCGAAATCCAACGCCGAGCTTTGGATCTTAGCCGGAGGAAAGCTTATTGCGACATCTGATGATGCGATGGAGATCGAAGGCTTGAATCCGGAGGCGGTTTCTCTCGGAGATATGGATCATGTAAGCCTTGAAGCGGTAGCAGCCCTTTCACCTGATCTGCTTATCCTCTTTTCTACGGATCCTGCTCAGAAAGCTCTGGGTGAAGCGGCTGAAGGAGTTGGGATAAAGGTATATTATACAAATATTGACGGGTTTGCCGATTATGAAAAAGTAATGACGGATTTTACCGCTAAAACCGGAAAGACCGACTTTTATCAGAAAAATGTACTTGATGTAAGAAAAGAAATTAATACCGTGATATCTGCTGCAGACTCAAAAAAGAAATCCGGGACATATCTTTGCCTGCATGTTTCGGCTACGAAATCAAAGGTTGAGAAAAACGATTATTTTGCATGCGAAATCTTTAACGATCTGGGACTTAAAAATATAGCTTCCGATACAAGTGCCTTTGATGAACTTTCCATGGAAGCAATCGTAACCGCGGATCCCGATTATATCTTCGTGATCCCGAGAGGAAGTGAAGAAAAGGCAATGTCATCATTCTCGGAGTTGTTTAGCTCTCAGCCGGCATGGGAGAATCTTTCGGCAGTAAAGAACGGGAAATATTATCTGCTTTCAAAGGACTTATTCGGCCTTAAACCAAACGCACAGTGGGGCGAGGCATATAGGCAGGCATACGAATTGTTGTACAACTGATGTGACAATGGGGACGGTTCTTTTTGTCACATTTCAAACTTAATATGGATTAGTATAGGTGGCTGATGCGAAAATATATAATTGTAACATCAATACTGTTTCTGGTTATTCTTTTTGCATTGTTTAGCGGAAACGGTGCCATAGAAACAGGAGAAATAATAAAAGTATTATTTGGAGGCGGTACGGACAGTCAGAGACTTATAGTATTTGATATCCGTATCCCCAGGATCGCTGCTGCGCTTTTTTCGGGTGCAGCTTTGTCCGTATCCGGATACATATTACAAAACAATCTTAATAATACAATAGCTTCTCCGGGATTGCTCGGAATCAACAATGGTGCCGGACTTTTTGTACTGATTTCGGCTTGTATTTTTCCGTATCAGACGGAGATGAAATGCCTGATGGCTTTTGTCGGAGCTCTGACTGTAACATTTCTTGTGAGTATACTGTCTAACGGAACGGGAATGTCTAAAACATCGGTAATCCTTTCAGGAGTAGCGATATCGGCGGTATGTGTTTCGATAATAGATGTGATAATTTCGCTAAAGCCTGAGACAGTGGCGGATAAAGCAGCTTTTCAGCTCGGGGGATTTGCAAATGTTCCGATAGCATCCGTCAGATTTGCGATACCGGTGATAATTGTCGCATTGGTGGCAGCATATCTGTTTTCTCCCGCAATGGACATCATGGCTTTGGGAGATGAGACCGCATCGGGACTCGGGCTAAATATAAAGCTAAACAGAGGAATACTGTTATTATGCGCATCGATCATGGCAGGGGCAGCGGTCAGCATGTGCGGACTTATAGGTTTTGTGGGGCTGATGGTTCCAAATTTCATACGGCTTATCTATAAGGGGAAAGCAAGGGGAGGTATGCTTTTATGTGTTCTTATTGGTTCAGCTTTTCTCCTGTTCTGTGATACATTATCGAGACTTTTGGTGTTCCCGTATGAACTGCCGTGCGGATTACTTTTAAGTGTACTGGGGGCTCCGTTCCTTATAAGAATACTGATCAAAAAGAGAAAACGACTCGGAATAAATGATTGAAAATTGAGGAAATGCTGAAGGCGTTTTCGAGGTGACTTTGACTATGATTAAGATCCAAAATATGACAACAGAATACGAGTACGGTGCTCCGTTTAATATCGGCGACATGGTATTCGAAAAAGGGAAGATCACATCTGTCATCGGGAAAAACGGAAGCGGGAAATCCACGCTTTTAAAAGCTGTTGTCGGTTTAAAACGCTATAAGGGTAATATACTGATAAATAATAAGGAATCCCGTGAATATAAATCTATCGAAAGAGCCAGGGAGGTTGCTTATCTGCCGCAGAATCTGAAAAATGCGGAAATGGATGTCGGAACCCTTGTTGAACACGGAAGGTACGCCTGGCACGGGAATCTTCGTCGTATGTCCGAAAATGACATGAGGATAGTTCATAAGGCATTAAAGCTTACCGATATGGAAGAGTTTAAGGAGAGAAGTCTTGCGGAATTATCGGGAGGCGAACGTCAGAGAGCATACCTTGCAATGGTTATAGCACAGGATACTCCGATGATCATGCTGGATGAACCGACTACATTTATGGATATGAATGTCCAGCAGAGTTTTTTCGAAATATTAAGGAAGCTTGCACAGGAGGGCAGAGGGATTGTTATGGTATGCCATAACATAGAACAGAGCCTGGCGTACAGTGATATGATTTACATAATGGATAACAGGACTGTGATAGGATCGGGCACTCCGGAAGAGATAGTAAAGGGCAGTGAAGTATTTAGAAACGTATTTGGTGTATCGATAAAAAAAGCGGAGGATGATACATTTCTTTATCCGTATGTATTTACTAAGTAGATTGAAGTTGATCACAGGTGTGGTTATGCAATTGACACTTATGCAATGCAGGAGAAAGGAGATAAAATGCTATGGCATATTTCCCTATGATGGTAGAACTTCTGGATAAAAATGTCCTGGTAATAGGTGCCGGCGAGGAAGGTACTAAAAAGATCGAAATCCTTTCTGAGTTTGGATGCTGCATTACACTGATAGCAAAAGAAGCTACCGAAGCAGCTGTTAAGAAATCTTACAGGTTTTTCGGCAGAGCATTTGAGGACAGTGATATAACAAACGATTATATCATGGTAGTAGCCGCAACAAATGACAGGGAGCTAAACAGGAATATAAGCGAACTGGCGAGGAAATACAATATACCTGTAAACGTTGTGGACGATACCGAATTGTGCAGTTTCATATTCCCGGCCATAGTAAAGGACAGAGATGTAGTAGTCTCCGTAACGAGCGGTGGAAAAAGCCCGTATATCGCCCAGCATATAAAGGGAATCGTTAAAGAACACATGCCAAATGATATCGGAGCTATAAATGATAAGATGGGCGAGTATCGAAGCATTGCCAAGAAGGAGATAAAAGATGTTGCTGAAAGAAGGGAATTCCTGAAAACAAAACTAAGTGAGCTGTTATACCAGTGAATGTTAATATAACAAAACAGAAGATGCGGAGCATCGTTTTGTTACCGAGGAAACGCTGAAGGCGTTTTCGAGGTGACTTTGACTAATTAATGAAAATCTTTTCCTTGTAAGCCTTCCCCTTCAAGGGGAAGGTGGCTGCGAAGCAGCCGGATGAGGTGTGGCAAATACAACGATTGTCAGAGAGGAGATAACATGACATTACAGCAGATATTATACGCATTAACAATCGCGAAATACGGATCCATGAACAAGGCGTCAGAGAAACTGTTTATTGTTCAGCCGACTCTTACCAGTGCCATTCAGGAATTGGAAAACGAGATAGGATTAACTATATTTTTAAGAACACGTAAAGGAGTCATACCAACACCTGAAGGAGCCGAATTTTTGGATGATATCAGGAATTTTTACAGGCATTACAGCATGGTGATGCAGAAGTATGAGGGTGAGGGAGATTACAAGAGAAAATTCGGAGTATCAACGCAGCATTACTCTTTTGCGGTAAAAGCATTTGTTGAGATGGCAAAAAAATATGATATGAAGGAATTTGATTTTGCCATACGTGAAACCCAGACAAAGATGGTACTTACGGATGTGGGCTCATTAAAAAGCGAGATTGGAGTTCTTTTTATCAGTTCGAGAAACCGTAAGACAATAGAAAAGATAATGAAGGATGAAGAGCTTGAATTCCATCCTATGATAAAGTGCAGAGCCTATGTTTATCTTTGGGGCGGACATCCGCTGGCAAATGAAAAAACAATCAGTATCGAACAGTTAGAGCCGTACCCGTGTCTTTCGTTTGAACAGGATGAAGAAGAACATTATTTTGCAGAGGAGATACTAAGCGAAAATGTTTATCCTCAGACTGTAAAGGTAACGGACCGTTCTACGATGCTTAATCTGATGGTCGGACTAAACGGGTATACTCTTTGCTCAGGAATAATATCAAGCGATCTGAACGGTGACGGATATGTGGTGGTGCCTTTCCATGAGGATGCGGAAAATCCCAACAGTATAATGGAAATAGGATATGTTACCAAGAAAAACAGTATGCTCAGTAAGATGGGTGAAGAATACATAGAAGAATTAAATAAATATCTGGAGAATGTCCAAAGAGATATACTGTAAAAATTCGAAAAATGCAAGAAGAGACTTTCCTTTTTGGAAGGTCTTTTTTTATACAATAGGCGAATGACAGTAATGGAAGCTTGCTTACATATTTGTTATCAAAGCAATTGATAATACTCTATAAATCTGATGTATTTTACATATTATGAGGTTGGTAGTATACTTCGTTCATAACAAAAAACGGAGGAAACAAAAATGAAAAGATATTATTCGGCGGGCGGATTGTTAGGGTGTTTGTAAGAATGCACAAGTTACTTACAACAAAGAAATCCATATCATAAATATATACAAACAAATATAAAATCGAAAAGGAGAATATTTATATGAAGACGATCAACAGATTAAAAAGAGTATTAAGCATCGCTGTAGTTTTATCACTTATTGTTTATTAATTTACGGGATGCGCAGGTAATCAAGCCAAGGCTGACGGAAAAACTGAGGGAACTGAAAATGGTAAGGAATTACGTACGATCAGAGTGGCATTCATGACAGGACAGCCCGATCATTATGCAGCTGTTATCGGACAGGAAAAAGGAATTTATGAAAAGCACGGAATAAAGATAGAAGCAACAGAATATCCTTACGGTATAAACACTATAGACGCCATAGCGAACGGAACTGCAGATGTAGGGCAATGCGCGGACTTTGCAGGTGTTAACCGTATAGGAAATACACTTGAGTATAACCAGCTTGTTTTCTATGCTGAGCTTTCTACTTCAAACGCCAAAACAGGCGGCGTATATGTAGATCCGGAATATGCAGATGATCTTTCAAAGCTTGAGAACAGCCCCGGATGGATCACATCAATAGGAACAAGAACGGAATACAGCAACTGGTATGCACAGACCGCATTGGGACTTGATCCGGATAAACAGAAGGTGGTAAATACCGATTCAACCGCAACAGCACTGGCAGCAGCTACCAACAAAAATGCATCTGCAGTAGTTTCCTCGGGATCTCAGGCTTTAAAATATGAGGAACTTGGCTGGAAGCTTGTAGCAACATCAGATAAGGTGAGTGCGGTTACAGGTGCATATCTTGTAACATCCAAGGGATATATAGAGAAGAATGCCGATATCCTGGCAGATTATCTTGCAGCACTTGATGAGAGCATCAAGTATATAAACGAGCATCTTGATGAGGTTGCGGAAACACTTTCAAACAAACTCGGAGTAATTCCCGAAAACTTTAAGTCTGATTGGAAAACCCCTACCTTTGTTATAGGATTTACCGAAGCGGGTGTAAAGAACCTTGAAGAAATTGAGAAATGGGCAGCTTCGCACGGTAAGTTTGAGAAGGAATATAATATACGTGATTTTGTAGTAACTACGGCTGTTGAAAAGGCTTTCCCCGACAGGGTGACAATCGGAAAGTAAGAGTCTTTAAAGCTTTTTAAAATGCATGGATAGGCGGATAAAGAGGAAAAGCAAAGGAGGACGGACATGACATTTACAAAGGGTGATCTTTCATATGAAAAAAGACCGCTTACGAATGATATAGCACTAAGTGTGATAGGAAGTTCTATTCCCAAAAATAAAGAAGAAATAGCAGAGTTTGTGGATAAATCCTTCCCTTATAAAAGCGGGGAGCTGGCAGCTCAGGCTGACAGCTGCCCCGTGGCAAAGCTTGAGGATATACGTAAGCGCGTAGATTTTCTTAAAAAGACTTACGAAGGCTTCAGGATTAGGCATGCACAGCTTTCGGGAGTACTCGCTGTTAAGGATATCATAAGAGATGTAGATGATGAGACGGCGGAATATCTTATAGCAGCAGGCAGCATTGCCGTGATAGCAAAGGGATATGATAATGACTCGGATAAGCTCCTTTTAAGACATGGAATATTGCCGTTTATATCGGATGAAGAGATAAATGAAGGCACATTCGTTCTCATAAGAAATATCAGAACCGAAGGAAACGGTATAGCGAGTGGAAAGCTTGAAGCATATGCGGTAACAGCCTCGGAGCAGGTTCAGGTTAATATCAGGATCGGGGATTATACTGCTGAGGATCTGGAAAAAATACTGTAATATCATAGAACTGTAAATGAAGTCATCGGAGACTGTCCGATGGCTTTTTTACTTAAACTTCACATTTAGTTATCAAAATGATTGATAATACTACATCAATTCTAAGAATTTTACATCACGGATGTTTAATAGTATGATACTTAAAAAGATAAAGACAGACAGGATAAGGAAGACGAGGCTATGTATATTGAACTAAAGAACATTAATAAGACATTTGGGAAAGTCAAAGCTTCTGATGATGTAAGCTTCGAAATTGAAAAAGGAAAACTCATAGGTTTACTCGGACCGAGCGGCAGCGGGAAGACAACGATACTCAGGATGCTTGCGGGACTGGAAAAACAGGATTCGGGAGATATATTCATAGATGGAAAAAATGTAAATAATCTGCCTCCGGATAAAAGAGGTATAGGATTTGTTTTTCAGAATTATGCATTGTTCCCGTATCTGACGGTATATGACAATATCGCTTACGGCCTTAAGATACAGAAGAAGGACAAGACGTTTATAAAGAACAGGGTGGAAGAGCTACTTGAACTGGTAGGGCTTCCGGGAGTTGAAAAAAGATATCCCGATCAGTTGTCAGGTGGTCAGAGACAGAGGATAGCGTTAGCCAGAGCCCTGGCACCGAGTCCCGAACTGCTGCTTCTTGATGAGCCCTTTGCAGCGATAGACGCTAAGGTAAGAAAGGAACTGAGGACCTGGCTTAGGGAAACAATCGATAAGATCGGTATCACAAGTATATTTGTAACTCACGATCAGGACGAGGCAATCGAGGTAACCGACGAGATAGTCATAACAAATAACGGCAGGGTTGAACAGGTCGGAAGCCCGTCGGAGATATACCTGAATCCGGCAACTCCGTTTGTTGCAAGGTTCATCGGTCAGTCCGACGTGATCGAGCATTACAGTAAGCTTAAGGGATTTGAGCATGTAAAGGGTAAGCACAATGCGGTGGTAAGACCTGAATTTGTTGAGATACATAAGTTCACCGATAATAAACAGCATGACTTTGAAAGCTCCATGGAAGATGGCATCGTAACAGGAATATATTTCAGAGGATCCGCATATGAGGTTCATGTTGATATAGGCGGCGGGACAAACATTGTCGGGAGGATACCTTTGACCGGGACCAGGATTGTCAAGGGAGATAATGTAAAGGTTCTGATTAAACAGATATATGCCTTTGATGATACGGGAACAGAGATCCTGACCAATAAGGGTCTTGATAACGAAGAACTTTATTACATTTGAGAGGAAATCGGAGAAATGGAAAATAAAAATCAAAAAACCGGCATAGCAGCGAAAATCCTGAAATCCGGTATTATCTCATGGATCATAATAATCGTGGTATGGTGGCTCGGAAGCTTAAACTATGATGAGTATTTCCTGCCGAGTCCTGAGGAAACCGTAACAAGTATGGGGAAGCTTATAGAGAGCGGAAGGCTGCAGGATGATATCTTAGCAAGTATATCAAGAGTGCTCAGGGGCTGGCTGATAGCGGTACTGACCGGAGTTCCTTTGGGACTGATAGTAGGAAGCTTTAAAACGGCAAGATGGCTTATAGAGCCTATATTAAGCTTTTTCAGATTCGTTCCGGCGATAGCGCTGACAACTTTGTTCCTGATGTGGTTCGGAGTTGACGATACGTCAAAGATAGCATTGATCGTTTACGCATCCTTCTTCCCGATATTTGTAAATACTATAGCGGGAGTTGCATCAACGGACGGATCGCTTATAGAGGCGGCATCCTGTATGGGTGCAAAGAAGATAAGGATATTCTTTACCGGTATGGTTCCTTCAGCAGTTTCAAATGTCTATACAGGCATCAGGTTAGGATTAAGTTCATCGATAATCTGTATCATAGCAGCGGAAATGCTGGTCGGAAGCAACGGCCTCGGATATCTTATCAACAGTTCAAAGCTTTATTACAAAACAAGCTGGGCATTTGCAGGAATTGTGTCCTTGGCAGTCATCGGATTCTTGGCCGACAGATTACTGCAATTGATCGGAAGACATGCACTTAAGCACTTCGGTGTAAAATAAATATATTACGAAAAGGAGATAAAATTATGGGATACCCTACAATATTCCCGACAGGGACACTTATTTACAACAAAGAAAAAGCATGGAGCGGTTACACTATATATCCTTCGGCAAAAGGAGCATTACTTATTGACATGAACGGACGTGAGGTTCAGCTTTGGGCAGGACTCGGCGGATTCCCGAACAAGATACTTCCGGGCGGATATGTTCTCGGAAATACAGGAACACGTCCCGGGAAGAAGGCTTATCAGGATCAGCTCGATCTTGTACAGGTAGACTGGGATGGAAATATAGTTTGGAAGTTTGATCATACAGAGTATATTGAGGATGAGGGCTATGAGCCTAAGTGGATAGCACGCCAGCATCATGATTTTCAGCGTGAGGGTTCAACCGTCGGATATTATTATCCGGGCGGAGAACCAAAGACCGACAGCGGCAATACTTTGATACTGACACATGAAAATGTTCATAATCCCGAAATTTCGGATAAAGTCCTGATCGATGACAAGATCATAGAGGTTGACTGGGAAGGAAATATCATCTGGAGCTGGAAGGCAAGCGATCATTTTGAAGAGCTTGGGTTTGATGAGGCTGCAAGAAATACTTTATACCGTAATCCGGGAATCCATGGTGAAGCGGGCGGAGACTGGATGCATATCAACAATTTTGCCACATTGGGTGAAAACAAGTGGTATGATGCAGGCGATAACAGATTCCATCCGGATAATATCATATTTGATGCAAGGAATTCCAATATACTCGGAATCATAGAAAAAGCCACAGGAAAAGTCGTATGGCGTCTGGGTCCTGATTTTAATGAGACTGAGGCAACAAGAAAGCTCGGTTGGATCATCGGCCAGCATCATCTTCATATGATACCGAAAGGACTGCCCGGAGAGGGAGATCTCTTAGTGTTTGATAATGGCGGTCAGGGCGGATACGGTGTTCCCAATCCGGCGTCGGCCAATGGCGTAAACAATGCACATCGTGATTATTCCAGGGTTTTACAGTTTAACCCTGTGACACTTGAGATAACATGGCAGTATACTCCGTTGGAAGCAGGTTTCTTTACTTTCTCTGACGCGTCAAAGTTTTACAGCTCGTATATAAGCTCCGCACAGCGTCTGCCTAACGGAAATACGCTTATAACCGAAGGCTCCGACGGACGTTTGATAGAAGTGACTCCCGAACATGAGATAGTATGGGAATTCATCAATCCGTATTTTAAGACCGTATTTGACGGAAAGTTTTCCAATAACATGGTATACCGTGCTTACAGAGTTCCTTATGAGTGGATACCGCAGCTTGAGAAACCTGAGGAGATCAATGTGGAACCGATAGATGTTGAAACATTCCGCGTTCCGGGTTCACTGGTAGGAAAGGGATTGGGAAAGATAACGGTAACCGAGGGAGTAGACCCTACACGGCGTCTTTCGACCGGCAGCAGCGCCAATGAGGATGAGAGGGTTGATTCCTGCGTAGTATCGGTTAAGAAAAGCGATGTTATAAAAAAATAAGATAAGGGGAAAAGTTTATGGCAGTATTAAGCTTGAACAGTGGGAATTTTGAACAAGTATTAAACAGCGGGAAAACTGTCCTCATAGATTTTTACGCCGACTGGTGCGGCCCTTGTAAGATGCTTTCGCCGATAGTTGACAAGATTGCGGAAGAAACTTCAGATATAGTAGTCAGTAAAGTTAATGTGGACGATGAGGAAGATATTGCCGCGAAATACGGCGTAATGAGCATACCTACGCTTGTAGTATTAAAAAACGGTGAGGTTGCCGGAAAGAGCGTCGGCGTACAGCCCAAAGAAAAGATTTTGGAGCTGCTGAAATAAAAGGTGTAGAAAGGTAAACCATCACCCGGAACGGCAAAAGAAAAAATGTGACAAAAAGAACCGTCCCCATTGTCACATGTTCGGAATTACGAAAAATGATGAAGGTTAGTAAATTACAGATATGTTTTAATGATTTTTAGACTTATAAAGTTAAACAGAAGCATTTTTTGCTTTAACAAAACACAAGAAAGATAAGCGAATCGGAAGATTCGCTTTTTTTTTCGGAATTACGAATTTTTTAATAATCTTGGTATTGTTTTTCGGGATGCCGTATGCTATTATATCATCATAAATTTTTTGCAATCAGAAGAATCAATCTTTTTTTACAACAGAGAGGATGTGTTATTATGAAGGAAAACAATCATATGGAAGAAAACATTTCTGACTGTTCAACGGCTGCTATGATCAAGCAGGAGCTAAAGAAGATAGTTGCTGAGAATCTGCAGAATTTTCTAAAACAGAACAGCATAACTCAGAAGGGGCTTGCCGAAACGCTTGGGATAGCAACAGCGAGCATCAATGATTATCTGAATCTGTCAAAGCCGACCATACCACCGGCTGAATTCTTTGTAGCTATGAAGAATAATTACGGTATAAACATTGATGATTTCATGACAGTTAATTCGGAAGATTACGATCCGAAAAGGCTTTTGAGTAAGGCAGACAGGGAACTGTTAGAGTCTTATGTGAAGTTTGAAGGTATTTACAGTGTTTATTATCTTGATAACAGCAGTTATAAATCCCGTGATGAGCGTACACCGGAAGAGTCCCTTAAGTTTGGTGTATTGATCATATTTGAAAGTAAAAGTACGGTGTCAAATTCTACATATAAGTGTATGATGGCTCTCGACATTGACTCTAAAGAAGAGATGACAAACATACGGAAGATATTTGAGATGCATCAGGATAAGCCCCATCTTATCCCGGAATGCATATCCGAAGAATGTCCTGATTTCAGGACAGAAACATTAAGCAGCGGAGATTTTGAGATATTGGGAAAATACGCATATATTTCACTTGAACATCCCCGCGCGGGAAAATCATTGGCTATCTTTTATAATCCTGATTCTAACAAGCCCAGATTTGTGGGCGGCTTAGGCACTATCAATTCCGTATCCAAAGGAAGAGATAAGATGCCGACTCTACAGTATATTGCAATTTCAAGGAAACCTATTGAACGTTCGGTTGAAGAAATCCACAGAAACCTTTTATTGTCATTTCCTATCATAAAGGCAGATAAGTATGCCCCGGAAATGATAAAGATAATGAAAAAACTATATATAGATGACGAATCGGAAAATATGAACATAAGCGAACTCCAGAAAACAATCACAATAAGGGCAAATATGGAAATGTTCATAAGGGAGAGCGTGGAACATAATCTTTTTCGATACGCAAAGGTCAGCAGCATTGACGATGACGGATTTTATCATTGGATTACCGCAAAACCTGAAGACATAGAAGATGAGGAATTGTTATAAAGAGGTATCACGTTTTTGTGCGATAAGCAAATACCCATGATGGAAGCTTATTTCAAAATTGTGGGTTAAGTATAAAATTTTGGGAATTGAGGAGATATATACCTAAGAGAGGAGAGAGGTACATGAACAATTACCAGTTATACATGACTATCGGTGATGTTTTGGCTGCTGTTGCCAAGCATCATACCATTTATCCTGAGGCGAGTATTAAGAAAGCATATGAATTTGCGAAGGAAAAGCATAAGAACGTAAAACGCGGTACCGGTGAGGATTTTATCCTGCATCCGTTAAGGGTTGCATACAAGCTGGCATCCGCCGGCTGTGAATGCAGCTGGATCATTGCGGCGTTGCTGCATGACATTGTAGAGGATGTTGATGAAGTATCTCTGGCGGATATTGAAGATATGTTCGGCGGAGAAGTGGCAAGGATAGTTGACGGTGTGACCAAGATAGATAAAAGACAGCCTCCGTATGATAAGCTTACAAGGAATGAGGTCCATAAACTGACCGATGTGAAGCTGCTTTCCACGAAAAATGACGCATCGGTCATGGTAAAGCTTGCCGACCGTGAGGATAATCTGCATACCATAGAAGGCCTGCCCGAAGCAAAAAGGATTGAAAAAGCCAAGCACACCATGGAGATGCTGGTTCCTTTGGCAGGAATAATAGGCGCAGAAAAAATAGAAAGCGAGCTTGAAGAACTTTGCTTCCCGATAATACATCCGGAGGAAACAAAAATAATCGAGAAGGCGTTCGCAGAGTATAAAAAGGGATATTTATGCAGTGCAAATAAGACGATAGAAATCTTCAAGGAGATATTTTGTCCGTCGACAGTCCTTGAAACGCCTGCAGATCTAAATAACTACCGCAAATATGTGGTAAGCTTCGCTGTGAAGAAGCGTACAAAGGCAAGTCTTTACAGATATGTCATAAGTCAGGCAAAAAATATAAATACCGATTTTGAAAAGCTGCTGGAAAAGAATAAAGTAGCCTGGTATGACATGACTCTTGTGATAAAAAACAATCTCTTAAATGAAAGAGAAAATGTTACGGCAACCGATATTTTCTATAAATGTTATGAGGATGTCCTGATGAGCCGCGGCATCTATGTGCTTGACACCCGGATGACCACAAGGAACGAGTCGCGTTACATGCTTATCAGGGATATGCTCGGAAATAATTTCAGGCTTTTTGTCAAATCAGAAAAAGAATATGCGCGTTACGAAGTCGGGAACATTATCGAATCGTACAATAACGTATCATTCGCAAATGTCAATATGTCAGATCCTTCCGATACTTATAATAAAAAAATCACTGTTTTTTCCAGAAATGGTGCTCCATTCTTTATTGATGCAGGCGCTACCGTGCTGGACTTCGCATTTATGATCCACTCGGATATTGGAATCCATTTTAAATACGCACTGCTAAACGATACCCTTACCCAGATGCAGCCGTATGAGAAACTGTGCCATGGGGATAAGGTGAATATTATCACGGATGATGAAAACGAGACCGCCGATATCAACTGGTTCAGGTATCTGAAAACCAGTGAGGCCGTCCAAAAGCTCTTGCGGTACATCTCTCAGTCCGCAGTTTTGCTAAAAATGTATAACAAAGCAAAGGAAAAAGAAGAGAAGAAAAGATGAGGAGGGACGTATTATGAAGAGAACAAAAGGATATTTGGGTGCAATCGTTTTACTTTCGATGGTGGTTGGATTATTCTTACCGGTTGGCAGGCAAAAGCTTTCAGGTTCGGTCAAACCGGCAAAACCGGTTATATCTCTTAGTGAAGCTAAAAATGGGACAGCAGTAAACATCACGATTAATAGCACATCCGATGCGGAAGGTTATCTCATTTATATGAAATCGGATATCAATTCAAAGTATAAAAAGATAAAAACCTTGAAAAAAGATGGGACCGTAACAAGAAACTATACCGTAAAGAATTTAAGTAAGGGCATTTATAGTTTCAAGGTCAAGGCATACTTAAAAGAAAACGGTAAGACTGTAAAAGGTTCTTTCAGCACGATAAAGGTTATTTCTCTTGATGGGGAAGTTTAGGAGGATGGAATACCTATAGATGAAGAACACTTTCCGGATGAGGTATTCAGGGAATACTTATTGCAACATAAGGATTACCATACCTCCTATGGAACACAAGTGTATCATAATAATACAATTTACTAAAATATATTTAACTAAAACATAATTTACTAAATCTGATAAAAAGTCTATCAGGATAATAAGGCGCAAAGATGCTTCCAACGATATTCTTGACTATGTATGGTGTTTAAGGTATAATATAACAAAACAGAAGATATCCCCCACCTCTTAGAGTAGCGAAGGTGGGGGGAGATCTTCGTTTCAGGCGGGGTTCAAGCCCCGATTGAAATGAGATGCGGAGCATCGTTTTGTTACCGAGGAAACGCTGAAAGCGTTTTCGAGGTGACTTTGACTCTTGAAAACACCTAACAGCAGTATGATGCGGTTCGGTTAAAAGATCATGCAGGATCTGAAGCCTGATGATCATTGACAATTAAAAATCGGAGGAAATGTAATGAGGAACAGAATTTTACAAAATGTAACAAAACCCGTGTTATTTATGCTGTCTTTGTTTGCGGCAGTGATACTCTTTAATGCCGTACAGGCGAAAGCGTATGACCCTACGGTGGACTTTGAACTTGGAAAGGCAGTCAGGGTATCTACCCAGAAGGAGCTTAATGACGCTATAGCCAATTCCGATGCCGATACCATAATATTCAGGACACAGGCTGAAATTTCGGTGACAATAAAGCCAAATGAAAATGCAAAGAATAAGAATCTGGTAATTGATTCTTTGGCAGCTAAAGTGACCAATAAAGCAAATTTCAAGGCTGTAGTAATATACAATGCATGGTATTATACGGAAAAGGCTTCGGGAAATACTATATGCTTCTTCAATAACAGTGAGGCATCAAATTTTATTGTGGCAAAAGGCAAGACAGTAAATGAGCTTACCCTGTTCAATACCAATAACAAATTATTCTTTAATTACATTTTGAGAAAAGGTGCATCCATAAATAATATCGTATACATGATTTATAGCGATGGCGTAGCTAATGTAAGTACATATGAGTCTAAAACACGAACCGTAACAATAAATGATCCCGATGGAACGGCGTGTGCTTATGTTAAGCTGGATAAAAAAGGCAGGGTAAAATCCATAAAAGGTATAGAATGGATTGGAGATACCGAAACAGAATATGATTTCAAATATTCTTATGACAAGAACGGAAATTCTACCGGTATTTATATATCAAAAGACTCTTATGCAAGAGATCAACTCTTTGAGTATGATTCAAAAGGACATACTGTAAAGGTTTTAACACATGAGATTAATGACGGTGTGGAGTTCAACACTTTAAAAAGTAATTCATATGACGAAAAGGGAAGACTGATAAAGAGTGCTTATACCAATGAAAATGATGGGACAGAGATAGGTTCTGTTACTTATGAATACAACAAAAAGGGCAAATGCATAAGACAATATCAGGCATATCCCGATGGTTCATGGTATGAAGTTACCAGAACATATAATTCAAAAGGATTCAGGACAAGTCAGACGGACAAAACAAGCAGCGGCGATATATCAAAAGAAGTTTTTAAGTATAACAAGGCCGGAGACTTGCTTAAAGATATTAACACCTTGACTGATGGTTCTGTATATACATATATGTATTCTTACAATGAGAACGGCAAATATCTTAAGACCGAAGTGATCGGTCCGGACGGAGAAAGAAAAGAACTGTGACCCGGACGAGAAGGTAACGATAGAAAACATTTGAAATAGCAATTGAAGTAACATGGTACTGTTGGTATGACGATAGTACCATGTTTTTATAATTTACGTTGCTTTTTGGAACATTGTTTTAAAATGGTGCGCAAATGGTATCTGAATGGTATGATGCCCTTGACATTTTCCTGAAAATGGTATATAACAAAACAGAAGATATCCCCCACCTCTTAGCGTAGCGAAGGTGGGGGGAGATCTTCGTTTCAGGCGAGATTCAAGCCCCGACTGAAATGAGATGCGGAGCATCGTTTTGTTACCGAGGAAACGCTGAAAGCGTTTTCGAGGTGACTTTGACTAGAATAAAAGATTCAGAACATCATTTCCTTACCGAGGGAATTCTGAAGGCGTTTTCAAGGTGACACTGACAGATAACAGATAAAGGAGGCGGATTATATGACTGTAGATGAAATGATCGAAAAGAAAAAAGAATATGGTTTTTCATATGAATACATATCTGAGAAGTCCGGTGTACCGGTCAGTACTATCCAGAAGGTGTTCAGCCGGACTACGTCTACTCCCAGGTGGGAAACGATTGAGTTATTGAATAAGGCTTTTATCGGATGCGGTAGCCCAAAGAGTTATGTTGATGATGCAATTGATAGTTTTTCGAAGTGTAATACGGTCTGGGAAGAGGAAGCTGAGTATAATGCATTTTCAGGTACGAGTGCACTTTCTTTATATATGGAAAATAATAAAACTATAGATGATTATATGAAGCTTCCGGAAGGTATAAGAGTTGAACTGATAGATGGTGTTTTCTATGATATGGCTGCTCCGATACCTTTACATCAGAGAATCGCGTCGCTTATATTCACAGCATTTGAACTGCATGTCAGGGCGAATAAAGGTAATTGTGTTCCTTTCATAGCTCCCACCGATGTTCAATTGGACTGTGATGATAAGACTGTAGTTCAACCGGATGTATTTATATTATGTGACAGAGATAAGATTACGAAGAAAAGGATATTTGGTGCTCCCGACTTGATAGTAGAGGTCCTTACGGAATCTAATTGGTATAATGATATATTCCGTAAGTATAATAAATACAGGAAAGCAGGTGTCAGGGAATACTGGATAGTCATTCCGGACAGTTTTAAAGTATTGGTATATGAGTTTGAAAAGAGCAATTCCGAACGGCCGACAGAGTATACATTCGCGGATAAAGTACCTGTAGGTATATGGGATGGGAAATGCGAAGTGGATTTTAAAGAGATATATGAGTATATTAAATTTCTTTTATAGAAAAAAACTAAAGGGGGACAGAATATAATCCTGTATTTCTATCCTAAGGACAATACCTCGGGCTGTACCAAGCAGGCGTGTAACTTTGCCGAGCTTATGCCGCAGTTTAGGGAAAAAGGTGTCATAGTAAAAGCGTTCGGTGGGGTGAAGGCAGTTGAGAATCCTCAGCAGATGCTGGATGCATTAAAGTGAGAGCTCAGATAAACGGATAAGAAATTTGAGGGGGTATTAAGATTTGGACAAAATACTATATATAAACGCATGTGTGAGAGATGAATCCAGAACCAAACGAATAGCAGATTATCTGCTGTCAAAACTGAATGGTGAAATAGAACAGGTCAACCTGATAGACATTGATTTCCCAAAGACCGACCAGGAGTTTATCAAATGGCGTGACAGCTTTAAGGGAAAAGGGGTGTATGATGCCGAGATATTTGATCTGGCAAAGCAGTTTGCCGCAGCTGACACCATAGTCATAGCGGCTCCTTACTATGATTTTTCATTCCCTGCTACCCTGAAGCAGTATTTTGAAAGTATAAACGTTTTAGGGATAACCTTCTGCTATAACAGTGCCGGCAGGCCTGAAGGGCTTTGTAAGACTAAAAATCTGTATTATGTCACTTCCGCCGGCGGTTACATAGCCTTTGATCAGTTCGGATACGGTTATGTAAAGGCTTTAGCTGAGAATTTTTATGAGATACCCTGTGTCAAGCAGATAAAAGCCGAAGCTCTTGATATAGTCGGAGCGGATGTAGAGGCTATCATTGAGTATGCATATAGAGAAGTTGATTTTATGCTGCGGGAAGCATCGTTACTCAAATAAACGAAAAAATGAAATATATTGTACAACAAACTACAACTGCAACAATTTTGGCAAATCCGTCCACTGACGGTGATATACTCTTTTTAGTAATAAAAAACAAGGAGGTAGCCTATGAGAATCGTAAAGAAAACAATAATGTTATTGGTAGCTGTAGTTATGTTTATATCCCTTTCGGGTACTGTAGGGATTGAGGCAAAGTCGAAGAAACTGAAGACTCCCGAAATCACAGTTAAAACAAAGAAATCGGGCACGTATGTCAGGATAACTATTAAGGATACCGAAGACGTATGGGGATATGAATTAAGTATCACCGGGAACCCAAACAATACCGAATACTGTGATTACATAAAGCAATGGAATTTTGCCGGCAGGGTTGAAATGGTCAGTGCATCTGATTATAACGATACGGATTATATAATTCGGGATGGGACCAAAAAGAAGAGCGTAACATATAAAAATCTTGTTCCCGGGGTTTATAGCATAAAAGTACGGGCTTATCAGGAAAATGGATTTAAAGACGGATTTACAATCTGGAAATACAGCAAATGGACAAAGGCAAAGGAGTTTACTATAAAGGAAGCTCCTGCAAAGGGATTTGCCACAGAGTATGACTTTTCAGATGTTAAAAAAGGTGAGATCATTAAATTTGGTTCCTACGAGCAGGATCTTGATTATTCCAACGGTAAAGAAGTTATAGAGTGGATAGTGCTTGACAAAACTGATGATTCCTTATTCTTGGTGAGCAAATATGCGCTTGACAGGCTTCCGTACAATAAAAAGAGGGAAAAGGTATATTGGAAGGATTGTACTCTTCGTAAGTGGCTGAATGAAGTCTTTATTATAAATGCATTCAATAAAACAGAACGTGAAATGATAAAAGATACTAAATTGGCAAACAGCAGGATTTACGAAGACGGCGCGAATGCAACTATTGATAAAGTATTCCTTCTTTCATCTGATGACATGGGAAACAATGACTATGGTTTTTACGGTGGATATGATATTGAGAATGTCAGATATGTTAAAGACATAAACAGCCGGTGTGCGTTTGCGTGGTATAAAAGTGTTAATAAATATTCTGGGGAAGACCATTTGACTAAAGATGGGGAAGATGCATGTTGGTGGTGGTTACGACAGATTTACGAAAGTCCTTCGTCATCTATAGTAAATATAAATGCCTACGGGCAGATCAATGGCAGCGGAAATTCTGCTGATGACATTGATCTGAACCAGGGCTATTTCGGAGGAAACAGTGCCGGCGTCCGTCCTGCCATGTACATTTCCATAAAATCGACGACATAATATCCGTGTATCTAGAAAGGTACGATTTTGGGAGTTACTTTTGCAAAAAAAATGGTTCACAGGAAGTAACTCTTGCGAACAGGAAGTAAAAATCCCTATTTACAAAAAGATGAAATACTTCAAGAAAAGCTGGCGAAAAAGATGAAATGTTTCAAGAAATATTAACGAAAAAGATGGGATATTTCATCTTTTTCTATTGCGTTCGTTTGTGTTTTATGCTATTATGCTGAATAGGTGAATAGGAAAATTTTAGCTAAAAAATGTATAAGGGTGTGCATTATGTATAGAAAATTCATTAAGCAACTTCAACAATGGGAACAGAATAAAACCAAAGAGCCGCTTATGGTTATAGGAGCCAGACAGGTTGGAAAAACTTGGCTGGTTAAAGAGTTTTGTAAAGAATCGTATCAAGATTGGGTGTATATAAATTTTGAGGAACGGGAAGATTATGCTTCTGCCTTTGAGGAATCGTTAGCGCCCAAAGACATCCTGAGAATTTTGGGAATTCTTTCAGATAGAAAGATTGATGAAACAACCACAATTGTTTTTGATGAAATACAGTTATGTGAAAAAGCGGTCACATCACTAAAGTATTTTTGCGAAGCAGAAGAAAACTATCGTATAATCTGTGCCGGCAGCCTTCTTGGGGTAAAGCTGAACAGATTTCAAGGCTCATTTCCGGTAGGGAAAGTGGTAATAAAACACATGTACCCGTTGGATTTTGAAGAGTTCCTGATAGCATGCGGTGATACAGAACTTAAGGATATGATCTCGGAACATTATGCGTCATCAACAAAGATGCCCACGGGTGTGCATTCTAAAGCATTGAGCAAATATCATGACTACCTGTTTATAGGCGGCATGCCCAAGATTGTTGAGACTTACATAAAAACAAAAGAAATCTTAAGTGTGCCGGCAGAAATGTTTGAAAACCTTAGGATGGCGTATCTTGCAGACATGAGCAAGCATGTTAAAAGTGCTGCCGAGAGTTTGAAGATATCTGAAGTATATAAAAGTATTCCTAGACAGCTGGCTAAGGAAAACCCAAAATTCAAATATAAAGAAGTTAAGAATACAGCAAATAAGCGTGATTATTTTTCTGCTATTGACTGGCTGAAAGCAGCGGGGATGGTAATAAAAGTAGATAATGTTGAAAGTATAGCAACGCCATTAAAAGGGTATGAAAATACGGATAGTTTTAAACTATATATTTCAGATCCGGGGTTGCTATCTAATCTATGTAGGCTTAAAATGTCTGATATATTGTCGTCCGAACATAATATGTATAAAGGCGCAGTCATAGAAAATTATGTTATCTCTCAATTTATGGCATCGGGAAAGCATTTTTACTATTATAAGCCATCGGATAACATGGAGATAGATATTGTGCTTGATGAAGAAGATGGTATTGTGCCATGTGAGATAAAATCAGGAAGGCATACGAAATCGATAAGCCTAAATAAATACATTGATGAATATCATCCTCTTAAGGCAATAAGATTATCGGAAATGAATTTTGGAAAGACAGATGGGCTGATATCAATACCGTTATATGCGGCATATTGTATATGATGTGATGAAATACACCGAGATTAGATTACCTGACACTATCATTTTAGTACCTGACACTATAAACTTGTAAAGTGTCAGGAATTTGCATTTTACTGCGAATCAAAGTATTTCAATTTTTATAAAAAAGGACTTAAAAAGGATACATCTTTATGATATAACAAAACAGAAGATATCCCCCACCTCTTAGCGTAGCGAAGGTGGGGGGAGATCTTCGTTTCAGGCGGGGTTCAAGCCCCGACTGAAATGAGATGCGGAGCATCGTTTTGTTACCGAGGA
>JAEEGJ010003223.1_pt1 | contig 65320 bp, 51 predicted proteins | sample 8958761 | NCBI WGS metagenome assembly JAEEGJ01 (sample SAMN16246546, study PRJNA631951) | gut metagenome | biome: gut microbiome; feature: rumen; material: RS-attached | host: Bos | place: Iran: Karaj | collected 2018-10 | reverse complement strand
TCTTATACGGGTTTATTCTCTTCCTTTTCAGGATTCTTGCGTTGTAGTTTATCTTGGAGTTTTAGGATTATTATTGCCAGTTCTTCAGCATTCCGGATATTTCTTAAAGTGATCTTCTTGCCGTTATACGGATAGAGAATGAGATGGGCATAGTGGAACAGTTTTGTTCCGATAGTGGCCCGGATCTCGACATCCTTGATCTCATCAAGCGAGATCTCGATCCGGCGGCGGGAAGGGAAGAAGGCATAGATCTGCCCGTAGATGCGGAACTTGGTGACAAATACCAGTGTGCTGAGCCGGCAGACGAGTGCGACGGCAAACCCGAGAAATGCGATGAGCCAGAAACCGAAAGCCAGAAGTCCTATAAGACGGCCACTTTTCGTATGCATATCCGAAGCGAAATACAGAAATCCCATAAGACAGCTGATGATCAGATCCGCCATCACCGGTACCAGAGACGATCGCATATAAAAGAGGATCGAATTATCTTTATCGTTTCTTTTTTCAATCGGTTCGAATTTCATGGTGCGTTAGAGAGAAGCTCCGATCGCTTTCCAGATATCTTCATACTTTCTCTCGTACTCTTCGGAAGAGTAGTATACCTCGAGCTGCGCAAATGTCTCCGCATCCGGGTAATAGCATGGATTATTCGCGATCCTGGGATCGAGCATGTCACGGGCGGCGGTGTTCGGCGTGGAGTACCCGACTGCCTGACAGTTTGCCAGTGCCACCTGCGGGTCATACATATAGTTGATGAATTCATGGGCACCGTTCACGTTTTTCGCATTGGTGGGGATGCACATCATGTCGACAGACCAGTTGCTGCCGGAAGGAAGGATAAAGCGCATATCGATGGTGCCGCTTTTCCCGAGTTCGCGGATGCGGTCACAGATAACGATGTGGTCGCCGGACCATCCGACGGAGGCCGCCAGATCGCCGTTCGCCATTCTTTCCTTAAGATTATCAATGCCCATTGCGGGAGAGACTTTCGCTTTCTGATCAAGGAGCACCTGCCGTGCCTGGGCGAGTTCATCGTCGTTGATGGAGTTGATGCTGTATCCGCAGTAATTCAGCGCGACACCGATCGACTCGCGCATACTTCTGTACATGCCGATACTTCCTCTATACTGCTCGTCGAAAAGCACTCCCCAGATCTCCTTCGGATCACGGGTATCTTCCGGAAGCTCCACGCGGTTGGCATCGTAGATCAGGCCGACAGTGCAGTAAAGATAGGGGATCGCGAACTTCAGCATCGCGTCGTTGATGTCCTTGTCGCGGGAATATTTTACGGAGTAGAAAAGGGGATCAAGATATTCTTTTACATTCGGAAGTTTATCCCAGTCGAGATCGCGCAGGCGGTCTTCACGAAGAAGCCGCGACACCATATATTCCGACGGGATGATAACGTCATAGGAGTTATTCAGGTTCGGGTACATCGTCTCGTTATCTTCGAAGGTACGGTACACGACCTTATATTTCGAGTGAGTCTTCTCGAAATTCGTGATCGTATCTTCCGCGATAAAATCGCCCCAGTTGTAGATGACGAGTTCTTTTCGAGAATCACAGGCCGTGGAACAGACCGATGTGAAAAGAAGAAAAGTTGAGATGCCGGCTGCCGCAAGGCGCCGTGAAAAACCGAAATGCTTCCTCACTAACATTCCCCTCCTGTTATTATGTTAGAGAAAAGAAAACCCTAGACCCGCACACATTATAACATACTCCACGGGACTTACATCTCAAGCTTTCTTTCTCCTTTGCCCGAAAAGCCTGAAAATACAGGCGGTTTTTCCTCTATAAATGAAATTTGCAATTGCTTTTTCGCCCGGAAGATATTATTCTATATGTTGCTGTGGTATGTCCTATGGCGCTTTTTTCGCGTCAAAAGCTACTTTAGCAAATGCATTTGAATGAGGTCTATCAATGGGTGAAGAAGAAAGAAAAGGCCGTCATCTGATTACGGAAGCGAAGCGTGTCGTCGTAAAAGTCGGTACGTCTACGATCACGTATGAGAACGGACGCATGAATATGCGCAATATTGACCGCCTGGCCAGAGCGATCGCGGATCTTATGAATTCCGGTCGTGAAGTGGTTCTGGTCACCTCCGGTGCGATCGGTGTCGGAGTCGGATGTCTGGATCTTCCCGAGCGACCGAGTGAGATGCGTGATAAGCAGGCGGTAGCAGCTGTCGGCCAGTGCGAGCTGATGAATGTATACAGCCGCTGTTTTGCCGAGTATTCCCGCGTCGTGGCGCAGATCCTCCTGACGAAGGATGGTATCGACGACCCGATCACAAGAGAGAATATCTCTAATACCATGGAAGCCCTGATCGAGAAGGGGATCCTGCCGATCGTAAATGAGAACGACACCGTATCCACGGCCGAGATTCCGCATGCCGGAACCTTTGGCGACAATGATACGCTTTCCGCACTGGTTGCCCGTGTGGTCAATGCGGATCTTCTGATCATCCTGTCTGACATCGATGCTGTATATGATAGTAATCCGCGCGTCAACCCGGATGCGAAGCGCATCTCTGTGGTGACCGAGGTGGATGATGCCCTGATCTCCGGTGCCGGTGGCGCTGGTTCTTCTCTGGGTACGGGTGGCATGCAGACGAAGATCACCGCGATGAACATGCTGATGCATCACGGGATCGCCGGTGTTATCGCCGAGGGTTCCCAGTCCCAGATCCTCGAGGATATCCTCGATGGAGAAGATATCGGCACACTCTTCGTCCCGAAAATGAAAGCCTAAGTGCTGCGAAAAGCACAGGAATAGCAAACGAAGCAGGTATCCGGACAGATCTTCGGATACCTGCTTTATTTCACGCAATTATCTGACGCGAAGGTGGTGCGGCAAAGGATAAAACATCTAGTGAAAACGGGTAAAAGAAAAGCAGCCTTTGGTTGAAAGACTGCCCGGAGTTATTATGAAGCACTTAGTAAGTTGTTGGATGGTAAGCTCAAACCCCTAAACACAAACTCAACAAACCGGGTTTTCAACAAGCTTCCCGGAAGCGCTCTCAACCGCTTCCATTGTCATTATATCCCTAGGTAGTTGAAAAGAAATCATCATTCTGTTAACTGGATTCTAATAAAAGTGAAGACCACGTCATAATCTGACACATTTTCTTCACAATTCAAAGAAATTCCCGAAAACAGGCGCTTCAGGCGTTCGTAAAAACCGGATTGCCGGTGATCATTGTGGCAGATTATTTCTATTTGTTAACAGATCATTTCTTGATGAGCTTGCCCAGCCAGGTGGACAGCATCAGGTATGCCCATGCAGCTTCCAGAGGCATGTCATACAGAGGCTTGATCTTCGCATCAAGGATCGCCTTCGTCGAAGCAGATGGTACGAGCGCACTGTCGATCGGTGCGACGAAGACCTGCTTATCGTAGCGGGCACAGGCCTTCTTCAGATAAAGGATGGAGAACGGGTTGTCCTCGGAAAGAGTATTGACCGTGCCGTCGTGATGCAGACGCTGCAGGACGTATTTGTAATCGGAGCGGGCGATGCTGAAGTTGTCGTAGTTAAGGCAGACTGGAGCATCGATCGTCAGGATGGTGTCTTCTTTCGGAAGAGTCATCAGCTTGCTGAGTGCGCGGAGATTCTTCATGGAATTCGGGCATTCGGAGGGGAGTTCCACACCTTCATTCTGAATGAATTTCTTGCCGGAGATCTTGCCGGCCACGCGGTTCTTATAACTGGCGAAATCGTCGGTCTTTCTGTTCGGGCTCATCATGTATGCCGCATAGTGGACATAGATCTTGCCGTCTGCGGCCTTGCCGACGACATAGACGCCCTTGTCGACCTCCATCGCAAGAGTATAGGCGGCCTTGAGGTTGATGACCGCATCTGTGTCTTCCTCTGTGGGCGCGATCTTCGATCCGAAGAATACGACCGGGATCTCATAGCCGGACAGAAGAAGCTCTGCGAGCTGGGCGGTATATGCCATCGTGTTGGCGCCATGTGCGATCAGGACACATCCGTATTCGCCCTTATCCAGTTCTTTTTTCAGTGCATCGAAGAGCACTTTATACATGGGCGGCGTGAAGTTCTCGGAGCAGACATCTACAGGCTCGATGATCGTAAAGTCCTTTCCGAACTTGCCGGCGGCATCCAGCACAGCATACGGTGCGACGCCGAGTTCAAGTGCTTTTTTCGAAAGACGGGTGGAAATGCTGCCACCGGTAAAAACCATCAGGACTTTTTTCAGATCTGCCATGTGAATACCTCCCCATTAAAACGCCGGCCGAGAAAGCAGAAATCCGCTGCTTCGGAAGGCCGAGAATCCTTATATTTTCATTATAGCGCAGAATTTTTTTATTTGTCTGATATAATACACAAGAAAGATAAAAGAAATAGCGAGGAAATGTAAACATGCGGTTAATTAGTTGGAATGTAAACGGCATCCGTGCAGTCGCGAAGAAGGGCTTTCTCGATACGGTAAAAGAACTCGACCCGGACATCCTCTGCATCCAGGAAACAAAGGCGTCCGTGGACCAGCTCGATGACAGCCTTCTGAACATCCCCGGATATAAGAGTTATTTTTCCTCGGCGGAGAGAAAAGGATATTCCGGTACCGCAGTGTACACGAAGCGGGAGCCGGTATCGGTCTCCTACGGCCTCGGCGAGGATGAATTTGACCACGAGGGAAGAACGATCGAGATCGACTTCGGTGACTTTATCCTCTATAACATCTATTTCCCAAACGGCGGACGCGGCCCGGAGATCGTGGAGTTTAAACTGCGCTTCTATGACTGCTTCCTCAAGAAAGTGAAAAAGCAGATGGACGAAGGCCGTATGGTGCTCGTCTGTGGTGATGTGAACACGGCACATAAGGAGATCGATCTTTCAAATCCGAAGGCGAACAGCAAGATCTCGGGATTCCTCCCGGAGGAGCGGGTCTATATGGATCACTTCGCAGAGACCGGCCTGGTCGATACTTTCCGCATGTTCTATCCGGATGTAAAAGAGAAGTATACGTGGTGGTCATACAAGACCTTCGCCAGAGACAGGAACGTCGGCTGGCGTATCGACTATTTCTTCGTCGATGATGCACATAAGGACCGAATTACCGAATCCGAGATGTTCACGGACGTCATGGGATCGGACCACTGCCCGATCTATATCGACCTGAAAGAATAGTGCTTTTCGCCTGACAAAGTCAGCCGGTGACGAATTTTATAGTATATTTAAGCTTCCCTGTGGTATAATGCCCCTGTTATATATAAATATAGTAAGTCCGGCGGGTGCTTCTGCATGGGATATGGGAATAGCCGGACAGATCGGTAGAGAGAGGAAAAAGAAAAATGAAAAAAATACGGATCAGTTCGGTACTGATGGCGATCTGCATTATGGCGGGTATGTGCCTTTCCGGATGTAAAGAAACAAAGACCACTATGAGCACGGGTACATCTTCTGATGGAACTACCGGCTCGGATTCGGGACTCAGCTTCTCAGTAGAGGATTCATCCGGTTCCGGAAGCGACGCCAGTGTTCCGGGAGCAAGCAGCTCTTTTGTGAAGATGACATTCGAAAACAACTACGATCAGGCGGCGATCGACGAGATGGGCAAGATCGTTAAGATCCGCGACATGCAGTTCACCGCTCTGGATTACAACTTCTACTTCGCAAATGAGTATGTCCAGCTGATGAGAATGCAGCTCCAGGGTACCAGCATCCCGATGACAAAATCCGGATTCCTGGATATGGAAGGACAGATCTCTCAGGACATGAAGGTAAAAGATTACATGCAGAAGGCGGTTATTTCCGATTTCCAGGGCGAGGTCTTCCTTCTGGAGTATGCGCAGAAGAATAACCTGCAGCTCGATGGCGATATCGAAACAAAGATCAAGGAAGAATTCGACAAAACCAAGAAATCTGCAGAGGATATCGGCATGACCCTCGATGAGTATCTGAAGTCCTACTACGGACCGACTGCTACAGAAGAAGGCCTGCGTGCGATCCTGCAGCGCTATGAGCTGGTAAATTCCGCGATGAACCACTACGTGGAACAGTATAAGTTCTCCGAGGGAGAGACGATGCTCCCGACGGTGTACCATGTTCTTTATCCGTCACTCGACCTGACCACCGGACAGGCACTTCCGGAAGATAAGAAGGCGGAAGCCAAGCAGAAGGCGGAAGCGCTGAAAGCTTCGGTAAAGACTCTGGATGAACTGAAGGCAAAGGCTGAGGAAGGCAAGACGGCAAATGAAGTCGCGGAGGCGGCCGAGTATACCGTATCTGTCGGACAGATGGTCAAGCCTTTTGAAGACTGGTGCTTCGCGGAGCATAACATCGGTGATATCGATGTTGTCGAGACCATCTACGGCTACCATGTAATCTACTTCGTCGGTAAGAAAGAAGCCGATGAGTCGCAGAAGAAGCAGATCGCATACAAGGCGATGGAAGCCGAGATGCAGAAGGCGGTCGAATCCGAAGACTACGCTCCGGTATTCTCCTGACCGAAATAATGAATTGAGTTAACAGGATCCTCTTCCGGATTTCCGGAGGAGGATCTTCTTTTATGCCTTGATTTTTTCTCTTATATCCTATATACTCGCTTCTGCAGTTGCGAATCATTCGCAAATAACTAAACACATAAAATGAAAGAATACCAGGAAACATGAATTCAGATAGAAATAAGAAAACTTCATATACTATACCGCAAGGATCCCGTGCCGGACTTACAGAACGTGCAGGACGATCCGGACGCTTCAGGCGCTTCGGACGCGTGCTTGCAGGAGTCCTTACCCTGGCGATGCTTCCGGGGATGATGGGCATCTTAAGTGGCTGTAAGAAGAGAGGCTTCGGAAAAGATGCCGAAGGCAAGGTCAAAGTCGTGGCTTCGATCTATCCGGTGTATGACTTTGCCAGAAAGATCGGCGGCGATCAGGTTGCCGTGAAGATGCTCGTTCCGGCTGGGACAGAGCCGCACTCCTGGGAACCGTCGACCAGAGATATGCTCGATCTGGAAGAAGCAGATCTGTTCATCTATAACGGAGCAGGGATCGATGCCTGGGCCGAGGATGTCATGGATACGGTGCAGAATAAAAACCTTACTGTCCTCGAGGCTTCGAAGGATGTCACGCTCCTTAAGGCAGGAGAAGACCATCACGATGAGGATGAGCACGAGGATGGACACGATGACCACGATCACCATCACGGCGAGTACGATCCGCATGTATGGCTTTCTCCGAAGAATGCGGAAAAAGAACTCGCCACGATCGCGGAGGCGCTGATTGAAAAGGATCCGGACCACGCGGACGTGTACCGGGCGAATCTGGAAAAGGCAAAGAAAGAATGCGAAGAACTGGATAGTGCTTTTCGCGAGAAATTAAGCGCATATTCGGGAAGATATATCGTCGTGGCCCATGAGGCATACGGATATCTGTGCGAAGACTACGGCCTGAAGCAGATCGGCATCGAGGGCGTGTCGGCGGATCAGGAGCCGGACGCGGCGCGTATGAGGGAAATCATCGACATGGTCAAAGAATACGGAATCAGGTGCATCTTCTTCGAGGAACTGGTCGACCCGAAGGTCGCAAAATCGATCGCGGAGGAGACCGGCTGCGAGACCAGAGCACTGTCTCCGCTGGATGGCCTGACGAAAGATGATATCGATGCCGGACGGGAGTATTTTTCCGTCATGAGAGATAATCTTCAGGCGCTGGCTGCATCGTTTGAATGAGATAAAGGAGAACCGGATATGGAAAATGTGATCGAAGTGACGGGAATGTCCTTCGGATATACACGGGACATGATCCTGGAAGACGTGGACTTTGCCGTGGAACGCGGGGATTTCGCCGTCGTGATCGGCGATAACGGCGTCGGGAAAAGTACGATGGTCAAGCTTCTGCTCGGCGTACTCCGCCCGACGAAAGGATCGATCAGCATCTGCGGGAAGAATCTGACCTCGCTTCGTGGGACCGGCATCGGCTACTTACCGCAGAACAGCGGAAGCAAGGCGTCCACATTTCCTGCGACATGCGAAGAGATCGTCATGAGCGGACTGTATAAGAAGATCGGATTCGGAAGATTCCCGGGAAAAGAGCATAAGAAAAAGGCGGAGGAAGCGCTGAAACTGGTGGACATGCTTGATAAGCGGAAGTCCCTGATCGGCGAGCTTTCCGGAGGACAGCAGCAGCGCGTGATGCTTGCCCGTGTCCTCGCGGGGGATCCGGAGATCCTGATCCTCGATGAGCCGACCGTCGGTATCGACGCCGAGTCGGTGGACCGTCTCCTTCACATCCTGCACCATCTGAATATCGATAAGAAAGTCACGATCCTCATGGTCACCCATGATATCGAAAAGGCGGGACCGTACGCGAACCGCGTGCTGTGTCTCTCCGAGGGTGCCTGCCGGGAGGAACTCCTTCCGGATGCAAAGATCGTCCATGCGCACGCGCACAGCCACCCGCACGGCGGCGCGGAGCATATCCACTGTGCGAACTGCGAACACGGCGATGCACATGGGCATGATGCGGCGCACTGCGCGGAATGTGCGCACTGTGACAGCTCCTGTGAACATGGGGAACATGCGCACCACGAAGAAAAGGAACATACACATCATGCGCACCATGGAAAGGGAGGTGAGGGAAATGCCTGAAATCCTGCAATATGCTTATATGCAGCGTGCCCTTTTCGTGGGACTCCTTCTATCGGTCATTGTCGCCTGCCTCGGCACGGTCATGGTACATAAGCGCCTGTCCCTCATCGGAGATGCGCTCTCCCACTCCTCGCTGGCAGGCGTCGCCCTGGGTCTTCTTATGGGCTTTAACCCGATCGTCGGCGCGATGTCTGTATGTATCATCGCGGCTTTTTCTATCGAAGTGATCCGCAAGAAGCTCGGCAATCACTCAGAGCTGGCTGTCGCGATCGTGATGTCCACCGGGATAGGCCTCGCCGGTGTGATGTCCGGATTTGTGAAGAGCTCTGCGGACTTTAACTCGTTCCTTTTCGGATCGATCGTCGCGATCAGCAGCTTCGAAGCACGCCTGGTCATGATCCTTTCCGTGATCGTTCTGCTGGCTTTTATCCTTCTTTATAAAGAACTCTTCTACATCTCGTTTGACGAGCAGGCAGCGTCCATCTCCGGCGTACCGGTCGGAACCGTCAACGCGATCTTTACGATCCTTACTGCAGTCACGGTATCCATCGCTGCAAGGACGGTCGGTGCCCTGATCGTATCTTCACTTCTGGTGGTACCGGTCGCTGCCGCGATGAGCATCGCTAGAAGCTACCGGACGACCGTGCTGTGGGCAGCATTTGTATCCGTCTTTTCCACGATCGGCGGCCTGGTCCTGTCCTTTTATCTCGGATTAAAGCCAGGCGGAACTATCGTGCTGATCTCTGTGGCATTTTTCCTGGTCTTCCGCTGCATCGCATTTTTCCGCGGCAGAAGCACTTCTTCGAAAGGAGCGTGATCCCTGATGTCCTTCCCTGATTCACTTCGTAAAACAAAATCCAGACTGAAGGTCTGGGAGATCCTTGAAAAGAGCGCCACGCCACTTACGGCACGCCAGATCGCCCAGCAGGCTTCTGCTTCCGGCTCCGGAGGAGAAAGCGGCAAGGGCGTGTGGCTCTCGAGCGTGTATCGCGCGCTCGAAGCTTTTGAAGAGGCACATGTCGTAAGCAGGACCGTCCTGAAAGACAGCCCGGAAGCTCTATATTCTCTCTCTGAGAGTGGACACCATCACTATGCCATCTGCCTCGGCTGTAAGAGCAGGACTGAACTGGAAGGGTGTCCTTTTGAAAAAGAGGAAGAACACCTGCACACGACGGATCAGGACTTCATGGTCGTCGGACATACGGTGGAGGTCTTCGGCTACTGCAAAGACTGCAGAAAGAAACTGAAGAACGGCAAGTAAGGAGCTTAAAGAGAACCCCCGAAAAACGGATAAAAGAGGAAAAAAGAGTCCCGGAAGCGGGACTCTTTTGGTCTATATACGTAAGAAGTGAACCGGATCAGAAAGCGATGAATCCGTTCATATAGAGGTAGCTGACCAGAAGTCCGGTTGCAACTCCGAAGATCGCGCTGGTCAGTACGTCCGAGATGTAGTGGACGTAGAGATAAAGTCGCGAGAAAGCGATCCCGAATGCATATACCAGAGCGGCGGCGCCGAGTCTCGGAGAGAATCTGGCGATCGTGGTCGCTGCGGCAAAGGAAGAGAAAGTGTGTCCGGATGGGAAGGAGAAGTCCTTCGGCTCGCGGATGATGATGTCACGCATCTCGCCTCTGGCCTCGTAAGGACGCGGGCGCTTCGTGACTCTCTTCAGGATCAGGTTAACAAACAGCAGGCTGCAGCCAAGTGCAAGAAGGATGCATACCGCGGCTTCCTGGTTGATGTTTGCGAAATAGAAAGTTCCCGCTGCGGCGAACCAGATAATTCCGAAGTTACCGGTCAGCGAAAGAAACGGCATGACACGGTCGAAGGCCTTGCAGCGCAGATGTTCATACATCCAGTCGAGGACTTTCAGTTCGCGTTTTGAAATACGTGACGGCATACCGTTTCTCCTTTCATATCAATTTTTTGTAAAGTAATACCCGAAAGGGGATACCTACTTACGTTATATAGGATATGATGATTATAAAAAGAAATCAATGCGTTTTTTCTTTATTTTCGTTAAAAATTCGTAAAATCATGGGGACCTGTGGAATAGCAAGACAACCGGTGGTTTTCGTGTTATGATTTTGCTTATGAAAAAATATCTGCACCCATTTCAAATCGGAGATCTCGTCATCCCGGAGAATATCGCACTCGCGCCGATGGCCGGGACGAGTACTTGTATCTACCGCACCATTGCACATGAGCATGGCGCGGCTTTCGGCGTGACGGAACTAGTCTCCGCCAGAGGTATCCGTTTCAAGCAATCGGTCGAGATCAGTATGCGGTATCTCCGGATCGATCCGGAGCACGAAGGAAAGACCGGTATCCAGCTCTTCGGTGCGGATCCGGAGGACTTTTCCTATGCGATCCCCTGTATCCTCGAGGATCCGAGGCTAAGCCGTGTGGATGTCATCGACCTGAACATGGGCTGCCCGGTCAGCAAGGTCGTGAAGACCGGCGCCGGATCCTCTCTTATGATCGATCCGCGCCTGGCTGCCTCTATTATCGAGGCAAGTGTCCGCGCGGCAGAGCCCTATGGAAAACCGGTCACAGTTAAGATCCGCTCCGGCTGGGACGAAGAAGATATCAATGCTCCGGAGTTTGCGAAGATGTGTATCGATTCCGGTGCAAAAGCACTTGCCATCCACGCCAGGACGCAGAAGCAGATGTACAGGGGAACAGCCGACTGGGAAGTGATCCGAAAGACGAAGGAAGCCATCGCCGGGACCGGCGTACCGCTATGGGGAAACGGTGATGTCACGGATGGGGCATCTGCGATCGCGATGCTGGAGACGACCGGCTGCGACGGTGTCATGGTCGGGCGTGCAGCACAGGGGAACCCGTGGGTGTTTACGGAGATCCGGGAAGCTCTTCAGGCGGGAGATCCAGGTGCGGGGAGAATTGTTCCTGACCGTAAAACGCGCGCGGACGTGATCCGCCGGCACCTGACCGGCCTCTGTGAGGAGCTTGGCGAGAAGACCGGCGTCAAGGAGATGCGGTCGCAGATCGCCTGTTATCTGAAGGGCCAGCGCGGGAGCGCGGACATTAAGAACCGTCTGATGACGGCCGGCACCATCGAAGAGGTGGAATGCCTCCTTCAGGAATACGAATCCATAGACGATTGATACCGATCCCTTATTCCGAATGCGGACGAATCAAGAAACGAAAAAGAAATACTCCGAGCGGCGAGATTAAGAAAGCGGTCTCATCAAGCAGAAAAAGACAATAAAAAAGGGATATCCTAGGTGGCGAGTTTTGCTTCAGCAAACTGTATGAACCACAAAGGATATCCCTTTTTAATGACTTACTGATTGATCAACCGCGCTTACTTCTTCAGCAGGCTTCCGAAGAGACCTCTGATGAGGGAAGAGCCGATCTGGCGGCCGGCGGCGGTCGTAGCGGAGTTCACCATCTTAGTAACAGGGCTGTTCTTTCTGGCTCTCTCAGCTTCACGCTTCGCTTTTTCTTCCTGGCGTTCAGCCTCTTTGCGCTCTCTTTCTTCTGCACGGGCCTGACGCTCAGCTTCACGGCGCTCACGGTCTTCCTGACGGTCGCGTTCACGCTGCTCGCGGATCTCGGCAGCACGCTCTTTTTCTTCGATGCGGCGGTCGCGGTCTTCCTGACGGTCAGCCTCACGCTGCTCACGGATCTCCGCGGCGCGCTGTCTCTCTGCTTCTTTCTCCGCAGCCAGACGGGCTTTCTCTTCTTCCTTCGGATCGACGGTAGCTGGTGCCGGGACGGCAGCAGAAGGAGCTGCGGCTACAGGAGCAACAGCGGCCGGTGCAGTCTCTACCGGAGCAGCGGCAGCAGGAGCTGCAGGTGCAACAGTAGCAGGAGTGGCTTCTGCAGGAGAAGAAGGAACGCCGTATCTTGCCATCAGGATCTCATAAGCAGATTCCGGATCGACAGCCAGACGATACTTCTCATAGAGCGGGTTTGCATTGGTCAGTTCCTGGATCTTCTCAAATCCAGCGGATCCGATGTAGCTCTGCGGCGGGAGGATAAATGCACGCTCGACGATGCCCGGGGTACCCTTCTCATCGAGGAAGGAAACCAGCGCTTCACCAACAGCGAGCTCGGAAAGAGCAGCCTCGGTATTGAATTCCGGATTCGCACGGAAGGACTCGGCAGCTGCCTTCAGTTTCTTCTGCTCGGCAGGAGTATATGCACGGAGGGCATGCTGTACACGGTTCTGGAGCTGTGCCAGGATGTTACCCGGGATATCGCTCGGGCTCTGGGATACGAAGTAAACGCCGATGCCCTTGGAGCGGATGAGACGGACGATCTGATCGATCTTCTCGAGGAGGAATGCAGGAGCATCGTTAAAGAGCAGGTGCGCCTCGTCGAAGAAGAATACCATCTTCGGCTTGTCGAGATCGCCGACTTCCGGCAGATTCTCGTAGATCTCACTTAAGAGCCACAGCAGGAATGTCGAGTAGAGAAGAGGCTTGTTAAAGAGCTCTGTCGCGTTCAGGACGTTGATCATGCCGCGTCCGTCGGAAGATGTCTTAAAGAAATCCAGTACATCAAATGCCGGCTCGGAGAAGAATGCATCTGCACCTTCATCGGAGAGAAGCGCGAGATTTCTCTGGATCGCACCGATCGTAGCGGTGGAGATATTACCATAAGTTAGCTTGTAATCGTCTGCGTGGTCACCGATATAGGTGAGGAGGAGACGGAGGTCCTTGAGATCGAGAAGCATAAGATTCTGATCATCAGCGATACGGAATACCATGGACATTACCGCGCGCTGTACATCGGAAAGACCCAGCATACGGCCCAGAAGGATCGGACCGAGCTCGGAGATCGTCGTTCTCATCGGGATGCCCATCTGACCGAATACATCGTAGAAAGTAGTCGGATAAGCCTTATACTCGAAGTTCTCGATGCCGAACTTTGCGATACGCTCTTCCATGTTCTCGTTGCTGAGACCTGCTGCGCAGATACCGGACATATCGCCCTTGACGTCTGCGAGGAATACCGGAACTCCCATATCGGAGAAGCTCTCGGCGAGGACTTTAAGTGTTACGGATTTACCTGTACCGGTCGCACCGGCGATCAAACCATGGCGGTTCGCTTTTGATGGCTCAATGAAGCACTTTTTAGCTGTTCCGCCGACCCAAATCTTACTGTCGTAAAACATTTTGAAACCTCCCTATCCATATAATAGAAGTACTGTTTCTATTTTCGCAAAATCGAGGGATAATCGCAAGGCAATTTAAGGTAAAAATGTCGGACAATTGAAAAGGTTTTGTTACATCTGCGCATAGTCTCCTCTCTACAATGATAGATGGAAACATCTGCGCTCCGCTTCCCCGGAAGATCAGAAGAAGAGGGACGGGTGCTTTTTCAGAAAAAAAGAGATCGGAGAACAAAGAATATGCTGGATACCGTAACATTGATCACACTGCTTGCGATGGGTGTCCTACTGTGTTTTTACGGATTCAGGATGTTCCGTTTCTCGATGGCGATCGCGGGATTCTTCATGGGATTTCATGCCGCGAACCTCATCGACTCCCTCTTCCTTCTCGAGAAGATCCCGGAGAAGGGAAGGACTGTCTTTGAGTTCTTCTTCCCGATCATGTTCGGTATATTCATCGCGGTGATCTCGTATGCCATCTATAAAAAAGCACTGTTCTTCATCACCGTCTTCTTCACCTGGTATTCCATCGTAAAGATATTCCTGCTTTATATCGTGAAGACGCAGAATAATTTAAAACTCGTCGTCTCACTCTCGCCGGACAAGGTCGCCAAGCTGACCGACGGCTCGGAAAATACGCAGAACCTGATCCCGGATAAACAGATGAACGCGGTGATGTCATGGCTTCCCGGAAGTACCGACGGGCAGAAGCTCCTGGCGATCTGCCTGATCGCACTTGTGATCGCGATCCTCACCGGTATCCTGATCTGCATGCTCCAGTCGCCGGCGATCAAGATCATCACGGCCGTGATCGGTGCGGATATCCTTCGGGATGTTTTCCTCGGCACGATGGGTCTTCTTAATGCGTGGAAAGCACTGCCATCCTTCCTCTCGCCGGTAGTTGATCAGGGACTTCATAACGGCTGGATCTCGTTCTTTGTCTGGGCGGCCCTGATCGGATCCGGTATCACGATACAGTTTAAGTTCGGGGATGACTGACCAGTGGAAAGAAGCGGTGGAGAGATACTTCGGAAGAGTTTTCCGCTGATTCATAATTTGGTTATACTCTTCTGCTAATATTTTTAGTAATAAATGCAACAGAATGAAAAGATGCTTCGTCTTATTAGCAAGAAGAGAAAAAAGAAAAGAGGTACAGAGCAATGAAAAAGAGTCCTGTAAGAAATATAAATACACCTTGCTACCCGACGATGGAACAGCTGAAAAAGAACCCGGGCAAGTCCCCGATGACAAAGATCGCAGCGGTTACAGCACTCACCGCGGTGATGGCACTGTCCGCGACCGGCTGTGGAGAAGAAACTACTAAGCACAAGATGGATGGCCGGCTGGGTGTCTTTGGCGGTATGGCGACGGAGACGTATGAGATCGAAGGTGAGATCGAAATCGGTGGTGACACAACAGTTGATACCACTTATGACCTCAGCGGTGATATCCAGATCGATGGCGGAATGGATACCTATGTTGAGCCGACAGATGAAACGTGCACGACGGATGATGATATCGACTATCAGGGTGGGGAAACAGTGGAAGCTGATCCGTCTGAATTCTGATACGGTATGGCCTGAAACAGCCGCATAAGGAGAAAAGAAAAATGGGTAAAGATCCCACGGTCGATAGAAAAAGAAATCTTACACTGGTGATGACTCACCAGTGTAATTTTGATTGTAAATATTGCCTTCAGAAACACGAGGATGTGTATATGCCGAGGGAGACGGCAGTAAAGGCGATCGATATGCTGGTGGACAGCGTCTCAAAGATCAAGGAACAGCCGAAGGCGCAGATCTCCTTCTACGGCGGTGAACCGCTTCTGGCACGAAAAGAGATCGAGTATCTGGTGACATATGCCGTGGAGAAACTCTCGAAGATCCCGGATCTGAAATATGCATTTGAAATCACGACAAACGGCACGCTTCTCGATCAGGAATTTATCGATTTTGCAAAGAAAAACCACGTCATTCTGGCGCTGTCCCATGACGGACTGGCACAGGATCCGGTCCGTGTAGATCGTGGCGGGAACCTCACGAAAGAGAAAGTAGATCAGAAACTTCAGATGCTCCTTAAGACTTTCCCGGAGACGATCATCATGATGACTGTGCACCCGGAATATGCATCGACGGTATCCGCCTCGGTAAAGTTCTTCCGTGAAAAGGGCGTCCGCGCGGTAAGTATGGTTCCGGCGCATGGTGAGAGAGTTAAGTGGGATGATGAGAGTTTCGCGGTCCTTTCCGAAGAACTTGAGAAGGTCGAGAAGCTCTACGAAGAGTGGAATAAGGGGAATGATGCTTTCCGCTTTATCCCGTTCGAAAACAAGATCCGGAACTATATCCGCCAGAAGGATGCGGATAATGCGATGTGCCATTTCGGCTGTCATAAGCTCATGGTCGATGCCGACGGGAAATACTATCCCTGCACCCACTTCGTCGGAAGAGACGGATTCAGCATCGGCTCAGTAAGTGAGGGTACCGATGAAAAGAAGATCCGGGATCTCGAGGCCAAGCGCGTCGAAGCGAAAGACTGTGAAGGATGTGTACTTCGTCCGAGATGCCGTCATACCTGTGCCTGTGCAAACCACGGACATACCGGAGATATGTCCCAGGTCTCGGCGCTGCAGTGCGAGTACGAACAGATGACGATAAGGCTTGCCGATCAGGCGGCAGCGGCGCTTATCTCAGATGAGAATCCGAGGTTTGTCGAGCGTATGTATAAGTGATGCGGTAAGTACCGCGAAAAGTACACAAGAAAAGCGAAGTTAGGCACTGGAAAATCGTTGATTTTCCAGTGCTTTTTCATGCGTCGGAAAAGAAGGAACGTGCTATAATCCGTTATTGTGCGAGAAAAGGTTTTCGCGAGGATATGACTGCATTCGCAAAAAGAGGGGAATACTATGAATAACATGCTTATGAGTCTTGCTCTGATGCTCCTTATGGGATTCTGCATCAGCGGGATTTTTAAGAAACTGCATATACCATCACTTCTGGGTCTGATCATCACAGGTATCATTCTGGGACCTGCGGCGCTGAATCTTCTGGATCCGAAGATCCTGTCTATTTCTTCCGAGCTCCGTGAGATCGCGCTGATCGTTATCCTGTTCCGCGCGGGCTTAAGCCTCGATGTCAGCGACATGAAGAAGATCGGACGTCCGGCGATCATGCTGTGCTTCGTGCCGGCATCTTTTGAGATCGTTGGAGCTATTATTCTCGGACCGGCATGCCTGGGTCTGTCCCATGTCGATTCCGCGATCGTCGGCGCGATGCTGGCGGCGGCATCCCCTGCGATCATCGTGCCGAAGATGCTGTGGCTCATGGAAGAGGGCTACGGCACGGATAAGCATATCCCGCAGCTCATCATGGCAGGTGCTTCTGCAGATGATATCTACGCGATCGTTCTCTTCACCGCATTTATCGGCATGAGCAAGGGCGAAGGCCTGTCCGCATGGACGGTCGTATCGATCCCGATCTCTATCGTGACCGGCCTGGCAGTCGGTATCGGTGTCGGTATCATTATGGCGGAGATCTTCAAGCATGTGCATCTGCGTGATACCATCAAGATTCTCCTGCTGTTCGGACTTTCCTTCCTCTTCGTAGGCTGTGAGTCCTATATCTCCGACTTCGTTCCGTTCTCCGGACTTCTCGCCGTCATGGCGCTCGGTGGAGCGATCTTAAACCGCCGCCGTTCTGTCGCGAACCGTCTGTCCGCGAAGATCGCGAAGATCTGGGTCGGCGCGGAGCTTCTGCTTTTCATCATGCTCGGCTCTGCAGTTGAGATCAAAGCGCTCCTGTCCGCAGGTCTCGGCTCCGTCATCCTGATCCTCGGCGCACTGGTATTCCGTTCGGTCGGTGTTCTCGTCAGCCTTCTCGGATCCGGTCTCAAATTCAAGGAGATCCTCTACTGCGATGTCGCTTATTTTCCAAAAGCAACCGTACAGGCAGCCGTCGGTGCGATCCCGCTGGCAGCAGGTCTGGCGTGTGGTAATATTGTCTTAACGACAGCTGTCCTTTCGATCCTTATCACTGCTCCTCTCGGCGCGATCCTGATGGATCTGTGTGTAAAGAAGTGCCTGACGAGGTCGAAGACGCCGCGCGAGATGTCGAGCCGGAACCCCGGCCTTCAGCTCCCGCCGGAAGACAGCGGCGCATCATCTTAAGGGAAAAACGGCCGCATCTGCGGTATAAACGATACAAATACGATCAGGAGGCGCTCCATGGAGATTGCATTAGGTTTTGGTAAAGAGAAGATCCCGGTACAGGTTCCGGATGATCAGGTGATGGCAGTTCTTACTCCGAACGAGGCAGAGATCGGTCTTACCGGATCGGATGAAGTCTATCGTTCCATGAGAGAGCCGATCGGTCTCCCGCCGCTTCGTGAAGTTGTGAAGAAAGGCGAGACCGTAGCGATCATCACCTCGGATATTACCCGTCCGATCCCGAGTTATAAGGTCCTGCCGGCCGTGCTCGACGAGCTTTCCGCCGCAGGGATCGAGGATAAGGATATCACGATCGTATTCGCGCTCGGCTCCCATGGCGGACATACCGAGGAGCGTATGCGCTACATGGTCGGAGATGCTGTCTATGACCGTGTCCGCTGCATCGATTCCAATGTCAATGACGCAGTGCATGTAGGTACCACATCCCGAGGTACCCCTGTTGATATCTTCCGTCCGGTAGTAGAAGCGGACCGCCGCATATGTCTCGGCAATATCGAGTATCACTATTTTGCCGGATATTCCGGAGGCTATAAGGCCATCATGCCGGGCGTTTCCACCTGGGACGCGATTCAGCACAACCACAGCGCGATGGTAGAGCCTTCTGCATGTGCCGGCCACCTCGAGGGCAACCCGGTCCGTGAGGATATCGAAGAAGCAGGTAAGATCCTGGGCGTCGATTATATCGTCAATGTCGTTCTCGACGCGAAAAAAGAGATCATCCGGAGCTTCGCCGGTGATCCTATCCTGGCGCACCGCGAGGGCTGCAAGTTCCTCGATTCGTTCTATAAGGTCTCTATCCCCGAGCAGGCGGACATCGTCGTCGTCAGTGCGGGTGGTTTTCCGAAAGACATCAATATGTATCAGGCGCAAAAAGCACTGGACAACGCCAAGCACGCTGTCAAGGACGGCGGTATCATCGTATGGATCGCTTCCTGTAAAGAAGGCCTCGGCGAGAAGCACTTCGAGCAGTGGCTCACAGGTCACGAGAAGAGCTCTGACATGATCACCCACATCAAGACGGACTTCGTCTTAGGAGGACACAAGGCCGCCGCGATCGCGATGGTCCTCGAGCGCGCACGTATCTTTTTCGTTTCCGATCTCCCGCACGACTTCGTAAAGAAAGTATTCCTCGAGCCGTATTCGGATATCCAGACAGCGATCGATGCTGCAATCGAAGAAAAAGGAAAAGATGCGAAGATCGTCGTTATGCCGTACGGCGGTTCGACTCTCCCGAAAGTAGAGGCTTGAGTTTCTTTCCGACCAGCGTGATAAGCGGTCCGAGAAACAGTGCCATCAGGATGATACCTACGATCGGCACGCCCCCGAAAAGAATACCGATAATGATCGCCAGGCCATCCCAGCATATGCGGATGGCCGTTTTCGGTATTTGGGGAAGATGCGATGTGACCGCATCTGTCAGGATGATCGGGATGCCGTCATACGGGGCAACTCCCGTATCCGCGTTAATATAAACAGCGGCACTGATCATAAAGAAAAGAAGCGCGAGCAGGAAAATGGCCCAGCGGCTCGGCGCATCCGTAAAGATGTGATCCGCGATATTATTTCTCCAGATCCAGGTGAAAAAATCGACATAGTAACCGACCAGGATCATGTTAAAAAGAGTTCCCCAGCCGATGAGTTTTCTCTTAAGGAGAAGCACGATCAGAAACATCACGGAGTTCAGGAGCAGCTGCCAGTTGCCGAAAGAAAGACCGATGCGGCTGCTGATGGAGCGGTTCATGAAAGTGCAGGGGTCGGTGCCGAGATCGCACATGACAAGAAAGGACAGGAAGAATCCCATCCCGAAAACACCTGCGAAACTCAGGAGTACACGCTTTTTATCCGCTTTGGTGAAACTATCTATCAGCTGCATGGGTGATCCTGACCGATCCTCCGTAGAAATACATTTATCAGATCAGGAAACTTAAGCCGGCGAGTGCGCCGTAAGCGATCAGCGTGACGACGACTGCGGCGATGCATACGCCGATGACCGCAGCCAGGATCGCTTTCTTAAAGGGAACCTCACAGATCGCAGCGATGCCGGATCCTGTCCATGCGCCGGTTCCCGGAAGAGGAATAGCGATGAATCCGACCAAGGTCCAGAAGGCTACATTTCCGGCCTTTTCTGCTTTCTTTGCGAACTTTCTCTCGCAGAAATCCACGATCTTTTTGAGCTTCGGATACTTGCGCATCCAGTCGAAGACCTTGCGGACGAAAAGAAGGATAAACGGAACGGGAAGAAGATTTCCCACGATGGCCAGTGGCAGCGCGATGTGCCATGGGATACCGACAGCTGCGGCATACGGGATGCTTCCACGGAGCTCCACGACCGGGATCATCGATATGAGAAACATGTAGAGGATCTTATTCATCCTTTTATCTCCTTTATATTTTTCGGCAAAAGCAACTGCCGGGATTCTTTCTTTTTCCTATATAGCGGGAGAAATCACCCGCAAACGGCATAAGGATACCACATAAATTGATCTCTGCCAAACTACATACCTTAGGGACCGGTAACTCGCTTGATCTTACGACACGACGTTGACGGGAGATCCTTTTAAGTAAGAAGACAGATTGCCTGCCGCGACATCCATCAGACGGGACCGTGTCTCTTTCGGCGCCCAGGCGATATGCGGAGTCAGATAGGTATTCGGCGCGGTGAGAAGAGGGTTATCCTTACGGACCGGCTCGACACTTACGACATCGGCGCCAAGAGCGGCGACCTTGCCGCTCTTCAGGGCTTTTGCGACTGCGGTTTCGTCCAGCACCGGACCGCGGGAAGTGTTGATAAGGATCACGCCGTCTTTCATTTTCGAGATCACGTTCTCATTCACCAGACCGGTGGTCGCAGGTGTCAGTGGGCAGTGGAAGGAGATCACATCCGACTCTTCCCAGAGCGTCTCTTCATCAGTGAAGGTCACCTGAGGATCGGCTTTTCTCATCTCCTCCGTAATTTCCGAACGGCGGCAGGCGAGGACCTTCATGCCCAGCGCAGATGCGATGCGGCTGACGCGGGAGGCGATCTTGCCGAACCCGAAAAGGCCTAAGGTCTTCCCGTACAGCTCAGTCAGTGTACCGTCCCAGAAACAGAAATCACGGCCTTTCGTCCAGACGCCCTCGTGGACGAGATCACTGTGATGACCGACCTTATTCGCGATCTCCAGAAGGAGGGCGATGGTCATCTGTGCAGTGGCAAAAGTCGCATACTCCGGGATGTTCGTCACGGTGATCCCGTGCTCTCTGCAGTAGTCCACATCCACGACATTGAAGCCGGTCGAGAGACAGCCGATATACTTAAGATCCGGGAGCTTTTCCAGAACTTCTCCCGGGAAACAGGTCTTGTTTGTAAGACAGACCGATACTCCTTCCAGCCTTTCGAAGACCTCGGAAGGCGCTGTGTAGTCATATACCACCAGCTCGCCGAGTGCTTCAAAGGGAGCCCAGGAGATGTCTCCCGGGTTTTCGGTGTATCCGTCCAGTACTACGATCTTCATTTCAGTTCACCTCAATAGGGTATTATAGCTTAGATGCCGAGCGCCGAACGAACGACTTCGTCATATTCCTTAAATTGCTCATCACTTAAGTGATCCAGTGTCACTTCATCGTGAAAAGAAGCGGGGAGATTGAAGATATGCACATTCGGATTATCGGATTCCTTTATCTCCGTGACCTGATATATGTCGGAAAGACCGTTGACTATGATCAAAGGTTTCTCTGTTTTTTCCACTGCGCCGACACGGGTATTGAGCACATCCGGATTATATGCGAAAAGCTCCTTATGCACGTCGGCGATGCGGTATCCGAACACCTCCGGTTCCATTTCCTCGGTGATGTAAAGGGACACGTTGCTACCTTCTTTTTTCAGGGCGTCACGGAAATAGGAAAAATCATAAGCGTAGTAGCCGTCTTCGCGATAGCACTGGAACATGAAGCTATAAAGATTCATATCATCGCCCGATGGGACCATATCTTTTTCGAGATAGGCATAGTGCCAGGGACCGTAGAGATTTTCCATGACCTCGAAGGATTTGTCCCGGAACTGAAGCTTTTCCCAATCGGTAGTGCTGTCTTTCAGCGCCAGTGCATCCTCGATCATTTTGAAGTTATCACCGTCAGGCATATCTTCGCTGTCGTACTGGAAAATGCGTACGAGATCAAAAACGGTACACTCATAAAGGATCTCTTTGGTAAAGGAAGAGGAGAACTGTAATCCGTACATTTCCGTGGCGTTTTTCCAGTATTGGTCCAGAAATTCATCTTCGTGCTTGAGCATTTCCAGCTGAAACTCGAAAAGAAGCTCTCTGTATCGTTTCGCTTTTTCTTTTCCGTAGCGGTCATCTCCGGCGGTCGTATAGATGTAATCACATAGCCCCGGAGAATTTTGCCCGATCTTCAGCATCGCGCATTCGGCTATGAAAAGATCCGCGTCTTCGGGATGACGGCCGAGCTGATAAGCCGTGAATTCACCGCCTTTGCTCATGCCTTCGATACACCATTTTCCCGAAAAGAACGTCTTGAGGCTTTCGATGATCTCGTGGAAATCTTCCGAAGCCTGCTCGCATGTCAGGTATTCCCAGTAGTCGGCTTTGTCACTACTGAAACCATTCGGGCGGGAATTACCGTCAAAGCGGTATTCCGGTTCGATCAGGTTGCAGCCGTACTTTTCGGAAAACAGAGGTTCGGCTTCATTGTAGAAATCTCCGTCATACATGCCGTAGTAAAGATTATATCCGCCGATCGTGAACATGTTCGGCGCATCTTTTTCTTTATATTTCACATACACTCTCTGTTGGAAGGTGCCTTTTGAGGGATCGTTGTGGTCGACCGGCATTTCAAAAAGAAGGATATACTGGCTCCCGTCGTATTCGGAACTCTTCTGCACATTGACCACACCCGGAAGTTTCCGGAATTCTTCGGCGAGGTCGTCATGGGCGTCCGTCATTGTAACGCTTTTCGGGAAATCGATCCCGTCGGGTGCTTCGGTTACCGTGATCAGTGAGGGATCGGATCCTTCCGTTGTCACAGAAGACGTTTCGGAAGGAGAGGTTTCGACCGTGGTTTCCGAAGTAGTGGGAGAACTTGTATCGGACTTCGTTTCAGATGTAGCTGTATCGTTCCTGCCGCAGGACGACAGAAAAATAACAGCGGAGAGCATAAGCCCTCCGCATTTTAATTTCCAGGATGATCTTTTCATTTTGTCCTTTCCGTGATGGCCATTTTATCAGAAGATCTTCTGGTATCAGCCCTTTCCCTTGATGTACTTATCGATGGAAGCAGCTGCTGTCTTTCCTGCGCCCATGGCGAGGATAACGGTCGCGGCACCGGTGACAGCGTCTCCGCCGGCAAAAACACCCGGACGGGAAGTAGCCATGGTCTCATCCGCGATGAGGCCGCCCTTCGGATTTGCTTCGAGGCCTTCTGTGGTGCTGCGGATCAAGGGGTTCGGAGAAGTGCCGAGGGCCATGATCACAGTATCTACAGTGATCTCATGCTCGGAACCTGTGATCGCGACAGGTCTTCTTCTTCCGCTGGCATCCGGCTCGCCGAGCTCCATCGAGATAACTTCGAGAGAACTTACTTCGCCTGTCTCCGAACCGAGGATGCGGGTCGGGTTATTCAGGCACATAAACTCGATGCCCTCTTCCTTTGCATGGTGGACTTCCTCCGCACGTGCCGGCATTTCTTCTTCGGAACGGCGGTATACGATATAGACGTGCTCCGCGCCGAGACGCTTCGCAGTACGGGCAGCATCCATCGCGACGTTGCCTCCGCCGACAACAGCAACCGCAGAACTCTTTCGGATCGGTGTGTCGTACTTGTCGCTATAGGCCTTCATGAGGTTGACGCGGGTCAGGTATTCATTGGCGGAATATACGCCGACGAGAGATTCACCCTCGATGCCCATGAAAGAGGGGAGACCTGCTCCGGAACCGATAAATACGGCTTCATAGCCTTCCGCGAAGATCTCATCGATGGTGAGTGTTTTTCCGATAACGAAGTTCGTTCTGACTTCTACACCGAGCGCTTCGAGATGATCGACTTCCTTCTGTACGATAGCCTTCGGGAGACGGAACTCCGGAATACCATATACCAGAACGCCGCCGGCTTTGTGGAAGGCTTCGAAGATCGTTACTTTATAACCGAGACGGGCGAGGTCACCTGCACAGGTCAGGCCTGCCGGACCGGAACCGATGACGGCGACTTTATGGCCGTTATCTTCCGCTTTTTCGATCAGTTCTTTGCTGTGTGCCATGTGGTAATCTGCGACGAAGCGCTCGAGACGGCCGATGCCGACACTCTCGCCCTTCATGCCGCGGACACACTTGCTCTCGCACTGGGTCTCCTGGGTGCAGACACGGCCGCAGACCGCCGGGAGACAGTTGGTCGATGTGATGATCTTATAGGCTTCTTCGAAGTTACCCTCGACGACCTGTGCGATGAAATCCGGGATCCGGACGTTGACCGGGCATCCGCTCACGCACGGACGGTTCTTGCAGTTGAGGCAGCGGGTAGCCTCTTCCTTCGCCATTTCTTCCGTATAACCGAGAGCTACCTCGTCGAAATTCTTGTTTCTGACATTCGGATCCTGCTCCGGCATCTTTACTTTAGTAAGAGAAAGATTTGCCATATTATTTTTCCTCCTTAGTGAAAGATGCGGCGGTTTCGATGCCGGCAGTAAGTGCTTCGGCAGCTGCCTCTGCAGCTTTTCCGGCTTTGATGATGCGGCACTCGTGGTTCGCGCTCTCGCGCTCCTGTGCTTTGTAGTAGGAATTTCTGCGCATCAGCTCATCAAAATCGACCTCGTGTCCGTCGAAATCCGGACCGTCGACACAGGCGAAACGGATCTTGCCGCCGACCGTGACGCGGCAGCCGCCGCACATTCCGGTACCATCGATCATGATGGGGTTCAGGCTGACAAGGGTCTTGATGCCGTAAGGACGGGTGACCTCCGCGAGGAATTTCATCATCGGGATAGGTCCGATCGCGATGACCAGATCATATTTGTTTCCGGCATCGATCAGGGACTGGAGCTTATTTGTAACGAAGCCTTTCTCGCCGTAGGAACCGTCATCGGTGGTAACGTAGAGGTTATCGCTGACGGCCTTCATCTCCTCTTCGAGGATGACGATATCTTTATTTCTGAATCCGGCGATCATATCGACATGCGCGCCTGCCTTGTGCAGTGCTTTTGCCGAAGGATAAGCGATCGCACATCCGACGCCGCCTCCGACGACACATACATTCTTATATCCTTCGATCTCGGTGGCATTTCCCAGAGGACCGACGAAGTCTAAGATCGCATCGCCCTCGTTCATCTGCGCGAGCGTGCGGGTCGATGTGCCAACAGCCTGGAAAATGATGGTAACCGTTCCCTTTTCAGGATCGGTATCCGCGATGGTAAGAGGGATCCTCTCTCCGTATTCATCGACACGGAAGATGATGAACTGTCCGGCTTTCGCTTTTGCTGCGATATACGGCGCATCGATCTCCATCAGGGTCACGGCTTCATTGAGCTGTCTTTTGGTCACGATCTTAAACATACTTTTCCGTCCTTTCGAGAAGAACTCTCAAATGAAAATCATATCCTTATTTAATTACACATAGAAATGAAAATCAATAAATTTTCCATATCCTATGAATTAAATAACAGAAAGGGCGAAGAAATATTATTAACTTTTTTAAATCTCGGAATCTGTTTCCTTGATTCTGAAATCAGAGTGATAGAGTGAGAGATTCGGATTGTAGAAAGGATCGCCATGATCGAGCTCCGCCTTCCAGCGGGTCGTGAATCGCTCGTTCTCCCGCTTCAGCCTGGATTTTCCTTCCTGGGTCGTATCGTAACCGCGGCTTACTGATTCGTAATGATAGAGCTCGGCATAGGGCGTCCAGATGATCTGGTATCCTTTCCTGCGGGCACGAAGGCAAAAATCAATGTCATTGTATCCGATAGGAAAGCTCTCATCCATTCCGCCGATCTCGTCCCAGACGTTCCGCCGGATCATAATACATGCACCTGTAACGGCAGACAGATCCTGAGGATAGGACAATCTGCCCATGTATCCCGCGTTGTCCCGTAAGGACATATGGAAAACATGTCCCGCGACGCCGCCCAATCCTATGATTACGCCGGCGTGCTGGACCATATCGTTTGGATAATACAGCATCGCGCCAACAGCAGCGACATCCTTCCGCTGTGCATACATCAGCATTTCCTGGATCCAGTCCGGGGTGATGACTTTCGTATCGTTGTTCAGGAACAGGAAGTAATCACCTTCTGCCGCCTCTCTGACGGCATAGTTATTCAGGGCAGACCAGTTCCAGGAATCTTCCCAGCGGATCACACGGATATTATTCCATTTCCGGATGACCCTATCGTAGTATGCAAATGTCTTCGGATCCCTGCTCTGGTTCTCGACCAGGATGATTTCATAATTCTCGTATGTCGTAAGTTCCTCAATAGATCTCAAGCATCTGTCCAGATACCTGAGATGATCTCTTGTCTGGATGATAATGCTGACCTTTGGCGTACCGTTGATCGGATACCTGATCCTGTAGATGGTGGGACAGGAATCCAGACTGCTGACCTCGGAACGGATACCCATGGATAGGAGATGATCGTGAACCGCTTTGCGTCCTGCAGCGGCAGCATAATTCTTTTCAGATGCGCCCAGGGCCGTTGATCCCGGAGCCGCACGCCAGAAGTACAGAACTTCCGGAACATGCGCGAATTTGTCCGTGACTTCAGAAAGCCTCAGCATCATATCATGGTCCTGGCTTCCGTCATACTCGCTGCGGAAGAGCCCGACAGTATCCAGAAGAGAACGGCGGACTGCCGTAAAATGGCAGATATAGTTGTTTGCCCTCAGATTATCGATAGCAAAATCCGGCTTAAAGTGAATAGATTTGATATCATGCCTGTCCGGCGATATGAAGGTGGCCTCATCTGTATAGACCACATCCGGGTCTTCGATCGAGATGACCTCCATCATCTTGTAGAGCACCGCCGGAGAGAGTATGTCATCGTGATCCAGGACCGCGAAATAATCACCTGTCGCTATTTCGAGAGCGGCATTGGTATTCCCGGCGACACCGAGATTCTTCTCGAGCTTTTTATAGTGGATATTCTTATTCTTCCGGATGTACTCTTCACAAACGGACCGGATCGTTTCCTGACCGTCTGTGCTTCCGTCGGCAATACAGAGTTCCCAGCCGGTATAGGACTGAGCGATGACAGAGTCCAGCATATCCCTTAGATAATCGATCGGCGTATTATAAAGTGCGACAATGATGCTGAAGAGGATCTTCCTTCCGAAAACGGCAGATCTTTGTTCCTCCAGGGCACTATCCGGATACTCGTGTTTTCTCACCCAGGAAGAAAGGGATTCTTTTTCTTTATCCGAGAGTCTGCTGCGGAGATAGCCGACACTCTTTTTCGCAGTAAAGACCGGGCCTCTTGTGCGCAGAGAATGAAGGCCCTTTCTGACCGCGCTGAATCTATCGTAGTTTTTTGCTGATTTCTTCGTTGCCATCAGAGACGTTTGCCTTTCACCGGTTTTCTTTCTGTTCGCTTTCCGTCACCCCGTGATCATCGTCTATGATCTGAGAGTGGTTGTCATCCAGCCGGATCACGCCCCAGTGCTGATGATTCCATTTCATATAGTTCTCTTTGCTTCTGGACTGTTCAACCTGGAAAGTGAAACCGGGATAGAGAGCATCCAGTTTTCTTTCATTTCCGAATTCATCGACTTTAAATGCGATGATATCTGCCGAATACCTTCCGGGTGTAAGATGCGTGAGCGGGAGCGTCACTCTAACCGTGTTAGCTCCTGTCATAAGGTTGAAGAAATCACCCGGCATGGAAGTAGCTATCTTTGATCCGTCCTGATACCACAGTTCGAAACGCATGCCGACCTTTGTCAGATCTCTCTCGGCCAGACAGGTGAAATCCAGAACGGCAGATTCCGAATCGTCAAAGATAGGATCGGCCTTGTTTGCCAAATGGAGTTTTTCGATGGTCAGGTACGGAATCTTCCGGATCAGGTAGTCATCCGGACGATGCTCCGGTCCGTATTTGATATCGGAGGGCATAAGTTCTTTTGCACCAAGATAGATAGAGATCGCCTGATTTACGTCACCATCGAAAATCACTTTACCCTTATCTAGAACGATACAGCGCTTGCAGAGCTGCCGGATGGAATTCATGTTGTGACTGACATAAAGAATGGTACGCACATCACTGTTGGCAGCCTCCAGAAGACTGCTGATGCATTTGCGCTGGAAGTCCATGTCACCGACAGCGAGGACCTCGTCCATGATCACGATCTCACTGTCCAGATGGAAAGCAACGGAAAAACCGAGCTTGACGAACATGCCGCTGGAGTAGCGCTTGACCGGAGTATCGATGAATTCTTCCAGCTCGGAAAAGCGGATGATATCGTCGATCTTGGCATCGATCTCCGCCTTTGACATACCGAGGATCGCGCCGTTCAGATAGATGTTTTCCCGTCCGGTCATCTCACCATGGAAGCCGGTACCGACTTCCAGCATAGAGGTCACATGTCCGTAAAGATCGATGGTTCCTTCGGTGGGGGCGGTGATGCGGCTCATGATCTTCAGAAGAGTACTCTTGCCGGCACCGTTTTTTCCGAGGATCCCTAACGTCTCTCCCTTATAAACGGTCAGATCGACTCCATCAAGTGCATAGAATGACCGATTGCGCTTCGAGCGGAGTTCCTTGGCTCTTTTCGGATTTTTGCGGGTTTCTCTCCAGATCTTGATCGTCCCCTGAAGCGTATTTGCGCCGAATCTTCCGAGCAGATACTTCTTCTTAAGACCGGATACCCGGATCATTACTTCTCTATTTTCACTGTTCTGATTCAGTTCCATATTGTTATACCGTATCCGCGAAAGTCCTTTCCACCCGATTGAATATCATCACACTGAAGAAAAACAGCAGGATGGTGATCAGAAGTCCGATTCCGTAGTAGACGATATCAAATTCACCCTCCCCGAGAGTGATCTTACGGATCAGCTCCATAAGTTCGCTGACAGGATTGATCTTTACCAGGATCTTGAGAACACCGTCCGGGACAGCCTGGATCGGATATACTACTGCAGAACCGTACATCAGGAGATTTACTCCTACATTTACAACTACGAGCAGATCACGGTATTTCGTGGTCAGACTGGAGATTACGACACCGATACTCATTCCCAGCACAGCAAGCTGCAAAAAGAGGAAGAGAAGGAGCGGGTAATACGCCCAATGGGGGTGTACGGAGCCTCTGACGACAAAGGATATCATCAGTGTAAAGACGATCATGAACTGGACGAAGAACTTCAGCATCCCGACCAGCATATTTGATATAGGGACAACTATACGAGGAAAGTAAACTTTACTGAACAGGTAGGCATTTGATACAAAGGTGCTCGAATTTGTCGTCAGGCTGTAAGAGAAGAGTTCCCATACTGCGGAAGAGAGAAAATAAAAGAGGATCTGGGGGATACCGGCGGTTCCTACTGCTGCGATATGTCCGAAGACAAACATATAGATCAAACTGGAAAGGACCGGGTTGATAACGATCCACAGCGGACCGAGCACGGTCTGCTGATATGTCACCATAAAAGTCCTTTTGGTGAGAAGAACGACGAGATCTTTATACTGCCATACTTCACCGAGCTTTAAGCGCATCCGGTTCTCGTTAGGCTGGATCCTTAAGTGATAGCTGGCATTCTGTACGTTTTTGCTTTTATTGAACATACTTATTTTACCGGTTCCTTATTGATCAATCCTGCTTCTTACAATATCCGCAAAGGGCTTTATTTCGTAATCGCTGACCAGCGGGCACTCAAACATCCGGAGCTGTTCCTCAAAAACTGCGTTGTCAACACCATCGGCATATCCTCTGGCACATTTTATTTCAAGGTCTTCCAGAGATTTTGTAACGTAGTGGTTGATTCGAAAAATATCCCTGTGATTATCTTCTGTAAATGCCCTGCCGGCTTTGCTTATATACGAACTGTAATTATCTATGAATCTGTAATTTTCGTCAACTGCAAATGCATTTTTGCGGTATATCGGGAAATGGGTGTGATACACGGACAGGACCTTTTTTGGCTGAACGATGCTCTTAATGTGATGATTGATGGTGTTCCCATATTCGATGGCCGTGGTATAGTTATCCATGATGAGTCCTTCCGGGCGCCGGTCATGGCCATTCGGGCCAAATGTGATCCAGTTTACTCCGATCCCGGGATAGGATTCATATGCTTTCAGCTGATCCGGCATTTTTCCTTTGGGTGAAAACAGGAATTCGTCTGCATCGATAATAGCGAGCCAGGTGGTACGTTTTTTTGCTTTCCGGACAGCGTCGCGGTATGCGGAAGTCTGCAGACTCTTTTTCGGCCATCTTCCGGGCCACTTTCTATAAACAACAAATCCGCTCCGGATGAACGGATCGATCACTTCCAGAAGATTATCGTCAGAGTCATTGTCATATAAATAGATCCGGTCCGCCCCGGTTGCCTGATAGAACAGGATGTATTCGCGTATATTCCGGGCTTCATTCTTGAGGATGACCGCGACGGAGTAGTAATCCCTGTGGTGCTTATCGGAGTGGTCGATCTCCATTCTTCCTTTGGAAAAGGCATGCCGGAACTGAATATCATCTGCGATGCAGTTCTTCAGAAAAAAGAGCTTGTAGAACAGGCTGTGTTCATATGCATTCAGAACCTTGGAACATGCGAGATTTCTCTCTTTGACAGGGAGTGATCCGGAATCAAGATATTTCCTGTATAGTTTTCTGCATCGGGGAGAGGTGCGGAACGCGATATGGGCCCGTCTTGAATTCAGGATACTGTGAAGGTAATACTCATTATTCTCCAGAAACAAATTATATATTGTCGGATTATCAGCGTCATTATCCTTCATCGTCTATCACCGTGGTCCTTTATTATTTCTTCGTATGCCTGAAACATAGCGCCTGCGATCGCATCCGGATCGTGGCGGATGTGAGCCATGGTTCTGGAGTTTTCGGAAATCTGCGTTAACAGGTCATGATCTTCGAATATATTTCCGATCAGGAAAGCAAGGGTGTGTGGTTCATTGTACGGATAAAGGAACCCTGTCTTTCCGTCTTCGATCAGCTGCGGGATCCCGCCGACATTTGATGACAGGACCGGCAGGCCGATGAGCTGTGCCTCGCAGATGGCGTGCGGGGAATTATCCATGATAGAAGGATGAATAAACAGATCCGCCTTCTCAAAATGATCAAGGATACTCTTGTCATCGATCATGCCGACAAGCCGGATATTTACATCTTCCGCAGATATGCCGGTCTTCTTTTCAAAGTAGGAGAAAAAATCCGGATGGCCGGCGATCTCCCACACAAAATCGAGTTTTAGTATATTCTTTAAGACTTCAGCTGTTCTCAGGATGATCTCATTTCCTTTTCTGTCATCCCCGGAAGACATGGTAAACAGATGCAGTTTCCCGTCGAAATGGTATTTCCACTGATGATCCGTATTGTAAAAGAAGGATTTGACAGCCTCGGGGATGTGAAAGTATTTGGATCCGGGAGAATAGTATCTGGCGATATTTTTATCCCAGTCGGTCCTTCCGAAGAAGTAATGGTTGACTTCCATAACATGCCGTTCAGAAGCAGAATTCTGCTCAATGGTGGGAGTTTCACTGCCTTTTCTTTTGCCGGAGAAAAGTAATTTCCGTACATTGGAGCGGATCCTTCTCCGGAAACTGTTCTGATCAGGGCGGTATCCCCTTGCCATTTCGATCGAAGGATAATAAACGTTCAGAAAACCCATCAGAAGTATCACGACAGGGATATCGATATGTTCCGCTATTGCGCCGTATGGCCATTCTGCTCCGAAACACTGGATGATGTCCGGCTTGAAGTCGCGGATCACAGCAAGCAGTTTCTCTTCTGTTTTTTCCCATTCGGCGGGAATTGTATCCACCTTCATAGATGCCTGAAGCGGGAAGTAGGTGATGTTATCCTTCTGAACAGGCGATTGCTCGGGAGTATCTGACATAAAGGCGATACCTAACCGGTGATCCTCATCCAGATGAGCGCGTATAGCAGCTTCATGTCTTGCGGCGAATCCCGTAGTATCCGGTTTATCTGTGAAGGAGCACCCTTCCACTAGCCAAAGTATTCTCATTTGATCCTCAGAATCTCATCAGAACTATATTTTCATACCTTTCGATTATATCCCAGACGGAATAGAAAGAATAGTAATAGGCGGAAAAAAATGATAAACTAATCTTGTCTTATTATGCGAAACGAAATAGGAGGGGCCCATGCTTCGAGTCAAGGGACTGACGAAGAAATTCGGTAAAAAGATCGCTAACGAGAATGTGAATCTTTCTTTGGACGAAGGTGAGATCGGCGTTCTTTTAGGACCTAACGGAGCCGGTAAATCTACGGCGATCAAGTGTATCCTGGGCCTTCTCCGATTTGACGGAAACGTCAGGATCGGCGGATTCCCCGCAAGTTCCAGTCAGGCGAAGAGCATCATGGGCTATGTCCCGGAGTTCCCCTGCCTTTATGAGATGCTCACTGTCCGCGAACAGTTCGAATTCATAGTCCGTGCGTACAAGCTCGACCGCGAGAAAACGAGAACATATGCTGCGGAGCTCATCGACCGTTTCCGCCTTACTGAAGTGGTGGATACGCTCTGCAGGGATCTTTCCAAGGGTATGCAGCAGAAAGTTTCCATCATCTGCGCACTGCTTCCGCGTCCGAAGCTGCTACTCCTCGATGAACCGATGCTGGGCCTGGATCCGCATGCGATCAAGGAACTGCGCCAGCTGATACAGGAACTGGCGGAAGAAGGCGTGGCCGTCCTTGTTTCCACACATATGATCGCCACGGTGGAAGGCATCTGGAACAAGGCATATATCATGCGCAAGGGAAAGGTCATCTCCTGTCATAGAAAAGAAGAGATGATCGGTATGTGGGCGGAATCCCTGGAGAGGATCTTCTTTGCCGAGACGGAGTCTTACGATTCTCCGTGGTTTGCGGAAGAAGAGATCCATGTGGCAGAGCCGTCTTCCGCGAATTCTCAAAAGAAGGCGCAGAGCTCTGGAAAGAAGCCGAATCCCACCCATGCAAAAGCACCTGTGTCGCATCCGAAGACGACGAAGAAGAAAAAGGGCAAAAAGAAGAAGTGAAGATGCTATGAATGCCTGTCTGTATCTGATTTTCAAGCAGTGGAGAAATTCCCTCCGCGAAAAGATCAAACGCCCGATGTTCTGGCTCTGGGCGATGATAGTGCTTGCTTATTTTGCTCTCTATATCTATCAGGAGATCAATCATCTCGGTGAAACCGGAATCATCGATAATGCAATCAATACATATAGAGGCGGAGTTTCCTTCTCTTTCCTTCTGATCATGTTCGTCGTGATCGGGGTCGGACTGAACCACGGAAACTCATTCTTTGCGCCGGCAGATATCGACCAGCTGTTCGTCTCGCCGATACGTGCGGAAAAAGTGCTTTTCTACGGGCTGATCAAAAAATGTCTGGCCAGTGTCCTTGCGACGCTGGTCCTGCTGATGCAGCTGACGAACCTCCGGTTTTATTTCGGACTCGGACCCAAGGACATGCTGATCCTGATGGGGGCGTGGCTGATGCTGTCGGTCAGCCTTTCTGTCGCATCGATGGCAGTGTACTCCGTATCCTCTTCGTCACGTCTGCTCCGCGGACTGATCCGCGCATCGCTTTATATCTCCAGCCTTGTTATTATCGCCGGGATCGTGATCGCACTCTGGGGAAGTAAAACACCCTGGTCGGATACCGTCGCGTTCTTCAACGAGCCGCACCTGCATATGATCCCTCTGGGAGGATGGGCGTGCGGATTCCTGTTCGCGGCGATGGCGGGAGACCTGTACTGGGCCCTGACATACGCAGGTCTCATGATGCTTCTTCTGATCACCTGCATCCTTCTCATCGTACACAATAGATCGGCCTATTACGAGAGCGTCCTTACCACGATCGGACGCGGATTCGGAAAAATAAACCGCGCGGAGATACCGTCTACGGATGCCAGAAGCAAAAAGATAAGAAAATCCCACCTGCTCGGATTCCGGGGAGGCGAAGCCGTGCTTCTCCAGCGGCAGATGACGGAGCAGAAGAGAGTGCTGACAGTGCTTTTTGATAGGATATCGATCGCGATGATCGCCGTGGCGGTCGTGCTCGGAGCATTTCTCCAGTCACTGATGCACAAAGGCATGTATCCGTTCATCATGCAGATCCTGGCCATGGCGGTACTATGCTATACCATGATCTTCACGATCCCGATGGGAAAATTTGTCGAAGAACTGGATAAGCCGTTTATCTATCTGATTCCGGGAAAAGCATTTAAGAAGCTTTTCTATGCGGCTACGGCGCCGGTGGTAAAAGCATTCGCCGAGGGCATAGTCTGTCTTACGATCGTATCGCTTTTTGCCAGGCTTCATCCGGCATATGTTCCGTGCGGAGCGATGTTCTATGCTTCGGCGGCGCTCCTTTTCTATGCATGTTATCTGACATCGATGCGAACGCTCGGCGTGAGCAATAACCGGCACTCGCATATGCTGCTGTCGTTCGCGCTCATGTCGGCGGTATTCATTTTTGAACTGTCGCTGGGCGCTTATATCGGAAGAAGACTGTACGCCGTATCGCCTTCGCTCTTTCCGCTGGACTTCCTGATCCTTGCCGTGTTTAACATCTCTGTATCGGTCATCTTCTTCCATAATGCCAGGAGCATTCTGGATTACAGAGCATAAGGGAGGACGGGAAGATGCGTGCGAAGAGTAAACGCTGTTTTTCGTTCCTTATGATCCTCTGTTTGCTACTCACCACAGTTTCCTGCGGAAAAAAGAAGGTCAGTCATAATGAGACCGTAAAAGAAAGTGATCCGTTTTTCCAGTCCTCGGCAAAAGAGATCCACATCGAACCGGAACTCAAAGGCAAAGTACAGAGCTTCGTTCAGCATGTGTCCGAGATCGTCGGAAACTCTGTTGTTTCATCTTATGAGATCATCTATGAATTCCCGCCGGATGTGAAAAGAAAGATGAACGATCTTTATGAGCCGACGGGGAAAGAGATAGGAGACTTAATGAGAAAGGTCCAGGAGTCTTATGAGCACGGGCTGGTGATCTTTGACTTTGACGGGAATCCTTTGTCGAAGATCGAACTTCCGTTTAACAGTGATGTCATCAACCTCTTTTCAGGAAGAAACGGAGAGATATTATGCCTGGTCGAACACATAGACTTCGACACGCTTGGTACCGACCGCGAATTGCTGATCTACAGTGTAGAAGGACTTCTGAAAGAGTCTGTGAAGATCCCGTCGGATTCCGGGATATCTCCAAGAAAGATCCTTGTCACAGATGACGGGTCGCTTATTCTCTCGGATTACGGGTCGATCGAGATTATTTCTTCCAAGGGAGAACTGCTGGGATATGTGGTGGATCCGGATCTTGACGGGAATGTCGTTGAAGCCGGTGATAAGTATTATGCACTGATGTCTTCTTATTCCGATAACGGAATGGTGGAATCGATCTCCTTCTCTGAACTCGATATTGCGACCTGTTCCCTCAAAGGCGAAAGAAAAAAACTGGAGGCCACGGTCGGTAATGTCGTCTCCGGAGGAGACGGGAAATGCTATACGATCGATGGAAACGGGATCCACAGAGTGGACCTTTCTTCCGGAAGCCTCGAAGAGGTCCTGAACTGGAACAGCACTGACGTAAACTATTCCAACTTCGATCCGGATAGTTTCCGGGTCATTTCGGACAGTAAAAGTGCTTTTCTCCGATCTGCTTATGAAACAGATAAAGTTACCGGTGATATGATCGAAAAAACATATGCCGTTTCTCTTGTAAAAACAGATAAGAATCCACATGCGGGAAAGAAGTATATCGATATGGGAACGATCGGGATCCCATCCGGAGATCTTCTGGATTACATCGTCTCTTACAATACGGAGGATGGAAATACATCGAGGATCAGGGTGAGGGATTACAATACCGTTCTTGCTCCGGATCTTTCCTATTCACAGCGCCAGACGATCCTGTCCGACAGGGTCTATTCTGAGATGCTTGAGGGGAAGGGGCCGGATATCCTGGTGGATTTTTCCTGCTTCAGCCAGTTTAATTCCGAAGAGATCCTCGTCGATCTGAATAAGTATGTGGATGGCCCAAACGGCCTGAACAGGGAAGAATACTTCGACAATGTCTTATCTGCCTTTGAGAATAAGGGAAAACTGTATCAGATCCCGGTATGTTTTGATATCAGAGGACTGCTCGGGAATAAGGACCTGATCGGAGAGAGGACCGGATGGACCTATTCCGAGTTTTCGGGAATCGTAGAGAAATTACCATCTGATGTGAAAGTCATGGCGGAACTGGAATATAACGATCTTTTGGAGCGTATGCTGTCGGATGCGATGCTTGACTTCATCGATTATACGAAAAAGGATGTTTATTTCGATGGAGATGAATTCAGCCAGCTTCTGAAGATCACGAAAGAATACGGTACAGACTATGTGGAGACCGGTAATGCCGACGGGGATGGGATCCCTGATTTTACAGTTTCGGATCCGCAGCAGAGTACAGAGGATCTCATGAAGCAGGGGAAACTGGCGCTTCTTCCGACGGAGATCTATAATCTGTACCGGTATGCGGAGACCCGGTCGATCCTGGAGAACAGGGGGATCTATATCGGCATGCCGTCACCTAGTGGTTCAGGTGTCTCGGCGATGCCTGTCCTTACACTTGCGATCTCCTCTGTTTCGCATAATAAAGATGAGGCCTGGACGTTTATCCGCCGTCTGTTTGATGAGGATTCCCAGTACAGCTATACATCTTCTCTCGGATCGATTCCTCTCCACAGAAAAGCATTCGACCGGATCTGCGATGATGCGATCTCCGACAACCAGTTCCTGATCGAGCAGTTTGAACACGATGAGTCTTTCTTTTCATTTTTTCCTTTCCCGGAGACGATGGTCCGTATTTCGCAGGACGATGCCAAGGGATTTAAGTCGCTGATCGAAAGTGTCAGCACGATCATGTCCACGGATCCTTCCGTGCTGCAGATCATTGAGGAAGAAGCGGCTCCTTATTTCAGAGGAGAAAAGAGTGTGGAGGATGTCTGCCGCATCGTTCAGGACCGCACATACGCAATTGTTCACGGAAGATAGGATTTCTTACAAATCTTTCATTTTTTTCATGTTCCGCCGCCGTACAATATCCATGGTAATAATCTCGTGGAGGTGTGTCTATGCGTAAGTTGTCGAGGCGGGCGATGGCGGTAATTCTGTCTTCGTCGATGATCCTGCCGCTAACTGCATGTAACAACAAGAAAAACAAAAATAGTAATAATGTAAGGCAATCCGTGGTCAAAGAGGATGATCCGTATTTTGCTGTAAAAAAGGCCGACGTGACCATTCCTGTTGATCAGGATAAGGTAGTGGATTACCAGAGTGTAGATAATATGGTCTTCCTTGGGGATTCGATCATGGTGTCTTATTCGATCCAGTATAAAATGACTCCGGAAGTGGAAAAAAAGATCCAGGATCTCGACTGGGAAGCGGAAGATGCCTGCGAGAAAATGATGGAGATCACATCAGAATTCTCACAGTCCGGAACTCTTTACTATGATCTGGAAGGAAATCTGATCAAGAAAGAAGAAGCCGGTGAATCGGAGAGCATATCGAACGTTTACCCGCAGAAAGACGGATCTTATCTGAAACTTGCGACGGTATATACAAAGGGCGAGTGTGTCACGAAGACAAAACTTTATGATTGCGCCAAAGATGGAAGTGTCCAAAATGAAATCTTCCTGGAAGATACTGAAGAGATGTGGCAATCATCCATTTTCAGAACAGACGACGGAAACTATCTGGTCGGATCCGGAATAAATGTCTCCCTGATGGGTAAGGATGGCAAATTACTCCATCGGGACGAGGTAGAAGGCTTTTCCGGAATGATCTTCTTCTTTGATGGTAAATACTATGCTGCTATTGAGAAATTTGATGACAAGGATGCAGTATCCAACTGCTATTATCAGGAGATCGATCTATCCAATGGATCATTTAAAGGCGACCCGGTCAAGGGCGTAAATTCATACTGGCAATATATCCAGGGCAACGATAAATGTTATATCTCGGATGTGGATGGGATCAGCTCTATCAATCCTATCGACGGAAAAAAAGAAACGGTTCTGGACTGGAACTGGACAGATTACAATGAAGGAGCAGCGGGATCCCGTTCTATGTCTATAAAGTCCGATGATGAGATCTATCTCTTTGAGGAATTCTGGGACAATGATGAAGATTCCAAAGGTGCGTCAGAATTCTCGATCGTACAGCTGACCCGGCAGGAGAAGAATCCGCATGCCGGAAAATCGATCATCCAGATCGGAACGATGTACAATGACTCCCGTTCCAACTTCCGGGACTATGTTATCGAGTATAATCTGGATCCGCAGCACCTTTCACGCATTTACATCAAGAGTTATGGTGCCGACATCACATCAGAAAATGAAGATGAAATAATGCGCGAATATGAAGCGATTCCGGATAAGATCTACCTGGATATGGTCGCGGGAGAGGGGCCGGATATTCTGATGAACTTCTCCATATATAATCAGTTTAATTCCGAGAACGTACTTGTGGATCTCAATACACTTATTGATGGTCCGAACGGTATAAAGCGTGAGGAGTATTTTGATAATATCTTCCGTGCATTTGAAAGCAAGGGAAAAATGTATCAGGTCCCGCTGTGCTTCGATGTTTCCGGATATGTTTCAAGTAGTGATATCGTAGGAAATCGAAGCGGATGGACCTATGAGGAGTTTGAAAATGTGATCAAGTCTCTGCCGGATAACATCTCGGTGTTTGAGGATGGCGTCAGCAGCACGCAGCTTCTGGATGAGATGCTTAGTGTGGCTTCCGATTCATTTATCGATTATGAAAAAGGAACGGTAAGCTTCGATACTGCAGAATTCAGAGAACTCCTGGAGATCTCTAAGAAGTATGCGAATACCAAGCCTATACCGACAGACAGCAGCATGACGGGAGTTATGGGAGCGGTAGAAACGGACTCCGGCTTCTATGGCGCCATGAATCCGGAAGATGCATATATTGATCCGTTCGATCGTATCGCGGAAAAAATGCTGGTGCTCCTGCCAAGACAATTATACAGTCTGGAGGATATTGCGACTATAAAGAAAGCCCTGAAGGGGAAACAGGTGTTCCTTGGTATCCCGTCCCCGAATGGTTCCGGAATGAGTGCGCTTCCGATGATGACCTTCGGAATCTCGGCAAAGTCTAAGCATATCGAAGAGGCCTGGGATTTCATCCGGTTTATGTTCAGTGAAGACGCGCAGTATTCTTATGCGATGGATTTCAATTCGATCCCGGTCAACCGCGCGGCTCTCAACCGGAGAAATGAAGCGGAGATCGAGTATGCAAAAAAGTGGAACAAACAGTTTGAAGGAAAAACCGAAGATGAAAGTGTCGATCTGAGTAAGATGGGACGGATGAATGAACTGACTCAGGAAGATGCGGATGAGTTTGTCTCCATTATCGAGAATGTTTCCACGTTCAGTTCTTTTGACCCCGGAATCATGGCCATCATCAAAGAAGAAGTGGCCGGATATTATGAAGGCCAGAGAAGCGCGGAGGATGTAAGTAAGATCATCCAGAACAAGGCGACTACGAAAGTGCATGAGCGATAATCCTCCAAGGTGACTATTCTGTCACTTTAAGGTCACATGAAAGTCATACCGCGATGCGACAATAAAGATGTCGAAAGGGAGAGAAACCTCCGAAACAGATCTCCCGGACGATGTAAGCGAAGAACCTTTACTATCTTCTATTTACTTTCATACCCGGGAGCGAGGTCCACCCCCCCTCGCTCCCGCCCCCTCCTCTTAATTGAGAAAAACAGTCGCAGATCCTTTAATGTATAGTACAATGATAAAGGGTAAAAAGTCTGCGTGAGAGAATAAAAGGAAACAAGATGGCAGCACACGATTATAATCCGGAAGAAGTGAGAAAAAGAAGGATCCGCGGAAGAAGAAAAAGAAAGATCCGCGAATGGTTCGTCTTTACCGGATATCTCACACCGAGTCTTCTGGGCGTGCTGCTTTTCTTTTTCGGACCGATGCTGATCGTTCTGGTCCAGTCTTTTCAAAGAAGTGCAACTAATACAGAATTCGTTGGTTTGGATAACTACGTCAATGTCTGGAATAATCAGGCATTCCGTACCGCTTCGATCAACACCCTTATCTTTGCAGGAATCGCAGTTCCGCTGGCCGTTCTTCTGGCGCTGCTTCTGGCACTGCTCCTGAGCTCTAAGATCCCCGGAAAAAGTGTATTCAGAAGTATTATGCTGAATCCGATGATGGTACCGGTTGCTTCCATCGTTTTGATCTGGCAGGTCATGTTCAGCTACAACGGAGCACTGAATACCTACATGGGCTGGTTCGGAATCGATAAGATCGACTGGATGAAGTCCGACTGGTCGAGACTGGTTATCCTGATCCTTTTCCTGTGGAAAAACCTCGGTTATAACATGGTTCTTTTTATCGCCGCGATCTCCGCGGTTCCCCAGGAACAGCTGGAGTCTGCCAAGATGGACGGCGCCGGAGCGGTAAGACGGTTCTTCAGTATCAAACTTCCGTATCTGTGGCCGACGATCTTCTTCGTCGGGATCATGTCCCTGATCAACTCGTTTAAGATCTTCCGTGAAGTATATCTTCTTGCCGGAGACTATCCATACGATGCGCTCTATATGCTGCAGAACTTTATGAATAACATGTTCTCGCATCTGGATAACGCGAAGCTGACCGCAGCTGCGATCATCATGTGTATCGCCATGATCATCATCGTCGGTGCACTGTTCATCGCTGAGAATAAACTCGGAAGAGATACGGAGGAGTGACACCATGAAAAGAAATGAAATCACTCCGCTGAATCCTATCCCGTCCAAGGTAAAAGAAGAAAATCATGATCACGGTTCGATCCGTGATCTGAAAGAAGTAGAGATCGTCCGTCTCTCGGATGAAGAAATCGAGAAGATGCACGAGAAAGGCCGTGCGGATGCGAAGAGAAGAATGCGCATCCGGACCGCGACCGGAAGATTCTGGACGACGCTCGGATTTCTCCTGGCATTTGCCGTTGCGATCTTCGCGCTGATGCCGATCGTACTCACGATCCTGGACTCCTTCATGTCCACCGATGAGATCAAAACGAACTACAGCGCGGTGTATAACAGCCTGTCTTCCGCTTCATCGGAGACGAAAGTTTATCTTTCTTCCACACCGAAACTGAAGATGATCCCGGATATGGTATCGTTCTCACAGTACAAGACGCTTCTGTTTTTAAGCCCGACATATCTTCTGAAGTTCTGGAACTCCGTGGCACTGGTCGTGCCGATCGTTCTGGGACAGATCATGGTCGGATGCCTGGCTTCGTACAGCTTTGCCAGATACAGAAGAAAGAGAAGAGAAGTCCTGTTCTTTTCCTACGTCATCCTGATGCTCATGCCGTTCCAGGTCACGCTCGTTCCGAACTACCTGATCGCTAATAAGCTGGGCATCTATAACACGTGGTGGGCGATCATACTTCCGGGTGTATTCTCCACGTTCAGTGTTTTCCTCTTAAGTAAGTACATGCGGCAGATCCCGTCTTCGTATATCGAGGCAGCCAAGCTCGACGGCGCGAATGAATGGAATATATTCACGAAGATCTGCCTGCCGATGTGTAAGAGTGCGATCTACGCGATGGCGATCCTTCTTTTCATAGACTACTGGAACATGGTCGAGCAGCCGCTGATCCTTCTCGAGGATTCCGGCAAGCAGCCACTGTCCGTATTCCTATCGCAGATCAATGCTTCGGAAGTAGGCGTCGCGTTCGCGGCATCATTCATATTCATGCTGCCGCCGCTTCTGATCTTCCTTTATGGAGAACAGTATCTGGTCGAGGGTATCTCCCGATCGGGAATCAAATAAGGTTTCGAGGTTATTAGGAGGTTTTGACTATGTCAGACGAGAATAAAAAGAGAAAGAGCAGAAAGTGGATCATCAAGGCACTGATCATTTTCCTGGTCATCATGGGGATCCTGACGTTCTTTTCTAACACGATCATGAATATGACACTGACACAGGTCAGCACGCAGCAGGTCTATGGTGCGACACTGAGTAGTATCTCACGCGCAACGGGTACACTGCATGCCGGTAATGAGCTGAAGGTCAAGGCTCCGGGTGAAATGACGATCGCGGATGTCCCTGTTTATCTCTATCAGGAGGTCGAGGAAGGCGATGTTCTGGCGACTTTTGAGATCCCGAAGGAACATGCGGACCTCGATGAAGCTAGAGAGAGCCTTAAGACACTGGAAAAAGAGATGGAATACGCTGCCAGAAAGCCCTCGGAAAACAGCGATTACTATGACATGGAGATGGCTGTTTATGATGCGGAAAAGGCAGTAAAGCAGGCGGAGAAGAACCTGGCAGCAGCCAAGAACAAAGAAACCGTGGTTGCTCAGACGAAGAACGATATCAAAGCGATCCAGGACCAGCTCACACAGCTCGAAAAGGATAAGGCTGTTTTGGAGTCGAAGAAGCAGGAACTTGAATCGAGAAGAGATGCTGCTTATGAGAAGATCGAAATGGCAAAAGAGACGCTTACTGCCGCCCAGGATGCCCTGGCTTCCTGCATCACGGATCCTTCCGATCCGAACTTTGATCAGGCGGCTCTTGATCAGGCAAATCAGGATGTTGCCGCAGCACAGAAAGCAGTGGAGAAAGAGCAGTCCTCGTACAATTCTGTTTCCGAAGAACTCAAGACCGTGTGCTCACAGCTGGTCGATAAGGAAACTGCTTACACGAAGAAGTCCACTGAACTTGAAGAGAAGCAGGCAGATCTTACCGAGTTTGAGCAGATCACTACGGTAGAAGAAGCCGAGCGTGCGCTGAAAGATGCAAAGCACACTCTTCAGGTGGCAAGAAAAACTCTTAGTGATGCGAAAACAAACGCCGGCATCAGCTCTGACCAGGACAAGGATGCAAAGGAAGAGAACCTCAAGAAGAAAGAAGATCTTGAAAAGAAGATCAAGGAACTGGAAGAATACTATAAGATCACAGAAGTCCGTGCACCGATCTCCGGTACGCTCATCTCTATCAGTGCGACCCGTGGCGCACAGTGCATGAAGGGCGATGAGATGTTCGTCATCGCAGATATGAACTCCGGGATGTATGTAGAGTGCCAGGTCGAGAAGAGAGAAGCCGATAATATGATGATCGGATCTGAAGTAAGAACTGACTACTGTGATTCCGCTGTCGTTGACTCCATCCGTCCGGATCCGTCCGACCCGGTAAACTCCAGGATCGTCCGTATTAATGTTGAAGGATCGTATCTGATCCCCGGAGCAATGCAGATCAACTGCACGATCTCCACATCAAACCGTTACTATGATTGTGTTGTCCCGAAGGGCGCAGTTCAGACAGATACGGAAGGATCATTCATCTATATACTTCTTACGAAGAACAGTCCTCTCGGAGAACGTTATATCGCGAGAAAACTTCCTGTGAAGATCCTGGCGGAAGATGCTACTTCCTATGCGATCGAGGGAGCCGGAGTAAATATGTCCTACTGTATCGTCAGAACAGAGAAACCGATCAAGAACGGTGAGCAGGTACGTCTGGCACAAGGAGAAACGAACTGATGGAATTCCGCACAAAGATGAAGAATTTCATAAAGAGAAAATGGGGCGACCTCTGCCGCCACTGCCACTATGTCCTGATGGGTCTGCCGTTTTTCCTGGTGATCGGAGGGATCGTACTGTCGACAGCATCGGTCATCCGCATTCGCAAGGTGCTGGATGGACAGTCCTTCCAGTATGCGGCGGATTACTTCGAGTCAAAGAAAATGCCGTACCGCCAGTTGACAGTGCTGGGACCGGGGCTGGCGACAGATGACGGATCTGCGCCGCGAAAGTCTTCCCGGGGACTTGATATCGAAAAAGTGGAGCAGATCCACGAGGTGCTTGATACAACAGAACTTTCCGCGATCGGAAATGGAAGAATGTCGTCGAAGGGTGCGGAGATCGTCAATCCATGGAAGGACTGCTATTCTTCTGCGGCGAAGTATCCTGCGAGAGGTTTTCTTGAGAAGAAAGAAACAGGCAGTGTGGATGCCTGTGAGGTCATCGGAGTCAGTAATGATTATGCCGTTATCCATCCTTTCTGCTACGAAAGCGGAGGATTTCTCCCGGATGAGAACGGAGACCGTTTCTCCATCGTTCTGAATACACAGCTGGCATGGAATCTTTTCCATTCCTATCAGGTACTCGGTTCTCTTGTAGAAATCAACGGACTGAGTTTTCAGGTGGTAGGTGTTGTCAACGAAGGGAAAGATGAGATCGCGGAGACCACAGGTGTTACCGTTCCCCGTGCATATGTCCAATTCCGGCAGCTGGCGGCGCTGGCCAACGGACCGGTCGGCGCTGTCTCGACGGCGGAGGATGCATCGAATCTTGTGCATGATACGGACTTTGCCGTGACCTGCTACGAAGTCCTTCTGATGGACCCGATCAAGAACATAGCGTATAATGATCTTGTCCAGGCGATGGCCGACTCGATCGGATATAGCGAAGACAGTTCGGAACTTCAGATCATCTGTAACACTTCGAGATTCCATGTCACCTCGCTCTGGAAAAAGTACTTTCCGTTGAAGAAGTCCTACTCCGGCAGCGATATGCTGCAGATACCATATTATGAGCGGTCCGCAAGACTTGCCGAGCAATATGTGGTATTCTGGGGTGAGGCCCTTGTCGTGGGGATCGTGCTGGTGATCGCCGGAGGCGGTTATATCTATGCGATCTTCCACGGGAAGGAGACCCGGCACAAACGGGAGGATGACTCTGAGGACGACCATGAGATCAGTTATCTGGACAAGACATAACAGGACAGAAAATAGTAATAATCAAAGGCCATCTTCTTCCAGGCCCGGAAGGAGCATGGCTTTTTTCCTTTCTTTCACTTTTATATTTTCCTGGATCTTTACGCTTTCGGGATGTAAAAAGACGAAGGAAGAGTCGCTGAGCCTTTTTGCGTGCGACACCTATATCACGCTGACATGCGCGGGAAAAGATGCGGGAAAAGCAGTGAAAGAGGCTTCCGATCTGCTTTTGAAGATGGAGGCGAAGTTCTCAAGACAGAAAGAAGACAGTGAGATCGCAAAGCTGAACCAGTCTACGGAAAAAGAACCGGTAACTTTATCTGAAGATACTTACTATATCCTGCAGCTGGCAAAGAAATATGCTGAAGAGACCGGAGGACGCTTCGATCCCACGATCGCGCCGATCATGGATCTTTGGGGATTCGGGACAGATAATATGCATGTTCCGGAAAGCCGTGAAATCGAAGAAACAGTCAAGAATGTCGATTACCGGAAGGTCCATCTTCTTTCCAACCATCGTGCATATGTAGAGCCGGGTGTCGCCGTGGATCTCGGCGGCGTGGCCAAGGGATTTATAGGGGACATCCTGATGCAGAAACTCCGTAATTTCAACCTTAAGAAGATCCTTCTGGATCTTGGCGGAAACATCTGCGCCTGGACTTCTTCTTCGGAACTGTCGGTCGGTGTGGCATCTCCGATCACTCCGGGATCGCTCTGCTGCACATATTCTGTCCCGGGAAATACAGTATGCACAGTCATCACCAGCGGCTCGTACGAGCGGTATTTCGTGGAGGATGGTGTGCGCTACGGACATATCATGGATACGAGAACAGGCTACCCTGCCAGTTCGGATATCCTTTCCGTCACGATCATCGGTCAGGATGGTACACGTGGAGACGTGTATTCCACAGCGCTCTTTTCACTGGGCCCGAGCGATGCGAAAACGATGGCTGAAAGGCAGAAGCTTGATTGTATTTTGTGCATAGATAATGGTACATTATGGGTATCTTCATCACTGAAGGGAAAGGTGAATGCACAGGACGGATGGACAATCGAATACTTCGGCTAAGAAACTGCCACCGAGAAATTTCCGTTTTTCATCCGGAGATGCTTTTATCATCGGCGCAATAATTTTATGCTGTGCGATCATTATCGGAGGGATGTTCATCCATCGTCATGTCCATAAAGGAGATGCCCGGTATGTTCGTATCACACAGGACGGAAAAGTCCTCCTTGAGATGGATCTGCGCGAGTTTTCCGAACCGATGGAATACACGATCGATTCGGAAAAAGGTCATATGGTCATCTATCTTTCATCCGAAAAAGTCTATATCAAAGAGAGCAGCTGCGCAGATAAGATCTGCGAAAAAGAGGGGGATCTGACATCTCCCGGAGATGGTGCGGTATGTCTTCCGAACCGGGTCGTCGTTCAGATCGTTTCCGGTGACTCAAAGAAGGAGTACCCGTCCGGAAAGGTGGATGCGGTATCAAAATGAGAAGGACAGCGTATGACATCGCAAAAACCGCAATGATGCTCTCCCTGGCTCTGGTGCTGAGTATCCTGGAAGCCTGGCTTCTGCCGAGAGGGATCCTCCCGATCCCCGGGTTTAAGCTCGGACTTGCGAATATTGCTATCCTCGTGACTCTCTATGGAGTCGGGAAGAAAGAGGCATTTCTTGTGGCGGTCCTCCGCTCTCTTGTGATCCTTGGACTCGGCGGAAATATCATCGGTTTCCTGTTCTCGCTTCTAGGCGGGATCTTCGCCTGGTGCACGATGTGCCTACTGGCGGATAGAAAAAATGTCTCGATCTTCGGTGTCAGCATCGCGGGAGCGGCTGCCCATGGGCTCGGACAGATCCTGGCAGCGCTTTGGGTGATGCGGACAGTTTATGTGATCTCGTATCTTCCGTATCTGGTCCTGGCGGGAAGCCTGGCCGGCGCACTGATCGCTTTTCTGACGATTCCGATCGTAAAAGCACTCGACCATATCGGAAGTGAAATGATACAATGAAAGATGTGAGGGGCGTCTCCGGTTTTGCTTCCGGAGCGCAGTGAAACACTGGTGAAAGCGGGTAGGAAGAATGAGAAAAAATGAAAGCCCATTTTGGCCGCAGAAAAGCATACTGAATCCACCACCGCCGAAGGAGCCTGTCGAGCCGGTGCGCCGTGTGCGCATGACGCTCACGAGGGAAGAGCAGAGGCTGATCGACAAAGCCGCATCGAGTGACTATCAGGTGCCGGTATCGATCCTGATGGAGCATGCGGGACTGGCAGTCGCCAATGCATGTACTATCGTGGCAAAAGCACTGACTACTCCGATCCATTTCTTTGCCGGCAAGGGCATGAACGGCGGCGATTCTTATGTTGCCGCAAGACTTCTGAAATCCTGGGGATACCAGGTAACGATCTGGGACTGCTTCCCGGGTGAGACACAGTCTCCTACCGTAAAAAACAACCGCGCTGCAGCGGAGAAGTTCGGTGTGCCGATCAAACCGGCATCCGAGTTTGATCCTGCGATCTGGCAGGCCGGGATCTCCCGCATGATCTATGAAAAAGAACCCGGTATGCCATGTGTGCTGGTCGACGGCATTATCGGAACGGGATATGAATTCGCGAGACCTCTTCCTCCGAATATCCTTGCCATCACTGCGAAGATCGAAGAGGGACACAGCAGAGGTGCCCGCGTCATCGCTATCGACATCCCGACAGGCGTCGACTGTAATACCGGTGAGGCAGATCCGGGTGCGATCACGGCTGACCTGACGGTTTCTTTCGTACTCCCGAAGAAAGGCATCACGGTCCTTCCGGGCAGATCAAAAGCCGGTCAGGTGCGCGTTCCGACGATCGGACTTCCGATCAATTTCGCAGATATCGTACTCGGTCCGATCCCGGAAGAACCGGAAGAAGTTGCGGACGATGGAGCGGAAGAAAAAGGAAAATCTTGACAACGCTCTTTATATAGAGTATAAAATGTGACGGTATTGACAATGGTGTCTTGATTTAGTACAACAGGACACCATTGTTTATTTGAAAGCTTCGCACATCAACAGGAGGCAAAACACATGAAAAACTGCGCAATCGTGGGCATCAACTGGGGAGATGAAGGCAAGGGCCGCATGGTCGATCTTCTGACGGAAAAGTACGATATCGTCGTTCGTTTCCAGGGCGGAGGAAATGCCGGTCATACAGTCATTAACGAGAAGGGTAAATTTGCTCTTCACCTTCTGCCGTCAGGTATTTTCCGCGATGGTGTTGTAAATATTCTCGGAAACGGTGTAGCACTGGATCCGGAAAATCTTTGGAAAGAAATGTCGGAGGTCGTATCCCAGGGAGTGGCGATCACACCTGAGAACCTGAAGATCTCTGACCGCGCATCGCTGCTGCTTCCGTGGCATAGAGAACTCGACGGCCTGGAAGAACAGCGTCTGGCCGACAAGAAGTTCGGCTCCACCAAGCAGGGTATCGCTCCTTTCTACTCTGATAAGTACCAGAAGAAGACGATCCTCGCCGGTGAACTCTTCTATAAAGACCACCTGATGGAGCATCTTGCTGATCTTCTTGAGTGGAAGAATCTGACGATCACCAAGGTGTACGGCGCAAGACCTTATACCATGGATATGCTCAAAGAGTGGGTCGAAGATGCATGCGAGAAGATCAAGCCTTTCGTATGCGATACAGGTGCTTTTTTAGCGGAAGCAAAAAAAGAAAACAAGAATATCCTCTTCGAGGCGCAGCTCGGATCGCTCCGTGACCTGGATTACGGAATTCATCCTTACACAACATCTTCCAACACGATGGCGGCTTATGCGCCGATCGGATCCGGGTTCCCGGGAGCAAAGATCGACGATGTTGTCGGTGTCGTAAAGGCATACTCCACCTGTGTCGGTGAAGGACCTTTCGTATGTGAGATGTTCGGCGATGAGGCGGAAGAACTCAGAAAAGCCGGCTTCGAATACGGTGCGAAGACTGGAAGACCGCGCCGCGTAGGTCCTCTGGATATCGTTGCCACACGCTACGGCATCGAGGTACAGGCAGCGACCGAGATCGCTCTTACCAAGCTCGACGTACTGAGCTACATGGATAAGATCCCGGTATGCACACAGTATGAACTGGACGGACAGAAGATCGACCGTTTCCCGTTCCCGGTAGCACTTAATTCCTGCAAGCCGGTCATCGAGTACTTCGAAGGCTGGAAGACGGACATCACCGGATGCAGAAAATGGGAAGACCTTCCGAAGGCTGCGCAGGACTATGTACTCTATGTTGAGAAGGCGATCGGATGCCCGATCACGTATGTGTCTGTCGGCGCAGAAAGAGAAAGCATCATCATTAGAAAATAACACTGCGGGCTCTTTTCGTGAGCCCGTTTTCGTATCCGGAAGAGGCGGGGAGAGCCTCAGGAAAAGGTACGGAAGAAAGGAATAGAATATGTGTGGAATCGTCGGATATACAGGAACTCAGCAGGCGGCCCCGATCCTTCTGGATGGCCTGAAGAAACTGGAGTACAGAGGTTATGACTCCGCCGGTATCGCGGTCCTTAACGATGGTGCGATCAAGGTCGATAAAGTCAGCGGACGAATCGCCAATCTCTGCGAATTGACCGAAGACGGAAAGACCTGCCCGGGTACGACCGGCATCGGGCACACCAGATGGGCGACCCACGGTGCACCGACAGATACTAACGCACATCCGCACTTAAGTAATGACGGCCGTTTTGCCATCGTGCACAACGGTATCATCGAGAACTATATCGCACTCCGTGAAGAACTTACCGAAAAGGGATATCACTTCGAGAGTGAGACGGATACGGAAGTTATCGTGCACCTCCTTGAGATGTACTATAAGGGAGATCTCCGCCGTGCAGTTATCAAGACATCCTCCCGTCTTTCCGGTTCCTATGCTCTTGGTGTCATCTGCACCGAAAAACCGGACACGATCTATGTTGCAAGAGAAGCAAGCCCGCTCATCCTGGGTGTCGGCGCCGGAGAAAACTTCTTCGCATCTGATGTTACCGCACTTGTTGCCAATACCAGAAACGCCATCTACCTCGATGACGGTGAGTTTGCCGAGATCACACCGGATGGTGTGACAGTCTTTGACCCTGCCGGACAGACGATCACGAAGAAGATCTCCCGCATCACCTGGGATATCGAGGCTGCAGAAAAAGGCGGATACGAGCACTTCATGCTCAAGGAGATCATCGAGCAGCCGAGAGCTGTCAAAGCAACGATCACCCCACGAATCCAGGACGGGCATGTCGTTCTCGACGATATCGAATGGTCCAAAGAATATCTCCAGAGCATCAACAAGATCCTGATCACGGCCTGCGGTTCCGCTTACTATGCCGGCTGCGCTGCGAAATATACACTTGAAAAGCTCTGCCGCATCCCGGTTTCCTGCGAACTTGCAAGTGAACTGCGTTACAGTGACCCGCTGATCGATGAGCATACACTTCTTATCGTTCTTTCCCAGTCCGGTGAGACAGCAGATACTATCGCGGCAATGAAGGAGTGCAAATCCAGAGGCGCAAGAGCGCTCGCCATCGTAAACGTTGTCGGAAGCACCATTGCTAAACTGGCGGACGATGTCCTCTACACCTGGGCAGGTCCGGAGATCGCGGTAGCGACGACAAAGGGATATACCACACAGGTATCCGTACTTTATCTGGTTGCGCTTTATATCTCCCGCACACTGGATAGAGTCGAGGATGCAGATTATTACCATCACCTGTCTTCGCTCCTGATGCTTCCGAAGCGTATCCAGGAATCTCTGGATATGAACCCGAAGATCCCGAAGATGGCGAAGAAGTATCACGCCACGAAGTCGATGTTCTTTATCGGAAGAAATACCGACTCGGCAATCGCTCTGGAAGCAGCGCTGAAGATGAAGGAGATCTCCTATATCCACGCGGAATCTTATGCCGCCGGCGAACTTAAACACGGCACGATCGCTCTGATCGAAGAGCATCAGCCGGTCATCGCACTGTGCTGCAACCAGTCGATCATGGAAAAGACACTGAGCAATATCGTCGAGGTCAAGGCCCGTGGTGCAGAGGTGCTGGCAGTAGCGTATAAAGGTAATCAGGAGATCCTGTCCCAAGCGGACGACGTGATCTTCATTCCGAAGATCGACACGCTGTTCTCCGCAGTAGTCGAGATCGTACCGATGCAGATGCTCGCCTACTATGTAGCGAAAGAAAACGGCTGCGATATCGATAAGCCGAAGAATCTGGCGAAGTCTGTTACGGTTGAATAAGGTGTTACCGATAAAAATTACAGTTGAGAGTGTTATATCGGTATAAGGATTTGGATAGACCGCAAGTAGGATGGAAAAGAAAAAGTCTTTCTGCGATAAAGCGGAAAGACTTTTCATAATTCTGGTGGAGCATAGGGGACTTGAACCCCTGACCCCCACACTGCCAGTGTGATGCGCTCCCAACTGCGCTAATGCCCCGGATGTCATAAAGACAAGTGAAATTTTATTATGAAATCCGGCGGTTGTCAATTATATAAAGGGAACAGGTCATAGGATGTGATGATCCTTTCGAAAAAGTCACTTTTCTTGAAAGCATTTTTATAATGCGGTAAACTTACTTTTAGATTATTCTACGGAGGGCATCATGAAGGTAAGAAAACTGCTGACAACCATACTCGCGGTTTCTCTGGCGCTGCCGATGTGTGCCTGTAAGCCGAAGACGAAGGATGAGTCAAAAGAGCCATCCACGGAGCCTTCGACAGAAGAGACATCTTCGGAGAGCGTGACGGATACAGAGCCTTCTTCCGATCCTACTGAACCGACAGAGCCGACAGCCGGCCCGACTGTCCCTTCCTCCGTAACCGATGAATCTGAAGATCCGCTCGTTATTTACGGCTATGAGAAGGATTTCAGCAAGGAGTTCTCCGAGTATCTCAAAGATATCGATTATGAATATGTCTATGTGGAACCGGATCAGTATATCCAGCAGCTGAAAAGTGCTTTTTCCTCAGAGAAAAAACCGGACCTCTTTATGATGGATGCCGACAATCTCCCGAACTTTACCGACAGCGACTACAGCATCGGGATCGAGCAGACCGGTATCAGCAGCAGTGATCTTTCAGACCAGTTTGAATATACCTATAAAGCAGCCACGAATAAGGATCATTCTATAAAAGCACTTGCCTATGATCTTTCACCGACTGCCATTATCTATAACCGCTATCTGTCGGATAAGCTTTTCGGCTCTGCTGAACCGTCGCAGCTGACGGCAAAACTTTCCTCCTGGGATTCTTTTATGGAGCAGGCCAGGGAAGTCAGCATGAATACGGAGGGCGTCATCAAGCTCCTGGCCGACCGCCAGCAGCTGGGAAGACTCTTCTGGGCGGGAAGAAATGTTCCGTGGGTCTCGGATGGAAAAGTGACTGTAGATGCAGAGTTTGATAAGTACTTCAGCCTTCAGGAAAAACTCTTCAACGATACGCTGACACTCGAGTTTGAAGAGGACAGTGAAGAGTGGATCCGTGCGATCAACGACGGTCAGTGTGTGCTTTTCTTCGGGTCGCTGAATAAGGCTTCGAAAGTGATCGGATATGTTCCGGGTCATGAGGAGAAACAGCAGGAGCCGAGTGAAACGGTAGCGGGCGGAGAATCTTCCGAGACGACGAAACCGGAGGAGACCGGCTGGTCGATCATACCGGCGCCGACAGCTTCCTACGATGGAGGAACATGGCTGATGGTGGCATCCTCCTGTGATAGAAAAGCGACCGCGGCGAAGGTCCTGAAGCTCCTGACGATGGACGAGACCGTGATGACGGATATGGCGGTGAAGGGCCGCTTCGTAAACAGCCGCTCCATCATGCAGAAGTGTGCGCAGGATCCGAACTTCGCCAGTGATTTTCTGGCGGGACAGAATCCTTATGCCGTGCTGGTGGCAGAGGCCGACAGGATCGTGATCCCGGATGATCAGGCCGTCCAGAAGTGCGCGGAAAACGAGATCTATAAACTGTTTAACGCATTCATCAATGGTGAGATCGAGACGATGGACGAGGTAAAGCAGCAGTTCATCATCGGCATGGAAGAGCTCCTGGGCCTGTCCTGACGGAGAAAATTCCTCCTTTTTAATTTCGGAAATACGAAACCGTTTTCGAGTTCGGTATACTTTGCGTTTGGCCGATTCTGCCCGAAAATTAAGCGTTTTTTGTACTTTTTTAAAAGAGCGAAACGTTCCGATTTGCCCCTCTTTATAGTATGATATATGTACTTAAAATCTACTTTTTAGGAGGCATATGGCATATGAAGTTCGGACATTTTGACGACCAGACACGTGAATATGTAATCGAGACTCCGAAGACACCGTATCCGTGGATCAACTACCTCGGCTCGGAAGCATTCTTCGGTCTGATCTCCAATACTGCAGGAGGATATTGCTTCTATAAAGACGCACGTCTTAGAAGAATTACGAGATATCGTTATAACAACGTACCGATCGATATGGGCGGACGTTACTTCTATATCAATGATAATGGAACGGTCTGGAATCCGGGCTGGTCACCGGTCAAGACTGAACTTGATGCCTATGAGTGCCGCCATGGTATGGGATATACGATCATCACAGGTAAGAAGAACGACCTGAAGGCTCAGGTTACTTTCTTCGTACCGAACGGATATGACGGAGAAGTCCAGCAGGTCGTTCTCACGAACGAAGGGTCTTCCGCGAAGACATTTAAGCTCTTCTCCTTTGCAGAGTGGTGTCTGTGGGATGCGCAGGATGACTGCACCAACTTCCAGAGAAACTTCTCCACCGGCCGTGTCGAAGTTGACGGTTCCGTCATCTACCACAAGACCGAGTACAGAGACAGACGTAACCACTATGCTTTCTACTCCGTAAACGACGCGATCGACGGTTATGACACCGACCGCGATTCCTTCATCGGCCTTTATAACGGATTCAATAATCCGGAGGCTGTTCTTGCCGGAAAAGCCACCGACTCCTTCGCAGACGGCTGGTCTCCGATCGCTTCCCACTATAAAGAGATCACACTGGCAGCAGGCGAGAGCAAGACGCTCATCTTCGTCCTCGGCTATGTCGAGATGCCTGTGGACCAGAAGTTTGAAGCAGATGGCAAGACCATCAACAAGGTAAAAGCAAAGGCCATGATCGAGAAGTTCGACACACCGGAGAAAGTTGCTGCCGGTCTTGCTGATCTGAAGGCTTCCTGGGATAAGCTCCTCGGTATCCTGAATGTTACTACTCCGGATGATAAGGTCGACCGTATGGTCAACATCTGGAACCAGTACCAGTGCATGGTTACCTTTAACCTTTCCCGTTCCGCATCCTACTTCGAGTCCGGTATCGGCCGTGGCATGGGCTTCCGTGATTCCAACCAGGATATCCTCGGTTTCGTACATCAGATCCCGGACCGTGCAAAAGAGCGTATCATCGATATCGCTTCCACACAGTTCCCGGACGGCGGATGCTATCACCAGTACCAGCCGCTCACCAAGAAGGGTAATGCCGATATCGGCGGTGACTTCTCGGATGACCCGCTCTGGCTGATCCTCTCTGTTTCCGCTTACATCAAGGAGACAGGCGACTGGTCCATCCTGGACGAGATGGTTCCTTACGACAACGATATGAGTGTCGCCCAGACCATGCTCGAGCACCTGAAGGTCTCCTTCTACCACATCGTAAACAACCTTGGTCCTCACGGCCTGCCGCTCGCTATGCGCGCAGACTGGAACGACTGCATCAACCTGTCCTGCTACTCCGATACTCCGGGTGAGTCTTTCCAGACATACACCAATCCGAAGTTTAAGGCAGAGGGTGGCTACTCCAAGGTAGCAGAGTCCGTCATGGTTGCGACACTCTTTACCTACACAGGCCCGAACTACGTAGCGATCCTCAAGCACCTCGGTAAGGACGACGAGGCGGCAGCTGCTCAGGCAGAGATCGATAAGATGAAGAAGAACATCATGGAGTCCGCATGGGACGGCGACTGGTTCCTCCGTGCATATGACGCAAATGGTGAGAAGATGGGCTCTAAGGAATGCGAAGAAGGACAGATCTTCATCGAGCCGCAGGGCTTCGCGATCATGTCCGATGTCGGCAAGGAGCAGGGCGCAGATAAGAAGACCCTCGCTGCGATCGACGAAAGACTCAATACCGAGTTCGGTCTCGTTCTTAATAATCCTGCATTCACCAAGTACTACATCCAGTATGGTGAGATCTCCACATATCCGGGCGGATATAAGGAGAACGCAGGTATCTTCACACACAACAACGCATGGATCATCTGCGCGGCTGCATATGCAGGTGAAGGTGACCAGGCATTCAAGTACTACTCTGAGATCGCTCCTGCATTCACAGAAGATACTTCTGATATCCACAAGACAGAACCGTATGTTTACGGCCAGATGATCGGTGGTAAGGACGCAGGTTCCGATATCGGCAGAACCGGCAAGAACTTCGGTCAGGGCAAGAACTCCTGGCTGACAGGTACAGCTGCCTGGAACATGGTAGCTATTTCCCAGTACATCCTGGGCGTACAGCCTGACTTTGACGGCCTTAAGATCGATCCGTCGATCCCGTCTTCCTGGGATGGCTTTAAGATCACAAGAAAATACCGTGGTGCGGAATATGCTGTAACGATCAAGAATCCGGATCATGTCTGCAAGGGCATCAAGAGCGTAACCGTGGACGGTAATGCGATCGAAGGCAATATTCTTCCTGTTTTCGACGGCGGCGTACATAACGTCGAAGTCGTAATGGGCTGACACATTAGCAGCTGACGTACTCCCTTTTGGGAAGGAGAGACAGAGCCTCTTCTTCCCAAAAGGGATACGGGAGCAATAGCCGGACTTTCCGGCATCCCTCACCGGTGCCTCTGGACGAAGCCCACCGGACCGGTGAATCCGTCACTCGGCCATATATTTATGGTGCGGCGGCCTTTCTATATAACTGGATGAATAAATCTGCCCGTCTGTTTGAGGAGACAGAAGCAGGAACGATTTATTTTATGGAAGCGGCATCCGGAATATGTGTTTGAGATCGGAAAAATCGCATGCCCCGATTGTGGACATGTTCGCGAGACCCCTTTGGGGTGGGAGATTTCGTGAACCTGGATGGGGAGGCACAGGCACGTGCCATGGATCCATCTATTACACAATCGGGCGGCGAAAGGGGATCGGACGAATTCTTCTATTGATTCATCCGGTCTATTTTTATTTTAGGAGGTTCCAAGATGATGAAAAGCGAAAGAGCAAGATCTGTGATCGCACCGGCAGATAGAGTGCTGTGCGAGAGATTCGGCGGGGCATGTGGGGATGCTGTCAGCGCCCAGTATATATCGACTCTGAACGGAGGCGTGCTCTTCGGAGTATCCGGACTTTCTTTTCCGGCTCCGGTATGCGCCGCACTGCTCTCTGACGAAGATGTCTGCGGAGTGGTAAGTGCTTTTGCAAAGGAAGAGAAATCCGTCCTGATCAGCAGCAAGGACGGAAACTACAGTGTCCTTACTGAAAAGGGCGGCGCTGTAGAAGATATAACGAATAATGAAGACGGAAAGAAACTCCTTGCTTCTTCGAGATCCATCATCGAATACTGCTCCGAGTGGGGCGGCAAGCTCGACGAGGGTGGTGAACTGATCTGTGATCTCAGTTCTCCTGCACCGGGCCCGCATTACTACACGAACCTTCTCATCGGTAACCGCATCGGATTTGACCATCCGCTGCAGAGCACACCGAAAAGTGCGATCGACCGTATCGGCGGCGGATGCTTCCGCTCCCATGCGGACACACAGGTCCTCGCGACACGCTGGGACTACCTGCCGGAGCAGAACGGCTTCCCTGCAAACCGCCAGTTCTATCTGGTGGAGAACGGACAGGTGATCTTCTATTCGGGTTCCGCGAAGCAGGATTCCGTGGAAAAAGCACTGTGCCGTCATTCCCAGAATAGAACGGTCATCGAGTATACCCTGAAGGACGGCCTGAAGGTACGCCGTACGATCTTCATCCTCCCGCAGGAGGACAAGCTCCCGGTAGCATCCGAGGCACAGCTCATCGAGATCGAAAACAGCGGTGCTTCCGAAAGGAATCTCCGTATCGTCTATACCGGCATGTTCGGTACCCAGGAAGTACACGCGCTTCGTGAGGATGTTATCTTCTCCACTGTCGTTGCACAGTCGGAAGTATTCTACGGCGACAATGACGAGATCCGTGCGATCTCCTTTAACCCGAATCCGAAGTGGACGAAGGGCAATATCCGCTATAACACCCTGATGGTCCATCAGGATGGGAAGGTCGTATTCCCGGATCAGTTCTGCGCACGCTACGCTGATTTCGTCGGCGCCGGCACACTGGAAAAACCGCAGTTCGCGGCGGTCCTTAGTAACTCCCATTCCAGAAAGGGACCGGGATTCTTCGCTCTGTCTGCTCCGTTCATGGTAAAGGCAGGAGGAAAGATCCAGATCGATAACTTCACCTGCCTGTCTTCGGACTGCGTCAACGAAAACTATAAAGAAGATATCACCATGCAGGAAGAGCTCGAAGCGCTCATCGCACGTTTCACCGATGCGTCCGCACTTCCGTCCTGCCTCGATAAGGTGATCTCTTTTACGAAGAAATATTCCTCCTACATGCAGATCAAGCATGCGGATAAGGACTTCGAAGCATATGTAAACAACAATCTTCCGTTCCAGGTCTTCTACCAGACCTTCGTATCCCGTTCTCTCGACTGGACACAGAAGGGCTACCGTGAGATCGGTTTCCGTGAGATCCAGGACATCTTCGCATCGATGTACTACTTTGCCGGTATGGGTGAAGTGGAGTTCGTCAAGAAGCTGCTCCGCGAATGGATCTCCAACATCCATGAGGATGGTTTTGCGAACCATAACTTCTACTGGAAGGGAAAAGAACCCGGCTGGTGGTCTGACGATGCGCTCTGGCTTCTTCAGGCGCTGGACCGCTTTATCAGCCTGACCGGTGACTATGACTTCCTGAAGGAAGAACTCCCGGTCGCAGGAGAAGAAGGAAAGAAGAGATCGATCCTTGAGACGATCAAGGCAGTATTTACTTATTCCTACAAGATCTCCGTCGGTTCCCATGGTATCCCGCTCATCGACAGAGCAGACTGGAATGACTGTCTGCGCGTCGATCCGGACTGCATCGGCGGTGCCGATAAGATCGAGGCCTATAAGGCACAGATCGAAACTTCCGGCAAGAAGTACGGCGAGGTCCCGTTTGAGTCCGAATACTCCGAATCCGTCATGAACGGCTGCCTCTTAAAGGTGGCGGTAGATGCGGCTATCGGTATGTTCAGAAATTGCGGTGACGAAGAATATGCATCCTTCCTGGAGGGCGCTTCTTCTGACCTGAAGACACGTATCAACGAATATGCATGGAAGGGTGACTACTTCGCACGCGTGCTCTTTAACAGAAAAGATAAGCCGAATCTTAAGTACCTCGGCGCACAGGGCGACGGCCTCGTGATCGAAGACGGCAAGGCAGGTACCTACTTCCTGAATTCCTTCAGCTGGGCAGTTCTGGCGGACTGTGCTTCCGAGGAGCAGATCAGCACGATGCTCGACAGCCTCGATAAGAACCTGCGGACACCTTTCGGATTCCGTCTCTGCACCGGTGTGGATTACCCGCAGATCGCTCCGAAGATCGACGTCGCACTCTATTATCAGGGCGACCGTGAGAATGGCGGTATCTTCAAGCATGCGAACATGATGGCCGCAGCCGCGATGCTCAAGGCCAGTAAGTCCGTAAATGACCAGGCACTGGCGGAGCGCCTCGCGAAGACCGCTTTCTGGGTCATCGACTGCATCCTGCCGTACAGAACACTCAAGTCTCCGTTCACCGTCTGCGGTAACCCGAGACTGTGCACCCAGTACAATAACTCCGAGACTGGCGAGAATATCGGACCGACGCTGTCCGGTACATCCACATGGCTCCTGCTGTGTCTCTTCACGAGCTTCGGTGTCGACTTCACAAGCGATGCCCTGATCGTAGAGCCGATCCTGCGTCCGGATGACACTGCCGAGGATATCCTGGTTTCTTCCGGAAAAGCGAAGTACCACATCACGGTCGATAAGCCGCAGGGCTTCAGAAGAACGAAAGACGGCGTCTCCATCAGCGTCGACGGCGCACCGATCGAAGGCGTACGCGTCCCAATCTTCAGCGACGGCGCTGTTCACGAAGTAAAAGTTACATTCTAACCAATAGTAAAATGAGGACGAAAGAAGAACCCTCCGGGCGGAACCGCTCGGAGGGTTTTTCTTTTGCTTATTATCGATGTGCATTTAAAGACAGTCTGTCTCTTCTGGATCAGGTGTTCGGAAGATGCGGTATATTCGGATCCGGCGTCGGGGACGGCTCCGGTGTCGGCGTAGGTGCCAGATGGTAGGTACAGTCGTTCTGCGGTGTCAGGTAATTGCCGACGATAAAGTAATCTGTCAGATCCGTACCTGCCTCCTTACAGTAGTCGGTGGCTTTCATGCCGGACGCGGTGCAGACAGTCTCCTTTGTGACATTGTCCGGGATCACAAACTCTGCTCCGGGCAGATCCGTGTGGATCCTTTGCATGACGAAGTTCCAGATCAGCTGGGCGTTATTTCTGTCGCCCTTCGGGATCTCTGTTGTTCGCAGACGGTTGTCGTATCCATACCAGACAGCTGCCGAATAATACGGTGTATATCCGCAGAACCATTTATCGACGTTATCGTCTGTAGTACCGGTCTTACCGGCAACGGCGATGTTTTCCCCATTGGCATTAAGGATCGGCATAACCTTATTCTTTGCAGTACCGGAGGTGATAACATCCTGAAGCATGCTGGTCATCAGGAAAGACGTATCCTCACGATACACGCGGTGAGGGTTAGCGACATGCTCCAGAACGACATTTCCGTCACTGTCGAGTACTTTTGTATAAGCATACGGATCCGTATATAGTCCGCCGGTGGCGAATGTCGTATATGCTGCTGCCATTTCGAGCGGCGACATACCTGTATTAAATCCGCCGATCGCAGTAGACGGATACTGCTCGGTCAGACGGTCGATACCGACCTCGTTCAGGAACCACAGCGCCATCTCCGGGCCGACATCGTTCCAGACCATTACGGCAATCGTATTTCTCGAAGAGGATACCGCCTGACGTATGGTCATCGGTCCCTTGAATTTGCCGTCGGAGTTCTTCGGCCAGACTTTGTCCGGATTCGAAGGATCGAGATGGGATTCCTTATCGTCGTAGATCATGGAAGGTGTGATACGGCCGAGCTCGATCGCAGGAGCATAGTCGATCAGCGGCTTGATGGAAGATCCGGGCTGACGCTTGGCATCTACGGCACGGTTCGTACCGAGGTTGACGGTCTTTTCGCCGTATCCGCCCTGCATGCCGGCAATCGCTCCGGTCTTTACATTGACGACGACCATACCGCCCTGCGGCTTCTCCGGATAATCCTCGAGGGATTCCGGATCTGTCTGGAACAGGGACTGTGTGGTAAAGGCCTCATCCATGACCGACTGCACATCCGCCTCCATAGTGGTGTAGATGTGGTAGCCGCGGTTATAGACAGTGGTAGCTGCCAGCGTACGGCTGATATTTCTTTCGTGCTGGAGATCGGAGATGACCTCGGAGACGGCATACTCGACGAAGTAGGAGTTGATCGAGGTTGCCGAGGAGGTGGACTTGGTCTTAAATACCAGTTCCGTGTTCAGCGCATTTTCGTATTCTTCCTGCGTGATATTCCCCAGCTCATACATCTTGGTAAGAACGATACGCATACGGCGCATGGCGTTTCTTCTGCCGGACTCACGGAGAGGATTGTAGTAAGACGGGCTCTTCGGAAGGCCCGCGAGGAAAGCACACTCCGCGAGGGAGAGTTCTTTTGCATTCTTACCGAAATAGTTCTGCGCGCCCGCCTCGATACCGACATAGTTATTGCCCATCGGAGCGAGGTTGATATAAAGCTGCATGATCTCATCTTTGCTGAGCTGCTGCTCGAGCGTCATCGCGGAGAACCACTCCTGCACCTTACGCTGGGTGGATCTCTGGTCCTGGCCGGTGATAAGCTTAACGGTCTGCTGCGTGATCGTGGAACCGCCGTGGGAAGCCGTACCGCCATTAAAAAGGGCAGAAAGCACAGCGCTTCCGATTCTCTGGACATCGATACCGGAGTGCTCAAGGAAACGCTCATCCTCGATCGCCATGATGGCTTCATCGATATACGTGTTCTTTACTTCGGTATAGGCAACATAGATACGGTCAACATTCTCACTTCCGGTGAGCTTAGCAATGACAGTACCGTTGCTGTCATAAACGAAGGAAGTCTCTACGGAGTCGGTCATCGAGATATCCGCGATCGAAAGACGGTTCGTCGTGGAAATATAGCCGATCAGCATACCGCCGCCGAAACCGCCGATAAGAAAAGCGACGCAAAGAAGCAGGATCAGCAGGGTCTTCACGACTGTGAGGCAGGCCTGCATGACCTCGACATACCAGTGTCTGTTATGTGCGGCACGGGTAGGCTTTCCTTTCAGACGGGAACGGAGCTCATCCGCCAGGGCGGAGTCTTCCGGAGCACAGGGGATAGTAGAGCGTTTCTGAGCGGCAGCGGCAGCTGCTTTTGCCCGGGAACGGTCATAGACCTGATCACGTGAGTATCCGGTTCCGGGAGCCGCGCTTCCGGACGAAGATCTGGGCATAGTCGCATCCGAGACCGGTGCCTGCTTCGGTGCAGAGCCGGTGCGGGGAGCTCTCTGATTGTTTTTATTTGTGCCGGACGGCTGGCGGGAAGCTCTGCCGTTCGGATGGTTATCTGACATAGTGTACCTTCTTACAGATCCTTTTGTAGGGAATCAATAAAAATCCATACTAATAATACCAGTAATCGGGGTAATTGGAAAGAGAAGGACCTGTACCTTATCTGTAATTGGACAGCAGAAACAAGTGCGATATAATGAAAATATTAAAAGTAAAGAGGATTTAAGGAATGGGCCTTTTCGAGAATAATAAAGAGTATAGCGGCCGCTGCGTCGGCGTTTCCAACGAAGGTGCAGGCGTCGTAAGGATCGAGGAAAAAGGTGCCAAAGAAGACGGCATGAAGATCTTCGTTCCGGATATGCTCCCCGGTGAGAAGGGAAAAGTACGCATCACTGAACGGAAAAACAACATGACCTACGGTGAGAAGGCGGGAGACATCGTGCCCGCAAAGAGCCGCGTCAAGCCGGTATGCCCGGAGTTTCCGAAGTGCGGCGGATGCCAGCTCCTCCACGCAAGATATGAAAGCCAGCTCCAGATGAAGGAGAGCATGGTCAGAAACTGCCTGGTACGCATGGGAAAATTCCCGGAGGATGAGATCCGTGCCTGCATGGAGAGGATCCTTCCTGCGAAAGACCAGTATTACTATAGGAACCAGATCCAGTACCCGGTCGAGTACAGCAAGGAGAAAAGATGCGTCAATATCGGCCTTTATGAAAGGGGCAGCCACAAGATCGTGGAGCATACGAAGTGCTTCCTGGCTGACCCTGCAGCAGAGATCGTCCGGAATGTCTCACAGATATTCTTCTCCAATCTTTCGAATATTGAAGCGGCAAAAGCACTGCGCCAGGTCGTGGTGCGCACCGGCCTGATGTCAAAGGAGATGATGGTCATCTTCGTGATCAGTAAGCAGGTCCAGATCGATGCGGAGGCATTTGTTGCCGCCTGCAGCGAAGCGCTGAAGGAAGCAAAGAACGGCATGCGGCTGATCAGTATCTGGACGGAGGAGCGCCCGGAGGGCATCAAGTGGAAGAACCCGAAAGGCGTATGGACGAATATCTGGGGAGAGACCACGATCCGCGAATTCCTCGCCAACCGTGTATTCCGTATCTCACCGGATTCGTTCTTCCAGGTGAATTCCAAACAGGCGGTCGTCCTGTATGACAAGGTCAAGGAATACCTGCGCTATGACGGTTTCCTGCCCAGAGTCCTGCTCGACCTCTATTGCGGCACAGGATCGATCGGTATTTACTGCTCGGATGCATGCCATCACCTGATCGGTATCGAGTCCGTGGAATCCGCCGTGATCGATGCCAGAAATAACGCCAGATCCAACTTCATCGAAGATACCGAATTCATCTTCGGAAAAGCGGAAGAATATGATTTTGGCGGCATGATGCCCGACGCGGTCGTGATCGACCCGCCGAGAAAAGGCTGCGACGAGAAGCTTATCCAGAGACTTCTCGAGCTCGGCCCGACAAGGATCGTCTATGTTTCCTGTAATCCGGCAACCCTGGCAAGGGATCTGCAGCGCTTCTTCCAGCTCCAGCAGGAGAAGGGTGTGAAGTACGGCATCAAGAAGATCTGCCCGGTGGATATGTTCCCGGGAACGACACATGTCGAGACGGTTGTCTTGCTTTCCAAGGAAAACATATCGACAAAACATGTCCGGGTCGAGTTCAATCTCGAAGAGATGGATATGTCCGGATTCAAGACTGGTGCTACATACGAAGAAATAGTCGCATGGGTTCAAAAGAAATATGGCTTCCATGTTACTCATTTAAATATTGCTCAGGTCAAGCGCAAGTACGGAATAATCGAGCGGCAGAACTATAATTATCCGAAAACTGATGGATCAAGACAACCCCAATGTACTCCGGAGAAGGAGCGGGCTATAGTTGATGCTTTGCAGCATTATAAAATGATTGTATAAGTATTTTCACGAGATCTGACGATTTCCATATTATACTTGTCGGCTACAGCTGAATGAAGTTGTACAAATGTGAAATCCCATTACAATTTCATATTGCAATTTCTCTATTCGTATACTAATGTATAAATGAATAGTTATAATAAATAATTTAGCATCTAACAAAATGAGTATAGATGTTCAGTGTTCATGGAGGTACAGACCAATGTGCTAATGCTGTTTTGAAGTAAAAGGTATGTCCCAAGATACAAGACTTTGATTGGAGGAAACATATGAAACGAAAATTGATAGTATTGGCTACTGTGGCGTTGCTAGTTGTAGGTATGGTTGCAACAAATCTTTTTGCATACAGTACTACTACAACGCAATTTATAGGATCTGTGTACAATGAAAGTTTGTACCCAAAGATCGCATATGGTCGTCTTAATGCGAGTACAGGAGTAGCTGAGTTACAGATACGTAATGCAAACGGGACAGTGGTTGCAAGTGATGTATATCCTGCGTATCCGCAGAATCAAGATTACACGGAAGCAGATTGCCAGGGATATACAACTAAATACTTTTATGTTCGCTCTGTGACTGGTGCCCAGGTAACGGGAACTCAAACAAAAGGACTGAAAAACTATCCAGGATGATAAAACATAGCGTATGGTTACAAGATTTGCGATCAGGCAGATTTATCTGTCTGGTCGCTATGCTTATTTTTGGATGTTTTTCTATTACCACAACATGTTTGCTTGTAAGAAGTGACAAGAATACTGAATTAGAAAATATCCTAAGGATTCAGGGAGACTATGACGAGATTATATATGAAACGGGCATAGGCTTTGAGGATGTATTGTCAACCTCAGAATTAGTGGCTGATTTAGGTGTCTACTACGAGTTAGGAACAGTTACAAGTGAAAATGATACGTTTTCATTTAAGGCAGCAGCACTGAAGGATGCATTGTCAGAAGATATCTACCATATGACTTGCATACGAGGAAGATACCCGAAGAGTGACGATGAAATTGCTATAGATATATCTGTTGCCAATACGTATGGGATAGCTCCGTATCCAGGGGAATCTCTAAATCTAAAAAAATATGATTCCAATGGTGAATATATAGAAACTAGAGAATTTAAAATATCCGGCGTTTTTAAATGCTCTTCTAATGAAACACTCGGAGGATGGGAAAGATGTCCTTATTTTGCTCTTTATTCTCAAGACCTATATGCGGTGCCAGCAGTTTTCTTTTTCTCATCTGACCTCGATTCGTGGAATTGTACCAAGGAAACAGTTTTCTTCAGAGCCTGCTCAGGAAGTGCTGACGTATTGGGTAATGAAGTACACAGATTGTTAAGAGAATCTGGGCACGTATGCACAGCTGTTGAAAATAATGATAGAAGGACTTTTGGATATTCCAACTATGTTGGAGTAGATCCAAATGCAATTTATAGCAGTAATGGAGGCCTTTCATGGGATGATCTAAGTAAAGCAGTGGATGATGGATTATTTAAAAGAGATTTTTACGCTGCCATTATTTTCCCTATCATTTCAATATTGGTAATTATAACTGAAGTTGTCTCTCTTTATATGATTTCAAAGAATATAATAGCAGATCGTAAAGAACGCTATGCAATTCTTCGAAGTTTAGGAATGTCATCAAAACGGATTGTCAAGAATTTGTTGATAGAGATTTTTGGGATTGGCATTATTTGTGCAATCATAGGAATAGG
>JAEEGJ010003222.1_pt1 | contig 65325 bp, 76 predicted proteins | sample 8958761 | NCBI WGS metagenome assembly JAEEGJ01 (sample SAMN16246546, study PRJNA631951) | gut metagenome | biome: gut microbiome; feature: rumen; material: RS-attached | host: Bos | place: Iran: Karaj | collected 2018-10 | reverse complement strand
CGGGCTGTTTGCGCTCAAGGGAAACCAGGGGAGGGTGGCCACAGAAGCCCTGGCGGCATTCAGTTCATATGAAGGGCTGTCAAAGGGCCTGGAACCTGAAAACGAACTGGATCACGGACGGATCGAAACAAGACAGGTATCAGTCCTGAAAGCCTCGCTTCTGCCGAAAGAGATCCTCGGAGGCTGGAAAGGGCTTGAGGGAGGCAGCATTGTCAGGGTAGTCAGGGATCGTGTCATCAAATTAACCGATGACAAAAGCAATGATACTGCCTGGTACATCACTTCACTGGCACCATGCGAATCGAACCTGCGCCGCATAGCTGACACCGTAAGGGCTCACTGGAGCATCGAAAACCGCCTGCACTGGCTTCTTGATGTCCGCTTTGACCAGGACCGCATGCAGGCCAATGATCCGGCGTACATAGAAAACCGTGCGGCACTGAACCGCATGGCTCTGGCCATGACAGAGAACTACCGTTTCTGGCTTTATGACCAAAAGAAGACACCAAAACTGCTTAGTGTCAGGCAGGTCATGCAGCGCTGTGAAGATCCGCTGGTCGGGCTTGAATGCCTGTGCTGTGCTCTCGGCCTGCTATGACCCAACTGAAGCGGGGTTCATGCGTTCGCCCTGTCCAGCGCCCTGCTAAATGATCTGTCAGAACGGCCTAGTCAGCAGGTTGATTGCCGCTATGTCGATGAGCATGGTGCTGCTCTGATCCCCTGCAAGCGCCGCATTGAGTATAAGGGCAGCCGATTTCCGGAGGTACTGCCGCTCGAGCTCGCTTATGCTCCGACCGCCGTGCCTCATTTTGAACTCTTCAGTAATGCCGTCTCTCAGCTCTTTGAGATGCTCAGGCCATGCTGAGTCATCGATGGGAGAGAGCTCAGTTCCTGCTGCCGCCTCACGGGCTGCCTCAGCAAAGAAAACGCTTTGAGCTTTGGTGAGTCCAAGGGACAGCGCGTATCCTTCAGCGGAGTCCATCAGGCTCTGTCCGTATTTCCTCTCGGTGCTTTCAAGATGGTCGTCATGGGCAGCGCCCATCCTGAAAAGCTGCTGCATCAGGAACTTTCCTGCACCGTCAGCTCCGGTGTATTCCTTTGATGAGAAAATATCGCTTTCTGACTGTCCTGCCCTGAAGGCAGTGATTCCCTTTTCAGTGAGCTCCTTCAGCCTCACTGCCTCAGTTCCTGGAATAAGCTTCCTCAGCGCTGCCTCGATGTTTTCCGGCACGGCCTTGTCATGATCGCCGCGGCTCCTGATGATCTCGTCCCGGTATATGACCTGAGCAGGAGATGTCTGGTATTTCTTTTCCAGGACCTTACGCATCAGCATGTGCTCTTTTTCATAGAACACGTCAGGAAGGGAGCTGTTCAGCATGGCCCTGTGCCTCGCCTCGGCCTTTTCAATGAAGCTGCTGCCGCTTTCTTCCATGAGGCCGGACTGGCTGTCAGACCAACTATCAAGGGCATCTGCCGATGACGCCGCAGACGTCAGGATGAACAGGGCTGCCGCTATTCTTCCGTATATCATCATATGGGATTAATCATGTTGGGGGACCACAGGAAGTATCCGATGTCGCCGAAGGCTGATATCACTCCATAGGAGATGAGCTCGTTTGCAAGGAACAGCAGGAACATGGCGGCCATGAAGGCAAGATCAAGCATGAATACCGGCGGTATGACTTTCCTGATTGGCCTGATGAAAGGATCCACCAGCTCATAGGTGAATCTTGCCGGAGCCTGGAAAGTCTGCGGCGAAAGAAGGACGAGCCAGCTCAGGATCATCTGCACGATCATAAGCCAGAAGAGGGCTGCGGCGCACATCTGCGGGACAGCCAGTATGAATTTGAGCAGCCAGTAGCTGAATGGCAGCCCGACGTGAAACACGATGGCAAACACCAGGTACTTGAGGAAGAGCAGGATCAGCACTGCTGCCACGCCGGAAAGGCTAAGCCTCCCGTTCATGATCGTCTTCCTGCCAAGCAGCCTTATCACAGGACCGGTGATTCTTCCCAAAATTTCCGCAAGTATGCTGTATCTTCCTGCATTGAAGAACTGCGCGAGGCACCTGGTGATGAAGAGGACAATAAAGAGATTGGAGAGTCCTATGATGAGATAGAACAGCATGGCGCCTCCAGCGAACTGCGCGTTAGGTTTATCTGATGGAGCAGATTTTACCATGTAAATGGAGTATGGCAGCAAAGCCTCGCAATGGCTCCCGAATGTTCTCCGTTCCCTGTCGTTTCGTGGTTCTCTTGACTTGTGGTGATTTTTTCGTTTTTTTGACAGGAGCACCGCAAGCTTTTTCCGTTTGTTATTACAATACTCCGGTTAGTTGTCCGCTGGAGGGAACCATGAGCCTTGAACAGGTAAGAAAGCGCATTTTTTCACCGACTGACCTCGATCTTGAGAAAACAGCGTCATGTCTTGCCGGAGTCTTTTCCAATTCGGTGGACTATGCTGATGTGTATTTCCAGCACCGGACTTCAGAAGGGTGGCACCTGGAGGAAGGCATTGTCAAGAACGGCTCCTACAATATAGCGTCAGGCATGGGAGTGAGGACGGTATCCGGTGATAAGTCCTGCCTGGCGTATTCGGATGAGGTGTCAGTCAAGGCGCTGCAGCAGTCGGTCAGGGCGGCGAGAAGCATTGCCTCACGCGGGGGTAGCGGTGAGTTCAGGACTCCTGTGCAGGTTAAGGCGAGACAGCTCTATCCGGCAATCAATCCGGTCCGCTCTATGGCAAGGGATAAGAAAATCGAGCTCATAACCGAGATGGATCATTTCACCAGGGCGCTTGACTCCTGCGTAAAGCGTGTGACGATTTCCCTGAGCGCAGTCAGTGATGCTGTTCTCATCATGGCTACAGACGGCACTCTGGCATCAGATGTGAGGCCGGTGGTCAACCTTACCGTGCATGTCGTTGTCGAAAAGTCCGGCAGAAGGGAAGAGGGCTATGCCGCAGCCGGCACGCGCGGACCTCTTTCATATTTCCTGGAGGACATCAATGGTGAGAGCAGGGCAATGAGGCTCTGCCGCGAGGCGGTAAGGACTGCGCTTATCAACCTTGAGGCTGTTCCGGCTCCGGCAGGGCAGATGACAGTGGTCCTCGGCCATGGCTGGCCTGCGGTGCTTCTCCATGAGGCTGTCGGCCACGGGCTGGAGGGCGATGCCATAAGAAAGAACGCCTCTGCCTTCGCTGGGCTTGTCGGTGAGCAGGTCATATCACCGCTCTGCACCGTGCTTGATGACGGAACGATAGACGGGAGGCGTGGCTCTCTTACGGTTGACGATGAGGGAACACCCGGGCAGAAGACTGTACTTATTGAGAACGGCGTCCTCAAAAATTTCATGTATGACAAGCTCAACGCGCGCCTGATGAAGACGGCAAGCACCGGGAACGGCAGGCGGGAATCTTACTCCTGCATGCCGATCCCCCGCATGACCAACACCTACATGCTCCCCGGGAAGTCTGATCCTGAGGAAATCATCTCATCGGTCGATCACGGCATCTATGCCGTCAGCTTCCATGGCGGGCAGGTTGACACTGCCTCCGGAAAGTTTGTCTTTACATCTTCTGAGGCCTATCTCATCGAGAAGGGGAAAATCACCAAGCCTGTAAAGGATGCAACGCTTATCGGATCCGGCAGGGAGGTGATGAGCAAGGTGTCAATGGTCGGCAATGATCTTATGCTCGATCCGGGATTTGGCAGCTGCGGCAAGGCGGGGCAGTGGGTGCCGGTCGGACTCGGGCAGCCTACGCTTAAGGTTGACAGCATAACAGTCGGCGGTACCAGGACCAGCTGAGAGGCGCACTCGTCTGGCTGACTACTCAGCCTTTCCAGAAAGAGGGGAACAGGAGAACAAGGGCAGTCAGGAACTCAAGGCGCCCCAGCATCATATCGGCAGACAGTATTATTCTGCCGGCATCCGGAATGCCTCCGTAGAATCCTGAGCCCAGGGAGCCGCCGAATCCCGGTCCGACATTGGCGAGCGCTGACACCGTGCCGGTTATGCTCTCAGAGAGCGGCACTCCCATTACGCAGAGCGCCGCTGAGCTCAGGATCATCACTGCAATGAAGCTGAACTCGTAGGCAACAAGCGATCCCACAACTTCGCTGTCAATCGGCTTCCCGTTGTATTTCTGCGGTATCACCGACTTCGGATGAATAAGCGGCCTGCACTCCATCCTGAAAATGGAATAGGCAAGCTGCAGGCGGAAAATCTTGATCCCGCCCGAAGATGATCCGGAGCAGGCGCCTATTGGCAGGATCAGCAGGATAATCAGGATGGCGAACGGCCCGTATGACCACCAGTCTCCTGTGTAGTAGCCGGTAGTAGTTATTATCGACGCTACGGTGAGAGCTGATATGCGGATGGAGTCGCTGACGCCAAGCCCGTTTCCGAGAATGAGCCAAAGTGCCAGCATCACTGATGCTGCGATAAATATCCGGAGAAAGGTCCTTACCTGGCTGTCATTGAGGAGCTCTGGGCTCATCGACTTGAAGCTTCTCACGTAAAGTATGAAGGGAAGACCGGAGAGCAGCATGAATACCACCGCAATCCACTGGGCGGCCGGGCCGAATGCGGTGATGGAGGCGTTCCTTGTCGAGAACCCTCCGGTCGCCACGGTGGTGAATGCATGGTTTATCGCGTCGAACACCGGCATGCCGGTAAGCCTGTAGGAGAGAACGCAGAGCAGCGTTATGGTCATGTAGGCCAGCACTATGTTCTTAGCGAGTGTCGAGGTCCTGGGCGTGTCCTTGGTCCTTTCCGAGAATTCAGTGCGGAAGAGCTTCATGCCTCCGACATTCATTGCGGGGAGTACGGCGATCGCGATGATGATGAATCCGATCCCTCCGATCCACTGCAGGATTGAGCGCCAGAGGAGTACTGATCTCGGCACTGACTCAACGTCCGGAATCACCGACGCACCCATCGTTGTTAGCCCTGACATGGTCTCGAAGACAGCTCCGGTGAAGTCAAGGCTTGTAAGGAGCCAGATGGGAAGCGCGCCGAACAGGCAGCCCAGGATCCAGACCGAGCTCGTCAGTATGAACATGTCCCTCATCGAAAGGGAGAAATGCCTGGGCCTTGCCGAGTGCGTCAGGATGAATGCGACTGACTCTGTGATGACGAACGAGGCGAAGAACCTGGAGAGTCCTTCTGACGCGGTGAAGAAGCAGTAGATTATGGGGATCCACATGAACACCGCGAGCTTCGAGAGGATGAGGCCGAGCATCGTGACTATTGATCTGATGTTGAGCATGTCTGCCTCAGAAGAACGGGCTGGGCTGGAACAGCCTTTCGATTTCGCGGACCCTTGTCCTGTCGGTCAGGAAGATGATGATGTGGTCGCCGTCCTTGACGGTCATCTCATCAGCTATTATAAAGGACGCACCGTCACGGATTATTGCTGAGACCGATACTCCCTGCGGAAGATCAAGCTCCTTGACCTTTTTCCCGATGACGTTTGATGATTCCTTTGAGCCGTGCGCGACGATCTCCATTGCCTCTGAGTTGCCTGATCTCAGGGAATAGACATTCTTAACGTCGGCATGCCTGATGTTCGAGAGAAGGGCGGAGATGGTCACCTGCTGCGGCGACACAGCAATGTCAATGTTGGTCTCATCGATGAGGTCGAGGAAAATCTCGCGCTGCACCAGCGCTATCGACTTTTTCGCCCCCAGCTTCTTCGCAAGGGATGAGGCCATGATGTTTGACTCATCAGAGCTCGTTACGGCAATCACCAGATCAGTCTTGGAGATCCCCTCGTCATCCAGGAAATCCCGGTCTGTCGGATCTGCCTCGAAGACCATGGTCTTCTCGAGCTCCTCAGAGAGCCTCTCGGCCCTTTCCCTGTTTCCCTCGACAAGCTTGACCTGGCTCATGGACTGCAGCTTCCTCGCAAGCCCCGCGCCGATGTTCCCGCCGCCTATGATGAGTATGCGCCGGTAGGGCGTCTCAATGCGCTCAAGCCCGGCGACGCACTGCCCGATGTAGGATGCCTGGGTGATGAAATAAACCTCGTCCCCGCCCTCTATGACAGTGCCGGGGCTCAGCCTGATGGCCTTCCCGTTCCTGATTATGGCGACTATATTGATTTTGCCGTCGAGCTCAGTGCTCTTCACCGCTGAGATGGTATTCCCTACGATGAATCCGCCGTAGCAGGCCTTCACCATGACGATGGCAAGCTCACCGTTGGAGAACTCCATAACCTGGGATGTGCCGGGATGGAAGACGAGCTCCGCAATCTGCGATGTCACGAGCATTTCAGGAGAGATGACCTTGTCGACGCTGAGACCGCCGGCTCCGAAGAGCTCTGTGCTTCTTTCGATGTACTCCCTTGAGCGGATCCTCGCTATCTTGTTCGGGACATGGAAAAGCGTATCAGCGATCTGGCAGGCAAGGATGTTCACCTCGTCGCTCTCTGAGACGGCTACAAGCATTTCAGCATCGGCAGCGCCGGCTGACGCCAGGATATCTGGATGAGTGCCGAGCCCGCAGACGGTTCTGAGATCATACTTGTCGTTGAGTATTCCGAGAAGGCTTCTGTCAGTGTCTATGACCGTCAGATCGTTCTTTTCGGTAACCAGCTTCTCCGTAAGCGTGCTGCCAACCTGTCCGGCGCCGATGATTATTATCTTCATATGGCGCCGCCTACTCAGGCTTCTTTATGAACCTGGCGTAGAAGAAGCCGTCGCCGTCATCCTCTCCCGGAAGGACCTGGTGACTGGACGGGCCTCCGCTCCAGAGCTCAGAGGCAGCCGCGTCAGGATGGCGCTTAAGGAAGCTCTCAGCCTGCAGCTCATTTTCCTTTTTCATGACGGAGCAGGTTGAGTAGAGTAGGGCTCCGCCGGGCTTAAGCACGCTCCAGGCGGTGTCCATAAGCTCTTTCTGCGAAACGGCCAGCTTGTCAATATCATCAGGCGTCCTGATGAACCTGATGTCGGGGTGGCGCCTTATAACGCCGGTTCCGGAGCAGGGGGCATCAAGGAGCACCCGGTCGAACGGTTTCCCGTCCCACCACTCATCAGTCCTCCTGGCGTCAGCCGCAAGGCAGGTGACAGATATGGAGAGCCTCCTGAGGTTCTCCTCGAGGCGCTTCACTCTTGACTTTGAGATGTCGAGCGCTGTTACTGATGCAGTGTTTCCGGTGAGCTCCAGGATTTCCGAGGTTTTGCCTCCGGGCGCGGCGCACATGTCAAGGATGCGCTCGCCATTCTCCGGAGCAAGATACCAGACTGACTTCTGAGCTGAGATGTCCTGCACGGTAACGAGCCCTTCCCTGAAGAAGGGCAGCCGCTCAACCGGAAGCGGCTTTGAGAGCAGGACTGCGGACGGGGCGATGAATGACTTCTCTCCGGAGCCGCATGACTCAAGCCCTTCCCTGAATTTCTCCCTGCTGAGCTTGCCCGCGTTGATTCTGACCCACATAGGCGGCTCGCGCTGGGCGTCATCGGCAAATGATGCCGCAGCCTCGGCGCCGTAGTCCTTTATGAGACTTTCCCTGAGCCAGCCAGGCAGCTCATCTTCTGCGGTGAATTCCAAAGCCTTTGCAGAGAGCTCCTTCTTCTCTCTCAGGATGTTGCGGAGGATGCCGTTGACCATGCCGGACATTTCCGGAAACTTCAGCTCCCTTGCCGACTCAACTGACTCGCTGACAGCCGCGTACTCCTCGGTGTTCATGAAGAGAAGCTCATGTATTCCCGAGAGAATGAGAAAATAGACAGCGGACTTCCTACCTGAGGGCCTCTTCCGCATGAGGCCCTCCGCTGCCTCAGAAATGAAGCTGAAGTGCCTCAGAGTGCCGGCTACTGCGGCCATCAGCCAGGGGTATGATCCCGGGCTGATTTTTTCGGAGTATTCGGGGAGAAGGAGGGAAAGAGGCTCCCTGTTTTCAAGGATCCTCTTAAGGATGAGAGCTGCGGCAGTCCTGATCCTCATTCTATGATCCGTCCCGGGCGGAACAGGTCACGGTGCCCGTTCAGAATGTCCCCTGCAGCCATGGCTTTTTTCCCGGGGAGCTGCAGTACGTCAAGGACAATGGTTCCGTCGGCCGTTTTGACGGCAATTCCGCCGGCGTCTGATCTCAGTATGGTGCCGGGTGCGCTCTCCGCAGTCTCTGTCATCTCAGTATCAAGATGGGAGGCGAGTACCTTAATCTTCTGCCCGTCCAGGGTGAACCAGGCGTCCGGCTCCGGATTGAAGGCACGCACCTGCCTCTCGATGTAGTCCGCGCTCCTGATGAATGCAATTCTGGCGTCGTCCTTTGTGATCTTGTTGGCGTAGACCGCGTCATCATCATTCTGCGGCTCGCCGGTAGTTATCCCTGCATCCAGGCGGTCAAGCGTCTCGTTCATGGCCCTGATGCCGATGGCCGTCAGCTTTTCAAAAAGCGAGCCGGCAGTCTCTTTCTCAGTGATTGGGCACATCCTTCTTGAGAGCATGACTCCGGTGTCAAGTCCCTTGTCCATCTGCATCACAGTGATGCCTGAGTAGTCATCTCCCTCAAGAATCGCCCTCTGAACGGGGGCCGCTCCGCGCCAGCGCGGAAGGAGGGAGCCATGGATGTTGATGCAGCCGTAAAGAGGGATGTTGAGGATGTTCTCAGGGATAATGAGACCGTATGCCGCAACGACGAACACATCGGGCCTGAAGCTCTTGAACACGCTCTCAGCCTCAGGGCTTCTAAGGGAAACAGGCTGCTCGACAGGAAGCCCCGCTGCCTGGGCAGTGACTTTGACTGCGCTCGGCGCAAGCCTGTGGCCACGGCCGCTTGCCCGGTCAGGCTGAGTGTAGACGCCGACAACCTCGCGGCCGCCGTCAATCAGGGCCTGCAGGTGATCCGCCGCGAATTTCGGCGTCCCGGCAAAGAGTATCCTCATTTGTTTTCTCCTCTGGCGCTTGCATCCAGGCGGGTCATCATTCCTTTTTATAAGGACATGAGCCCGTCAGACGATGTTCAGCGCTTTCCCTCTTCCTTTTCTTCCTTCTCGATCTTTTTCATGAGCTTCAGCGCGCGGTCTTTCTTGAACTGCGGCAGGTAGTCGATGAAGAGCTTTCCCTCAAGGTGATCAAGCTCGTGCTGGATGCAGATGGCGAGAAGTCCGTCAGCATCCATCTCAAATTCCTTCCCATACCTGTCCTGGGCCCTGACATGGACCTTCTCTGCCCTTTTTACCTTGGCGCGGAACTCCGGGATCGAGAGGCAGCCCTCATCAATTGATGCGGTTCCTGTTTTTGAGACTATGACCGGATTGGCGAGGACCAGCTGGGCTGACCTGTCCTCGCTGCAGTCAATTACGACGAAGCGCCGGTGGATGTTGACCTGAGGAGCGGCAAGACCTACTCCCTCATTTTTATACATAGTCTCGAACATGTCGTCTGCAGTTTTCCTGAACTCATTGTCGAATTCGGTGACCGGTACGCATTCAGTTCTGAGGCGTTCATCCGGATATCTGAGTACCTTGTAAATTGCCATAAATTTAACGCATTTAACAGATTGAACAAAGAATTGCCCTGCCGCGGGTGCTTTTCGCCGTTTTATCATTATAATGTATAATGTTTGAACCGAAAACGGAATTTTCTAAAGAGCTGACGCAGCTTCGGATGTGAGAATCTGACTCTGACTGATCGGCATGCGTAGGGATTTGATTATGAAACTGAGAAAGTTAGGCCTTCTGGTAGCCGGCTGCATTTTCGCGACTTTCGCGGCTGCTGACAATTTAGAGGTTAGAGAAGACGCCCCTGATACTTACACTGTCAAGAAAGGCGACACTCTGTGGGATATTTCCGGACATTTCCTCAAGAAGCCCTGGTACTGGCCCAAGATTTGGAACGTCAACCCGCAGATCAAGGATCCTCACTGGATTTATCCTGGCGATGTGCTGAAGCTCGTGTATATCGATGGCAAGCCGGTACTGACCAAGCAGAACAGGGTCGTACGCCAGGGCGAGCCTATTCCGGCAATTGACGGTGCTGAAATCGAGCCGTTCCTTCTGAAGGATCTCTTCTTTGACAGACCTGAAGGCTTTGAGGATCTTCCCTATGTAATGGGCGATCCTGATAATGACGTGACAATGACAGATGACATTGATGTCTTTGTCCGCGGACACCTGACCGAGGGCGAGCAGTACGCAGTCTACAGCAACCCGAAGAAGATCGTAAGGCCCGGCGAGTATGTGCCTGTAACCTACAGGGCACATCTCAACGCAATGGTTGTAGCTGGCAAGTACTACGAGGAAAATGACCAGACAATGGTCCATGTCGTAAGAGGCGTACGCGAGATCAGGCAGGGCGACAAGCTCGTTCCTGCAAGCGAGGTTCCGGGCGTAGATGCTCTGTATATCATACAGCCCTCCAGGATCGGCAGCGCAATGATTGTTGATACTGACGAGAACAGCTCAGTCAATGTTGGCACCCGCGAGGTTGCGGTAATTGACAAGGGCTCCAACCAGGGCGCAGCTGCCGGCCAGGTCGTAAGGGTCATGAAGCCGGGCCTCAAGGTTACAGGCAGCAAGGACGACCTCAAGTATGAGGTATACAGCAACATGGGCGAGAAGCTCCTGACCTTCAGGGACAGCGCAAGGCTTCCTGACTACAATATCGGCGAGGCGATGATCGTCAGGGCATACAAGAATGTGTCCCTGGTATATATCCTCAACGCCAAGGATTTTGTGAAGGCAGGACAGTACGTTACTGATCCTGAATAAAGCCTTCCAGCCGCCAGTGTGTTAAGGCGGCTTCGGAAAGATGAAAGCCGGGCACAGTCCCGGCTTTTTTTGTCACTGTGATACTGTGATAAAATTCCGCGCAGGTTATTTGGGGTCAGATTTTTATGAAACGCGAACTCGCAATTGAATTTTCCTCTGTTACTGAAGCTGCTGCACTTGCCGGACATAAATGGCTTGGGCGCGGCAACAAGAACCTTGCAGACGATGCCGCAGTGAAGGCCATGCGCCTTGTCCTCGGCCAGACCGCCATCGACGGTGAGATCGTCATCGGCGAGGGAGAGATCGACGAGGCTCCGATGCTCTACATCGGAGAGAAGGTCGGCTGCGGCGGCGACTCCGTTGACATCGCGGTTGACCCGATCGACGGCACGAGGATGACCGCCATGGGCCAGGCGAACGCGGTTGCAGTGCTTGCAGCTGCCGACAGGGGCGGGTTCCTAAAGGCTCCTGACATGTATATGGAGAAGATGATTGTGGGAAGCGGCGCGAAGGGAGTAATCGATCTCAGCCGCTCGCTCGAGAAGAACATCATCGCGGTTGCCACCTCCCTTGGAAAGCCTGTACGCGATCTGACCGTTGTTACCCTCGCGAAGCCCCGCCACGAGGAGGCCATCCAGAGAATGTACGATCTGGGAGTCAGGGTCTTTGCCATCCCTGATGGCGATGTCGCCGCCTCAGTCCTTACCTGCATGCCGGAGAACTCGATTGACATGCTCTACTGCATCGGCGGCGCGCCTGAGGGCGTGATTTCCGCGGCTGTCGCCAGGGCGCTTGACGGAGACATGCAGGGCAGGCTCCTCCCCAGGTACAAGGTCAAGGGCGACACCGAGGAGAACAGGAAGATCGGCGAGGAGGAAATCGCCCGCTGCGAGAAGATGGGCATTGAGCCTGAGGTCGTCATTCCGCTTGACAGGATGGCAATGACCGATGAGCTCTGCGTCTCTGTAACAGGAATCACCAAAGGGGACCTCGTTGACGGCGTCACTATTAACGGCAATCTCGCCCATACCGAGACTCTCCTGATCCGCGGCCACAGCAGGACCATCAGAAGAATTGACTCCACCCATTTCCTGAACCGCCGCAGCCCCGAGCTGCAGCAGCTGGTTCTCTGAGTTGGGCAGGGGAGCTGGCCAGGAGGAGCCTGGCAGGAAGGCCGTAAGGCTCGACGTCTGGCTCTGGGCCGCCAGGTTCTACCGGACGCGCAGCATAGCGCAGCACATGATCAACGGCGGCAAGGTCAGGTACAACGGCGACCGGCCTAAGCCCGGACGCCAGGTCGAGCCCGGCGCGATTATAGAGGTCAGGCAGAGCTATGAGGTCCGGCAGGTCCTGGTGAAGGGGCTTTCAGAAACCCGCGGCAGGGCCGCCGATGCGGCCCTCCTCTACGAGGAGACTCCTGAAAGCATTCAGAGGCGGGAGAAGCTTAAGGAGTACAGGCGGCTTGGCTGCCTCGCGTCACCGAGCCCCAAAGAGAAGCCTGACAAGAAGCAGAGGCGCGAGCTCCTGTCGCTCAAGCACGGCTTTGCCGAGGCTGAGCAGGATTTTTACGAAGAGGATGATGAGGAATATGAGTACGACGGAAGCTGATCGCATCTATCGTTTCATTTTTGAGCATGCTGAGGTAAGCGGGGCGGAGATACACATCTCGAATGTCCTTAAGGGCATGACCGAGTTCAAGAAGTATCCCTATGCAGTCGCGAGGCTGCTTTCAGAGTGCACGGTCGCAGTGGCGCTTCTTGCTGACTACATGAAGACAAAGGGGTCGATCTCGCTCAGCATCCAGTCCGGCACGCTCATACAGCAGCTCAATGTGGCCTGCCGCAACTCACTGGAGGTCAAGGCTGTCGCTGTCCACTCAGTGACCGACAATGAGCCGCATGCCTTTGGGGAGCTTATCGGAAAGAATGCCGTTATGACAATTACAGCAATCCCGGATGAAGGCGACCGCTATCAGGGAACGGTTCCTGTCGTCGGAAACGGCATTGCCGACTGCATGACCGAGTACTTCCAGCAGTCAGAGCAGCTGGCCGCAAAATTCATGATCTTTGCCGATCCGAATGCGCCTGAGGGCCCGGAGGCAGGCGGCGTCATGCTGCGCGTAATGCCCTCTGACAACCCCGCAAAGAGGAAGGAGGACTTCTCCGGATTCTGCATGCTGCTTGACACCTTAAAGCCCGAGGAGGTCTACACTCTCCCGGGCGAGAAGGTGATCACGAGGCTTTTCGGCGCCGAAGGCGTAACAGTCTATAAACCGCATGACATCGTGTTCCGCTGCGACTGCTCGAGGGAGCGCTGTCTCGGGGCGCTGAAGGCGCTCGGCCGCGATGATGCAGAGAAGGTAATCGCGCAGAACGGCGGCAGGGTCTCCGTCAGGTGCGAGTGCTGCGGCAGAAACTACTCGTTCGGCGCTGACGAGATCAGGGCACTGTTCTGATCCTGCCGTCTACTGTAATCTTCATCGCAAAAAAGAAACTGCGCCGGCGGCAGTACTTGATTGACGGCAGTTTTTCAAACATAATTCAATGATCTGTATTCATCCCGCTTAAGCTGATGTTTCAGCGGGATGTTTCTGCGAGGGCGATCCCCGGAACCTGAACTTATGGAGGCGGCGGCTGATTTGCTTTGATCATCGCCGGAGATGGATTATGAAAAAGCTTTTGATCTCCGTCATGACGTCGGCAGCGCTGGCATTCTCCTGCGTTGCCTCAGCAGCCCAGTTCTCCGCGAGCTTCAAGGGCGTTGACATCAACGAGTTCGTCAACACTGTAGCGCGGAACCTCAACAAGACCATCATTGTGGCGCCCAGGGTGCAGGGCAAGATCAACGTCAGGAGCTATGACGTGCTGGACGAGGGGCAGTACTACCAGTTCTTCCTCAGCGTGCTTGACGTCTACGGCTACTCGGTCGTGCCCCTCGACAACGGCATCCTCAAGATCGTGAAGTCCAACAAGGCCAAGACCTCGGGACTTCCGGTGGTTGACGACCGCAACCCCGGGCTCGGCGATGAGATGATCACAAGAGTTGTCTCGGTCAAGAACGTCTCGGTGCGCGACCTCTCCACTCTCCTCAGGCAGCTCAATGATGTCGCAGAGGGCGGCAACGTTGCCCACTACGAGCCCTCGAACGTCCTCATCATCACCGGACGCGCCAACGTGGTCAACAGGCTCGTAGAGATAGTGAGGCGCGTCGACACGGCAGGCGATCAGGATGTCGAGTCGGTAAGCCTTAAGTACGCGTCGGCAACAGAGGTCGCGAGGATAATAAATTCCCTGATGAAGGAGAGCTCGAACAGCAAGAGCGTCTCGGTGCTCCTCGTTCCGACTGTGGCCGCCGATGAGAGAACGAATTCAGTCATTATCTCGGGAGATCCCAAGGCCCGCGCCAGGGTGCGCAAGATTATCGAGAAGCTTGACCGCGATCAGGCCTATACCGGCAACACCAGGGTCATCTACCTGAAGTACGCCAAGGCGAAGAACGTCCTTGAGGTGCTCTCCGGAGTCGGAAAGGAGGTCGCCGCAGAGAAGAGCGGAGAGTCCTCCTCCTCATCCTCGAGCTCCTCGAACAGCAAGTTCAGCATCTACGCCGATGAGGACACCAATGCGGTCATCATCAGCGCGCAGCCTGACGTGATGAAGGAGATGGAGGACATCATCGCGAAGCTCGACATCAGGCGCGCTCAGGTCTATGTCGAGGCGATAATCGCGGAGATCAGCACCGGCAACACCGCCCAGCTCGGCATACAGTGGGGCAACATCGAGGGCGGCGCGGTAATGTTTGCGGGCGACACCGTGCAGACCTCGGCTGCCAGCCTCATCTCGAACGGCTTCAACGGCCTGGCCGGCACGCAGGGAGGCATGGTCGGGTTCTTCCGCGGCAACTGGTTCGGCCTCATGACTGCGCTCGGCACCGACTCCAAGTCAGATGTGCTCTCGACTCCGAGCGTTGTTACACTCGACAATCAGGAGGCGGAGTTTGATGTCGGACAGGAGGTTCCTGTCCTGACAGGCACGCAGCAGAACCTTGCGTCCTCGTCGAGCGACACCGTCTATCAGACAATTGAGAGAAAGGAAGTAGGAACAAAGCTCAAGTTCACCCCGCAGATCAATGAGGGCGACTCCGTGCGCCTTGACATCGAGCAGGAGGTCTCAAGCGTTGACTCCGCCACCTCCTCAAGCACGCTCGGCCCTACCTTCAACAAGCGCACCATCAAGAACTCCGTGATGGTCAGGAGCGGTGACACTGTGGTCATCGGCGGACTGATGAACCACAATACATCAGAGCTCGTATACAAGGTGCCGCTTCTTGGCGACATCCCGGTATTCGGCGAGCTCTTCAAGTCGACCCACACCAGCTATGAGAAGCGCAACCTGGTGGTGTTCATCAGGCCGATTATCCTCCGCGACAGCGAATCCTACAAGGAAATGTCCGCGCCCAAGTACACCAGGCTCCGCGCCGAGCAGATCAAGAGGAACGAGGACGGCCTGAGGCTCCTCCCGAGCGAGCTCAGCTCGCCTGTCGTTCCGAAGTACGGCTCGGAGAACGGCTTCCTCTTCGGAGATGAGTATGATTCATCGGAAGAGTAACGGGGACGACGGGACCTGGGCTGAGGGAGCGGCAGCATCCTCAGGCATAGAGGACGGCGAGCGCTTTGCCGGGCCGGATCCTGAGCCCGAGTCGGTCGAATATGACAGTCCCGAGAATGTTGAGCCGGTATCAGACCGTGCAGAGCCAGATGATATTGCCGGCAGCAACCTCGCGCATGTGATCCTGAGAAAGAGCCGGGCGCTTGATGAGGGCGCACGCGCGCGGGACATCATGGATCCGTACCGGAGAGGCAAGGCAGCGCTTGAGAAGGCTGGAAGCAGCAAAGAAGAAGGTTCTGCGGTCGAGGCTGAGGCAAAGCCCCAGCGTACGAGGCGCCGGAGAACAGCCCAGAAGAGCGGAGCGGAGAGCGCTGCCTCCGGCGTAAGCCCGAAGGTCCTCGATGAGCTGCTCTCTGGCAGCAGGGCAACGGATGATGACGCGGCAACGGCAGAATCAGCCGGGTGGGCTGAACCCGGCGCTGCATCTGATGAGCCTGCTGCTCCTGAGGCTGAAGTGCGAGAGGCGGCAGCTGCAGATGAGGGTGTTTCAGAAAGGGCTCCGGACAGAGAGGCTGACCGTGATGTCTCTGCTGAATCAGGCAAAGCTGCAGCAGGTTCGGATGATGCCCTTCAGACAGAGGCTGTGCCAGAATCTTCCGGGCGTCCGGCAGCGGATGAGGCAGTGGAGCCAGAGGCGCAGCCGGCAGATGCCGATGCGCTCTCATCAGATTCAGGTGAAGGCACTGCATCCTTGGATGAAGGCCAGGACGGTGCCGGCTTGCCCGCGGATGACGCGGCAGAAAAACCCGGCGCTGACGAGCCATTCAAAGGCCCCGCCAAGCCCAGCGGCATCACCGTCCTTCACCCTTACGGGAAGGGGGAGCCGGAGTTCAGCTTCTCCTATGCGAAGGAGCACTCGATTGTAATCTCGCGCGATGAGAGCGGGGCGCTGGTTCTCTATGCCGGCAAAATCCCGGTTCCCGCAGAGCTTACCGAGGCCCGCCGCATCGCAGGCGGTCCGTTCAGGATCGAGCATGTCAAGGCGCAGGATTTCCCAAATGTCCTGAGCCGCGCCTATCAGAGAAACACCAGCGAGGCGCAGCAGCTCATGAATGATCTGGGCACCGGAGAGGAGCAGAAGGAAGGAGACTTCTTCGCCCTCGCGGATGACATATCCGAGAGCCAGGATCTGCTTGACTCCGAGGATGACGCCCCGATCATCAGGCTCATCAACGCCATGTTCAGCGAGGCCATCAAGGAAGGCGCCTCAGATATCCATGTTGAGACCTATGAGAAGTACCTGGTGGTGCGCTTCAGAATCGACGGCATACTCAAGGAGATCGTGAGGAAGCCCAAGAGCCTCGCGAGCCCGCTCATCTCGAGAATCAAGGTCATGTCAAGGCTCGACATCGCGGAGAAGCGCCTGCCGCAGGACGGAAGAATCTCCCTTACCCTGGGCGGACGCGCGGTCGATGTCCGTGTGTCGACTCTCCCCTCCAGCCATGGCGAGCGCGTGGTAATGCGAATCCTCGACAAGAACACCAATACGCTCAACCTGCAGGATCTCGGCATGACCGAGAGCATCAGGGAGCGCCTCTGCTCCCTCATCAGGATGCCGCACGGGATAATCCTGGTTACCGGACCTACCGGATCAGGAAAGAGTACGACCCTTTACGCGTCGCTCGCGAACATCAACTCGCGCGATCTCAACATCATGACCGTCGAGGACCCTGTCGAGTACGATCTTGACGGAATCAGCCAGACGCAGGTGAACGCCAAGGCAGGAATGACCTTCGCCAAAGGATTACGCGCCATCCTCCGTCAGGACCCTGACGTCGTGATGATCGGAGAAATCCGTGATTTTGAGACCGCGGACATCGCGGTGCAGGCTTCGATGACCGGACACCTCGTGCTCTCAACCCTCCACACCAACACCGCGATAGGCGCGATAACCCGTCTTCACGATATGGGCGTGGAGCCGTTCCTGCTCTCGACCTCCCTTATCGGAGTCCTCGCGCAGAGACTGGTAAGGACGCTCTGTCCTGAGTGCCGGGTGCCCTGCGAGCCCAATGAGTCAGAGCGCGAGATGCTGGGGCTCAAACCCGGCGAGAGCGCCGTGATTTACCGGCCGAAGCCCGGCGGATGCCCGCACTGCGGAGGGACAGGATTCAAGGGCAGAACCGGCATACATGAGCTGGTTACTGTTGACGAGAACGTGAGAAGGGCCATACATGACAACCTGTCAGAGCAGGAAATCGAGAAAATTGTCCGCCCGACCATGCCGGACATCATGTCTGACGGCATGAAGAAGGTGCTTCTCGGCAAGACCTCGATTGAGGAAGTGCTCAGAGTGGCAAGGGAGGAATAAGGCATGGCTTCCTTTTCATATGTGGCGCTTACTCCCGAGGGCAGGCGGAAAAAGGGCATAATCGAGGCCGACAGCGAGAAGCAGGTCAGGCAGAAGCTCCGCAAGCAGTCTCTGGTCCCGGTTGAGGTTAAAAGCGCCGCCGGGCAGCTGAAGGGCGACACCGGAAAGGGCAGCCGCTTCACGCTGATGAGAACCAGCATGAACAGCGCCGCGCTCTGCCTTGCCACCAGGCAGCTCGCGACGCTCGTGGAGGCGACCATCCCGGTTGAGGAGGCGCTCTCCACCGTTGCCGAGCAGTGCGAGAAGCCAGGGCAGAAGGCGCTTCTCTCTGAGGTCAGGAGCCAGGTCCTTGAGGGAAAGTCGCTTGCTGAGGCGCTGAGCCGCTTCCCCAGGGTGTTCTCCCGCCTCTACCGCTCGATGGTCGCGGCCGGAGAGAAGTCAGGGCATCTTGACACCGTACTCGAGAGGCTCGCTGACTACACGGAGAACCAGCAGAAGATCAAGGGCAAGATCATCCAGGCGATGATTTACCCGACGGTCCTGACGCTTGTAGCGGTCGGCGTCATCGTCGTGCTCCTCACGAGCGTCGTGCCGAAGGTCGTATCGCAGTTCGCCCACATGAAGAGGGCGCTTCCGACCTCGACCAACATCCTTATAGGCATAAGCGATTTCCTGAGGGACTACGGCCTTTATATCGGCATAGTCCTGATTGTTCTCTTCTTTGTCGTCGGCGCGCTTTTAAGGAGGCCCGCCATATCGATGAAGTGGGATACGCTGATACTCAGAATGCCTGTAATCGGGAAGGTCGCGAAGGGCCTCAACACGGCAAGGTTCGCGAGGACGCTCGCCATCCTGAACTCCAGCGCGGTGCCGCTTCTTGACGGCATGAAGATAAGCGGCGAGGTCCTCAGCAACGCTAAGGCCAGGGAGCTCCTGCAGAATGCCGCCTCCGAGATCAGGGAAGGCCGCAGCCTGCATGACGCGCTGACCGCAACCGGGCTCTTCCCGCCCATGATGCTGCACATGGTCGCGGCCGGCGAGAAGTCCGGAGAGCTTGACAGCATGCTCAAGAGGGCGGCTGACAGCCAGGACAGTGAGTTCGAGCGCCTTGTCAGCATGGCGCTCAGCATTTTCGAGCCGATGCTCATCGTATCGATGGCAGGAGTGGTTCTTTTTATTGTTATGTCAATTCTGCAGCCGATTCTGCAGATGAACAGCATGGTCTGACAGGAGGAATGATGCGCGCTCGTCGTATGCAGCAGGGCTTTACCCTGCTTGAAATAATGGTTGTCGTTGTGATACTCGGGCTTCTCGCCAGTATGGTGAGCGTGAGCGTCATGGGCAACAAGGACAAGGCTGAGATCCAGAAGGCCTGCTCCGATCTCTCGACTCTCGAGGAGGCAATGGATCTGTTCAATCTCGGCAACCACTTCTATCCGACAACGGATCAGGGCCTTGACGCGCTTGTCCATAAGCCCTCAGTCGGCCGTGAGGCTAAGAACTACAGCCCTGACGGATACATCAAGCGCCTGCCGAAGGATCCCTGGGGCGGCGACTACCAGCTGCAGAGCCCGGGCGAGCACGGCAAGTATGACATCTGGTCAAACGGCCCTGACGGAGAGGCAGGCACCGAGGACGATGTCGACAACTGGTCCCAGGGCAAGTGCGGCAGATAAAATCCCTGCCCGGCGGATTCACGCTGCTTGAGCTGATGATGGTGCTGCTCCTTGTCGGGCTCAGCGTCTCATCCATAAGCCTCTCGGTGAATCCGCACAGCAAGTCTGTCTCGGGCATGGCCCTGGAGCAGGCGCAGAATACGGCGGATCTCATGAGGGAGATCAGCGATGAGACGACCTATACCGGCAAGACCGTGGGGCTTTTCGTGGCGGAGAAGTCGATGCAGTTTGTCGAGCGAGTGCCGCCTCAGGCCGAGACTTCGTCATTCAGCGATCTCCACAGCAGGATTATAGCCCGCATAACGGCGTACGACCGCATGAAGTGGGCAGTCCTGCAGCGGCCGGGGCGCGGCGAGAGCACCGTTTCAGTGCCTGACGGGACAGAGATATCGCTGCAGGTAGGCGGCCTTGAGCTTGACACCTCGTCAGACCGCTCGTCACTGGAGAAGTTCAACCTGGACGGGATGGAGTCTGACGAGATAAAGCCGCAGATCCGCTTCTACCCGACCGGCGAGATGACTCCGTTTGTCATTGACCTCAAGGTTACTGACGGCGGCGAGACCCATTATGCGAGGATCAGCGCTGACGGGACAGGACAGATTAAAGCGGAGGAGCTCAGCAATGCGTCTCAGAGATGAGGGCGGCTTCACCCTTCTTGAGATCCTGGTCGCCATGGCGGTTTTCGCGCTCTCGAGCACGGCGCTCGTCGCGTCGATAAGCGGCGAGATAAACGGCACGGCAAGGATTGATGAGATGTTTGCCGCGTCTGTTGTTGCCGACAACGAGCTTGCCGAGTTCTCTCTCAAGGGGATCTGGCCGTCGGAGAGCTGGACAAGCGGCGAGGAGACGTTCATGGGCCGCACCTGGTACTGGCGCTACCATGCCGTGAAGACCGGAGATCCGAGCCTTGTCGCAGTGGACATTGAGGTACATGCCGACAAGGACTACAAATCTAGCATCGCGGGGCTTCGAACATATGTCTCGCGCTGAGCACGGCTTTACCCTGATTGAGCTCCTGATCTGCATATTCATCATGTCGATCATGGGAGTCTCCATCGCCCTGAGCATCAACCAGGTGATCAGATCATCCGAGGTGTCAGGGCAGCGGCTGCAGGAGATCCGCGATGCCCAGCACCTGGTGAGGGTGCTTGACATGGATTTCGGCAACATCACCGAGCGCTTCTCCTCCGTAAACGGGCAGCGGATCATGCTGCTCGCGAACAAGGGGCTCTTCCACTCTGAGTCATTCGGCGCGGTGTTCGTGAGATCCGGCTACCTCAATCCGGGCGGCGAGCTCGCAAGGAGCGATCTGCAGAAGGTCGCCTGGCGCCTCAGGGGCGGGAAGCTCGAGAGGCACACCTACCTCCTCACGGAGTCCACGGGAAGCGACGCGAGCGATCCGAAGTTCTCGCCGGTAGCCGAGGATGTGAAGGATTTCAGACTGAGGTTCTTCTCGAGCTCCGGCTGGCAGGAAAGCTGGACGCAGTACTCGGTTCTCCCTCCGGGGATTGAGGTGAGCATTGAGTTCAAGAGCGGCGAGATCCTGCGCAGGGTCTATGTCATCAGGAAACGCGGAGTCTAGAATGAGAAAATGCCGTGGCATGGCGCTCCTGATGGTGCTGGTGGCACTTGCCGTGATGATGTCAGTCGCGGCGGGGCTCTCCGTCCGCTACCACACACTGATGAACGAGACCTCGCAGCTCCTGGACTCGTTCCAGGCAAGGTGGTATGTGAAGGCATCAGATGTCATGGCTGTCAAGATCATCAAGCAGGACATCAGCGACAGCGGCGGATCGGTGAACCTCGCGCAGTACTGGGCGCAGGAGGGAAGGACCTTCCCCGTGGAGGGCGGCACCATCGGCGGCTTCGTGAGCGACAGCCAGACCTGCTTCAACGTGAATGCCATAAACACCAAGATCTCAGGCGAGGACAACTTCAGGAACGGCAAGGAGGACTATGTGCCGTACCTCAGGCAGGTGTTCCATGATCTGCTGATAAGGCTCGAGATCCCGGAGAATGACGCGGACATCATCACTGACTCGCTCGCTGACTTCATTGATCCGAACCAGGACCTCGTATCCTCGAACGGCGCGGAGAACCCCTGGTACGCAGGGCAGAAATACCCCTACCGGATCCCGGACGGCCCGATTTACGACATCAGCGAGATAAGGCTCGTCCGCGGCATGACGCCTGAGTTCTACCGAAGGATAAGGCCCTTTGTCTGCGCGCTGCCGGACAGCAGGTTCGTAATAAACATAAATACGATGAGGCAGCTCAACATGCCGCTCCTCGCCGCCCTGTTCCTTGACAGTTCGGTGAGCGAGGATGAGGCCTGGAACATGCTCGCCGAGCGTCCGGCTGACGGCTATCCCGCCGGGGCTGACTTTGTCTATTCGGATCAGGCGATGAGCAGGGAGTCTGACTACACCAAGGTGATGCTCAAGGAAATCATCGGCGTCACCTCATCGTACTTTGATGTTCATTCAGTTATCACCTATGGCAACGTAACATCAAGGTATTCCACAAAAATTCAGAAGGTTAATGGTAAGATGGTAGCCGTCAGCTCGGCACCGGAGGAGGAACAATGAGTGAAAGCCTGTTTGTAAGGCCTGACAGTACCGGTTCCTTCTTTGAGTGGGCAGTATGGTCCGACTCGCAGCGCAGGGTCACCGAGGCAGGCATGCAGAGCCTCACGGAGCCCGCCGGCGAGATCGCGCTGAAGGTGTCAGGGAGGATGCACACCATCATCCTCCCTGCGTCATTCTATTCCTTCCAGCATGTCAGCTATCCGAAGAAGGTCAGGAGAATAAGCCCTGACGTCCTTGCCCTTTTCTGTGAGGGCAGGGTCGCCTCTGACATTGAGTCTTTCCGCGTATCGCTGCTCTCTGCCAAGGGCCGTGAGGCGGATCTCGCCATGATCGGGAAGGAGTTCCTGAAGAATATTTTCGCGAGGCTTGCCGACTTCGGCATCAATCCTGACCGTGTCCTCATAGACGCGCTCCTCCTGCCGCTTCCAGACGATCCGGGGCCGGAGAGCATGTCAGTGGTGCGCGACTTCTCGGGGTTCCTCGTAAGGAGCGGCAGGTTCAGCGGCACCTACATCGACGACAGCTGGGCATCGGCCTTTTTCTCGGGGCTCAGCGACAAGATGCATGTCACCGTGCTGGGTGAGGACGAGCTCCCGGATTTCCGCGGCAAGGTGCAGAGGAAGCCGGGGCTCGGGAGGCTCATCGAGTATTTTCCGGGAGCATCGGAGAAGAAGAAGGGCATTTACCAGGAGGCGCCTTCAGGGAAGAAGAGATCCAGCATCCTGAAGAACCCGATGTTCATCGAATGGATCCCGGCCATAGTCATGCTCCTTATCTTCATGACGGCAGGAGTCGTCTCCGGCATAACCGGCGCGGTGAGGTTTGACCGGGAAAACCAGTTCCTGAAGAGCGACATTGCCAAAAGGGCGAAAATCCTGTTCCCGAACATGCCGTCATCTGCTGATCCGATGAGCTATCTCAGGGGACAGCTCAAGCACCGTCCGGTCATGTCATCCTCAGGCTTCCTCCTTTCCATGGCGGAGATTTCCGGGATATTCAGGGGATTCCCTGACGTGAAGGTGCAGAGCATCTCCTTCGATGAGACCCGCGGGTTTGTAATACATGTCTCAGCCCCTGACTACGCCTCAATCGAGCGCCTCGGCAACTCAATGCCTGGCAGCTACCAGGTCTCGTTCGGAGACGTGAAGAAGGGAGACAAGGAGACCGAGACGGATATCATCCTCAGGAGAGAGGTTCAGAAAGAGGGAGGCCGCAGATGAAGGATCAGTTCCTTAAATGGTGGAACAGCCAGACTCCCCATGACAGAAAGCTGTGGCTTGCCATCGCCGGCTGCGTTTTCTTCGGCATATTCTATTTCGGCGTGTATCATCCGCTTGTCAGCTGGCAGGATCGGAACTCCACGAAAAACGCGAAGCTGAAGTCCGACATCAAGTGGATTTCAACCAACTACCAGGCCCTGGAGAAGATTTCCTCCGCGGCGAAGAAGAACAGCGCCGCCGGAGGAACCTCAATTCAGAGCGCCGTGGAGAAGACCGTCAAGAAATATCTCATAACCGTTACCAGGATGCAGAACTCAGGAGCGTCCCAGGTGTCTGTTTCGCTGGGGGACGTTGAGTTCCCGAGCCTCATGAAGTGGGCTGCGGATCTGGAGCAGAACTGGCATATCAGGGTGTCATCGATTGATATTGTCGGCATGGGACAGGGTGTGGTAAAGGTAAACCGTATAGTGCTGGAGAAAAATGAGAACTAAGCTGCTGATCATCGCGCTCTGCCTTTCGGCGTTCTTCCTTTTTGTGATATTCGGGGCGATCTCCTCGCTGCCTGCCGATATCGCAGTCTCCCATATGTCGCTGCCCAAGTCCGTTAAGATAACCGGCGCTACCGGAACGGTTCAGAACGGCTTTGCAGAGAGGGTCAGAAGCGGTGCCTTCTCTGTCTCCAATGTGTCATGGTCATCCGGCGGGCTGATTGACCTTCTGAGGGGGCGCGCCCACATCAGCGTCGATGATCCGAAGCTTATCTCAGCCTCGGCCGATCTAACCGCCGCGCCAAACCTCCTGGTCCTCGAGCATCTTACCGGGACCGGGACGGTGGACCGCATTGTCAAGTACATCGGCCTCGCCAAGATGCCGGTCAAGTTCACCGGAAACGTCGATCTAAAGTTCCCCTATGTTGCCTTTCAGAACGGAAAGTGCGACCGCGTGGCAGGCAGGATTATGCTGAGCGAGCTCACCGGCAAGGTCCAGGGCCAGGTATTTGACCTTGGAGCCGGCGAGTTCAAGTTTGAGTGCCGCAAGGGCAACATCGAGGCCAAGGTCCTTATAAGCTCCGAGATGTACACCATCAACGGAAACTTCACCGTAACCTCCAAGGGCGCGACGCTGTTCCGCGGCTCGCTCACTCCGAACCAGGAGCTTGAGCCGGAGCTGAGGATGGGGCTGTCGCTCTTTGGCAAGGAGAACAAGGACGGCTCGTACTCCTTTACCGTAAGGGATCACTTCTGACGCTTTCCTGACATACCCGGCGGTATTATATGCCGCAGCCGGCGCCCCTGAGGCCCGGCATTGCTGTTTGGCGGACATGATCAAAATGAAATTTCTCTCTGGGCTTAGCTCCCTGGCAAAACCGTTTATTCAGGCGTGCTGCGCGTTCCTGCTCCTGACTTTCCTCTCAAGGGCGGTGCTCTCAGCCTGCTGGTGGGAAAACTTTCACGGGCTCTCTGACGTGCTGTCGGTATTCGTCTCAGGCGTGAGGTCAGATCTCTCTGCCATCGGCTGGCTCGTATCGCCGTGCTTCCTTGTCTGGTTCCTTCTGGGAGGAACCAGGCTCCATGCGCCGGCTTCCGTTTTTACGCGGATTCTTCTTTTTGCCGTCCTTTCGGCAGCGGTCATTCTCGAGGTTACGACAGGTCCTTTCCTTGAGGAGTACGGCGTGAGGCCCAACAGGCTCTATGTCGAGTACCTGATTTACCCGAAGGAGGTCATCTCGATGATTGTCTCCGGGCATATCTGGGCTCTGGTCATCTGCGTGCCCGCTGCTGCAGCACTCATCTTTCTTGTCTGGAAATTTCTCAGGAGAATATTACCCGCAGGCATTGAGAGCCCCGGCATCACGGCAAGGTGCATCTGCTTCATTGTTTTTGCGGTGCTCTCGTTTGGACTTGCGAGGGGAACTCTCGGCCACCGGCCGCTCAATCCGGCCTATCTCGCATTCAGCTCAGACTCGGTGCTGAACTCTCTCGGCATCAACTCGCCATACTCCCTGGGCTACGCGCTCTACAGCATGGCAGGAGAGAAAACGAAGAATATCTATGAGAGCATCGGAGATGACGAGATAATAAGGCGCCTCAGAAAGGATCTGGGGCTCGACGGCAGTGTCCTGAAGGATGCTCCTACTCTCCACAGTGAGGAAAGCTCATTTCCGGGAAGGAATCTCAATATTGTGATCCTGCTGCAGGAGAGCCTCGGCGCCGGCTATGTTGGAGCGCTGACGGGCGGGAACCTGACGCCCAATGTTGATGAAATTTACAGGGAAGGCTGGGGATTCTACAACCTGTATGCCACAGGCACCAGGAGCGTCAGGGGCATAGAGGCCGTGACGACAGGCTTTACCCCGACCTACAACTCGGCAGTGGTGAAGCTCCCCTGCGGCGAGAGCGATTTCTTCAGCATCGCCTCGGTCCTTAAGGACAGGGGATATGACACATCATTCATCTATGGCGGCGAGAGCCATTTTGACAACATGAAGTCGTTCTTCCTCCGGAACGGCTATCAGAGGATCATCGATCAGAATAGCTACGTGAGCCCGTCATTCACTGCGACATGGGGCGTCTCGGACGAGGATCTCTACAGCCGCGCGGACGAGGAGTTCGCGAGGCTTGAAGACGAGGGGAAGAGCTTCTACTCGCTGGTGTTCACCTCGAGCAACCATGATCCCTTCGAGATCCCGGAGGGGAAGACCGAGCCTGTCGAAAGCCCGCTTTTCACCAGGAACAATGCGGTGAAGTACTCTGACTGGGCCTTCGGCAGGTTCATGGAGAAGGCGAGGAAGTCCTCGTACTGGAAAAATACGGTTTTTCTCCTCATCGCGGATCACGACGCGAGGACCTATGCGGCGGCTGATTTCCCGGTAAGGCATTTCCATATTCCGGCGGTTATATTCGGCGGCCCGGTCGAAAAGAAGGCTGACATGAGGCTGGTGAGCCAGATTGACATGGTGCCGACGCTCCTCTCCCTTGCCGGCGTTTCGGCTGATATCCCGGTGCCTGGATACGACCTTACGAAAAATGCTGAAATCAGCGAGCGGGCGGTAATGCAGTACCAGAACAACGATTTCGCCATGCTGAGGAAGAACGGAGATCTCGTAATACTGAAGCCGGAGAAGGATCCTGTATTCAGAAAATACGATTTTGCATCCGGGAAAATCGGCGGAGAGATCCCGACAGACAGAGATCTCTACCGCACGGCGCTCTCCTACGCGGTATTCGGCCTCTCGTCCTGCAGGAACGGCTGGTACAGCTACAGCAGGACAAAGTAAAAGCAGAAGTAAGGCAGCCCTTTTTAATAGCTTTTCTGCAGCATGCCCGGCTGCGCCGGATTCTGCACATTAAAATTTGCTTTGCTAGCATGGCAAATGCTGGTATAATGTGCACACTTTGCATGTCTCTGAAACAAAGGCAGCGCAAATGGCGTGGTTTCACGCCTGGTGAAAATCCTCCCGATATGGGAGGTACAGATGTAAGATGAACCGCCCGATTTTGAGAAATAAATCAGGACCGGTTTTTCTTGTTCTTTAATCCATTTGGAGCTCTGGTATTAAATGCCTAACCAAAGAATTCGAATCCGCCTTAAGGCATTCGATCATCGTTTAATCGATCAGTCCACTGCTGAGATCGTGGAAACCGCCAAGCGTACCGGTGCACAGGTTCGTGGTCCTATCCCCCTGCCCACCAACAAAGAGCGCTTCACCGTACTGATTTCTCCACACGTTAACAAAGATGCTCGTGATCAGTACGAAATCCGCACTCACAAACGTCTTGTTGACATTGTTCAGCCGACCGAAAAGACCGTTGACGCTCTTATGCGCCTCGATCTCGCTGCTGGTGTTGACGTACAGATCAGCCTGGGCTAAAGGAGAGGTAGACAACAATGTCAATCGGTATGGTTGGTCGCAAGATTGGTATGACCCGTGTTTTCACTGAAAACGGCGCATCAATCCCTGTGACTGTTATACAGGTAGAAGCTAACCGTGTAACCCAGGTTAAGAACACCGAGAAGGACGGCTACACCGCCATTCAGGTTACTACCGGCACGGTAAAGCAGAATCGTCTCAACAAGCCTGAGAAGGGCCTTTTCGCCAAGACCGGCGTTGAGGCAGGCCGCGGACTCTGGGAGTTCAGAATCGATGAGAAAGACATCGGTTCCTACAAGGTCGGCGACGAAGTCAAGGCTGAGACTGTCTTCAAGGATGTAAAGAGAGTTGATGTCACTGGCACCAGCAAGGGTAAGGGCACACAGGGAACTGTGAAGCGCTACAACTTCGGCACCCAGGACTGGACTCACGGCAACTCCCGTTCCTACAGAGTTGTTGGTTCAACCGGTCAGAACCAGACCCCGGGACGCGTCCGCAAGGGCAAGAAGATGTTCGGCCACCTCGGCTCAGTCCGCGTAACCGTTCAGCGTCTCGAAGTAGTTCGCGTTGATGCAGCACGCAGCGTCCTCCTCGTAAAGGGAGCTGTTCCTGGCGCAATCAACGGCGACGTTATTGTTAAACCAACCGTTAAGGCCTAATCCGGGAGACTGTCATGGAATTAACAATGAAGGACACCAACAGTGCCCTTACCGTTAAAGAGACTACTTTCGGACGTGAGTTCAATGAGGCTCTCATCCATCAGGTAGTCGTAGCCTATGCTAACGGCGGCCGTCAGGGCAGCGTTAAGCAGAAGAACCGTCCTGAGGTATCAGGCGGCGGCAAGAAGCCTTGGCGTCAGAAGGGCACCGGCCACGCACGTGCCGGCTCGATCCGCTCTCCGCTTTGGCGTCACGGCGCAGTAACCTTTGCTGCAAGGCCTCAGGATTACTCCGAGAAGGTCAACAGAAAGATGTACAGCACCGCAATCAAGAGCATTCTTTCTGAGCTCGTCCGCCAGAACCGCCTCGTTGTAGTAAATGAGTTCAGCGTTGATACTCCCAAGACCAAGGCCCTTCTTGAGAAGCTCAAGTCCCTTGATCTCCAGAACGTATTCATCGTTGATCAGGAAGTAACCGAGAATCTTTATCTCGCTTCCCGCAACCTGGGCAAGAGTGTTCGTGTCAGCGACGTGCTGGCAATGGATCCGGTCAGCCTCATCCGCCACGACAAGGTGCTGATGACTTCCGGAGCTGTCAGGAAAGTTGAGGAGCTTTGGGGATGATTCGCGATCAGTACATCAGCAGTGTAGTCAAGTCCGTAATAGTCTCTGAAAAGAGTGCTGGGCTCAGGGACAATGGTTCCACCATCGTCCTCAGAGTACTTCGCGACGCTACCAAGAAAGATATCAAGGAAGCTGTAGAGAAGCTTTTCGGATTCAAGGTTGAGTCGGTCAACACCATCAACTACGCCGGCAAGTTTAACCGCAGCCGCAATTCTGCCCGTCAGGACTGGAAAAAGGCCTATGTTACCCTCGAGAAGGGTCAGAACCTTGAGCAGTTCGACGGCGCTGCCGAGTAAGGGGTGAAAAATGGCAGTAGTTAAATGCAAACCTACGTCTGCAGGCCGCAGACATGCAGTCAAGGTAAGAACTGCAGACCTGTACAAGGGCCGTCCGCTTAAGTCGCTCGTCGTTGAGAAGCGCGGCACCGGCGGACGCAACTCCTTCGGCCGCATCACCACACGTCAGATCGGCGGCGGCCACAAGCAGAATTACCGTCTTGTTGACTTCAAGCGTGACAAGGACGGAATCCCGGCAAAGATTGTACGTCTCGAGTACGATCCTAACCGTTCCGCCAACATCGCTCTCTGCCTGTACGCAGACGGTGCTTACCGCTATATCCTTGCTCCCAAGGGACTCAAGGTCGGCGACAAGATCGAAAGCGGCAACTCTGTAGAGATCAAGACCGGCAATGCGCTTCCCATGCACAACATCCCGGTAGGCACCACCGTTCACGCGGTTGAGCTCTATCCCGGAAAGGGCGCGCAGCTGGCACGTTCCGCAGGCTCCTATGCCCAGATCCTTGCCCGTGAGGGATCCTATGTAACTCTCCGCCTCCGTTCAGGCGAGATGAGAAAGGTCCTGGCAGACGGAAAGGCCGTCATCGGTGAGGTCGGCAACGGCGAGCACATGCTTGAGCAGCTCGGCAAGGCCGGTGCAAAGCGCTGGCGCGGAATCCGTCCTACCGTCCGCGGTATGTCAATGAACCCTATCGACCATCCGCACGGCGGTGGCGAGGGACGCAACAAGGGCATTCAGCCTGTTACTCCCTGGGGTCAGAAGTGCAAGGGCTACAAGACCCGCAAGAACAAACGTACTGACAGATTTATCGTACGCCGTCGTGAGAAGTAATTTAATTAAGGGGAATAACCATGCCACGTTCTCTCAAGAAAGGTCCTTTTATTGACCATCACTTGTTGCAGAAGGTAGAGAAAGCGGTGGAAAGCGGTGACAAGAAGCCTATCAAGACCTGGTCCCGTCGCTCAATGATCATACCTACTATGATTGGATTGACCATCGCCGTTCATAATGGTCGTCAGCATGTGCCTGTTTACATCACTGATGACATGGTTGGACATAAGCTCGGTGAGTTCGCTCCTACCCGTACGTTCAAGGGCCACACTCCTTCTGACAAGAAGGCTGCGGCCGGCGCACCGGCAGCAGCACCGGCAGCAAAGTGAGCTAAGGAGAAATAAAGATGCAAGCTATAGCAATTCATCGTTATGCTAAGTCCTCGGCTCAGAAGGCACGTCTGGTCGCTGACCAGATCCGCGGACTTCCTGTTGATCAGGCAACCAACCTGCTGACCTTCAGCAAGCGCAAGGCTGCCGGACTCATCAAGAAGGTCCTGCTTTCCGCTGTTGCCAATGCTGAGAACAACCTCAACCTCGACTCCGCTGACCTCAAGGTCGCTGAGATCCGTGTGGATGAGGGGCCTTCCATGAAGCGCATGTTCGCTCGTGCGAAGGGCCGCGGTGACCGTATCGTCAAGCGCAGCTCTCACATTACCGTTGTAGTGTCGGACGACAAGTAGGGGTATATAAATGGGTCAAAAAGTTAATCCGAACGGAATCCGTCTTGGTATTACCAAGCCTTTCAGTTCGACTTGGTACGCAGGAACCAAGCAGTTCCCTTCGTACCTGCAGGGTGACTTCGCCGTCCGCAATTATCTGACTGCGAAGCTGAAGGACGCTTCCGTTTCCAAGATCGTCATCGACCGTCCTGCCAAGAGCATCAAGGTTACCATCCGTACTGCTCGTCCCGGCATCGTAGTCGGCAAGAGCGGCGCCAACATCGAGCCTCTCCGTCTTGAGGTTGAGAAGCTGGCCGGCGTTCCTGCCCAGATCAAGGTCGTCGAGATCCATCACGGCAAGGAAGAGATCGAGGCCCAGCTGGTTGCAAACAGCATTGCTGACCAGCTCGAGCACCGTGTCATGTTCCGCCGTGCGATCAAGAAGGCAGTTCAGAATGCTCTGCGCGCCGGAGCCAAGGGTATTAAGGTTCAGGTAAGCGGACGTCTCGGCGGCGCCGAGATCTCCCGCAGCGAGTGGATCCGTGAGGGACGCGTTCCTCTGCATACACTCCGTGCCGATATCGACTATGCTCTTGCTGAGGCACAGACTACCTACGGTGTCATCGGCATCAAGGTATGGATCTTCAAGGGCGAAATCCTCGGCAAAATGCCTCTTAACGCTCTCGAAGAGGATGATTCTAAGTCTGAACCGAAGAAGCCCCGCCGTCAGCGCGAGCCTCGTTCAGCCAGATAAGGAGAACCGTTAAATGTTACAGCCAAGACGTACTAAGTACCGCAAGGTACAGAAGGGACGTAATCGCGGTCTTGCTTATGCAGGCAACAAGGTCGAGCAGGGACAGTTCGGTCTTAAGGCTATTGATCGCGGCGCTCTGACCTCCCGTGAGATTGAGGCAGCCCGCCGTGCGATCTCCCGCTGCATGAACCGCCAGGGCGATCTCTTCATCAGAGTATTCCCTGACAAGCCTATTACCCAGAAGGCACTCGGTGTCCGTCAGGGTAAGGGTAAGGGAAATGTTGAATACTGGGTAGCTCCTATTCAGCCGGGCAAGATCATCTTTGAGATCGGCGGCGTTGCCACTGACATCGCAAAGCATGCCTTTGAGCTCGCTTCCGCCAAGCTGTCTGTCAAAACCAGCATCGTAGAGAGGACTATACTGTAATGAAAGCTGAAGAACTTCGCGCAAAGTCCATTGAAGAACTCCAGACTTTTGTCAGTGAGACTTCCAAGGCACTGTTTGCACAGCGTATGAAGAATCAGGCCGGCAAGCTTGATGACACCAACTCCATTAGCTCTCTTCGCCACGACATTGCCCGTGCGAAGACCATTATTGCTGAGAAGCAGAAGGGTACCAAGTAATGACTGAAAAATCAGCTCGTACCTTAATCGGTACTGTTGTCAGCGACAAGATGCAGAACGCTGCGGTCGTTCTCGTAGAGCGCCGCGTCAAGCATCCTGTATACGGCAAGATCATGACTGTCTCCAAGAAGTATCATGTATCTGATCCCAACAATGAGGCTCATACCGGCGATACCGTTCAGATTGCCGAGTGCAGGCCTGTTTCCAAGACAATCTCCTGGAAGGTTGTTGCCGTAACCAAGAAGGCAGAGTAATTTCTGTTTTCCGATGACCAAGCAAGGGGCGCTGAGGCGCCCTTTTTTATTGAGTCATTCTCCGTGAATTGAAAGCATCCATTCAAGTCCATGCACTGCGGCATGGCTTGATCATTACATTTCATCCCTTCTTTGCCCGTATTTTACCTGCTGCCGCAGGAATGCCTGAATGCGTCAGAAAATAGTGACCGCCTGCACGAATTTCTATCATTTTTAAAATGTTTGTGATAATATAGAGCGCCTGTTGTAAACAGGAAAGGCAGTCTGTCCCCTGAGGGGACTTTTTTTATTCGGAGAAAACTAATGATCCAGATGCAGAGTTGTCTCGATGTAGCCGATAATTCCGGCGCCCGTCGAGTAATGTGCATTAAGGTTCTTGGTGGATCTCACCGCCGCTATGCCGGTATCGGCGACGTCATCAAGTGCTCTGTCCAGGAAGCAATTCCCCGCGGCAAGGTCAACAAGGGTGATGTTGTGAATGCGGTTGTAGTCCGTACCAAGAGAGGTGTTAGACGTGCTGACGGTTCTCTGATCCGTTTTGACAGCAACGCAGCTGTTCTTCTTGACGGTCAGCTTGAGCCTATCGGAACCCGTATTTTCGGACCGGTAACCCGTGAGCTCCGTACTGACAAGTTCATGAAGATTGTGTCACTGGCACCTGAAGTACTGTAAGGAGACTGAGATGGCACAGAAGATTCGTTTGGGCGATGAGGTTATCGTTATCAGCGGTAACGGAGCCAGCTCCAAGGTCCGCGGCAAGGTAACCAAGGTCTTCAAGAGCGAGCACAAGGTAATTGTAGAAGGATACAACAAGGTCAAGCGCGCAGTTAAGCCTAATCCCAACCTCGGTCAGGAAGGCGGAATTGTTGAGCGTGAGGCTCCTGTAGATGTATCTAATGTAGCGATTTTCAACCCTGAGACCCAGAAGGCTGATCGCGTTGGATTCAAGATTGAAGACGGCAAGAAAGTCCGTGTCTTCAAGTCCACTGGAAAAGAAATCAAGTAATTGGAGTAAGCGATGGCGAAACTGCATGATCTGTATAAGCAGGAAGTAATCAAGAAGCTTATGGATCAGTTTCATTATAAGACTGTCATGCAAGTCCCTCGACTGGTAAAGATCACCCTTAACATGGGTGTCGGCGAGGCCCTGACTGACAAGAAGATTCTGGAAAACGCTGCTGCTGATATGGCGGCAATCTCCGGACAGAAACCCCTGATCACTAAGGCTCGCAAGTCTATAGCTGACTTTAAGATTCGTGAAGGCTATCCTATCGGCTGCAAGGTAACCCTTCGCGGAGAGAGAATGTGGGAATTCCTCGAGCGTCTCATCTGCATCGCAATGCCGCGTATCCGCGACTTCCGCGGTGTAAGCCCGAAGTCCTTTGACGGAAAGGGAAACTACTCCATGGGTGTCCGTGAGCAGATCATTTTCCCTGAGATCGACTTCGACAAGGTCGACGCTGTACGTGGTATGGATATCACCTTCACCACTACCGCAAAGACTGACGATGAGGGCCGCGCTCTTCTGGCTGCCTTTAATTTCCCGTTCCGCGCTTAAGGTAAAGCAATGGCAAAATTATCAATGAAGCGTCGTGAAGTTCACCGCGATGCACTTATCAAGAAGTACCACGAGAAGCGTGAGGCACTCAAGGCCACTATCTCCAGCACCACTGCAAGTGAAGAGGAGAAGTGGGATGCCGTTATCGCACTGCAGAAACTTCCCCGTGATTCCAGCCCCTGCCGTCATCGCAATCGCTGCGCAATCACCGGCCGTCCTCATGGATTCCTCCGCAAGTTCGGTCTGAGCCGCATCAAGGTACGCGAGCTCATGATGAAGGGCGAGATTCCTGGTCTTAAGAAAGCAAGCTGGTAATAAGGAGACTGACAATGAGTATGCAAGATCCTATCGCTGACATGCTGACCAGAATCCGCAACGGTCAGAATGCAGGCAAGATTGACGTTTCTATGCCTTCCTCCAAGCAGAAGGTAGCTATTGCTGATCTTCTCAAGAACGAAGGCTACATCACTGATTACGAAGTAAGCGGCGATGTCAAGAAGAACCTCAAGATCACCCTCAAGTACTATCAGGGCACCCCGGTTATCGAGATGCTCCGCAGGGTATCCCGTCCGGGACTTCGCGTATACCGCAAGAGCACTGAGCTTCCGAAAATCATGAACGGACTCGGAATCGCAGTAGTCTCAACTTCCCAGGGAATCAAGTCCGACCGCGCTGCCCGCAAGGCAAAGCTCGGCGGAGAGATTATCTGCTACGTTGCGTAAGGAGTAATAACAATGTCACGTATTGCTAAAGAAGCAGTTGTCATTCCTGCCGGCGTAGAGGCCAAGCTTAATGGTCAGGAAGTTTCCGTAAAGGGAAAGAACGGCTCTCTGACCAGAACCGTAAGCTCCCTGGTCAAGGTTACCTTTGATGACGGCAAGTTCCATTTTGCTCCCGCTGATGACTCTGCAGCTGCAAATGATCAGTCCGGCACCGAGAGGGCACTGGTCCATTCAATGGTTACCGGCGTTCATGACGGCTATACCCGCAAGCTGACTCTTATCGGCGTCGGCTACCGTGCAGCAGTTAAGGGAGACGGCATCGACCTTCAGCTCGGCTTCTCCCATCCGCTTGTTCACAAGCTTCCTGCCGGTGTCAAGGCACAGACCCCGTCTCCTACCGAGATCGTTCTGACCAGCGCTGACAAGGCGCTGCTCGGCCAGGTAGCAGCAGACATCCGTGCTCATCGTCCTCCTGAGCCTTACAAGGGCAAGGGAATCCGTTATGCCGATGAAGTTGTAATCATCAAGGAAACCAAGAAGAAGTAAGGTTGCAGTTATGATCGATAAGAAATCAGCTCGTCTCCGTCGCGCCACCAAGGCGCGCGCAAAAATGGAAGAGCTTGGTGCAACGCGCCTTGTTGTCTTCCGTACTCCGCGTCATATCTACGCGCAGATTATTGCCGGCGGCCAGGTCCTCGCTGCTGCGTCAACTCTTGAGAAGGATCTCAAGTCCCAGTGCAAGTACACCGGAAACGTTGATGCTGCCAAGGTTGTAGGCAAGGCAATCGCTGAGCGTGCTCTCGCCAAGGATGTCAAGCGCGTTGCGTTTGACCGTTCCGGATTCCTCTATCACGGCCGTATCAAGGCTCTTGCCGATGCAGCCCGTGAAGCAGGATTACAGTTCTAAAGGTGGGAAAGATTATGGCTAGAAATAACAATGCAGATGCACAGAACGGCGAGCTCCAGGAAAAGCTGGTCCACGTCAACCGTGTAGCGAAGGTCGTCAAGGGCGGCCGCATCATGTCTTTTTCCGCTCTTACTGTTGTAGGTGACGGCAATGGCAGATTCGGTTTCGGCTATGGCAAGGCACGTGAGGTTCCGGCAGCCATTCAGAAGGCTATGGAGCAGGCACGCAGGAACCTGGTAACCGTTTCCCTGAAGGACGGCACCCTGTTCCACGAGATCAGCGGCGAGCACGCCGGATCAAAGGTTGTCCTTTTCCCGGCCTCTGAAGGTACCGGTATCATTGCAGGCGGCGCTATGCGTGCTGTCCTCGAGGTTGCCGGCGTCAGGAACGTTCTCGCAAAGGCCTATGGTTCAACCAACCCGGTCAACGTTGTACGTTCAACCGTCAACGCGCTGAGATCCATGAAGACCCCTGAGCAGGTAGCCGCAAAGCGCGGTCTTACCGTTGATCAGATTCTGGAGTAAAAAATGGCTGACAAGAAGACTATCAAAATCACTCAGACCAAGAGTGCCATCGGACGTGAGCCCAAGCACATCAGGACTCTCCACGGACTCGGCCTCCGCCGTATCCGCCAGACCGTAGAGCTTGAGGATACTCCTGCAGTCCGCGGCATGGTCAATCAGGTCAGCTACATGGTAAAGGTTGAGGAGTAATAATGAGCTTAACACTTAATTCTCTGAAGCCGGCTGAAGGCTCCAGAATCAAGAAGGTCCGCGTAGGACGCGGAATCGGCTCCGGCCTCGGCAAGACCTGCGGCCGCGGTGTCAAGGGTCAGGGCGCAAGAAAGAGCGGCAATGTACGTCCCGGATTCGAGGGCGGCCAGATGCCTCTCAAGATCCGTGTGCCCAAGTTTGGATTCACCTCCAAGCTCAAGGCTACCACCGGTGAGGTTGGCCTGAAGCAGGCTGCAGCCGTAGAGTGCGAGGTTCTTGACCTTGCCGCTCTCAAGAATGCGGACCTTATTCCCAACTACATCACCCGTGTGAAGATTGTGAACTCCCGCGATTACAAGCTTGAGAAGTCGCTTAAGATTAAGGGCCTTGCAGTCACCAAGTCCGTCCTCGAGGCCGTCAAGGCAGCTGGCGGAAGCGTAGAAGAGCCTGCAGAGGCAGCTTCAGCTCAGTAATCTAGAGGTTCAGCATGGCAAAGTCTTTGGGAATGGATAGTCAGAAGCCGGGCGTAAGCACCGAGCTCAGGGACAGACTGCTCTTTGTCGTCCTTGCGCTCCTTGTGTACCGCATCGGTTCCCATATTCCTGTTCCAGGGATCAACACTGTCAGGCTCGACCAGCTTATGGAGCAGCAGAAGGACACCGTCATCGGACTGTTCAACATGTTCAGCGGCGGTGCCCTGGCGAGGGCTTCTCTGTTTGCTCTTGGCATTATGCCTTACATTTCCTCCGCAATTATCGTTCAGCTTCTTGCCGTTATGATTCCGTCATGGGCTGAGCTTAAGAAGGAAGGAGAGTCCGGGAAGCAGAAGCTTCAGAAATATACGCGTCTCGGAACTCTTATCCTCGGAGGTCTTCAGGCTTTCGGTATGGCCGTCGGCCTGCCGAACATGATCCAGGGGCTGGTGGTCGATCCGGGTGTTCCCTTCTACATCACCACAACCGTGACGCTTCTTACCGGTACCATGTACCTGATGTGGCTCGGTGAGCAGATGACTGAGAGAGGTGTCGGAAACGGCATTTCCCTTATCATCTTTGCGGGCATTGTTGCCGGGCTCCCCAACGCGCTGGGCTCGATGATCGACAAGTTCAAGACTGAGGGCGGCTCATACTTCCTCGTCTTCATGCTGATCATTGCCATCGTAGTGGGCGTCACCGTATTCGTTGTCTTCATCGAGAGAGCTCTCAGGAAGATCAAAGTGAACTATGCGAAGCGCCAGGTCGGAAACATGCTTTATTCCGCCCCTGCGCAGCATCTGCCGCTCAAGATCAACCAGTCAGGCGTTATTCCGGCGATTTTTGCCTCGAGCATTATCATGTTCCCTGGCACGCTTGCCTCCTGGTTCGGCCAGGGCGACGGAAAGTTCTCGTCTTTCATACGCCATATTTCCGAAATCCTGCAGCCTGGACAGCCTCTTTATGAGTTCATCTATGCTGCTGCGATTATCTTCTTCTGCTTCTTCTACACCTCGCTCGTGTTCAACCCGAGGGAGATAAGCGAGAACCTGAAGAAGAGCGGAGCGTACATTGACGGCATCCGTCCTGGTGAGGCTACTGCGAAGCATATTGACAAGGTTATGGCAAGGCTTACCTTCATCGGCTCGATGTACATGGTATTTGTCTGCCTGGTACCCCAGTTCATGATGTCCTTCTTCAATGTGCAGTTCTACTTCGGCGGAACATCTCTCCTGATTGTTGTTGTCGTTGTGATGGACTTTGCGGCTCAGCTCGCTACCTATAAGATGCAGAATCAGTACGGCAGCATTCTGCAGAAAGCCCATCTTGGAAACTATGGGCGTTAATTTTGGAGTAAAAAATGAAAGTCGGTGCTTCTGTTAAGAAAATCTGCAGCAAGTGCAAGATCGTCCGCCGCCATGGCGTTGTTCGCGTAATCTGCAGCAATCCCAAGCACAAGCAGCGTCAGGGCTAATCTGCTCTGAAGTTCTGTTGTGTTTGAACGGCAGGTCGGCTATAATGGCTGACCTGCTTTTTTTATGTCAGACTCCCCTTTTGCTGTGGCGAAAAGTGTGACAGTCTGCTATAATTTCAATTTATGCGGACGGTTGCCGGTCACATCGTGATCCGGTTGCTGTCTTTGCCTTTTTAAGGCAGAGGCTCTGTCTGCAGTGCCAGAACCAGCATCACTGACTGTTTACCGGACAACGGTGATCTTTCGCCTCATGTCCCGGCGGTGTCTGTTTCTGGATGAAATGTCAAAGTAGTGCACTAGTTCCGCCGTGTATCCTGAACGGGCTTTACGGCGGTGTATTTTAATTTTTGTTAGGAGTGTCATAGTGGCCCGTATAGCTGGCATTAACGTTCCTGATCAGAAGCATGCCGTAATTGCGCTTACCAGTATCTATGGTATCGGCCGCAATCGCGCATCCGACATCCTTAAGGCTGCCGGTCTTACTGACGACGTTAAGTTTGCTGATCTCGCAGAGGATCAGATTGATAAGGTTCGCGCTGAAGTTGCCAAGTACACAGTCGAAGGCGATCTCAGGCGTGAAGTCTCCATGAATATCAAGAGTCTTGTTGATCTCGGCTGCTACCGCGGTGTTCGTCATCGCCGCGGTCTTCCTGTACGCGGACAGCGTACCAAGACCAACGCACGCACCCGCAAGGGACCGCGCAAGCCCATCAAGAAGTAAGGCGGAGAGATAATCATGGCAGAAAATACCAACGCTGCTGCTGAGCAGACTGCTGCTGCAACCGCAGCTCCTGCAGCTGATGCTGCTACCGCTACTGCGGCTCGTTCCCGCAGCAAGCGCGGCAAGAGACAGGTAAGTGAGGGAATTGCCCACATCCATGCCTCTTTCAACAATACTATTGTCACCATCACTGACCGTCAGGGCAATACCCTGTCCTGGGCTACCTCCGGTGGTTCAGGATTCCGCGGCTCCCGCAAGTCAACTCCCTATGCAGCACAGGTTGCAGCAGAGAGAGCAGGCGAGGTTGCCAAGGAAAGCGGAGTCAGGAATCTTGAGGTGCTGGTAAAGGGACCCGGTCCCGGACGTGAGTCCTCCATCAGAGCGCTCAACGGCGTCGGATTCCACATTACCAACATCACCGATGTTACCCCTATCCCTCATAACGGATGCCGCCCGCCTAAGAAGCGTCGTGTCTGATTTGGGTTTCAAGATTTATTTGCTGGAGACAATAAATGGCAAGATATATCGGACCTAAGCTTAAGCTTAGCCGTCGTGAGGGCACAGACCTCTTCCTGAAGTCTGCTGTCAAGGCCATCGACAAGAAGTGTCACATCGACACCATTCCTGGTCAGCATGGCGAGCGCAAGGCACGTTCAACCGAATACGGCGAGCAGCTTCGTGAGAAGCAGAAGGCACGCCGCATGTACGGCATCCTTGAGCGTCAGTTCCACAACTACTATGTCAAGGCTTCCAAGATGAAGGGCAATACCGGTGACAACCTCATCCGCCTCCTCGAGTCCCGTCTTGACAACGTAATCTACCGTATGGGCTTCGGCTGCACCCGCGCAGAGTGCCGTCAGCTCGTAAGCCACAAGGCTATTCTTGTAAACGATCACGTAGTTAACATCCCTTCATTCCAGGTTTCTCCCAACGACAAGATTGCCGTTCGCGAGAAGGCTAAGAAGCAGGCAAGAATCCAGAGCGCTCTTGATCTTGCAGGCTCACGCGCCTACAACTGGATTGAGGTAGATCAGAAGGCTATGACCGGCACCTATAAGAGCTATCCTGAGCGCGGAGAAGTTCCGGGCGACATCAACGAGGCACTTATTGTCGAGTTCTACTCAAGATCGTAGTTTTTAGGAGATTCAAATGGCAGCCACATCGGTTAACGGTTTTCTCGTTCCAAGCAGCACCATCGACGTAAAGCTTGAGAACCCGTTCTGCGCCAAGATCACGCTCCAGCCCATGGAGCGCGGTTTCGGCCAGACTCTCGGTAACGCGCTTCGCCGCGTGCTGCTTTCCTCGATGCCTGGTTACGCGATCACGGAAGTACAGATTGACGGCGTTCAGCATGAGTACAGCACCAAGGAGGGTGTAAAGGAGGACATTCTCGAAGTCCTTCTGAACCTCAAGGGTGTTGCAGTCAAGCTCATGGACGGACGCGACTCGGCTGATGTTACCCTGACCAAGTCAGGAATCGGCCCTGTTGTGGCCGGCGATATTGAGCGCAACGAAAACGTATATATCGCCAATCCTGACCACCTCATCTGCACCCTTGGCTCAAAGAACACCAATCTGGTAATGCACCTGCATATCCAGAAGGGCCGCGGCTATGTACCGGCCTCTGCTCCTGAGCGCAACAGTGAAGAGCGTACCATTGGCCATCTTCTGATAGATGCTATTTACAGCCCTATCGTCCGTATCGCCTATGACGTTGAATCCGCCCGTGAAGGCTCCAGGACCGATCTCGACAAGCTCGTGATCACCATGGAGACCAACGGAACGATTGATCCTGACGAGGCAATCAAAGATGCGGCTACGATTCTCCACTATCAGCTTGAGCCGTTCATAAAGGTTGGATCTGAGGTCGGTGTTCAGCCCGAGGTCAGATCAGCCAAGCCTGATATTCCTGAGATTCTCAAGCGCCCTGTTGAGGACCTTGAGCTCACAGTCCGTTCGGCCAACTGCCTTAAGGCTGAGAATATCAAGTACATTGGCGATCTTGTCCAGCGCACCGAAGTTGAGCTGCTCAGAACTCCAAATCTCGGAAAGAAGTCACTTACCGAGATCAAGGATGTGCTTGCTCAGCGTCAGCTCTCTCTTGGACTGCGTGTTGAGGGATGGCCTCCTGCAGATCTTGAGAAAGACAAGTCCAACCAGTTTTAAAGATTTTATTGAGGTATTTTAAATGCGTCATCGTTTAAGCGGCCGTCAGCTTGGCCGTGACGGTTCTGCCCGCAAGGCGCTCTTCCGTTCGCTGACCTGTGCTCTCGTTCGTGAGGAGCAGATTAAGACTACTCTCCCCAAGGCCAAGGAGCTGAGACGCTTCGTTGAGCGCCTTATTACCATTGCCAAGGTTGACTCTACCGCTCACCGCCGTCTTGTATTCTCAAGAGTTGCGGATGCCAAGTGCGTAGACAAGCTCTTCACCGTTATCGGACCCCGCTTTGCCAAGACCCAGCGTCCCGGAGGATACACCCGCATCCTCAAGTGCGGATTCCGTCCCAGCGATGCTGCTCCCATGGCTTATGTCCTTTTCAGCGACACTGCTGATCTCGAGAAGATCGCTGACAAGAAGGATGAGGGTGCAGAGACCGTAGAGGCACAGCCTGCAGCTGAGGCTAAGGCCGAGTAACCGGCAGTTTCCGGAAACTCTTATGCGAGGGGGGCAGAAATGCTCCCCTTTTTTTGTTTTTTTACTGTCTATATATCATTCTGACAATGCCGTTTTATTAATTGCCTGCCTACTGTGCTAGAATTTGACCAAATTTATAGGTAAGAAAATGGCAACTTCAACTAAATCTTCTCTTAATCTTATATGTCCCTGCTGCGGCCAGAAAATGAGGCGCAGAAGATGGGATTACGTCTGTTCAGATGAGAAGTGCGGTTTTGTGGTGAAGCGCACTTATCATGGCCATGACTTCACCGATGACGAGCTTGGGAGCCTCGTCAATGACGGCATGCAGCTCGAGCTGACTGACTGCACGGACAAGAACGGCCTGGCAATGCCGGTCAAGGTGTCTGTTGACAGGAACCGCAAGTCAAAGGACGGCTGGGCTGCCGAGTTCTATCCTCATGTCCGTGTCGCCTGTTGCCTATGCGGACAGGAGCAGTTTTACGAGTATCCTGACTATTTCCAGTGCCGCTGCTGCGGTCTCAAGATTGTAAAGACCCTGATGAAGAAGAGCTTCTCGCCGGCTGAGCGCCTTCAGCTGATGGAGAAGGGCTATCTGCCAAAGGCCGGGGACTTTTACCGTAACAACGGCACCGAGCTGCAGACTGCAGTTAAGGTTGACCCTGTAAACAAGATCCTGATGCTTGATCCTGGTGAGACCGGTGCTGAGGAGTGCCGCCGCAGGGAGGCTGCAAGGCTTGAGCAGCTGACTCAGTCATCAGCGCCTGAGGCTCCTGCTGCAGTTTCCGAGGAAAAAGAGAACAGGCCTCCGGTGCAGAGCGCACCAGATGTTGAGCCAGTCTCTGAAGCTCAGCCTGCTCCGTCACTCAATACGTCAGGCGCATCCGGAAGCAGTGAAAAGACAGTCGATCTGGGCTCATCAGGAGAGTATGGCAGCCGCGACTTCAACTCCGGGATCATCCATCACAAGGAAGAGGCAGAGCCTGAGAAGAAGGAGAAGGTTGTAGATCTTTCGTCCTCCAGTGAATACGGGAACCGCGACTTCAATTCAGGCATCATCCATCACAAGGAAGAGGCAGAGCCTGAGAAAAAGGAGAAGGTTGTAGATCTTTCCTCCTCCAGCGAATACGGGAACCGTGACTTCAATTCAGGCATCATCCATCACAAGGAAGAGGCAGAGCCTGAGAAGAAGGAAAAGGTCGTCGATCTGGCGACATCGAATGATGCTGGCAGCCGTGACTTCAATTCAGGCATCATCCACCATAAGGAAGAGGCAGAGCCTGAGAAGAAGGAGAAGGTTGTAGATCTTTCATCCTCCAGCGAATACGGGAACCGTAACTTCAACTCAGGCATCGTCCACCACAGGGAAGAGGCAGAGCCTGAGAAGAAGGAGAAGGTTGTTCTGACATCATCGAACGATGCGGGAAGCCGTGACTTCAACTCCGGAATTGTCCGTCATAAGGCGGATGCGGGTGCTGAAAAAGCCTCAGCAGAGGCTGAGCCAGCTGCTGTCTCATCAGGCCCCAAAGATGTTGAGTTCGCTGCCTCATCAGCAGGCAGGGGCTCGTTCCTCTCTGGAATCAGCCATAAGTCTTCAGATGACCAGCCTAAGCGCCGTGTCGTAAGCCTCACCTCGTCAGGCTTCACCGCATCCGGCAGCGCCGAAGTCGCCGAAGGCTCAGAGGAGAGCGCTGCAGCTGGGCATGACTCACAGCCCAAGTTCCAGGCCTCTGCAAAGGCAAGCTTCGCGAGCGGTATCAAGCGTCTTGACAGCGATTCCACGCTTTCAGAGAGAAGCACGTCGAAGAGCAGCACCGAAAGTGCAGCTGAGGCTCCTGTGCAGCCGGTGTTTGGCACTGGCTCGCAGGAATCCGCACAGGCTGCTGACGGTGCCGCAGCTCCGCAGCCTGAGCCTGCTGCATCAGAGGAGGCTTCTTCTGAGGCAGAGTCAAAGCGCGGGCTTAAGGAAGTCGGAAAGGGGCTGCTTGAGAAAGGAAAGGGGCTCTTCGGGCGCTTTATCCATAAGGGCAGGAACAATGGCTGATGATCTTGACAGCGTAGAGAGCATCTTCAACGAGCTGGCCTCAGACAATCTGCCCGAGGCTGTCATGGCTGAGTACCGAAAGGCATTCGAGGCAGGATCTGTCACCATAGCCGAAGTGGATCCTGACTACGGCTCGTGGGAGGACAATTCTGATCTCGATGCCTCTGAGCTTGAGTCAAAAGGCTTTTCAGAGTTTGCCGTATTCGATGAGAATGACAGCGAGGGCAGGATGTTCGCAAGGGTGCTGCTCGATCCGTCATCCCATGAGGCCTTTCTCCGCTGGAATACGGAATATACGGCCGGGGACGGCTGGTAATACGCTATACTGATAATTCAGTTTTACACTGGCCCGTCAGTGCGGATTGCTCCGCCATGGCGGGCTTCCTTTTTCTCCTACTCCTCGATATGCTCGAGCCCCTGGCTGATTATGGTCTTTACATGATCATCAGCGAGGGCATACTCGATATTGCGTCCTGATCGGCAGCCTTTCACCAGCTTGCTCTGCCTCAGTATTCTGAGCTGGTGCGATACGGCGCTCTGAGTCAGGGAAAGCTCGTCTGAGATCGCCGAGACGCACTTCTGACCCTTTGCGAGGAGGGTAAGTATTCTGAGCCTTGTCGAGTCTCCGAAAATCTTGAAGAGATCTGCGAGCTCATACATCTTCTCCTCATCTGACTCATCCCCTGCCTCCTCGTACAGCTCATCCTGTTTATCCTCTGCCATTTCCTCTGTTCCCTCTCATTTGCTGATGCATGAGTCCAATTTTAAGCGGATTGCGGCTGATTGTGCATCGCATGTCTGATTTTCACACTGTCAGAATCTGCCGGCTATTCCGTTTTGCTAAAATGAATGAGGACTGCCGCCTGAGAGGCTGCCAGCGGATGATTGCATATCAGCCTCCTTCAGGACGCAGCCGGCCATAACGAAACTCAGATAATGGTGGAGCAGATTGCATGGAGGATGAAACCGCGTCCGTCCTTTTCGCGGAGATCGTGAAATTCCTTGAGAACCTCCCTGACGGGGTAGGGCAGACAAGGCTTTGCTCCCTTCTCTCGCGAAGCGATCTCGCGGATCTGATCCGCCTGAGGAAGGCTGCCGGTATTGTCCAGGAGCGCGATATCCGGAATTTCGTGAGGCTGGTCATTCAGAAGAGAACAGCCGGAAGGGGCGCAAACGTGATTCCTTTCCTTCGCTTAGTCATCCCTTTCCTGACTGAGGAGCTCTCCTGCCATTCACCAAGAAGCCGGAAGCTTCTGGATTTATTCCGGGAGTCATCCCGGAACCTTCCGGGGATCCGCTCATGGACAGAGCACGGCCCGAGCAGCAGCCTGCTGGGGGCCAGTGCCGTCTCGGCTGATTTTTTCTCCGGAGCTGAAAGATCAGGCGATATAGCAGGGCCTCAGGAACAGGCAGTAGACACCAAAGCGCTCCTTCCTCTCCTTCGGGCCTCCGTGCTTCCCTCTGGCGAGAGAATAGCTATGGACGAGCCGGGTGATCTGCATGTCTCGTCATTGCCTGAGGATCTTGATGGCGCATTCCAGAAGCGGGAGGACTCCGGTGTCAGGGATGTCTCAAGGCGGCTCTCCTTCTGGTATGGCTCCTTTTCCGGAGGGAAGATCCTCTCCTTCGGATCAATGCCTGTAAGGTTCTGCAGCTCGGAGTTCTCGCAGATGCAGTCTGTGGTGCAGGCCGCAGGCGATACGGCTGATCTGCTTATAGCCTCGGGGATCCTCTCTGAGATATGCCATCATGCAGGTGGTGAAACAGTCTATGTAACTGGCTACGGGCCATACGGCACTATCGCGGCGTTTGCGGCCTCGTCCATCCCCGGCGGCTCAGCCCGCGGCGGGCTCAGGGCTGCGGTATTCAATGCGCCGGGACTTTCCGGATCAATGATTTCTCTTCTGAGCTGGAAGGCAATATGCGCGGCAGCCGCTTCTACTGAGAATGTCCATTCCTCTCTTGACTGCTATCAGGATACAGGGCTTCAGATTGGGCACCGGCTGCTGCTTGGAAGGTGCATGGCGGGACAGCGCTCTCCCGCTGAAATGTATGGCTCACTGCAGGAGCTTGCCTCAGGCAGCAGGAACGCCGGCACTGCGAGGTCTGCTGCTGAGTCGCTTCTCCGGGAGTCGCTCGGCATGAAGGCAGATGCCATTGCCGGCGGGAGCCTTCCGGAGCAGAGGATCCCGCGCGCGCCCTGACGGATGGCATTATTTCAGATGAAGCCTGCCTTTCCGGCGGACTTCACGTAGGCATCAAGCCTGCTGAGCAGCGTGTCGTCAGCTGACGTCCCCATCGCCGAGACCCTGAGGTACTTGCCGTCAAGCGGTGCTACCGTAACCCTGAACGTGCTGTTCCCGACACTGATCTCCGCTGAGGCTGCCTCATGCCCGAGAAGCGTGCCTCCCTCGCATTCCTGGGTATCCTTGACTGACAGGTGCTGCAGCTCTTCCCCAAGGATAGCCTCTGCTGACTCCTCGCCATTCTGGATTTCCCTCAGGGCGACGTTGATCCAGACATAGTTCTGTTTCTTTACCAGGAAGTATTCGGTTATGGTATGTGCCTCTGCAGGATTCGAGATCTTGTATACGGAGAACCCCTTGAAGTTCCCGGGCAGGTGCCCGGTCTCATGGTAGAGCTGCTGCCTTCCTGATGGTGACGCTGCCGCAGAGCCGGAGCCGCTCTTCCTGAGGGCAAAGCGGATGACCGCAATGCAGCAGACCATAACCGCCAGTACAGTAATCAGGCTTAGTGTAGCGCTCATATTACTTTTCCACCGGCATGGTCTCGGCAAGCTTTTCGAATCCGCCGAGGTTCTCGACGTTCCTGAAGCCTGCGTTCCTCAGAGTCTCGAGGGCAATGCCGGCGCGGTGACCGGATCTGCAGTAAACCCTGATGGTATCAGTTTCCCTGCTGATATTGAGAGCCTCCGCCCCGTTCAGGATGTTCTGGTACTCGATGTTGAGCGCGCCCTTCAGATGCCCCTCGCTGAATTCTGCAGGAGTCCTCACGTCGATGAGGTAGTCTGCTGAGAACGCAGAGAATGAGGCGAGCAGCGCAAGTCCGCCTGCAGCCATTGATAAGAGTTTCTTCATTTTTTCTGCCTTTGAATTATCCCGTTTGCTGATAAATTCCTGTTACTCTTCAGTTGAGGCGCTTTCCTCTTCAGCATCCTCATCAGCAGCAGTGAAGACTGAAGACTTTTCCTCTGCGCCTGCCTCGCGGTAGTTGTCCCTGATATAGCGGAACAGCTCCCTTGACGCTGCGGGAGGCCTGCCCTGCTCCTCCTCCGCGTGCGCCTTCTTGATTAGGGCCCTTATCTTGCTCCGGTCGAGGGAAGGGCATTTGCCCATGATGTCATTGAGAGCCGCACTGCCGTCAGGGCCGATGAGATCCTCCCTGATTTTCTCAATCCTGTGCAGCTCGGCGGAGCCTGAGGTGCGCCTGCCCTGGATTATCCTGAGCTCCTTCTCAAGCTCGCTGATGTCGCAGGTCATGAGAAGCCTGCCTACATGCATCATCTGCCTGCGGAAAGACTCGTACTGCCCCCTGAGCCTCCTGCCGGTCAGCATCTCGGATCTGAGCTCGTCATTGTCCCCGAAGTCAAGCTTCTCGAAGTCCTGGTCACCAAGCATGACAAGATCGCGCCCGAGCTGCTCATAGCGCTTTGCCTCGCGCTTCCTGGCGCTCTTGCTCTCCCTGGTGTATTCAGTCTCTTCATCTGAGGTGCGTTTTTTTTGTCGTACTGCTGTCATCTGTTCTTTCCTGTATTCAGATCCGGGCAATGCATCCGGTATCCGGCGGCGTTGTTCTGCTGAGGGTGATTTTAGCAGAACGCTCACCAGTGTCATTGCATGATTCAGATAAAATGCGCGCTCATCTCCAGATCTGCTTTCATCTTCTTGAGAAATGCGCCGGATTTATTTACATTATTGCGCCGGAGGGGCTGTCATGGAAATCAGAGAACGTCTTAAGAACGAACAGAAAAAGCTTGAGGAGATCGTCTGCCGCGGTCTGGAGTATGCGAAAAAGAGCGGGGTTACCGAGGCATACATGAACATCGGGCAGAGCACCGGCCTCAGCGTCAGCACGCTTAACGGCGATGTCGAGAACATTGAGTTCAACAAGTCGCGCGGCATGTCCGTTACAGTGTACAGCGACGGCAGGCGCGGCCGCTCCTCTACAAGCGATCTCTCGAAGGAGGCTGTGGAGAGCGCTGTTGACGCAGCATACTCGATAGCCAGGCACACCAGCCGCGATCCTGATGCTGTGCTTCCTGACGACGATCTGCTGGTTCCCGCCTCTGAAATCAGGGATCTCGATCTCTGCCATCCCTCGGAGGCCGATTCCGAGTCGGCAATTGCCCTTCTCTCTAAAACCGAGAAGCTGGCGCTGGCGATGGATCCAAGGCTCAAGCGGTCACATGGCGCTGACTACGGCTACAGCTACGGAGTCGGGGTGATGGGCAATACCCACGGCTTCTGCAGCGGCTATCCCACGTCGTCATATTCCATCTCACTTGGGCTTATAGGAGAGAAGGACGGCGCGGTCGAGACCAGCGGATCCTTTACCCACTCACGCTATCCTGACCGCCTGATGTCAGCTGAGGAGCTGGCGCGCGAGGCGGCTGACCGGACGCTCAGGAAGCTGGGCCCCAGAAAGGTGCAGACCATGAGGGTGCCCATCATACTTGAGAACCACCTTGCCGCAGGCCTGTTCGGAGTGCTTGCCAGCGCCATCAGCGGAAGGCACCAGTACCAGCACACCACTTTTCTGGACGGAAAGCTCGGAGAGAAGGTGCTCCCCGACTGGGTAACGGTTCACGAGAACCCGTTCATCAGGGGCGCCTACGGCAGCAGCCCGTTTGACGATGAGGGCGTCAGGGTCAGCGTCTCAGACATCGTAAGCTGCGGAAAGCTCAGCCAGTATCTTCTCTCCACCTATACCGCGAGAAAGCTCGGGATGAGGAGCAACGGCCACTGCGGCGGAATCTACAACTGGTTCGTGACGAACAACACCTTTGACGGGCTCAGCTCTCTCCTCAAGATGATGGGGAAGGGAATATTTGTTACAAGCCTTATGGGTGAGGGCGCCAGCGTCATAGACGGCAATTTCTCCCGCGGGGCATTCGGCTTCTGGGTTGAGGACGGTGAAATCAGGTACCCGGTGCATGAGTTCACTGTTGCCGGCAATATGAAGGATGTTTTCAGCAATATGGTGGCGATGGCCAACGACTATGATCCGAGGCTTGGCATACAGTCAGGATCCGTTCTGATTGATGACATTGCGGTTGCCGGAATCTGACGCGGACTGGAAATTGTGCATCATGCCGCCGGAGGCGGCATTCCTCGCCGGGAAATGATCAGATCCTGAATTGCTTTGAGTATTTCTTCTCGCCCCTCTTAAGGCTCTTCTGGCAGCGGAATATCGGCAGGAAGCCGAAGAGCAGCACGACTGTCCTTGATACGTACTGCCTGATTTTCAGAACCGGAATGCCGAACAGGGTGATCTTCCACTGCTTGACGCCGAAGGCATAGGCGTCAGCTGCGACATCAGGCCTTTTCAGCGCAAGGTAGGCGCGGAGCCTGTCGGTCTCAAGCAGCAGCTCGCGCATATGCGTCTCGCTGGTGTTGTCTCCGTGATGCCTGTAGAGGACAAGAGTCTCAGGGATATTGTGGATCTTCTCGTGGATGGCGATTTTTATGAAAAGCCCAAAGTCCTCGCAGGGGAAGTACTGCTCCTCATACCTTATGCCGTGCTTCTTCAGCATGCTCTTCCTGAGCATTGCCGTGGTGTGCCCCATCGGTGACCTGTAGAAGCACTCCCTCAGGATGACAGAGTCATCCTCGGGGAACTTCTCGACCCTTGGGCATCCGCCGATGTTCTTCATCCAGGTGCCTACAGCCGCGGTGTCGGGGTGGGCGTCAAGGTAGTCAGCCTCCTTCTTGAGCCTGTTCGGCAGCGATATGTCATCGTGATCCTGCACCGCTATGTACTCGGCCCGGCACATGTCCATGAGCTTGTTGCGCGTTTCGGAAATGCCCAGGTTGGTGCTGTTGCGCTGGTAGATTATCCTGGAGTCCTTCTCCATGTACCCGCGTATGATTTTCTCGGCAACCGTGTCCTCAGGACAGTCGTCGAGAATGACAATCTCAAAATTAGTCTCGGTCTGTGCGAGAAGGCCGTCCAGGCAGTCGCGCAGGTACTTTTCCCTGGTGCGGTAGACCGGCAGCGCTACTGAAACTCTTGGAACACTGGTATCCATTGAAACCTCTTATGCGTTGACGTTATTTTGCTTGTTTTCAGCGCTTTTTGCAACACGCCGCAGGAATAAGATGGGAATGCCGCCGCATGGCGGGAAAACGAAAAAGGGCTCCCTTGCGGGAACCCTTCTGAGATGCAGCTCCATTGCCTGGCCTGAGGCCAGTGCGTATTTTAGTAGTTGTATCCGCGCTCGCCGTGGCTTGCGAGGTCCAGACCTTCTCTTTCCTCATCAGCGCTGACCCTGATGCCGACAAGCTTGTCTGCGACATAGTAGCCGATGAAGGAGACAATTCCGGTCCAGCCGATGGTTACGACTACGGAAATCAGCTGAGCGGTGAACTGGGTGATGATGGAGTCATTGCCTTCCTTGAAGCCGGTTCCGCCAAGCTCAGGAGCGCAGAAGATACCGGTAAGGAGCGCGCCGACGATACCGCCGACACCGTGAACTCCGAATACATCGAGGGAATCATCAACCTTGAGGAGCTTCTTGAGGCCGTGAACACCCCAGAGGCAGATGAAGCCGGCTGCGAGACCGATTACGATGGCACCGCCGAATCCTACGAAGCCGCAGGCAGGGGTGATGGCAACCAGGCCGGCAACTGCACCGGAGCATGCACCGAGGCAGGAGGGCTTGCCGTTCATAACCCACTCGCCGGCACTCCATGCGATAACTGCGCAGGCAGGTGCAATGCAGGTGGTCATGAATGCGAGGGCAGCGGTTCCGTCAGGGGTAAGCTCAGAGCCTGCGTTGAATCCGAACCAGCCCACCCAGAGGAGTGCGGCGCCGATCATGCAGAGAGGAAGGCTGTGAGGAGCCATTCTTTCCTTGCCGTAGCCGATTCTGGCCTTGACATAGTATGCACCTACGAGAGCGCACACAGCTGCGTCGATATGGACGACCGTGCCGCCTGCGAAGTCCCATACATGGAACGCGCTGTCAAGCCAGCCGCCGCCCCAGACCATGTGCCAGGAAGGTACATAGGCGAAGGTGAACCAGATTACCAGCATGATGAGGAAGCCGCTGAACTTGATTCTTCCGGCGAAGGAGCCGAGGATCAGGCCTGCGGTGATGGCGGCGAATGCGCCCTGGAAGCAGAAGTAGGTAAGCTCCGAAAGGCCGCTGTCGAGAACGGTGTCAGGAGTTATGCCTGAAAGGAAGAACTTGCTGAAGTCTCCCATGAAGAGGGTATGCCATGCGGATCCTTCCGCAACCGGGCCGGTGAACGCGAGGGAGTATCCGTAGATTCCCCAGAGAACGTACATCAGCGAGAATACAGCAAGTGACTGCACCAGAATGGACAGCACGTTTTTGGTCCTGACGAGTCCGCCGTAGAAAAGTGCAATTCCCGGTAGGGTCATCAGTATAACCAAAACCGCGCAGATCATGGTAAAGCCGTTCGCGGTCGGGTCCAGCTCAGCTGCGTGGGCGGGCAGCACGGCCAGCAGGCCAGCCGCCGCAGCCGCACCCTTCGAAATAAGTTTCATGGTATAGCCTCCGTTTTCGGATATATGAATATGCCGGGGCTACTGCATGAAATCTGCCATGTGTTAAAAAATCTGTAACATACTGTTTCAGGCTGATTATTTTTGATGTGCTGAAATTATGAGATATAAGTCTCATTATTCGGCCATGATCCTGCAGGGAGCATGTGCACCTATTCAGTGCATTCTCCTTTACGGTGCATGCCTGTTTTTAACCAGGCTGCATTTCCTTATAAAAGGCGGTATTTTTGATGATGAGCCGCGTGACTATGATAAAATCCGCCAGTCTAATATTGTTTGCTCCGGCCAGCTTGCCGGTTCTTCAGGGTATCTATCATGTTTAGTAAGCTCTTCGGCATGTTCTCAAACGATTTTTCCATAGATCTTGGAACAGCCAATACCATCATCTACGCGCGCGGCAGAGGCATAGTTCTCAATGAGCCTTCTGTAGTCGCAATCAGGACCGAGCCGAACAGTGCCCAGCGGACTGTGCAGGCTGTGGGCCTCGAGGCAAAGAGAATGCTCGGCAAGACCCCCGGCAACCTGCAGGCCATCCGCCCGATGAAGAACGGCGTCATCTCAGACTTTGACAATACCGGCCGCATGCTGCAGGAGTTCATTGCCAAGGTCAGGGTCAGCAGCTTCTTCAAGCCGAAGCCCAGAGTCCTGGTCTGCGTCCCGTGCGGATCGACCCAGGTGGAGAGGAAGTCCATCGTTGAGGTGGCAAAGGGCGCGGGCGCGTCAAAGGTCATCCTCCTCGAGGAGCCGATGGCTGCCGCAATCGGCGCCGGGCTCCCCGTGGCAGAGGCGACCGGAAGCATGATCATTGACATCGGCGGCGGAACGACCGAGGTTGCGATCATCTCCCTCAACGGAATTGTCGAGAGGAAGTCAATTGACGTAGGCGGCGACAAGTTCGACGAGGCGATCATCAACTATATAGGGCGCAAGGGCAAGGCCATCGGCGAGGCTACCGCTGAGAGGATCAAGATGGAGATCGGCTCCGCAAGCCCTCTTGAGGAGGAGCTTGAGATGGAGGTCCGCGGCCTGGACAAGATGGACGGCACCCCGTGCTCCTTCAAGGTCAACTCAACCGAGATCCTGGACGCGCTTCAGGAACCGCTCAACAACATCGTCACCGCAGTGAAGGATGCCCTTGAGCACTGCAAGCCTGAGCTCAGCGCCGATATCGCCCAGTCAGGCATGTGCATTTCCGGAGGCGGCGCGCTCCTGCGCAACATTGACGCTCTTATAAGGGAGAGGACCTCAGTTCCCACCTTCATCGCCGAGGATCCGCTCACCTGCGTTGCCCGCGGCGGCGGCAAGGCCCTCGAGCTCCTTGACGCGCATCCCAACCAGTACGATATCTTCATTTACGATAAATAGGCCTCAGGGCGGCTCCGGCCGCCTTTATACCCATGTACGGTTCATTCAATCAGTTCGGCGGCCTGGCTCTTTCAATGCGGCTCTTCCTTGCCGCAGTGGTGTCGGTTACTGTAATGGTGGCCGACGCCCGCTTTGATCTGTTCAAGGACTGGCGCAACTGGTTTATGGACGCGAGCACGCCCTTCATCTACTCGGCAGAGTCACCGTCGATTTTCCTCAGCTCCGCCGCAAACAGCTTCACCACCAAGGGCGCCTATGCGCGGGAAATCAGAGCCCTGAGGAATGACATTGCCGGAACGGGGCTTGACGGCGAGGCCGGCTCCTTCGATGAGGAGCTGAAGGCCCTGAAGATTGACATAACGAGCCTTCGCTCCGACATCCTGCGCTATCAGGCGCTCAAGAGGGAGAACGAGCACCTGAGGGCGCTCCTGGAGTCCCCGGTCCGGTTTGACTCCCGGAAGAAGGTTGCCGAGATTCTCGAGGTTGACACCGATCCCTCAGTGAGGCAGGTAATCATCAACGCAGGCACCAGGGATCACGTCTATGAGGGGCAGCCTGTCGTCAGCGACGAGGGAATAGTGGGCCAGGTGATGTCAGCCGGGTACACGATTTCGAGGGTTATCCTGATCACCGACTCAATGCACCAGATCCCGGTCTCAATAGCAGGCAGGGATCTCCGCGCCATTGCGACGGGCACCGGAGGCTATGACGAGCTCTACCTTGACAATTTCTCGCAGCAGTCTGAGCTCAGTGACGGTGATCTCGTGCTTACCTCCGGGCTAGGCGGAAAGTTCCCTGAGGGATATCCGGTCGGCAGGATACATGTCAAGGGCGGCGCGCAGGGCGGCTCCCGCGACTATATGGTGAAGCCGATTGTTGACTTCTCGTCGCTGCGTTATGTTCTGCTCCTCTGGAACGGTGAGTCCGGGAAGCGCAGCGAGAAGCTCACTCCTGAGGACTACCGGATCCTCGGGCTTGACGAGGATGGCCGGCCGCTCGATGCAGAGGACAGGAAGAAATGAAATGGCGCTGCTTTTTCCTGACTATGGTTACAGTCCTGGTCGGGATTATCCTCAACCTTTCGCCGGCTCCTGGCTTTATAGGCAGCTTCAGGCCGGACGTGCTCGCGATGATGGTCGTTTTCTGGTGCATGAAGACTCCCGGCTTCTTCAACATCGGCACGTCCTTCCTTCTCGGAATATTCATGGACATCATGCTGGGATCCGTTCTCGGCTGCCGCGCGCTTGAGTACTCCGCCGTCGCATACATCATGGTCAGGTACTCGAAAAGCCTCAACGACAGCTCGGTCTTCTTCCAGAGCCTTGCGGTGTTCTCCGTCGTCCTCCTTTCACAGGCTGCGTCGCTTTGGTCGCTCCATATCTTCGGCGGCCGGGTTACTGACTATCATATCCTCCTTGGCTCTGTCTCATGTGCCGTGCTCTGGCCGTTCTTCCACATGATCATGTCAGCGCTCGTCAGGTACTCAGGCCTCGGGAGAATACTCCTGTGACAGACTCGCTAATCCTTGCCTCATCCTCTCCGAGGAGAAAGGAGCTTCTTGCCAGGATTGTCCCTGAGTTCACCTCTTACTCCCCTGACATTGACGAGACCCCGCGCGCAGGCGAGAACCCCTTCAGGCTCTCCATGCGGCTCGCGAGGGAGAAGGCCGTCTCCGCCGCGTCCCATTTCCCGGAATGCTTTGTCCTGGGATCTGACACCTCGGCTGCGCTTGACGGAAGGACGCTAGGGAAGCCGCATGGCTTTGAGGATTTCATGGAGTTCTTCCCTAAGCTCTCCGGCAGGGTGCATACGGTAGTCACTGCTGTTGCGCTTGTGAGGCCGGACGGCACGGTAACTGAGAGGATCTGCTCCGCGGAGGTCGAGATGACTGCGTTCTCCGAGGCTGACGCGGCCTGGTACTGGCGCACCGGAGAGCCGCAGGACAAGGCGGGCGGCTATGCGGTGCAGGGGATTGGCGCAAGGTTCATCAGGAGAATAGCCGGAAGCCCCACCGGGCTTGTCGGGCTTCCGCTCCCCGAGACCGCGGAGCTTCTCGCTGAGGCAGGTTTCCATCAGGCATGACAGGCGGCATGTCCTTGCCTGCCTGATTAAAGAGGTTCAGATCAATGTCAGCAGTTCTTCTTGTCAACGTGACCCAGTCCGAGACCAGGATCGCCCTTGTTGAGCACGGTATGCTCCAGGAAGTCCATATCGAGAGGCAGAATAAGCTGGGCATTGTCGGAAACATCTACAAGGGCAGGATAAGCAGGGTGCTTCCCGGCATGCAGGCGGCCTTTGTCGACATCGGGCTTGACAAGGCCGCGTTCCTTCATGCCTCTGACATAGTGCCGCACACCGAATGCGTTACTCCCCAGGAGAAGCAGCATTTCCAGGCTGCCGACATCAGCTCACTGGTCAGCCAGGGACAGTACATCATGGTGCAGATCGTGAAGGACCCGATCGGAACCAAGGGCGCCCGTCTGACTACCGACATAACTCTTCCATCCAGGTACCTTGTCTTCATGCCGGGGAGCTCGCATGTCGGCGTGTCGCAGAGGATTGAGAGCCCCGAGGAGCGCGAGCGCCTCAAGAACGTGGCCGAGAAGTACGTCGACGAGAGCGGCGGGTTCATTGTCAGGACTGCCGCTGAGGGAGCAGGGGAGAATGAGCTGGGGCAGGACGCGCGGTTCCTCAAGTACCTCTGGCAGAAGATCCAGAAGAAGCGCAGGGAGGCCAAGAAGTGCGTCTGCCTCTATGAGGATCTGCCCCTTGCCTTCAGGGTGCTAAGGGACTTTGTTGACGCCTCCCTTGACCGGATCATGGTCGATCAGAAGTTTGCCTACGAGGAGATGAAGAGCTTCTGCCATGACTTCATCCCGTCAGTGGTGGACAAGATAGAGCTCTATGAGGGAGACTCCCCTCTCTTTGACATGTTCGATGTCGAGAATGAGATCCAGAAGGCGCTTGACCGTAAGGTGCAGCTCAAGTCAGGAGGCACGCTGGTAATCGACCAGACCGAGGCCATGACGACCATCGACGTCAACACCGGCGCGTTTGTCGGGCACCGGAGCCTGGAGGAGACGATCTTCAACACCAATATCGAGGCCACCTCGGCCATTGCGAGGCAGCTGCGCCTCAGGAACCTGGGCGGCATCATCATCATCGACTTCATTGACATGGCGAGCGAGGATCACCGCAAGAGGGTGCTGAAGAGCCTGGAGCTCTCGCTCTCCAAGGACCGGGCGAAGACTTCGGTCAACCCGTTCTCGCACCTGGGTCTTGTGGAGATGACCAGGAAGCGGACGAGGGAGAGCCTCGAGCACCTCATCTGCAGCGAGTGCCCCACCTGCGGCGGCAGGGGAATGGTGAAGTCGGTCGAGTCGGTCTGCTGCGAGATCCTGAGGGAGATAATCAGGGTCAACAAGGCGTATCAGGCAGAGAAGTACATGGTCTATGCCTCGGTGCCGGTCGCCAATGTCCTGAAGGCTGATGAGTTCCACAATGTCGCCGAGCTTGAGCTCTCGCTCGGGAAGGCCGTGCAGATCCAGGCCGAGCCGCTCTATACCCAGGAGCAGTTCGACGTCGTGATGATCTGATCCAGAAACCCTTTTCCCGTGCTGTTTCTGCTTGAAAAAAGGCCCCTGTGCCTGTATAATCTGCGCACCCACTGAAATGCGCCGCCATGTTAGAGGCGGTATGGCCAGCGAGGAAAGCTCGAAGGGGCTTCTGACCGGGCCGCAAGCGTGCCTTTCGGCACAGAACAGTAACACCTTATTGGGTAAATAAATGAAATCTTACATCGCAAAACCGGCCGACATCAAGCGTGACTGGTACGTTGTAGACGTTGCCGGCAAGACCGTCGGCCGTGTTGCAACTGAGATTGCTTCCCGCCTGCGCGGCAAGAACAAGCCTGAGTACACTCCGTTTGTTGACGTAGGTGACTATATCATCGTCATCAACGCAGCAAAGGTTACCCTTACCGGCAACAAGGCCGAGAAGAAGGTATACCATCATCATACCGGCTTCCCCGGCGGAATTGTTGATCAGACCTTCAATGAGCTCATCCAGAGACATCCTGAGATGATCATTGAGTCTGCTGTCAAGGGCATGCTGCCGAAGGGACCCCTCGGACGCGCTATGTTCCGCAAGCTTAAGGTCTATGCCGGAGCTGAGCACAATCATGCTGCCCAGCAGCCCAAGGTACTTGATATTTAACGGAGACAATCATGGCTGACAATCAGTTTTATGGCACCGGCCGCCGCAAGAGCTCTTCCGCTCGTGTCTTCGCGACAGTAGGTACCGGCAAGTTCGAAATCAACGGCAGGACTCTTGAGGAGTATTTCGGCCGCGAGACCTCCCGCATGGTAGTAAGGCAGCCTCTTGAGCTCCTTGCCATGACCGACAAGTTTGACTTCAAGGTCACCGTCAAGGGCGGCGGAATCACCGGCCAGGCCGGCGCGATCCGCCTGGGAATCACCCGTGCTCTCATGCAGTACGATGAGACCCTCAAGGCACAGCTCCGCAAGGCTGGCTTCGTAACCCGCGATGCACGTGCTGTAGAGCGCAAGAAGGTCGGTCTTCACAAGGCCCGCAAGCGTCCTCAGTACTCAAAGCGTTAATCTGCAGCATTCTGCGGAATATCGAGAGAAACCCGGCTCTGCCGGGTTTTTTTATGTCCGGACGCAGGAGCGTGCCATAGGCCATCCCGGCCGCCTGCAGAATGTCTGAAAACGCTCATGATTCGCCTAAACAGGCACAATAAGTCTGTCAATGACTTTATATGACATAATTTCTATTATTATAATTTGATCAATTCCTGTCAGCACATTATCATTCAGAATGTTCGGTGAGCATGCGGCGTTGCCGCGGGAACCGGGCCGGAGATGCTGGCATTCAGGCTCCCCGCCGGAGCTTGCAGCGGAAAAACATATAAGAGGTAAATGACATGAACAGCACTATTCCAATCAGGCCGTATGTGTTCAGGGCCTACTACGACTGGCTTGTCGACAGCGGCTTTACTCCCTACCTGAGGGTTGACTCATATGTGCCGAAGACCGAGGTTCCTGAGGAGTACGTCGATCAGGACGGAGGGATAGTCCTCAACATCTCGGCTGCCGCCACGGGGAATTTCTCGGCTGACCGCCAGCATATCGAGTTCCTTGCAAGGTTCGGCGGCAAGGCGCGGCACATCGACATCCCCTTTGCCGCGGTACAGGCGCTCTTTGCCAAGGAGAACCCGTCCCTTGCCTTTATCTTCGCCGATGAGCAGTACTACCTTGACTGGATCATGGCAAATGCGGAGGACGCCGGCGATGAGGGCTCAGACGCGCCTGCGGCGATTTCGGTTGAGTCCGACGGCGATGCGGGAGACGGGAACAGGTCATCAGGCAGCGGAGCAGAGCCTGCTGAGTCAGGGAGAGAAAATGAAGCAGGGGACAAACCTTCAAGACCCGCGTTTACAGTCGTTGAATGAGCAGGCTTATGAGCTGATCATGAAGCTTGCGGCAAGGGCCGACAGCTATTCGAGGGAGCACGAGGGGCTTCCGAGATATGACCGGTTCTCCTACATTCCGGATATTACCTTTGATCTCCATGGGAAGACCGGCGGTCAGTTCATCTGCCTTCCTGGGAGCTCAAAGCTTCGGATCAGGGTAAACGCAGAGCTCGCCGCAGCCCACGGGCAGGCGTTCATTGACGAGATTGTGCCGCATGAGTTCGGGCACCTGGTTGCCCACCTCTTCTACGGCGATCAGATCAGGCCCCATGGCAGTGAATGGAAGTTTGTCATGTCAACGGTCCTTGGCATCAGGGTTTTCCATACGGTCCACAGCTTCGCTGTTCCGAGGCGCAGTGAGCCAGGGGCAAAGTTCTGCTGCGGCTGCCCGGGAAAGGTCCATGAGCTTTCGGCAATAAGGCTCAGAAGGTACCAGCAGGGCACAAGGTATGTCTGCCGCGTCTGCGGCAGGGTGCTCCGCCCGCTTGGCTGACGGCCCGGAGCGGCCTTAACTAAGGCTTGATGATGATCGGGGTTCCGGGTTCCACCATATTGTAGAACTCGTCCATGTCGCTGTTAATCAGCGCTATGCAGCCATTGGTCCAGTTCATGGGCTGCACGAATTTCTCGATGCTGTCGTTTCCTGCTGTCCTGCCGATGCTGTTGGGCTGTCCGTGGATCATGATCATGCTCCCTGGATCCACTCCGGCAGCCTTGGCGCGCCTCAGATCGTCCTGGTTGGGGTAGGAGATGTGGACGGACTTGTAGAAGTTCGAGTCGCTGTTCTTGAAGTCAAGGATGTACTTTCCCTCTGGGGTCTTCTGGTCTCCCCTCATGAGCTTCCTGCCGCGCGGGCTGTGGCCGAGCGCGATCCAGTACTTTTTGAAGACCTTGCCGTTCTTGATGAGCTCCATCTTGTGGCTGGACTTCTGCACCACGACCAGATCAATGGTTCTGCCCGAGCGGATGGCAAGCCCGGTTTCATGCTCGGCCGCGTCCCTCATGTACCTGATGATCGCGGAGCTCTCGAAGAGCGACTCGGCGGTGTTCTCTATGAGCCCGCTGTCGCTGATCCTGGTCGGGAGCTCCTCATGGATAAGGGCTGCTCCTGACTGGGATGAGAGCATGGCGGCCGAGGCCGCGATGAGTAGTTTGAAGAGAGTCATTTCCTGCCTGATCCTTGTCCGAACCATGTGCGTGCCGGCAGGCTTGCTGAATGTCCTCCGGCTGAGGCGGATTTTAGCCGAATTCTCCGTGAAGATCCTGCATGCGCCTCTGCGGCTGGGAAGCCGAAATGCTGTCATCCGGCGGCATTCCCGGGAATCCGGATATTCCCCTAAACGGGGAAAAGATCTCAGAAACCAGAGCGCCGATCATTTAAAATCATCCTGCTTATACTTTGGGATGCGATCGCTATGAAACTTAATCTTCTCGCTGCTCTTACCGCGGCAGCAATATTCTCAGCCGGAGCCGCCGAGCTTCCTGCTGATTTCGGGATTGTTGTGGACGGCGCTGCCGTCGACGGAGCCTCATTTACGAGGACTGCTCCTGACAGCGACAAGTATACCGTCGATATTGAGCTGAAAAAGGGCAAGCATCAGGTGGTGTTCGGCTCCAAGTCGGGCAAGGTCGGATCATCGGGCGCCGAGTTCTCCTTCGGCGAGCCCGTGGCGCTCAAGGCCGGATCTGATGCTCCGCTTGAGCTGAATATATTCCTGCCCGGCACCTATACTTTCACCTTCAACAACAGGAATGCCGACGCACCCACTGTAAGCGTTCTCAGGGCAACCAAGAAGTCCGAATTCAAGAGGCCTCTTCCGGTCGTCGACTGCGAGTCATGGGACGGCGGCCCGGTCGAGGTTGACGTCAGCTCATCGTGGAAGGACGGCACTGTCGTCCGCGACGCGTACACCGGCGCCGAGGCAGAGGTGAAGAACGGCAAGGTCACCATGCAGCCCTCTCCTGACTCCGAGGGCATCCTGATGCTCGAGGCAAAGGGTGACGAGAACAAGGCCCGCCCGTTCGACTGGGACAATGCGATTGTCTACTTCATCATGACCGACCGCTTCTACAACGGCAATCCGTCAAACGACAACTCCTTCGGGCGCCACAAGGACGGCAAGGACGAGATCGGCACCTGGCACGGCGGAGACTTCAAGGGAATCACCGAGAAGCTTGACTACATCAAGAGCCTTGGCGTCAACGCCATCTGGATTACCCCGATTGTCGAGCAGACCCACGGCTTCATCGGCGGCGGCGATGTGAACAACCCGGATCCGAACAGCGGCAGCACTCCTGAGGCAAAGACCTGGCCGTTCTACGGCTACCATGGCTACTGGGCATCTGACTTCACCAAGCTTGATCCGAACCTCGGCACCGAGGACGAGTTCAGGGAGATGATTGACGAGGCGCACAAGCGCGGCATCAGGATCCTTGTTGACACCGTCATGAACCATCCCGGGCACATCTCACTTGCCGACATCCAGGACTACGGCCTCAAGGGGCTTGTTACTGAGCAGGTCCAGAAGTCGCTTCCCGAGAAGTGGATTGACTGGAAGCCGTCAGGGCTTTACGGCAGCTGGCAGTCAGTCTCCGGCAACATTGACTGGCAGAGCGAGGGCTGGAAGAGCTGGTGGGGCGGAGACTGGGTAAGGGCCGGCTTCCCCGGATACCCCGCAGGCGGCACGGATGATCAGACCATGCAGGTCGGAGGGCTTCCTGATTTCCTCACAGAGTCCCAGAAGAAGGTTGATCTGCCTGAGTTCCTCAAGAACAAGAAGGACACCAGGGCCAAGCCCCTCAAGGACGCTACCGTCGTTGACTACCTCGTAAGCTGGCAGAGCGACTGGGTAAGGCGCTTCGGCGTTGACGGCTTCCGCTGCGACACCGTCAAGCACATCGAGCCTGAGGCCTGGGCAAAGCTCAAGGACGCCTCGTCAAAGGCATTCGAGGAGTGGAAGAAGAACAATCCTGACAAGGTCCTCGATGACAACAAGTTCTTCACGGTAGGCGAGATCTGGGACAGCGGCGTCACGAATCCCAAGGACGTGTGGTACGCCAAGGGACACTTCGACTCGCTCATCAACTTCGACTACGCGAAGAATGACGCGCTCAACGGCGCGCTCTGCATGAGCTCGGCAGAGGGCACCTATGAGTCCTTCGCGAAGAATGTCGCCGCAGTTCCCGGCTTCAATGTCCTCTCCTACATCTCGTCGCATGACGTGAAGCTCTTTTGGGGAGACTACAAGAACATCGCGCTGCAGAAGAGGGTCGCCAACAGCTTCCTCATGCTGCCCGGACAGGTTCAGATCTACTACGGCGACGAGTCGGGGCGCGGCCTGATGAAGGACGGCGGCTATCCTGACCAGGCTCTCCGCTCCGACATGAACTGGAAGGAGATCGAGTCAGGCCCCAAGTCAGACCTCGTCAAGCACTGGAGCAGGGTCCTCAACTTCAGGAACCGCCATCCTGCCATCGCCGAGGGCACCCACAGGCAGCTCAGCCAGAAGCCCTATGCCTTCGAGAGGGCGAAGGGCGACGACAAGGTTGTCATAGTGTTCGCAGGCAACAGGCCTGACGCCAAATAACATCTGATCCGGCACTGCCGGAACCTAATGAGCATAAGCCGGCCGGGACTCCCTGGCCGGCTTTTCCATTTTTGTGACACATTTCAAGCCTGCCCCCGGCGTGTTAGAATATCAGTAATTTTTTTGATTCAGATACAGCAAATGAAACAGTATATCCAGTCTCTAATTCTTCAGGGCATTGACGCTCTCAAGGCTTCAGGAGCCATTCCTGCCGACTTCGTTCCGAAGGTCATGGTCGAGGCCTCAAAGGACAAGACTCACGGCGACTATGCCTCGAACATCGCCATGCTTCTGAGAAAGCCCATGGGACTTGCGCCTCGTGAGGCTGCGGAGAAGCTTGTAGCAGCGCTCCCTGAGAGTGACAGAATCGCGAAAGTAGAGATTGCCGGACCCGGCTTCATCAACTTCTATGCCAATGCCGGCTATCTTGAAAGCCGTATCGAGTCAATGCTTTCAGACGGCGGCAGGTTCGGCGTGGCGAAGGCCGCGTCACCCGTGACTGTCGTCTGCGACTACTCATCGCCGAATGTCGCCAAGGAGATGGCCGTTCACCACATCAGATCAACTGTCATCGGCGACGCCTGCGCCAGGATGCTCGAGTTCCTCGGCAACAATGTGGTGAGGGCTAACCATATCGGCGACTGGGGAACCCAGTTCGGCATGCTCATCGCCTATCTCGAGAAGATGGAGAACGAGAGCGGGTCCGATCTTGATCTCAGCGACTTCGAGGCCTTCTACCGTGCCGCCAAGAAGGAGTACGACGAGGATCCGGCATTTGCCGAGAAGGCGAGGGGATACGTCGTGCGCCTGCAGGGGGGCGACGAGTACTGCCGCAGGATGTGGAAGAAGCTCGTTGACATGACCATGGCGCAGAACCAGCGGATCTACGACAGGATGAACGTGAGCCTGAAGCCGTCCGATGTCATGGGCGAGAGCATGTACAACCCCATGCTGCCGGGAGTCGTTGAGGATCTGCAGAAGAAGGGCCTTGCGGTCAAGAGCGAGGGCGCTGACGTGGTGTTCCTCAAGGACTGGGAGGGCAAGGACGGCAATCCCATGGCCGTCATCATCAGGAAGAGCGATGGCGGCTACCTCTACACGACTACCGACATTGCCTGCGCGAAGTACCGCGTCGAGCATTTCGGGGCGAAGAAGGTCCTCTATTTCGTTGATTCCCGCCAGCACCAGCACCTTCTCCAGGCCTGGGAGATTGCCAGGATGGCAGGCTACATCCCTGACGGCGTGGTTTTCGAGCATGAGTCGTTCGGCATGATGCTCGGCAAGGACGGCAGGCCGTTCAAGACCAGATCAGGCGGCACGGTCAAGCTCTCTGCTCTCCTTGATGAGGCTGAGAGCAGGGCGGCGCAGCTCCTGGAGTCCAGGTCCTCGGATCTCTCTGATGAGGAGAAGAAGAAGGTCATCCACGAGGTTGCCGTAGGTGCTGTCAAGTACGCGGACCTTTCAAAGAACAGGACGACCGACTACGTATTCGACTGGGACAACATGCTCTCCTTTGACGGAAACACCGCTCCCTATCTCCAGTATGCCTACACCAGGATCAGATCGATTTTCCGCAACGCGGCAGGCGCTGCTCCGGGGAAGGTGATCCTCCGCGAGGAGATTGAGAAGGAGCTCGCGCAGAAGCTCACGCTGTTCTCCGATGCTGTTGTCTCGGCCGCCGACAGGGCCATGCCCAATATCCTCTGCTCCTATCTCTATGAGCTGAGCGGCATGTTCATGTCATTCTATGAGAAGTGCCCGGTCAACAAGGACGGAGTGCCTGATGAGGTGAGGGCAAGCAGGCTTTCCCTCTGCGAGGCAGTTGCCGGAGTGCTGAAGCTCGGGCTTTCCCTCCTCGGCATCAATGTTCTTGAGCGGATGTAGAAATGCCAAGAGACTACGTTAACGATTTCGGCAGGCCTGATCCCAAGAACAGATCGAGAAGGCGCGGCGGCAGGCCCTCGGGAGGCGGTGGCGGGAAGAGCAACGCCATAACGTTCCTCGCCATAGTCGTGCTCATACTCCTGTGCGCAGTCTTTTTCTTTGCCAGCAGGAGCGGCCTCTTCAAGGGCGGCCAGGACGCGAAGACCGAGCCTCAGCCGCAGAAGACTGAGAAGCCGAAGCAGGAGGCCAGGACTCCGGAGCGCCCGAAAGAGAAGTACGACTATATGCAGCTTCTTGAGAGCAATGAGGTCGTGGGCGAGACCCATGATCCGAAAAAGGCTGACAAGACGCAGAAGCCGCACAGCGCCGAGATTATGGACAGGCCTGCCAGCACTGTTGACGTAAGGCGGGAGAACAAGCAGGAGGAGGCGAAGAGGGCTCAGGAGATCCTGAACGGCTCGCTCAACACGCGTGACGAGTCAGTATCAGTGCTCAATGACACGCCTTCCTCGCCAAGCGCTCCGTCAGGAAGCAGCCTGCGCTCCGAGACAGTGACTGTCGAGCGCCCGCCGAAGATGCAAGACAGCGAGGCGGCCCTTGCCGAGTCAAGGAAGGCTGATGCCGAGCGCCAGAGGCGCCAGCTTGAGGAGCAGAAAAAGGCAGAGGAGCAGAAGCGTATCGCAGCGCAGCGCCAGGCTGAGGAGAAGCGAATTGCCGAGCAGAAGGCAGCAGAGCAGAGGAAGGCCGATGCTGACCGCCGTGCTGCCGAGCAGAAGCTTGCCGCGCAGAAGAAGGCGGAGGCTGAGCGCCGCGCTGCCGAGCAGAAGCTTGCAGATCAGAAGAAGGCCGATGCTGAGCGCCGTGCCGCTGAGCAGAAGAAAGCTGATGAGCAGAGGCTGGCCGCTCAGAAGGCCGCTGAGGAGAAAAAGGCCGCAGCCCAGAAACAGTCAGCTGCCGGCGGATCAGACAGCGACGGCAGGGTATTCCTGCAGTGCGCTGCCTTCAAGACTGCGCAGCAGGCTGATGCCCTCAAGTCAAAGCTCAGGGCCGGCGGATTCCCGGCGTTTGTCCAGCAGGCGAACGTCGGAGGCTCTGTCTGGTACAGGGTGAAGCTCGGTCCCTACCGCTCCGCGGCAACGGCGTCAAAGAGCAGCTCGGCTGTTGTCTCATCGGGAATTGCAGGAGCATGTGCAATATCGAGGTAGCTATGGTTAACCGCAGTGCTGAGATTTGGGAGAGGATCAGGAAAGAGGGAGCTGATATGGCTGCCAGGGAGCCGATGCTTGCCAGTTTCCTGCACGCTACCATACTGAATCACTCAGATCTTGGCTCTGCCCTCGTGTTTGTCCTTGCGAACAAGCTGGGCGGCCCGGTAATCTCCCCGATGAACCTCAGGGACATCTTTGAGTTTGCCTACCAGGGAAGCAATGAGCTTGTCGATGCTGCCTGCATGGACATCGAGGCGGTGGTTTCGCGCGATCCTGCCATACAGCTCTACAGCACCCCTCTCCTTTATCTCAAGGGCTTTCATGCGATTGAAGCCTACCGTGTCGCGCACCGCCTCTGGCAGCTTGACCGGAGGGAGCTGGCGCTGTTCCTCCAGAGCCAGATCTCAGAGGTATTCAACGTTGATATCCATCCCGCAGCAGTCCTGGGGCATGGACTGATGTTCGATCATGCGTCTGGCATTGTCATCGGCGAGACCAGCGTTGTCGGTGACAACGTCTCCATACTGCACAACGTCACCCTCGGAGGAACAGGCAAGGAGGTCTGCGACCGCCATCCGAAGATTGCCTCTGATGTGATGATCGGGGCCGGAGCCAAGATCCTCGGCAATATCCACATCGGGCAGGGTGTTAAAATCGGAGCAGGCAGTGTAGTTCTTGAGGACGTTCCCCCTCATGTAACTGTCGTCGGAGTTCCGGCGCGGATTGTCGGCCTGTGCAGCGATGACCATCCTGCGTTTGATATGGATCAGCGTATTTAGGTGAAATCAGTTTCACAGTTCGGTACCAGAAATGACGCTTCGGATTTCCCGAGCATATTTATGTGCCGTCGCTGTAAGAAGTCGTTTTCGGACGAGCTGAAATCAATTAAGACTAAGAATTTTCAGTTTTACAGTTATGTACTAGAAATGATGCTTCAGGTTTTCAGAAGCATCTTCAAGTGCCATCGCTGTAAGAAGTCGTCCGAGGACGAGCTGAAAGCAATTAAAACCAAGAATGATTCCGGCG
>JAEEGJ010003218.1_pt1 | contig 65375 bp, 56 predicted proteins | sample 8958761 | NCBI WGS metagenome assembly JAEEGJ01 (sample SAMN16246546, study PRJNA631951) | gut metagenome | biome: gut microbiome; feature: rumen; material: RS-attached | host: Bos | place: Iran: Karaj | collected 2018-10 | reverse complement strand
GCCGTCCTCGGTGTGCAGACCGTTCTCGGCATGCAGGGCAACGACTCGCGCTATTTCAAGACCCACGCCTGTGCCAAGCACTACGCCGTACACAGCGGTCCGGAGCCCCTGCGCCACTCTATGAATGTCGAGCCCACCAACCGCGACCTCTGGGAGACCTACCTCCCCGCCTTCAAGGCGCTCGTGAAGAAGGCCGACGTGCGTGAGGTGATGTGCGCCTACCAGCGCTTCGAGGGCAAGCCCTGTTGCACCAGCGACCGTCTGCTCATCGACATCCTGCGCAACAAGTGGGGTTACGATGGCATCGTGCTCACCGACTGCGACGCCATCAACAACTTCTTCAACCGTGGCCAGCACGAGACCCATAAGGACGGTCTCTCCGCCTCAGTCGACGCTGTGCTCAACGGCACCGACCTCGAGTGCGGCAAGGTGTTCATGGTACTCACCGAAGCCCTGCAGAAGGGAATGATCGAAGAGAAGCTGCTCGACCAGCACCTGCGCAAGACACTTACCGGCCGCTTCGAACTCGGTATGTTCGATCCTGCCGACATGATCCCCTGGGCAAAACTCGGCCCCGAGGTCATCAGCAGCGAGGCCTTCGACGCCCTCGCCACACAGGCCGCCCGCGAGTCGATGGTGCTGCTCGAGAACAAGGGCAACGTGCTGCCCCTCTCGAAGACCATCAAGACCCTCGCCGTCGTAGGTCCTAACGCCGACGATGCCGCCCTGCTCAACGGCAACTACGGAGGCACACCCACCGAGGCCCATACCCATTCTTTGCTCGACGGCATCCGCGCTGCCCTGCCCAACACAAAGATTATCTACCGCAAGGCCTGTGAACTGAACGACGAATATACCACCGTCCACCACCTGCAGGACTTCAACGACGGTAAGGGCGTGAAGGTCGAGTTCTGGAACAACCGCGAACTCGAGGGCGAGCCAGCCAAGACCGATTACTACAACGAGCTCAACTTCTCCACCTTCGGCGCCTGGGGCTTTGCCCAGGGTGTGAGCCGCGACAGCCTCTCTGTTCGCATCAGCGGACAGTACACCTCCACCTTCACCGGTGAGATGAAATACACGCTGACCACCGACAACGGCTACCTATTAAAAGTAAACGGTGAAGTGGTTGAAGAAGGCAAGGCCGGTGGCCGCCGTTTCTTCGGCTTCGGACGGAAACCCGAATACAAGTCCTTCCCCGTCGAGGCCGGCAAGACCTACGATGTAGAGATTGAATACCGTCACGGCAACGGACAGTTCGCCATGCTCCGTGGTGACATCTGCGAGCGCAACCTCGCCGACTTCTCCGACCTTGCCAACGAGGTGAAGGCAGCCGATGCCATCATCGTGATCGGCGGCATCTCCGCACAGATGGAGGGCGAAGGCGGTGACAAGCAGGACATCGAACTGCCCAAGGTGCAGCAGATGCTCGTCCGCGCCATGCACACCACCGGCCGTCCCGTCATCTTCGTCAACTGCTCTGGTTCCGCCATCGCCTTCGGCAGCGTAGAGGGACAGTACGATGCCCTCCTGCAAGCCTGGTATGCCGGTCAGGGAGGTTCCAAGGCCCTGGCAGAAGTGCTCTTCGGCGACTACAACCCCGGCGGCAAGCTGCCCGTCACCTTCTACCGCTCGAACAACGACCTGCCCGACTTCCTCGACTACTCGATGAAGAACCGCACCTACCGCTACTTCACCGGTGAGCCCCAGTATGCTTTCGGCTACGGTCTCTCCTACACCACCTTCAACGTCGGCAAGGGACAGCTCTCGAAGTCGTCGATGAAGAAAAACGGTAAGGTGACGCTGACCGTACCCGTCACCAATACCGGCAGCCGTGAGGGCACAGAGACCGTACAGGTCTACGTGAAGTCCCTCGACGATCCCGGCGCACCTATCAAGTCGCTGAAGGGCTTCCAGAAGCTCTCCCTCGCCCCTGGTGAGACCGCCACTGCCACCATCACCCTCGACGGAGAGGCCTTCGAGTACTACGACGAAGCCATCGACGAGCTCTCCGTAAAGCCCGGCCGCTACCAGATCCTCTACGGCACCTCTTCGCTCGACAAGGATCTCCAGTCGTTCGACTTCAAGGTAAAGTGATAATAAGTCTATAGAAAACAATGAGGGGGGAGCGCTTGAGCGCTCTCCCCTTCTTTGTTGATAACAGTCTGTTATACTGTCGGCAGGGCTACATGCCACCTGCTAAGGCACTCAAGAAGATGGCTCCTCCCCCAATGAAGACCAGCACGTAGAGGACCAGAATGATAATGGTCAGGATGCCGAAGAACTTCAGCAGGGAGCGTAGGCCGGCAAAGCCTCTGGCCAGCTGGGCGGCATCGTCGGAGAGACAGGCGGCCTTCGTGGCGTTGGCGAACTGGAAGCCCTTGATGAGCGGGTAGATGTAGATGGCGACGATGATCAGGTAGAGTAAACCCATGCCTGCGCCACCGATGGCTGAGCCGGGAAAAGCGCCGCCGAGCTTTGAGCCCAGGGCAACCAGGGCAATGGCAGCAATCAGCATCAGGGCTACGCCGATGCAGCCGACGATACAGAGGAACTTCGCCCACTTCGCTGCGGAGAGCAGGTCGGCCTTCATCGAGTTGTTCACGAACATTCCCGTCTGGACAGGATTCATTGTTTCTTCATTCATTGTAGTAATGGTTTAAATGTTTATAATAATGGTTTATAATTTGCGTGCAAAGATAAACATTTTATTTCAATTATTGTTCGTTTTCCCCGTTAAACTTATATAACAAAAGTCCCTCACAGAAATCAGTTAGATAATAACTTCTAATCCTGTGTGGTCGCTCATTTCCTTGTCCCATGGGAATATGCAGAAAGATATGACAGGGAAGTTTGTATATGCATAGTCGAGGAAGTATGAGTCTGACTCATGAAAGCGATGGAAGTATGTCAAGATTGATTCCTTGCCAAACTCTTCATCCGTTTGCTGATGATAGAGACTGTGGAGTCCTTTAGACTCCAGCACTTCATTCACTTTCAGCATGTCACCATACTTCTTGGTTCTGTCATATTGGTTTACATAACAATTGAAGTCGCCGATGACAAGCGTCTTATACTCCTTAAAGTACGGAGCATATTCCTGAATGATTTCTTGTGCAATCTGGGGATATGGCTTCTTAGGTCTATCGTCAGTCGGCTTAGTCGGCCATATACCAAGAATGAGATAATCATTCGCTATAAGGGGTATGGCATAGTCATGTTTAGGATTGAACCATTCTGGAATATAACCTTGACCTCTCTTCCAAATGATGCCCAATCCTTTCCATTTCTTCTGGTGATGGAAATATTCAATACCATACCATTTCATATCAAGAGTTTCGGGTAGGTGAGCATCTTCTGGACAGGTAATTTCAGGCACAACAAGCACGTCTGCCCCCATTTTCAGGAGTTTCTCTATCTTCCAAGGCTGACTGTCATTGATATTGTAGCTGACTATCTTCATGCTGTTGTTTATTTATATTGATTCAGTCTTCGGTATTTATCTGCCACTTCAAGGAGTAATATAAATTTCTCCAGCCTTTCTTCCGAGAGTTCGCCTTTTGCAACTCGCTTTTTGGTCGCCTTGAACCAGTTGAGCATGTCATGCTCTTCAAGTCTGTGCTTGGAAGGTCGCCGGTGATTCGTTTCCATGAACGACATCATCTGCTCATACTGCTGTTGCCATCTTTCTTCTTGCGTCATTATATCGGTACTTTTTCGAGGTTGATTTCTCGCATGTGTCAGGGGCATCCTCTGACCCATTATTTTGCAGTATCACATCAAAATCTCATTTCTCCAGAGTATGATATGTTCTCGCGCTGACGGGATTGAACACTGATTGAAGAACTATGTCTGGATAGTTTGTGACTGTCACAAGACATCCTGTCCCCGATGTGACACTCTAAGTATTTGACCAATCTTTAATTGCGTGTTTTTACCAATACGGTTCATTCGGCATAATTCATCAACACTGATTCCACATTTTCGTGCTATGCTTGATACTGTCTCGCCCTTTCTTACTTTGTGATAAGAAATCTCAGATGTAACTCCATTAGATATTATATGATTAGGTACTTCAGATTCATTTGTTTTATAGTCCGACCTGTCTATCTGCTCTAATGCAATTTTTTGGATCTTGATAGCAGACTTAAACTTTCCGTTATTCTGATATGTTACGCTATAGGTTGCAATAGGATTCCAATTATCATCACCAACAGTAAGTTTAAACGAAAGGTTAGACGTTCTTTCTGATTTCATTATAACCCGGAAGTCGTTATAATGGTCGCTCTTCAATTGGTTAATATATGCGTGTCCAGTCGCGTCAAAATATTTCAGACGATCTTTCTCTGGAACATTTATTAAACCGAGTACCATCTTAACATGGTTCTGTGCCTTCACATTTTCTTTCTTGAAGTTGTATTTGTTGTTCTTGTAGTCTATTGCTGCTTGAAAAAGCAACACTCAGGCGATTAGGGTGTAACAATAACCCAAGGTTATCGTCCAATAACCCTAGGTTATTGCGCAAGAAGGCAGGGTTAGGGCTCAGAGGTTCCTGACTCCTCTTCTGAAATCGAACAGGCGGGTGAGTACTATGTCCACGTGAGATTCAAGCGGCTCAAAACGTTAAACAATTATAATTATAAATAAGGTGTTAAGGGGAAAGCGAAAAAATTGTAGTATCTTTGTCGTTATGAAGCGATTTAATATTATCCTTTGTCTTTGGCTATCGGTCTCTCTACGGACCTTCGCCCAGATCCCCTACTATGCAGGTACGGTGGGTGACGCGAAACTCTATGGCTATACCTCGTTGAAAATGCGGCCTGGCATCAACCACCAGGAGACCTACACCACCTTCCAGTATGGCCTGGGCGACCACTTCGCCACGGGTATCGACCTCTATACGGGTCCTGATTGTGCCTATTGGGGCGCCCTCATCCGCTATGGCGTTAAGCCCAGCAAGTGGTTTAACATTGGCGCAGAAATCACTCCGTCGTTCAATCTCAACGACAGTTTCAAGTTCTCCTACCTCACGTCGGCCCTCTACCTGAACGGGGCGATTACGGGCGACGGCAGTCTGTTCTGGTGTACAAACACCTGGTGGATCGTCAACGACGGCGCAGACGACAGCTATTCCAACTACGAATATCTGGGTTATACGATCCCTCTGAAAAAGGACCGGTCCATTACTCCCATGATTGGTGCCGTCCATTCCTGGCGTCTTAATCAGGATCTGGAACCTGCTGCCGGAATGTACTACACCTTCAAGAACTGGACCCTCTACCTCTGGGGGCACGACTTCCTCAACAGCCATCCGAGGTTCGTCATCGGCCTTGATTTCGTGATGTAGACGTCGTTTACAGCACACGACCAAGGCGGGAATTGTTAAATAGATATAATTCTTGGCAAAAACTTAGTACTTTGTATTGCAAGGTACTAATATTTTGCCTATCTTTGCACCCGAAATCAAATCTTACGCCAGATTATGAATATCGAGAATGCGAAGTCACAGATGCGGAAAGGGATGCTGGAGTACTGCGTGTTGCTGCTCCTGAAGCATCGTCCATCGTATGCCAGTGACATTATCCAACAACTGAAGAACGCGGAGCTGCTTGTGGTGGAGGGAACACTCTACCCCCTGCTGACCCGCCTGAAGAACGACGGACTGCTGCAGTATGAGTGGCAGGAGTCCACGCAGGGTCCTCCCCGCAAGTACTATGCCCTCAGTCCTGAGGGTGAAAAGTTCCTCGAAGGCCTCGACGGCGCCTGGAACGAACTCTCGAACACCATCAATTATCTCAAGACCACCCAAATGTCAACAAACAACCAAAAGTATTTAGAAGACAACAAAGACAACTAAGACAACATTTGCCGTAGCGGCAATAAAGAAAAAAGTTGTCAAAGTTGTATAAGTTGTCGTCAAAAGAATAAAAAAAATAGTATTATGAAGAAGAATATAACCATCAACCTGTGTGGGCGGCTCTTCCAGATCGACGAGGATGCCTACGAACTATTGCAACAATATATCGAGTCACTCCGTCAGTCGTTCGGCCATGAGGAGGGCGGCGAGGAAATCGTCAACGACATCGAGGCCCGCATTGCCGAGCTGTTCTCAGAATTGAACCAGCAGGGCATCGAGGCCATCACCATCGAACATGTGAAGGACATCATCACCCGCATCGGCAAGCCTGAGGAACTGACAGGCGAAGAAGAGAAGAGCGACAACGGCGGCCATAAGTACGACTCGTTCCGCACGGCTGCCCAGGGCTTTAGGGATAATGTACGCGCGAGGACAGCCGGCAAACGACTCTATCGCAACCCCAACGACAAGATGGTGGCTGGTGTGCTCTCAGGCATTGCGGCCTATACAGCCTCCGACGTCACTTGGTGGCGCATCGGCTACGTGCTGTTGGTGCTTGGCTCCAACTTCTTATTTGGCCCAATATTGCATGTGATTCATATGGGATTCTTCTTCCATGTCAACCTGGCCTTCATACTCTTCTATTTTATTCTGGCCATCGTTCTGCCTGTGGCAGATACGCCCAAGCAGGTGCTGGAAATGAAAGGTAAGGATGTGACGCCACAGAATCTGGCCGACGTTGTGGTGGAAGACAAGCAACCTGTGCAGCGGCGTCGCGGTTGTCTGGGTTCGGTTTTCTCCGTGATATTCTCGATTCTCGTCGCCTTCTTCGTGGCGATAGCCTCAATAGTCGGACTGGTGCTGCTGGTCAGCCTGTTGCTGATCATCGTGTCGCTGGTCATCGTCTTTACCGTTCCTTCAGTTCGGATGTCCCTACCCTTTGACATCGAAGAACTGCATTTGGCCGAATTGATGAGTGTGCATCCCTGGATTGTCATTATTTTCGTCATTGGTCTGCTGCATGCCATTTGCATTCCGCTTTATGCCATCGTCCACATGCTATTATCGAAGGCAGGCAAGGCGCAGCCGATGGGTATCGGACGGCGCATCCTGTGGATTGTGCTGTGGGTAGTGTCTCTGTGCTGTCTCTTCCCTGCACTCGTATGGATTGAGCAACAGGAGAAAACACATTACAATTTAAGAATGAATGAGATCTATTCCTATCAAGGTGTGACGATGAACCATCAGGACAAGAAATTCCTGCGCCGAGGCGACTGGAACCTGATCAAGGCCGAGAACTGCGACCACTATACTTATGTCGGTTATTATAATGGTAACCACAATCTGCGCTTCCTGGATGTCCACAATGAAAATTGTGACGAGGTGTTTCAGGTGGAGCGTAAGGAGGCCGTCAAGCCTGGCGTGTATCGTCTCGACTGCGCTGTCAGAGCAGAGGGTCCCGGTCCCTGCGTATATGCCATCGGCGACAGCGTCAAGCTCGAATCGATTCCTGTCTATGAGAATCTGGATGGTATACCCGATATGGGTTGGTATGACGTGAGCATCGACAACATCGTGGTCACGGGCGACTCCATCGCCTACGGCCTTTCCTCCGACGAGGACTTCACGGGCCAGCCCTGTCGCGCCCAATGGTTCTCCGGCACAGACTTCAAAATCACCCGCACAGGTGACCTGCCGAAGAAAAAATAAAAGTTTTTTGAAAAAAGTTCAGGGAAGTGCGAGATATTTCCCTGAACTTGTCGTATAACGAGTAGAAGTGAGACAACTGACAGAACAGCAAATCGTGGAAGCTGTCCGGCAAGGACGGCGCGAGGGGCAGGACGCATTGGTCTGTCGCTATGCTGAGCGAGTGTTCGCGATGATAGTCCGCCAAGTGTCAGACGTGATGGATGCCGAGGAGCTGGCACAGGACACCTTCCTGAAAGCCTTCAGCCACATCGACAGTTACAACCCACAGAAGGCCTCGCTCTCCACTTGGCTCTGCCGCATCGCCTATCGTCTGACGCTCGACTTCCTGAAACGCCGCCGACCGATCATCGTCCCCATCGAGGACAGCGAGGTATGGCAGACAGACATCAGCGACGAGCAGTTGGAGTCGGAACTCTCATCAGGACGCGAAGAGCGCATCCAGCAGCTGCAGGAGATCATAGACGAACTGCCAGACGACGAACGAATGCTTCTGACACTCTACTACTTCGAAGACCGTCCGCTGACGGAGATCGCCTACATCACAGGCATCGAACCAGGCCCTCTGGCCAACCGCCTCTATCGGACAAGAAAGAAACTACTTAAGAAATTGAAAATTGAAGATTGAAAATTGAAGATATGAACAAGACATATAAGGACACGGACCTGCGAGAGGCATTGCGACGCAAGTATGCCGATACGCCCAAGCTGCCTGACGATTTCATGACGAAGATGCGACAGCAGACGGAGCCTGAGGAGGCACCCAAGCCTGCCACAACGATACGTCGTTGGCGATGGGTAGCCGCCGCAGCCTGTATTCTTATGATGATAGGTATAGGTGCAAGATTCGGTTTCAATCAACAACCAGCGTCAGAGACACCATCGGTGGAAACGCCCTACGTAGCTCAAGGTACTCAACCCACGCACATCGATACCACCGACCCAAGTATCTCAGAGTCTTCAACACAGGTAGCACGTATAGTCCGCACAGGACGTACTCAGAATCCGCAAAAGACGGACAAGGAACCCAAACAGGACGGACAAATATCCACACCCAGTCTGACATCAAATGGCTTGCAAGAAGAGAATCTTCACTATGCAGCCCTGTCGCTGACAGAAGACTCCACCTATCAGGCTCCCAGCCGTATGGATGAGTTCATCGCCAAGTTGGCCGACTATAACAAGGTAAAGGCTGTAACACTTGACTGTATCCCGGACGAAAGCGAAAGCACCGTTGTCAGCTTAGCCTATGTCTTCGAGGACAAGCAGGACTTCGACCTCTTCGGACGACTGTTGCAGGCCGCCTGCTGGTATGACTCAAATACGCCAGGTTACCTGCTGAACTACTCCCACCAGCAGTTCTTCTTCACCCTGAAGGACCTGCGCAAGGGCGAAAAATACCTCTGGATAGCAGAGCGTATCAATGACAGGCGAATCCTGCTCTTCAGCAACCACTCACCGATAGAGGCCACCGTCTCATCGACCTGTTTCCAAGAATATCGCGAACAGCTGACGCATATAAACATGAGTACATTACATTTTTAACGACGAAGCCTTATGAAAAGAATCTTTTTATTAAGCCTCCTGGCGATGACAGGCATCACCTTGCAGGCACAGTCGACAGAACTGAAAGGAACTCTGACCTACCAGTCACCAACGACAGGGGTGAAAGAATATGCCAAGAGCGTGGGCATCTTTGTATCGCGTCCGGAAGTCAAAACAGACCCGAAGACAAACAAGACCACAGCAGCGTGGCACATGACGAATATGGAGTGGATCAAGGACTATTGCGAAGCCAAGGATGTCACCATAGAGAAAGACTACCTGAAGCTCTTCCCGGAGGTTGCCAATATGTCGTTAGACGATCAGCCTATGCTTCCGATGAGTTGGCGGCTGACGGAGGAGAACAACGAGACGGTGCTGCATTGCTACTTCCGCATGCCTGCCGACGAGGTGACCAACCTATGGCTGACCTCCGAGGAGACCTGTCTCGTGGATCAGGAAACGGGCGCGCAATACCGCATCCGTCGCACAGAACCAGACACCTTCCGCAAGCACTTCACCGTCAGGGCGAAGAAGGGCGACGTGCTCGACCTGAAGATATTCTTCGCACCTTTAGCCGAGACAACCAAAGAGGTTAGAATCTACGGACTTCCCAACTGGGGGATGATGGGTGTTCCTATCACCATTCGCTATCAGGTGTCTGCCACATTCACGCCCCTCGTCTACGATACCATCCCTCAACTGCACAAGCCCTATGTGCACAAAGAACACTTGAGCGAGGACAAGCCTTATGACATGCAGAACTGGAACACCTGGAAGGTGATGAGGGATGCCCATCTGATCAAGCCGGTGAAAGACGGTACGATGGCTATGTGGCGCACGCCTGAGGCTACCTATCTTGCCATTGGCTTCGAGCAGAACTGGACGGCGGAATATTGGAGTTTTGGACATGATATCAAGCTGGTTGACGAGACGGGGCACCAATACAAGATCCGTGAAATTCAGGGTCTTCCCATGGACGAGCTTTTCTTTATGGAAGGTATGGCTGGTGACTATGTGGCCTACGTGCTGGTCTTCGATCCCCTACCCCTTGAGCTGACGAAATGTACCTACATCGAACCAGAAGGCGAACCCTTCAGCGCCTGGGGCGCCAATTGGTCGGGCAGCGTGCAAGCCCTTGACATCCAGCAGCTCCGCGAAAACCAGCGCCTCTTCGACTATCACCCAAGAGTCATCGTAAAATGAAATAAATAGTAAATTAAATATGAAGAAAACCATTTTAACCCTAACCATCGCATTGGCCTCCATGAGTGCCAATGCGCAGTTTTTGTTCCGTATCAGCGGCAACAATGTAAAAGAACCCTCGTATATCCTCGGCTCTGTCCATACTTTGCCTGGCTCTTTGCTGGATAGCATCCCGGAGTTTCTTGAGGCAGAGTCAAAATGCCACCAGCTCTATGCTGAATATGACATCAGCAGTCAGCAGGCAATGGCTCAAGTTCAGACCGCAGGACAGCAGGCAATATCACTACCTGACGGGAAGACCATCTTCGACGTGTTGAACATGGAGCAGATGGACTTGTTGAACTATCGTTTCAAAGAGACCTTCCAGGTAAGCTTTACCGACTCGGTGATGAAAGCCGTCTGGAGCTATCAGCCCAACGTGCTGATCACCACTTTCTCGCTGGTGTTTACTACGCAAGAGATGCAGAAGCATCCCGAATTAGGGCTTACAGGCACACCCATCGACATGGTATGCATCAATCGAGCAAAGGAACGCGGAAAGACAATCGGGCAACTGGATGAGATTCAGCCTGAGGACAAGCTGAAAAACATGCGCGATTCGCTCAACTCAAAGATCGACGTGCAGGTAGATTCGCTGATGGCATTCCTGAACGACATTGATCACCGCAAGCAGATGATAGCCGACGAGTTGAATTCGGTCGCACTTTCAGGGAAGTACTGGAAAGAGGGCGACTACGATAACTTTGCAGGCTCGGCCTATTGGGTTTCACAGATACAAAAGCAACCTGATTTGTTTAAACAACGCAACGAGAAATGGCTGCCCAAGTTGCAGGCTGCCATGAACGAGGCGCCCACGATGTTCGTATTCGGCGCTGGTCATCTGATTGGCGACAGCGGCATTCTGCAACTACTCCGCAATACTGGCTATAACGTAGAACAAATCAAGACAAAGCAATGAAGAAAACTTTTATCACTATCCTCCTCGCCCTTGTCGCCCTGACGGGGCAGGCGAAAACTTTCAAGACCATCAAGGCCCCTGAGGCGATGGCTTGTGCGAATGTCTTTCAGGGTGAATTGAAAGCCAGTGAAGTCATGATGACAGACACGGCTTCCACCATCCATTTCACCATGCAGTACCCTAAAGGGCAATACTTCCGCTTCGTGAAAGAAAGCTACCTCAAGGACGAGGACGGCAACCGTTATCCGCTCCGCTCTGCCGAGGGTATAGCCCTCGATACATGGGTGCAATCGCCTGAGAGCGGTGTGACTGAGTTCACGATGCATTTCGAGCCGATGCCAAAGCATGTGCAGATTTTCGACTTCATCGAGGGCGATGGGCGAAATGCTTTCATGCTCCTCGGTATTCACGACAAGGAGACGGCTATAAAGGCACCCACATTACAAGAGTTCTATGCCAACAATCCTTATACGCTACCCGCCGACTGGCTGAAGACGGACAATATCACCATCCGTGGCCGTATTGAGGGATACGACGCAGAACGCTTCGGATTTACGGCGATGGAAAGCTATGTGTACGACGTGACGAAGAAGAACAATGGTACACTTCTGATAGACATAAAACCAGACGGCACATTCGAAAAACAGATCCTGCTCAGCTATCCCATGAAGCTGTCGTTCTATGCCTCGGAGCAATCGAAGGTAGGATTCTACGAGATCCCATTCTTCGCCCGTCCTGGTGAGACCATCGATGTCACCGTGCGACCAAACGAGCAGGGACAATATGAATGCTTCTATACTAACGGCAGCAGTCAGGAGGTGGAGCGATGGCTGAAGTCAGACTTGCGATTAATGGAACTGGGCAGGGCTCTCAATACGTTCGAGGGAAATTTCAAAGAAGCCAACCTCTTGGCCGATCAAATATGGCAGAATATGTTGAACCGTATCGACATGATTAGCCGCCGTGACCACTTTACACCCATGGAGATACATCTGGCCTTAGGCGAGATGCAGTCCATTTACGCATTAGCCCTGATGGACTATGCCATGTATCATGAAGACAGGCTATCCCCTTGGAAGGAAAATGAAGACGGAAGTTGGACACAATTGGTGACAGACAGTGTGGAACTGCAAACCGTTAGAGATGTCAACAACTTCAAGGCATTGCAGCGCGTGGATTTCGACAACCCATTACTGTTGCTGAACCACGATTTCTTCTTTACCCTCAACCGTATTCAGTTTGCCGGGCCCGTCCGCAAAGTCAAGCAGGAAGTGATGGAGGGCGAAGACGGTACATACGACTACGACTTTACAAAAAGAAAGCTCTCTATCGATAAGTGCTACGCCATGTTAGGCGAGTTGACGGGCAAGCCTGATAATCTGACGGCACAGCTCTGTATGCTCAATGATATGCAGAGCAGCTTCGACCTATGGCGGCAGAACGAGGTGGCGATTCCCATCATCATGGCAGATACGACGATTGTCAAGGCACAACGCGACTCTATCGCGGCCAACACCGAATCGGTGAGCAACATGTATCCCCTTTATCTCTCTACACTCACGCATCCCTATATGCGCCAGAAGGCTGAGGAGTTCTATCAGGTCAGGATGTCGCAGAAAGAATTAACCTCGCCATTGCCTGAAGGTCCTGGGGCAGAGATCATCCGCGACGTCATAGCCAAATATCCAGGTCGTTACTTGATGATCGACTTCTGGGGCATGGGGTGCGGTCCCTGTCGTGCGGCCATCCAGAGAAGTAAGGCTCTGCGGGCAGAGATTGCCAAGCGCGACGATGTGAAACTTATCTTCATTGCCGGCGAACGTACAGCCGGGGGTAGCGAGGCCTATAAGAAATATGTGGCAGAATGGCTTGCTGGTGAAGAAACCATCTGCGTCAGTAACGATAACTTCCGTCGTCTGCAAGAACTCTTGGATTTCAGCGGCATCCCTCACTACGAGACCTTCACCCCCGATGGTCGACGTGTGCGTGAAGACATCCAGCTCCACGGACTCCATAACTTTGATTACGAACTGCAATCCTTGAAAGAGAGACTGAAATAAGAGACAATTAATCAAACAAACAATATGAAAGAAATCAAAATCAAAGTGTCCCCAATGGTATGGGTTTACATGTTATTGGCAATGATAGCCGTTTTTGCAGTTATCATGGGTGCAAGCGTCGCCATTGGAGGACCAGGGGCTATTGGGGCAAATAAGTATTATATGATAACGATTTTTGTCTGCATCGCTGCATTCAATATTGTCCCTGCATTCATCAAACGCCAAACCTATCTTGTTATCACAGATGTTCAGTTGAGAGTAAACGCTCCAGAACCATGGGTCGTGCAACTGTCAGGCGTTGACTCTTTCTACGTAGACAAATACAAAGGGCGCAAGTTAATTGGCATACGCTATAAGGACAACATCGAGGCAGGCATCACCGACGAACAGATAGCCAAGGATCGCAAACAGCGCTCAAAGGCAGCACTTCAGGGTTACCCCTATGAGATCTATGTAAGATTTCTCTCAATGAAACCACAAGAAATCTGCGATCTACTGAACGCTCGCATTATGAAGGTATGATAGCAAGTTAACACAGCTTTCTACTTGACCTCCGGTTGAGCGAATCTGTCCAATAGTGCCTGACAGCCCTCCAGGACATCGCGCCAAGTGGCCTCGAAGTTGCCAGTATACCATGGGTCGGCCACGTCGCCGGGCCGTCGGGTGAAATCCATCAGCATCACGATCTTCCCTTCCGGGTCACCACCGCAGATGTTTCGCATGTTGCGGGTGTTCCATGAGTCCATGCCTATCAGCAGGTCGTAGCGGTTGTAATCCGAGCGCGTCATCTGTCGTGCTGTCTTACCTGCACAGCCGATGCCGTGCTCTGCCAGTTTACGTCTGGCAGGGGGATAGACGCTGTTGCCTATCTCCTCCGTCGAGGTGGCCGCCGACTCTATCATGAAGCTGTCCTCCAGCCCCACTCTCTTCACCAAGTCCTTCATCACGAACTCCGCCATCGGGCTTCGGCAGATGTTCCCGTGACAGACGAAAAGTATTCTGTGTTTAGTGTTATTATCCATTTGGGGTGCAAAGTTAATCATATTATCTCAGAATAACTACTTTATGGCAGTTATTACAACAAACTTTATGATAATAATCGCCAAAAAGTTTGGAGGTTAGTACTGAATTTAGTACTTTTGCCAAACGAATTGAACAACGTTATGAAGGAAAGTTTGATTTTATGGCAAAAGAAAACGGGCATAAAGTATCGATAGATATAGTTAAGGAAAATATCTTTGCCGTAGTCATGATGGTGGTGACGGCAATAGCCCTGCTTGGTAGTACGGCCTCGTTTGCATCGTGTACGGCGAATGATGACAATGCTGCGAGCCTGTATGAGCAGGCAACGTTTATTCCTCAAGCACCCGACTACAGCGACGCAGCGATGTGGGTGACGGCCGATGGCGATAACGACGACACGGGAGCCGACATCTTCTACGTCGTATCGACGTGGGAGGAAGACTGGACGACGGAGGATGGCAGGATATGCCATTATGCAGACGTTTGGAATCCCGTGCATCGCGAGCGCATGTATGACTTGGAAATTAAGAAGGTGGCAGCGTATATGTCGTCTGGTAATCAATTCTTCGCCCCGTTCTACCGTCATACCACCATGGAGGCCTGAATGACACAGAACGAGAATACAATCATGGATCGCACGCGGCTGTCGATGGGTGACATCTGCGCAGCTTTCGACCATTTTCAGGCTCATCGCGACACGTCGCGTCCGCTCATCATCGCAGGCTTCAGTCAGGGTGGTCTGGCTGTGGTGGAGCTGCTGAAGCACATTGACGACGAGACATACAACCAATTGGCTGCGGCATACGTGCTGGGCTACAAGGTGACCAAGGCCGACATGGCGCAGTACAGCCACATCCGTCCCGCTGAGAGAGAAACGGACACGGGCGTCACCATCTGCTACAACACGGTGAAGGATGTGAAGTACGTCATCCCAGTCATCTCTGCCTCTGACATCTGCATCAACCCCGTGAACTGGCGGACGGACGCTACTCCCGCCATGCTCCACGACACGATTACCGTCACCGTCGCACCTTCACACCACGTTCTCGTTGTCAGCGGCTACAGCGGCTCTGAATATGCTCCTTACAAAGGCTTCTTCAACGTGGGTGACATCCACAGTTGCGAGCCTTGGCTCTACAGCGAGTGTCTGGCGAAGAACATCAAAGTCCGTGCCAAGGAGTGGCGGAAGCTGCACCAGCCGAAGTCCGATGGCTCACTCCGCCAACTGCATGAGAAATATGGATTAATATATGCATGGTAATCTGATATTATTCCTACACGGATTCTATGCCAGTGGTCAGTGTGTACCTGCGGTGGCTCTGCGCGAGGCTTTCGCGGGGCGTGCGGAAGTGATAACGCCTGATTTGCCGATGCACCCGAAGGAGGCGGTCAGATTTATCCGCGAATTGATAGATCGTGAACAGCCATACCTTCTGATTGGCAACAGCTGCGGGGCGTTCTATGCTCAGATGGTGGCTCCCGTTACAGGCATTCCGGCTTTGTTGGGCAATCCGCACTTCAAGATGACGGAGTTCCTGAAGCAGCGCATCGGCGAGCATCAGTACAAGTCGCCACGCAAGGATGGCAAGCAGAACTTCGTCATTGATGAAGCCTTGATTGAGGAGTTTGCCGAGATGGAGGCCATCCAATTTGACAACTGCCATCCCGACTTCAAAGACCGTATCTGGGGCTTGTTCGGCGAACAGGACACGCTGGCGCACTTTGAGCCGCTCTTCTTGGAGCACTACAACCATTTCTTCCATTTCCCCGGCGGTCATACCCCGACGGCAGAGGAAGTCCGTGACTGGTATGTGCCGTTGGCTGAAAAGATGCTTAGGTCATTCTCTTTCCTTGTCACCGACTCTGCGGAGAAACTTTCCTTCTAAGGAATAGGCCTTCTTAACAGAATACCGTCCATCGTCATCGTAACCATAGGAGGCGGCGATGATTTCTTTCTTCTCCCATTCGAGGGTGACAATGCCCTCAGTAGAAGGCAACTGCTTGGCAGTACCCTTATATGGATCAATGATGTATGTCCATATATTGCGCCCGTCAGGACATCCCTCGACAATGACCTTGCTGACGTCACCTGGAGCGATATAGGCCTTATCGGCAGAGGCAATCTGGGTAATGGGGACATTGACGGCATCCTTGCCATTCATCTTTTGCCACTGGAGTTCAGCCATAGGATTGGTGACACAGACCTTGATGACCGTACCAGCCCGCTCGTCAGCAAGCCAGACGGAATAGATCGCATCCATCTCGCCTTCGCCACTGGCAGGCTTGTCGATGTTGACATAGACGGCATGTTGGAAATGGGCATCGGGTTGACGCACAGCGGTCTTCGGCATCTCATCGATGTCGAGCAAATCAACATCTACATTGTCTTTGCTTCCCGTGAAGGCATGGGTCGACGTACCGTCAGGACCGTCGAGGATCGCCTCCTTGTTCAGCCCGTCCACAGGCTCTTCCTGCGGGAAATCATTCACTTGATTGTACTGCGCCCGTGCGATGGTCGTGAAAAACAGAAGGGCGAGGATGAGGAAATAACTTTTGTATGTCATAATGTATTTGATTGGTGAATCTGCAGACCCATCCTTGATGGCAGCCATGTCGATGGTTATCATATTAGGTACGTTACCGTTTCCTCTATCGGCTTGCGACTGTTGTGATTGGCAAGCGGCCCTGCACCTTCTGCCGGATAGCCAAGGGCGAGGCAGGTCAGAATCTCTTCGTTCTCTGGCAACTGGAATGCTTCAGCCATCTTGTCGGGGTCGAAGAAGTTCACCCAGCAGCTGTCCACACCCACACTCTTTGCACAGAGCATCATGTGAGTGGTCACAATGGTGGCATCCTCAATGCCGGAGTCGTACTTCTGGCCGGGATAAGTAAACACGTTGTTCTTGTCGAAGGCTACGATGAGCATGGTCGGTGCACCGTATCGACAAGGTGTGAGCATATCAATCTTGGCCAGTCCTTCTGCCGACTGCACCACGTAGACGTGCTGTTCTTGCAGGTTCTTGGCTGTCGGAGCCAAACGTCCTGCCTCCAGAATGTTGTCCAATTGTTCTTTACTGATCTGACGCGAGTCAAAACTCTTGCAGGAATACCTGCTTCTTGCTAATTCTAAGAAATCCATAATCGTTCAGGTTTATAATAATTGCTATTCTGTTTTACCTCCAAACTCGTTATACGATACGTTCTCAGGCTTCCACTTGTCCTTCGGCTCTGGCTAAGGCCTATGAACAAAGACGAGAAACGTGAATCTTTATCATCCATACTTCGCTCAACTATTATTGTGATCAGTTTTTTCCTTTGTTAATAATGTATATACCAAGAGCCGCTAGTCCTCCTGCAAAAGCGTATTTTATGTGGAACGTTTCGCCAAGACAGAGACACGAGGTGACCGCTCCAACGACGGGTATCAGTGAATTGTAGATGGCAACTCGTCCCACAGGATTGCAACTGAGCAGTTTGTTGTAGAGGGCGAATCCAACGGCAGAGATGGCGATGAGTAACAACAGACAGACAATGCCAAGCATGTTTATATGAGGCAACGTTCCGCCAAAAGCCAGTCCGGGCAGAATGAGTAGCAAACCACCGATGGTGAGACTATAGCCCGTTCCCACGAAGACATCTATCCGGTGGCTCAGTCCACGGGTCATCAGGTTCGAGAGTGCCCCACAGATGGCATTGAGGATAATCATTCCGTCGCCCAGCCAAGTAAACTGCCCGCTTTCAGCCCCTCCAAGATTTAATGCAAGGATTCCGCTGAACCCTATGGCACAACCGAGAATCTTCCACGAGGTCAACTTGTCACTCTTGAAACAAGCACAAGCCAACAGGACTACGAGGAAAGTACTCAGCGAGTTGAGAATAGCCGCCCGCGACCCTTCGCTATACGACATGCCGACATAGAAGAAGAAATAGTGAAGCGTGGTGTTCATTAGTGCAAAGGCAAGAATAAACCACCAGTCACCGAACTTGACCTTTGGTCGAGCCTGCTCTCGCTCTGCAGAGTCGATGCCAGCATCGCTCTGCTCTTGCTTAATCGCAACCTTGCCCATCTTGAACGAACGTCCATTGCTACGGGCTACGGACAAGACAATCAGACCAGCTGCAGCAAATCGAATGCCGGCAAAGAGCATTTTGCTGCCCGTCATGTCCGCCGTGATGCCAAAAGCATTGAAGCCCACTTTGATAAGCGGGAAAGCCCATCCCCACGCAACTGCTGCTGTCAGGGCAAATACCACCACCCATACGGGCCGCTGGAATATGGACGTTTTCGTCATAAACTTTTCTAAAAGCGGACAGCCACCTTGTCTCTAAAATATTACATATTTTCCATTTATTTCTTTTCCGTCAGTCGCTTGATGTGGTCCTTCAGGATCTTGTAGGCAGGGAACGGCATGGCATCATGGTCATAACCCTGCATCTCGTAGAGCGTCACGTCCTTGTGGCCTACGAGTTTCAGCATGCGCCAGAAGTAGGCCTGCTCCTCGTAGCGTCCGAAGAGTTCCAGTTCGCGGTCGCCGGAGATGATGACGATGGGTGGTGCATCAGGACGGATGTAGGTCAACGGGGCGTACTGGTCGATGGTGGCCTGCAAGGGGCCGATGCCCTGCTGCTTACGTATATTGTAATGTGTAATGCACTGCCCGCTAAAGGGCACGAGAGCCGCGAGCGAGTCGGCATCAACGCCGTACTTCGCCAGCCAGCGCTTGTCGAGTCCGATCATGTCGAGCAGATGGCCACCTGCCGAGTGTCCGGCCACGAATATCTTGCGATGGCTGCCATTGTACTTCGCGATGTTCTTGTATGTCCAGGCCACGGCTGCCGCGGCGTCGTCGAGGATGTCGTCAATAGGAGCCTTCGGCAGCAGACGGTAGTTCACCGCAACGACCACGAGTCCGCTGTTCTTCAACTGCGGGTCGATGTGCTTCTCGCCGCCCTCGATGCCGCCGCCGTGGAACCACACAACTACGGGTGCGTCCGTCTCATTTGTCGGATAATACACGTCGAGTTTGCAGCGCTCCTGGGCATAGCCCTCTGCCGCCTCGCGATACGGGATGTCATTCACTTGGTTGTACTGCGCCCGTGCGATGGTCGTGCAAAACAGGAGGGCAAGGATGAGGAAATAGCTTTTATTGATCATGTCGTTTAGTATTATTTTGTTCCTTATTTTATTCCCGTCCGGCTGCTGAAGTTGATGCGCACGCCTTTGTCGTCGACCATCATGTCCATGCCTCCGTTGTTGCCGTTGCTGGCGGTCGGCTGGCGGTCGCCGTCGAGTATCTCACGGCACATATTCTTGATGTCGGTGATACGCTGGAGCGTCTCCAGATTGTCACCACTGTAATGGCCGGGGAAGAGGAAGCGGATATCGTTCTTCTTCATGTAGCGCTCGATCCGCTCGGCAGTGTACATCTCGGTCGAGAGGTTGGTGAATACCAGCAGGTTGGTCGAGCCGAAAGCATCGCCACTGAAACCATAATGCCTGGCCTTGTCGAAGAACGTAGCGCTTCCGGCAGTATGACCAGGCGTAAAGATGACCTCTATCTCTCGGCCGCCCAGGTTGATTACCTCGCCGTCGTTAAGATACTTGATCTGCCCCGTATAGTTTCGCATGCTATTCGGAACGATGGGCATGTCGCCTGCATTCAGGTATACCTCGGGGAAAGGCCGTACCCCACCCGTATGGTCACCGTGGGCATGGGTCAGCATCATGGTGACGGGCTTGGAAGTAATCTTTGTCACAATCTTGTCCAGCCCGGGGATAACCGTTCCAGCATCAATCAGGATTGCGCGATCACTGCCCTCAACAAGGTAGAGCGACTCGTTATAGACGCGGTGTCCGTTCCCTATCCATGTATGCTCGTCGAGCTGGCGAAACACCACTTCGTCGTCTTGGTAAACCACCTGGCCGCGAAGGTCGCGGCTGTTGATGTCAGTTTCCTGTGCCCCGACCGTGAGAGGCATCAGGCTAAGCAGCATGGCTGCAAGAAAAATGTTCGTTTTCATAAATGTATAGTTATTGTATTCTTTCGTAATTACTGATTAGACAGCCTATCCCTTACGTACTGCACACTCATCACATACTCCTCGTCGGTAGTCAGGTACTCGATGATCATGGGCATGCGGGGATTCTCAGCAGTGGCCAGTTGGGCGTAGAGATAGATATCCAGCGTACCCTCGCCACAGGCGCACTCCTGTAGTTGGAAGGTATATTCGGGCTTCAGCAGGATGTCCTTTAGGTGGCAGCTCACGATGGTGCCGTGGAGTTTCTCGAAACAATCGCGGAGGAACTCGTCGTTGAAGAAATAACGGCGGGGCGAAGTGATCATGTTCACCACGTCCAGGTGGGTGCCGAACTCCGCACGATCCACATCCTCTATCAGACGCAGATACTCGTCAGGACCGCTTGGTATCATCCAAGGCATCGACTCTATACAGAATTTTGTATGCTGAGGACGGGCGGTGTCGATGATCTGACGAATCATCGCGACAGCCATATCCCACAGCTCACGGCTGAAGTTGTCGCGATAGCCGCCGTCCCAGCGAGGACCGTAGGGCGTGCCTACTACATTCACACAACAGGCGGCACCGATGGCATCGGCCATGCGCAGTTGGCGGACGGCATAGTCGATCCACTGCTGTCGCTCATCGGGATCTGCAGCCAACGTGTTGCGCCATACGCCCACCTCGGCTATCGTGAGACCAGCTTCATCGGCAGCCTGCTTATAGGCCATGATGGTTTCCGCATCCTCATCACAGGTGACGGGGAAATTAACACACTCCAGCCCGAGAGCCTTGTGCTTCGCAGCCCACTCCTCAGGAGAACTGTGCTGCAATGATGATGAAATACCTAAATACATCAGAATGCCCTCCTATGAATTACCGTTGCATCCATCTTATCCAACGAACTGACGCCAGTTCGGGCCATGATGCCAGCCAGTTCGGCGGTCATCTCGTTGATGCGTTCTGCTACAGCATCAGCCCCGTTCTTGAGTAGCGGCATCAGGTGACGGCCCACTGATACGGCCTTGGCACCGAGGGCGAGGCACTTGTAGGCATCCATTCCGCTCTCAATGTCACAATCCACGAATACGGGGATGCTCCTGCCTGTAATTGAGAGGATATCAGGTAATGCCATTAATGGCGGCACGGCATACTGGATCATGCCATGATGGTGAGATACGACGATACCTGCACAACCTGCTTTCAAGCATTTCTCGGCATCGTGAGGACTGAGTACACCTTTCACGATGAACGGCACACCAGCTGCCTCAACAAAGTCTTTCATTTCCTCGGTAGTCTTGGCTTTCATGGGCAGGCCGAAGATGTTGTCGTAACCGCCCTCTGAATTGAAGGCGTGGTCGATATCCATGCCTACAGCGATACAGCCCACACGGACGGCATGCTCAATCTTACGCAACACCTCGCGGTTGTCGGCATGAGGTTTGATAATCTTGATGGTTCGTGCGCCAGTAGCAACAATTTCTTCCAGTTCCTCATCACTACCCATGCCCACCCAATGCACGGCTCCGCTCTTGGCAGCCGCCTGGGCGTAGATGGTCATGCCATTCTTTGCAGTATTATGCAGATGCGACAGGGCGGCTGTCATAATTGGCGTACGGAAGGTTTCTCCGAACAGCGTCATCTCAGTCGTAGGGAGGACGGCGTCCAGATAGCGGGTCTCAATCAACAGAGATTCAAAATAGTCTCTCGTAATCTTGTCGGAATTTGATGTCAGTTGCATTGTTTATCTAATAAAATGCGTTTCCTTTAACTCTTCCTGTATCTTCGGCGAGCCGAGTCGCGACATGAATCAACTTTCGTTAAATATCGGCACAAAGATGGTGCAAATCGAACGCAGAAAGCTCACTTTTTGCTGAGATGCAGCCCATCTTCGCAACATTTCGTTGCAAATATAGCGAATTTTCTCGGATTTTGTGTAAATTTGCCGTCAGTTTTAAGTGTATTTAGGTATTATGAGTATGATAGACCAGATTATCGACTTCAATAAAGGATTCGTAGCACAAAAAGGTTACGGTATTCCTGCATTGTAAGGTGGAGGAAGATCCGATAAAATAACGAGATTATGAAGATAATAGACGAACAGTTAATGAACGGGCTGGCTGAAGAAGCCAAGAAGTCACCAAGACTGAGGAAGAACTATAACTTCCATCAGAGCCTTCAGGACAAGTGCCACCGTTTCCTCAATGCCCTGGAGCCGGGTACGTTTATTCCCGTGCATCACCATCCCGACAAGGATGAGACCTTTGTGATTCTAAGAGGAAAGGTCAGGGTAACGACATACAATGACAAAGGTGAGATAGTGGAGTCCTATGTCATTAGTCAGGAGAGTGGCCGTTATGGTGTGAACATTCCCAAGAACGTCTGGCACGGATTGGAGTGTCTTGAGCCGAGTGTCCTGTTGGAATGCAAGGCGGGGCCATTTGTTGAGCACGATGTGGATGGGATTCTAGAAACGAAGCCCACGAAGGATATCTACCTTGCCGGAGGCTGCTTCTGGGGAACGGAGCATTATTTCAAACAGATTAAAGGTGTGGCCATTACGGAAGTGGGATTCGCCAACGGACATACGGAAAATCCTACTTACAAAGAAGTCTACACCGACCAGACGGGCTTTGCTGAGACAGTCTTTGTGCGGTTCTGTCCCGATGTGGTCAGCCTCGAATTCTTATTACAGATGTTCTTCAAGGCCATTGATCCGACCAGTCTCAACAAACAAGGACACGACGAGGGGACACGCTATCGCACTGGTGTATACTACACTGACCCAGAGGATTTACCCATTATCGATAAAGTATTTGCTGAAGAGCAGAAGAACTACAAGCAGCCTTTGGCCGTAGAAAAACTACCTCTGCAGAACTTCTATACTGCCGAGGAGTATCATCAAGATTATCTTGACAAGAATCCCGACGGCTACTGCCACCTGCCTCAGTCATTGTTTGAGTTTGCAAGATCCGCCTCTTTCCATGCGATTATATGAATAGTGTATGATGAAATGTAAAAGTTATATGAAAACTACAACAGAACGTGTATTCCAGATCTTTAAGGAACTGAACCAGATTCCACGCCCTTCGCATCATGAAGAGCGAGTGGCTGACTATCTATGCCGGTTTGCAGAGCGGCTGAATCTGCCCTATAAGCGCGACAAGGAGAACTGCGTCGTCATCAGCAAGCCAGCCACACAGGGGTATGAGGGCGCAGAGCCTGTCGTACTGCTCAACCACATGGATATGGTTTGCGTGGGCATGAGCGATCCGCTTCACACGCCTATCAATGCCTATATAGAGAATGGATGGATGAAGGCACGAGGCACGTCGCTGGGTGCTGACAACGGCATCGGACTGTCAATGGCACTTGCTGTGCTGGAGAGTTCCGAGATTGTACACGGCCCGCTGGAGGTCATTACGACCACCAATGAGGAGGACGGTATGTCGGGAGCCTCACAGCTGAGCAGGGACTTTCTGAAGGGTCGTAAGGTGATCAATCTTGATTCCGAAGACTATGACACTATCACGACAGGTGCAGCCGGGGCCTGCCTGCAGTTCCATCGCATCCCCGTGGAGCGTAAGAACGTGAACGGACCAGGGTGGTACGCCATCAACATCAACGGTGGTCTGGGCGGTCATTCCGGCGTCGATATCAACAAGGGACGGTGCAGTGCAGTCAAGGTGGCATGGAAGATTTTGGATGCCATCCGCACCAAACACGATATAGAGGTATCTTCCATCAATATCGGAGAGGCAAATGCCTCCATCGCATCGTCGGGAGAAATCATCATCCACATGCCATCAGACGACCAAGATTTCCTGATGGAGCAAGTGAACAAAATCAACGAGCAGCTGCACAGGCAATACGGTAATACAGACCCTGCCATCCGTTGCACCATTAAAGAATGTCCACCACAGAAGACCGTCATCAATCCTGAAGCCATCAACGCTATGATGACCTGTCTGGAGCAGATTCCACAAGGAGTCATCAAGATGAGTGAGTCAATGGAAGACACCGTTGAAACCTCCAACAACATCGGGCGTATTCAGACGGAAGAGGATTGTATCTTTATCTCCACCCATACGCGTAGTTTCATCGACGCCGACATGAAGGAACTGAGCCGTAAGATTGCCGATGTCTTTACTGAGAATGGGGCAAAGTCGGAGATGGTGATGTCGGCTCCTGCCTGGCAGGAAGACCAGCAGTCTGCATTCCTGCAACTTACCTCCGACACGTTCCAGGATGTGTTGGGCTGGCGTCCACGGATGGTGGCCATGCACTTCGTCCTTGAAGCAGGGTTCTTCGTCGAGCACTATCCTGGCATTCAGATTGCCAGCATCGGCCCACGTATCGTAGAGCCTCACTCAACCAGCGAACGTGTGGAACTCTCCACCATCGAGGATATCTGGCAAGTACTCATCGAACTTCTCATACGTCTTGCTGCACAGCCTCACGACGTGGAGAACATCGTGTTGCCATCGAATTGATAAATGTGAGGAAATAAAAATGACATCATCAAGACCCACCACCGCAAAAGAACGGTACGTCGTAATCGATGCACTACGTGGACTGGCACTACTGGGTATAGCTCTGGCCAATTTCCCAGAGTTCGCGCTATGGACGTTCCTGTCGGCAGACGAGCAATCAGCCATGTCGACAGCAGGTGTTGACAGAATAGTAAGGTTCCTGCAATATATGCTGGTGGACGGAAAGTTCTACACCATCTTCTCGCTGCTCTTCGGCGTGGGATTCGCGCTGATACTGAGTCGTCACCCTGTATCGCTGTTCGTGCGACGGATGGCGATACTGACAGTCATCGGCGCATGCCACCTGATGTTCATCTGGAGTGGTGACATCCTGCTACTCTATGCCATCGGAGGACTGTTGCTCCCGTTGTGCCTGCGGTTGAATGACAAGCAGCTACTGATGTTGGCTGCATGTCTGATACTGATTCCTGTAGGCCTTGATGCGCTGACGGAGTATGCCGGCTTCGACTTTGCCGGGCCGTTCTATAACCTGTGGTGGACGGAGGCCTCGCGGCAGGGTATTACGGAGGAAAACTTCGCCACGTGGTTGCGCGATGCCGACAGTTATCCGCAAATGTTCGCATTCCTATTGCAAGGAGCCTGCGAACGGATATGGGAGTTCGTCAGTGGTCACCGTCTGCCCAAGGTCGTAGGACTTTTCATCATCGGCTACCTGATAGGCAAGCATCAGCTGTACGCCAAGTTGGACGAGTACCATTCTTTGTTGCGCAGACTTTGCTGGTATGCACTGTCGTGGGGACTGCCGGCATCGGCACTTTATGCCTGGAGTGCCACAGAGGGGCATCCCTGGGGGCTGACCATCCATTCGCTGCTATATACCGTGAGTGTCATTCCCCTGGCATTCGGATATATTGCGCTGTTCTGCCTGCTATACATGCGATGTCCGACAAACAAAGTGTTCTCGTGGTTAGCAGCCCCAGGACGGATGGCACTCAGCAATTACCTGTCGCAGTCGCTCATAGGCGTACTGCTGTTCTATGGACTTGGCTTTGGTCTCGGCTGCTCGATGGGACTCATCTATATAGAATTGACAGCTCTCGTCGTGTTTGTAGTCCAAATAGTAGTCAGCGGCTGGTGGCTACAGTGGTTCAACTTCGGGCCTTTGGAGTGGATTTGGCGCATGTTGACATACGGAAGCTACTTCAAGATATGCAAAAAGTAAAAACATAATAGTACCGACAATGTACAAGAATATTTTCTGCCTCGTATTAATGATGAGCGTACTGGCTGTTTCAGCACAAAAGCTTAGTTTCCCCATCCTTGGTGGCGAGTTGAGCAATTCTGCCGCAACTTCGGTTGAAGACATCGACGAGGTGATGCCACGGATGCGGGCGCTGGGACTTAACACGGTGCTGGTGCCGGCATATTGGGAACTGATGGAGCCGCAAGAGCAGAGCCAAACTGGTTTAAGCTCTGCCGAGAGGCGACAGAAGTCGACCGAAGGTCAATTAATGGAGCCGGTGGAAGGGAAGTTCGACTTTACCCTCATCGACCGTACCATCGATGTGGCGCGACGTGAGCAGTTGCACGTGGTGTTCCTTTGGTTCGGTGTGTGGAAGAATTCGATGTCGTGCTATACACCAGCATGGTTCAAGCAGGACACGAAGCGGTTTCCACGCGCAATGACCGCCGAAGGAAAGCAGATGGAGATTGCCTCGTGTTTCAGCGACAATGTGCTGCAGGCCGACCTGAAGGCATTCTCGGCGCTGATGCGGCATATCCGTGAAAAAGACCCGCAGCGCGAGGTGGTCATCATGATGCAGATAGAGAACGAGATTGGTATGCTGGAGTCGGCACGCGACCATTCGCCGTTGGCAGAAAAAGCCTATAACAAAGAAAGGTGGGCAGAACGCTACGGCACTGACGAATATGCCGACGAGAAGTTTATGGCGCTGAGTTATGCCCGTTACGTGGAACACTTGGCTGAAGCAGCCCGTGAGATTCACGACATGCCGCTCTATGTGAATGCCGCCATGAATAGTCGTGGGCGTCGTCCTGGCGAATATCCATCAGCGGGACCGTTGGCACATCTCATCGACTTCTGGCATGAGGGAGCACCCAGCATCGACCTGCTCGCTCCTGACATCTACGATACAGGCTTCAAGTCGTGGTGTGCGCAGTATGCGATGCCTTTGCGTCCGCAGGATTATAATTCTCAATTTTCAACTCTCCATTCTCAATTTGTTAAGAACCGTCTTTTCATCCCTGAGAGTCGCTGCTGCGAAAACAGCGGCGTCCGCGCCCTCTATGCCTTCGGCGAGCATCAGGCTTTGGGCTTCTCGCCCTTCGCCATCGACCAGGCCAGTCCAAAAGAGACAGAATCCGTGACGCGGGCTTACGAACTGCTGCGACAAATTTTCAATTTTCAATCTTCAATTTTCAATTTGAAAACTTGGGGCCTCCTTTTCGACCAAGAGGATTACGAACGTATCATCGATGATAACGGCGTGGTGATGACATGTCGCCATTACTTTACCCTCCCCTGGGATCCCCGTGCTACCGATGGCACAATCTGGCCTGAGGGCGGCGCTATGCTGATCCGTCTCAACAAATATGAATATCTGTTGGCTGGCAGCGGTGTGGTCATCGACTTCAAAACGCCTACAGAGAAGCAACAAACTGAGCAGAAACAGTTAGGCGAAGATGGTTTCGCCGAAGCAGGCGGAGGCTCTACTCAACAGTCAAAAAAGTATTTTAGCGGTAAGCGCCTTGGTCTCCTTTCCGTCGATGAAGTATCAATCTCTGATGATGGCACCATGCAATACCTTCGTCGTCATAACGGCGACCAAACCCATCAAGGCCGTCATGCCCGCATCGGCGTCGGCGAATGGAAAATATTACACATTAAACTCTACGAATATTAAAGAATTATGGGTTGCGGAAGCTTAATTACTTCCCCTTCCTGAATTCCCTAGGGCAACAGCATCATCGTGGTGGAGATGGACGGTCTGTACTATATGATACACGGCGACATCACCTATGTGGACGAAGCGCTCTACGAGGACAATTTGTCGGTAGTCTTTGATGACCTGGCAGCTGCCCGCGAGACGCAGAATCGCATCCGTGAGTTCGTCCGCAGCCACCCCACCGTCTATTGTGGTACCCACACCCCACAAGGCTATGAGAATCTGGAGGCCAAGCGCGTGATGGACCAGGATAATCCTGTGCCAACCATTCTGGCCGAAGTCGATTTCTCCAAGCAAGAAGCTTCTGGTAAGTATGTCTGTTCCATTTGCGGATATGTCTATGACCCCGCAGAGCACGACGGCGTTGCCTTTGAAGACCTGCCCAACGACTGGCGTTGTCCGCGTTGTAAGCAGCCGAAAGAGAAGTTCAATCCTGCATAGCACATCATCCGACTGAAAGCGAATAAATATTAAATCCCAAGGCGAAATCGCATTGCTTTGGGATTTTTTATTTACTTTTGCAGCAAGATTGAAACTGATTATGACAACGACATTGATCATAGGACTGTTGATTCCGCTGCTGGGCACGATGCTTGGCTCAGCCTTCGTGTTCTTCATGAAGGACGAAATGTCGGCTCGACTTCAAAAGTCGCTATTGGGCTTTGCGTCGGGTGTGATGGTGGCGGCATCGGTGTGGTCGCTGCTGATTCCCGCGATGGAGATGGAGGCCGATAGTGGTAAGTGGTCTGTATTCCCAGCAGCCGTCGGATTTCTCCTCGGCATGGGCTTCCTGCTGATGATCGACGAGTTGACGCCGCACCTGCATATCGGAACTGACAAACCCGAGGGTATGCGTTCCCATCTGTCGAAGACGGCGATGCTGGCCCTTGCCGTCACCATCCACAACCTGCCAGAAGGAATGGCCGTCGGCGTGGTGTTCGCAGGAGCCGACAGCGGTGCGACGAACATTTCATTAGCCAGTGCGCTGGCCGTCGCGGTGGGTATCGCCATTCAGAATGTCCCAGAAGGAGCCATCATCTCCATGCCGATGCGGGCTGCAGGCAATAGTCGTTGGCGTTCGTTTATCATCGGTTCATTGAGCGGAGCTGTGGAACCTGTAGGAGCAATCGCAGTATTGTTATTGGCTTCGCTACTGATGCCCGCCCTTCCCTACTTGCTCGCTTTTGCCGCGGGAGCCATGTTCTACGTCGTGGTCGAGGAACTGATCCCAGAAGCCTCCAGCGGCCAGCATTCCAATCTCAGCACCATCGGCTTTGCCATCGGTTTCGTCCTGATGATGGTGCTCGATGTGGTAATGGGATAATACCTACTTATGATTAGGGAACAATTATGGGACTATTAAAGATGCCTTAACGTTCTGCCTTGACTTCGTCGAGCTTCGTCGACTCGGCAATGTTAATCAAGCTTGACATTGCTCTCGCTGCTCCATCGGTTCATCATAGACAAATTCGAAGTATGGAAGAGAGAATTCTTTCTCAATAAGGGTAGTCTATTTCACTTTTTGCCTGCAAAGATAATTATAAAATCTGAATCAACAAATAAATAAAGTGGAGGTTGCCCCCCACTTTATGATATTGTGTAGTGTGTAACTACGTTCTTACTTTGAGTCAGCCTCGGCCTGCTTGGTCTCGGGAGCATCCTCGCCGTAGAGGTTGTAGTAGGCGTTGTAACGGTTGTAGCCCCAGTTGCTGTTCAGACGGTCGGGATCGAGCTCCTTAGCCTTGTCGTAGTACTTGATGGCCTCGGTGTAGAGAGCCTTCTTCTGGGCGGGATCCTCGGTGTTCTGAGCGTGGATGCTGATGGCTGTTCCGGCGTATGTCTGGATAGCAGCGTTGTCGGGCTTGAGCTCAGCGGCCTTCTTCAGATACTCGGCAGCCTTGGCGGGATCGTCGTTAAGAATGCCAAGACCCTTGTCAGCGAGGGCAACGAAGTTGTTGGGGTCAACGGCGAGTTTGTCGTCGAGTACCTTCTCGGCAGCGGCCTTGTCGCCAGTCATCGTGTACATGTTGTAGAGCTTCTCCATCACACCGTCTGTCTGATGCTCAGCATAGATGTCCTTCAGCTGGTTGATGTATTTGATGGAGTCTTCCCTTGTCTTGAGCTCGCTTCCGAGGATCTCAAGCTTCAGGTTGAGACAACCCTCATATTCGGCGCTGTCCTTCATGGCGATGTCGCAGAGCTCAATGGCCTTTGCCATATCCTTGTCCTGATAGGCGAAGACGGCAGCGAAGCGGGCTACCTGTCCGAAGTAGGCCTTCTGGAACTCACGGTCGCAGTTCTTGAAAAGGGGAGCAGCGTCGCTCTCGGCAAACATCTGCCAGTACTTGCGTGCTGTGGCGTTGTCCTTGGCCTGTACGGCTTCCTGACCGGCGTTGACGAGCTGGTTACGGGGCTGTACCCAGAGGCGCTGGGCGTTCTTGTCGGCATACTTGGGGGCAATCTTGCCCTTCTCGTTGGGCTGCTGGTCGTATTTGTCGCACTCAATAGCCATGAGCAATGCATTGTAGGCAGAAGTAGACATCAGTTCGTTGTCGACGGGCTTCTCTTGCTGTCCCATCTGGGCGGCGAGCTGGTTCTCGGTCACGATCGTACTCTGCTTGTTGAAAGCGTCGTAAGCCAGGTCGACGAGCATATTGTAGGCAGCTGCTTTCTCCTGAGCGTTGGCGAGTTGATCAATAGAGCTCTTCACAAGGGCTTCTGCTTCGGCGTAACCTAAGCCCTTGAGGGATTTCTTAAGCGCCTTGAAGGCGTCACTGTCACCGGCAAAAGCGGTAGCACTGGCTACCAGCATCATTGCCATCATCATTAACTTTTTCATAAGCTTGAATTTAGTTTGGAAATGGTTATTATTAATTGTTATTATTCTCTGTGTCGAAAGCTTCGTCGACGGGAGCATCGGTGATGGGGTCCTCATCGAGCACCTCGGCCTCCTCTACGTCCTCTTCCTGTGACGAGGTCACCTTGCAGACGCTGGCGATGGTGTCGTTCTTCTTGGCGAGGTTGATGAGGCGTACGCCCTGGGTGGCACGGCCCATGACACGCACGTCGGCGACCTTCAGGCGGATGAGGATGCCAGACTTGTTGATGATCATGAGGTCGTTCTCGTCGGTGACCACCTTGATGGCCACGAGGCGTCCGGTCTTCTCGGTGATGGCGAGGGTCTTCACACCCTTGGTGCCACGGTTCGTCTTGCGGTAGTCTTCCACCTCGGAGCGCTTGCCGTAGCCGTTCTCAGAGACCACCATGATGGTCTCGACGTTGGGATCGTTGACGCAGACCATGCCTACCACCTCGTCGTCGTCGCCGTCGAGCTGCATACCGATCACACCCGTTGCCACACGGCCCATGGCGCGTACCTTATCTTCATTGAAGCGTACGGCGCGTCCGTTGCGGTTGGCCAGCAGCAGTTCGTTGTGGCCGTTGGTGAGGCGAACGCCTACCACCTCGTCGCCCTCATTGATGTTGATGGCGATGACACCGGCGGCACGCACGTTCTTGTAGGCATCGAGGCGGGTCTTCTTGATGATACCCATCTTGGTGGCGAACACCACATAGTGGGACTGCATGAACTCGGTGTCGTTGAAGTTCTTGATGCGCAGCACGGCGTTGATGGAGTCGTCGGGCTCGATATTGAGCATGTTCTGAATGGCGCGGCCCTTGGAGTTCTTATCGCCCTCGGGAATCTCGTAGCACTTCTGCCAGTAGCAGCGGCCCTTCTGGGTGAAGAAGAGCAGCGTGTTGTGCATTGTGGCGGGATAGATATACTCGGTGAAGTCGTTGTCGCGGTGACGGGCTGCCTTGGCGCCTACGCCTCCCCTGCCCTGCTCGTGGAACTCGGTGAGCGGCGTGCGCTTGATGTAGCCCATATGGCTGATGGTGATGACCACAGGATCGTCGGGATAGAAGTCCTCGGCGTTGAACTCATGGTCGAACGGTATAATCTCCGTGCGGCGCTGGTCACCATACTTCTCCTTCACCTCGAGCAGGTCGTTCTTCATCACTTCCTTACAACGCTCGGGGTTGTCGAGGATTTCCTGCAAGTCGGCAATGAGTTTCTGCAGGTCGTCGAACTCCTGATGGAGCTGATCCACACGCAGGCCAGTCAACTGTGCCAGACGCATGTCAACGATAGCCTTCGACTGGAGCTCATCGAGTTCGAAGCGGGCTTCGAGGTTACGCTGGGCATCGGTCGGCGTCTTACTGTTGCGGATAATGTGTACCACCTCATCGATATTGTTCACAGCAATGATCAAACCTTCAAGGATGTGGGCACGCTCCTGAGCCTTGCGCAGATCGTACTTGGTGCGACGGATGGTCACATCGTGACGGTGCTCCACAAAGTACTTCACACACTCCTTCAATGAGAGCAGACGAGGACGACCCTTTACCAGAGCGATATTGTTCACAGAGAACGAACTCTGCAGAGCGGTCATCTTGAAGAGCTTGTTCAGCAGCACGTTGGCATTGGCATCGCGCTTCACATCGACAACGATACGCATACCCTGACGGCCTGACTCATCGTTGACATTGGCCACACCCTCAATCTTATGCTGGTTGGCGAGATCGGCGATATAAGCCACAAGATCGGCCTTGTTGACACCATATGGAATCTCAGTGACCACAATCTTATCGTGAGTCTCACCGCTCTCAATCTCGGCCTTAGCACGCATCACGATACGGCCTCGACCTGTCTCGTAAGCATCACGTACGCCCTGCAGACCATAGATATAAGCACCTGTGGGGAAATCAGGACCTGGGATATACTGCATCAGTCCGTCGGTATCAAGGTCAGGGTTGTCGATATAGGCGCAGCAACCGTCGATCACCTCACCCAAGTTATGGGTAGGAATATTGGTAGCCATACCTACGGCAATACCGTTACCACCATTGACCAGCAGGTTGGGCACCTTCGTCGGCATCACGGTAGGTTCCTCAAGCGAGTCATCGAAGTTGGGCGCCATATCGACGGTCTCTTTTTCGAGGTCATCCATGATGTGTTCACCCATCTTTGAGAGACGGCACTCGGTGTATCGCATGGCTGCTGGTGAGTCACCGTCTACGGAACCGAAGTTACCTTGACCGTCCACCAGTGTGTAACGCATGTTCCAGTCCTGTGCCATACGTACGAGGGCACCATAGACTGAACCGTCGCCGTGGGGGTGGTACTTACCAAGCACCTCACCTACGACGCGCGCACATTTCTTATAAGGTTGTGTCGATACATTGTTAATGTTCATCATACCGTAGAGGATACGGCGGTGTACGGGCTTGAAGCCGTCGCGAACATCGGGAAGGGCACGTGCCACAATGACTGACATAGAGTAGTCGATGTAGCTCGATTTCATCTCCTCTTCGATGTTAATCTTAATAATTCTGTCGTTGTCGAATGTCTGATCCATCTTTTTATTTGACTATTTTACTATTTACTTTTTTACGATTTTCGCGTTTAAGGCCCTTTTCAGCCCCTCTGACGCGTTTTTAACCGTGCAAAGGTAGATATTTTTTTCCATCCCACCAAACCTTTTAAGCTTATTTAGCGGAAACTTTTCGAATAAATTGGCATAGTCTTTGCAAGAAATGTTGTATCTTTGCAAAAAAATATAGAGAGATGACAAGTCAGTTTTCACCTAAGGTATCTGAAATACTTGCCTACTCCCGTGAGGAGGCTGCAAGATTGACCAGTCGTTCGGTAGGTCCGGAACATCTGTTGTTGGGTCTGCTGAGAATGAAGGACGGCCCTGTGATGGACGTCTTCCATCGGCTTAACCTGAATTTGCAGAACATCAAGACCGAACTCGAAAACCGAGTACGTGAAGATGAGATTCAGATACCCATATATACACAAGAATTAGTATTAAATGAAAAGGCGAGCAATATTCTGAAACTCGCTGTATTAGAGGCACGTATCGAAAGGACGACGAAAGTCGACGAACAACATCTGTTACTCGCCATTCTCCATGACGCAGTGAACAATGGTGCCAAACAAGTATTAGAATTGAACAATATGAATTATGAAGATGTAGTGACGATGCTCCGTGCACCACAAACGAACATTACTAACGGCATAGGACTTCCGGAAGAGGACGAGGAGGACTTTGAAGAGACCGGCAAATCCGGTTCGACCAGTAATTCCAGCTCTTCTGGTTCCACAACCGCCACAGCCCAGAAGAAGACCAACTCGAAGACGCCAGTGCTCGATACCTTTGGTACCAATCTGACAATGGCAGCTGCTGAAGGAAAACTCGATCCATGCGTCGGTCGTGAAAAGGAAATCCAACGTGTGGTGGAGATCCTGGGACGTCGCAAGAAGAACAACCCCATTCTGATTGGTGAGCCTGGTGTCGGTAAGAGTGCCATCGTCGAAGGTTTGGCTCAGCAAATAGCCAATCATCATACCAATCCGATGCTCTTCGGTAAGCAGATCTATACGCTGGATATGACGGGAGTCGTAGCTGGCACGAAATATCGCGGACAATTCGAGGAGCGTCTGAAAGCTCTGATGAAGGAAATCGAGACAAATCCTGATATCATCGTTTTCATCGATGAAATACATACTATCATCGGTGCAGGATCGACACCAGGAAGTATGGATGCCGCTAACATTATGAAGCCGGCCCTCGCTCGAGGAACAATACAGTGTATAGGTGCAACCACCCTCGACGAATATCGCAACTCTATCGAAAAAGACGGTGCCTTAGAGCGTCGTTTCCAAAAGGTACAGGTAGAGCCGACGACTCAGGAAGAAACGCTCCAGATCCTTCGAAACATCAAAGATCGTTATGAGCAGCATCATCATGTCACATATACCGATGACGCACTTATGGCCTGTGTCAAATTGACAGACCGTTATGTGACAGACCGCTTTATGCCAGACAAAGCCATCGATGCACTGGATGAGACGGGGTCGCGCGTACATTATAATAATGTACAGATTCCACCGGAAATCACAGAAAAAGAAAGTGAGATTGCTCAGGTGAAAGATCGGAAGAGTGCAGCCGTCAAAAATCAGAATTTCGAACTTGCTGCCAGTTTCCGTGATCGTCAGACCGTGTTAGAAGCTGAACTGAAACAGCTGAATGAGAAATGGCAGAACGGAGAATCTGAAGAACGTCAGATTGTTGATGCAGAACAGGTAGCCGAAGTCGTATCGATGATGACAGGTGTACCCGTTCAACGGATGGCAGAACAAGAAGGCATTCGTTTGAAAGGCATGATGGAAGAGTTGAAAGGTTCTGTCATCGGTCAAGATAAGGCGATTGAGAAGATGGTACGTGCCATTCAGCGTAATCGAGTCGGTCTGAAGGAGCCAAATCATCCAATAGGCGTATTCATGTTCTTAGGTCCTACGGGTGTCGGTAAGACATATCTGGCCAAGAAACTGGCAGAGTTTATGTTCGGCAGTTCTGACGCCCTCATCCGTATCGATATGAGTGAATACACTGAGAGTTTCAACACCTCTCGTCTGATTGGTGCACCTCCGGGCTATGTCGGCTATGAGGAAGGTGGACAACTGACAGAACGCGTACGTCGTCATCCCTACTCTATCGTCTTGCTCGACGAAATAGAAAAGGCACACTCGAATGTATTCAATCTTCTGTTGCAAGTACTCGACGAGGGTCGTCTGACAGATGGCAATGGACGTTTTGTAGATTTCCGTAATACGGTCATCATCATGACCTCCAATGCAGGTACACGCCAACTGAAGGACTTCGGACGGGGTGTGGGCTTCAGCGCTTCTGGTAGTACAGGTCTGATGCTCAACGAACAGGATAAGGAGCATGCTCGTAACATTGTTCAAAAAGCCCTCTCCAAGCAGTTCTCACCGGAATTCCTCAACCGTCTGGATGAAATCATCACCTTTGATCAGCTCGACCTTGAGGCTATCAAGCAGATTATCGATATTGAGTTGAAGGGTCTCTATAGTCGTATCGAACAGATTGGCTATCATATCGACCTTTCGGAGGAAGCCAAGGAGTTCGTGGCAACGAAGGGTTACGATGTACAGTTCGGAGCCCGTCCGTTAAAACGTGCTATACAGAATTATTTAGAGGATGGTATCAGTGACCTGATTGTAAACGGCAATCTTGAACCAGGTGCCACGATTCATATTACACTGCATGAAAACAAAAATGAGTTAGCGTTTTGCTAACTCATTCTGTTTATAGTTTCTCGCATTCTTGCATCCATAACGCATACGAAGCATCACTCGGCATGCGCCAGTCACCTCGTGGAGAAAGACTCACACTACCGACTTTGGGACCATCAGGAAGACATGACCGTTTGAACTGTTGGGTAAAGAACCGTCTGCAGAACGTCTTAAGCCACTTTTTGATGGTCTCGTCATCATAATCATTTGCGAAGGCCTTCTTTGCCATCACAAAAATCTTTGAAGGACTGAAGCCGTAACGCAGGAAATAATAGATGAAGAAGTCGTGCAGTTCATAGGGACCCACAAGGTCCTCTGTCTTCTGTTTGATACGTCCTTGCTCATCAGCAGGTATCAGTTCCGGAGAAATAGGCGTGTCAATAATGTCAAGCAGAGTATCTGTAGCCATCTCTCCTGCCACATAACTGACCAGATAGCGTATCAAGGTCTTCGGCACACCTGCATTAACGCCATACATCGACATGTGGTCACCATTGTACGTCGCCCATCCTAAAGCAAGTTCAGAAAGGTCACCTGTACCAACAACGATACCATTCACCTGATTGGCTACGTCCATCAGAATCTGGGTACGTTCACGCGCCTGACTATTCTCATAGGTGACATCATGAATCTTCATGTCGTGACCGATGTCTTCAAAATGTTGAGTAACGGCTTTGGCTATGCTGATTTCACGAATAGTGATGCCTAACGTCTCCATCAACTTCATCGCATTCTGATAAGTGCGGTCTGTAGTGCCAAAACCTGGCATTGTAATACCAATGATACCCTTACGGTCAAGTCCAAGTTTGTCGAAAGCCTTGACTGTAATGAGCAATGCCAGTGTTGAGTCCAGACCGCCACTGATTCCGATCACAGCCTTCTGGGCATTGATGTGATAGAGTCGCTTGATAAGTCCAGACACCTGAATATTCAGAATTTCTTCACAAGATGCCTGCATATCTGAATCTTTCGGAATAAAGGGATGCGGATCTATTTCGCGAATCAACTCAAAGTCACGCTGACAGACGGACTTGGCATCAACCACGTTGGCATTAGCCTCACGTTGGGCATTGATGAAGGTCGTATTATGACGACGCTCTGTCCGTAGTTTCTCTACATCCAGCTGGGCGATCTTGATTTGTGGCTGAAGTGTGAAACGGTCACCTTCTACCAAAAGTTTTCCGTTCTCGAAGACCATCGCATTTCCGCCGTACACCACATCCTGGGTAGACTCTCCGAAACCTGCACTGGCATAGACATAGCCGCTGATGGTACGTGCACTCTGCTGGGCCAAAAGACTACAGAGATACTTGTGTTTACCAATCAACTCATCGCTGGCAGAAAGGTTGAAGATGATGTCGGCGCCAGCCAGAGCCAGATTGTTGCTTGGAGGGATCGGTGCCCACACGTCCTCACAGATCTCCACACCAAACTTCACACCATGACAGGTCTTGATGAGCAGCGGTTCTGCACTCACCTTGACCAATCCTCCAGCAAAACTGATGTCTGTAGGATTCAGGTCCTGAGCAGATGCGAACCACCGTTTCTCATAGAACTCCCCGTAGTTGGGCAGATAGGTCTTAGGCACGATACCCAATATCTGTCCGTGTTGTACCATCACGGCACAATTGTAGAGCAGACTATTGATGACCACCGGACATCCTACGATGATGATCACATCCAACTTACGGGTGAAGTCGAGCAGACGGAGGATACCCTCCTCAGCCTTGTCCAACAACAGCTGCTCGCGGAAGAGGTCCTGACAGGAGTAACCGGTCACACAGAGTTCTGGTGTCACCATCACTTCCACCCCTTGACCTTCAGCCTGTGCCGCCAGACTCTCAATCTGTTGGATGTTATAGTCCACATCGGCCACCTTGATCGATGGCACGGCAGCAGCGACTTTGATAAAACCGTATGTCATACGCTTTTCCTCCGTCGACTAAATGCCGAAGCCCAGACCCACATGCCACATATCACGGTTGACACCAGACGTATAGCGTGTGAGTCCTTTCGTATAACCACCCTTGACAGCGAAGCGACCAACATGGAACGTACCACCGAAGTCAGCGTCAAGCTCTATGAATTTGATTCCATGGATGCGCATACTACTCTTTCCGGCATCTCCTTTCGCCCATCCGCCATTGAAGAGCACCATAAACTCTACAGCTGGCACGAGATAGACACCCTTAGCGAATCGGATCGCAAAGCCGCCTTCCACAAGTCCACCGCCGGTGAGATAGCTGAATTTGTTATAGGTAATCGGCGTTGGATTATTTTTATCTTCGGGATTCTTGACTTGATTGTTTGATAAGCTAAAGGTGTTACTCATCCAATTGATGTCGTTGACATTATCTAACTCATCCCACATATAGGCAGCCATGATACCGCCGGCGAAAAACCAAGGGGTGTCACCGAGACAATAACCGTCTGTCCAACGGAAGGACACACCTTTCTTGAACTCAGGGCCTCCGTTACTAAGCTTCATGGGGTTATACTCCAAGAAGATGTTATTACATCCGAAATAGGAATCTAGATATCTTTGGGCATTGATGGTGCCCACACAACCCATAAGGGCGATAACACTCAGGATAATTGATTTTTTCATTGCTGTTGATTTTTAACGTTTAGGTGAGATCGGCACCCAAGACTCTACGGCAGCAGTTGTAATCACATGTCCCGTATACATCTCACATTCCGTTCTCAGTTTTTCTAATTGGGTTTTATAGTCTTTTGCAGCATCCGAAACGGTCTTCCAAGTACGTTGCTTGGCAGTGGTGTTCGCCTTCATATAGACGTTCTTGACTTTCTCCAACTGACTGACAAAATCATCATACTTAGCTTTATACTCTTCATAGAGTTGTTCCAGTTCCGGATCTTTTTCTACTGTTGCTACCAACTTGTCAATTCCTTCTTTGGCTGCAGAAGCACCTTTTTCTTTGGCTTCATCCACCAAGTCCGTCACCTTCTCACGAACTTTCTTCTTAGAATCCTTCGAAGAAAGAAGACTGGCAATACCGTGTTCATTCTTACCGCCACTAAGTGTAGAGTCAGCAGCATCGATAGCATTGTTGATGGCGTCGTAATATGAGCCACCTTTCAGTTTAGTCACAACGACAGCAGCAGCAACATTGCCAGTTACCTTTGCAGCCTTCGTGAGCGTCTTTCCGGCTGATTTGAGAATTTTCCCCAGACGACCTTTATGATTGGTCGTGTCGTTCTTTTCCTTGTCGCCGGAATTAGCCTTAGACTTCTTCTTTGGGCTATCGTCAGATGCTTCTTCAGACGCTGCTGCAGGTGCATTGGGATCGGGGATAACGAGCCTTACACCTGCGAAACACATCGTCATATTGGGGTTGGCCGCTTTCAGCTGTGCTTCAGAGAGGCCATATTTCTGGGCGATGGACGCTAACGTCTCACCCCGCTCTACCGTATGTTCTCGTTGTTGGGCTAGAACGGTCTGGCAGAGCAGCATCGCCAAGATGATCAAAAGGTTTTTTAGTTTCATAATTTAGTTTCAATTACTTGGTTTGGATAATCAGGAAATTGGACACACTCCAGAATTTTCCTGGATCCGTGATAATCAGCGTCGACGAGTTGTCGCCCTGCTCCAGTCTGTATGAACCAGCGGGATTCGGAGAAAGAATCGTCGGCTTCTTTGAAGGAATGGGAATTTCTGTCACATTACGAATGTCGACCTTCTGGAAGAGCTTCTGGTCAACCTTCGACATATCCACCTTCTTCTTTGAGAACAGACCGCCACCAGCAAGCAGTCCGGCATCCTTCAGCTCTTTCTTCGAGGCAATCTTGATAAAGCCCTCATTCAGCATCTGGTCCTGTGCAGCCATCACCTCTTCCTGCTCAGCGATCTTCACTTCCTGCTGAACATTCTGCTGAGTCAGATTACCAACGCGTGTGGTCAGTTGTTCAATAGAAATATTGCTCTGTTCCAACTGTGCCAGAAGGTCGGAAATCTGAGCATCCTTAGCTTCAATCTGCTCTTTCAGCATATTGATGATACCACGGAGTTTCGAGATGTCACCACGTCCAGCAGCCAGGTCTTTCTCCAACTTTGCAATACGTTCACGTTGTGACTGCAAAGTGTTCTTCAGCTCACTCAAGCCCTTTTTCATCTCAGCGCGGCTGGGTAACGGACTCTCAGGATTTCTCACCAACAGGCCATTTTCCTGAACAGCGATACTGTCAAGGCCTTCATTAACGACAGCCAGGAATTCATTCAGACGATCATAGTCACCTGTACGTTCCGTCAGAGCGGTCTGAAGTGAGTCAACCTGTTTCTGTAACTCTTCGGCTTTGTTGCCGCACGATGCCATAACCATTGCTACAACGGCGATGACAGAAAGAAATACTAACTTTTTCATGTTACTTATAAAATTTTATTTGTTATTGTTCATTATTCTCCAGGATGTCAAGCAGAGCGACGATATCTGCTACCGTCACCTTACCATCGGTATTCACATCACAATTCTTGTCGTAGATGCCAGCTGCGATGGTATCCATAATCGTATATTTGTCGGTCTCCGAAACGACACCATCATCATTGGCATCTCCTTGCAGATGATCCGTGGGATAGACTGTCATTTTCATCTTCAGACCACTGACCTTTATCTCTATATAGCGATAGTCGCTGCCTTCTACTGGTTTCAGACCTGCTGTTTCGCCCTTCATCTTATAGCTTGGATAAAACCGATAGACACCGTCTCTGGTGTCAGGTCCCAGCGATATCTGGTTTTCGGAATTGGAAATGTGCCAACCCGGTTTGATTTCAAAGGAATTTGGTACAAAGCCTGCCATCATATTGTCACGCACCAGCACGAAATTCACTTCTGCTGTTGTGGATTCCAACACGGTATTTTTTACGACCCAATTGAAATAAGCCGATGGAAAACTCTCTGTCAGCGATTCCCGGGTCAGGATGGGCGATGTCAGTAAGTTCAACTTCGTAATCGACAGCTGCTTGTAATTGATTTTATTTTCCGCTGTCGGAGGCTGGATACCGATGATGGCCGACTGGTCTTCTGTGAATGGAGCTATTCGTCCACTATCAAGTAATGAGAGTACGCACCAAGTGTCGGCGTTGCCCCAACCCCAATTAATACTGAAGAACCCGACACCTTCAATCTCTTTATAACCATCACAGATAAAAGTGTGTCCGTATGGTTTACCGGAATAGATGGCTTCTGTCTGACCACTATAGATCACAGGTCTTCCGTTCGCCAGCTCATTGTATATGATATTCTCCCAATCTTCATCAGAGAAAGCACCGCGATACACGTTATGGACACCTTTATCATAGCCGAAATGATTTACCAGCCCTACAGGTCCCATACCATCCAACACTTTCGAGCCGCCCTCGTTATTTGTGGCATAACCCATCCTGACAGACTGTCCACAATAGCGGCACAACTTAGCAACTTCTTTCTTGAACTCACTGTCCTTTCTGTTGTTTGTGGTTATGACTTCCCAGTTGAAACTTGTTGCAGGGAGGGCTTTCATAGAAGGTCCGAACAGCAGATCCTTCCAAGGGTCGTAAGCGGGAATCTCATCCACAGCCTTAGGCCACTGCCAATAATTCATCACCTGAGCCATCGCTGTAGCCATGCATCCTGTCAGACAACGTCCTGTCCCGATTTCCGGACAGTCGTCATTGAATGGCGACTCCTGATGCCAAGTCGTATTGATAAGAACATCCACATCCTTCCTGGCTTCACGTCTCACAGCCCGTGTGGCAAAGGTCTTCTGACCTAACGACGCTATACTCCGTTCATAATAGCCGAGCCACCATTTCATATGCTCCGGGATATTGGCCAGATCCAGGTTTCCATGTTCCGAGAATGCCAGGATTTCCTTCGTACGGTCATCACCTGAGACGATCACATAACCTCCGTCGTCTACAGCATTGAAGACATAGAAAAGCTGATGATTGGCAGTCTGCACAGCAGTCTTCAAACGAGCATGACTACCCTCTCCCAGCAGTCTTTCTTTTAAGAACTTCTGGGCTTTCTGTCTGGCCTGCGTTTCTGTCACTTGTCCAGCAAACGTCATCTGACAGGCGATAAGACAGAGGAATAATGTCAGTTTCTTCTTCATGCCGTTTTATTTGATGATGACCTTCTTCCCGTTTCGGATATAAAGGCCTTTCTGAGGTATTCTGTTCACACGCTGTCCACTTAAGGAATAAAGTACTGCCGATGCATCATCGTTGTAGATTTGTCGGATACCGGTAGGTTCATTGGTAATCTCAACATCTCCCAAGGCTATATTTCTTGCAGTTCTGTCACTCAGATGAATCTCCTTCACATAAATAGATGCTGTACCTGTATAGCTGTTATCAGCCTGGAAGGTAAGTTCACAGAGGTCACCCTCACCACTGCTGATATACGTATCAGACTTAGCATAACACAAGATGGTATAGCACCCGTCCTCAGGTCTTGGGTCTATGGCACGTGGATCAATCGCATAGATGAAGCCCTTCGCATGTCGCGACGACAGACTGAACATCCACTCCCCGCTAATGGCACTTTTTGCGAGGCTAAGTCCCTTGGGCAGATAGAGTTTCATCTGCCAGGCAGAGATGGGCGTGGGATTCATCAGGCTGATGCGCATAGTGTCCGTTTCACCAGCTTTCAAATCCACATCGCCAAAGGTCATTGTCTGTGCCGACACCCGTCCTCCTGTCATCGCAATGACAGCACCGACAAAATATATCTTTAACTTATCCATAAGTTAGGAATTCCAAATTTCGAGATCTATACAAAGTGCAAATGTAGGCATAAAATCTCATTCCACCAAAAAAAAGACTGATTTTTTGTTAAAACCACAATTATTTGCCGATTATTTCGTACCTTTGCCCACATGAAAGCAAGATTTTTTACCTTTGTGTTCGTTGTTTGTTCACTGACAACAGGCGCACAACAATTACCCGAGTTGAAACCCGAAGCCAAGCCTGGCGCACGTTGGTGGTGGTTGGGATCTGCCGTCGATAAGGAGAACCTCCGTTGGACGATGGAGGAATACGCCCATCATGGGATAGGTGCATTGGAAATCACCCCTATCTATGGTGTGCAAGGCAACGACAAGAACAATATCCCCTACCTTTCCGACCAATGGATGGAGATGTTGCGTGAAGTCCAGACGAACGGCAAGCAGTTGGGCATCGAAGTTGATATGTCTACAGGCACAGGATGGCCTTTCGGAGGTCCCTGGGTACCGTTAGAGGAGTCAGCCTGCAAGGCTATCATCACTGATACCACCTTTATTGGCCGACAGGTGGTGAATCTGCCATTGACCGTCCCTGAGAAAGACCGTAAATACAGTCGTCTGCACAAGGTGATGGCCTATTGCAAGGGCAAGGCCTACGATGTCACTTCCTATATCAGCGAAAACAGCCTGACGTGGTCACCTGAAATCATGTTTAAGGAACAGTTAAAAAATACGACAGACAAGACCGCCCGCAAGACCCTTAAGCAGCGTCTGAAAGAACTCGATAGTGATGTATGGCATATCTATGCCCTCCACATCCGATACGGTGTGATGAAGGTGAAACGTGCGGCGCCTGGCGGTGAAGGTTTAGTGATAGACCATTTCGACAAACAAGCTGTTGCGAATTATCTTGCACATATTGAAGCCGCCTTCGAACGCACGGGAACTCCCTACCCCCACACCTTCTTCAACGACTCATATGAGGTGAGCGAAGCCACGTGGACTCCAACGCTTTTCGAAGAGTTCAAGAGTCGTCGGGGATATGCCTTGGAAGACTATCTGCCTTTGTTGACTGAAGGCAACGAGAAAATTGTGGCCGACTATCGCGAAACGCTCAGTGACCTGCTACTGGAGAATTTCACTCGTCAGTGGACCGCCTGGGCACACCGTCATGGGGCTGTCACCCGAAATCAGGCTCATGGTTCTCCTGCGAATTTAATTGACTGTTATGCCGCTGTCGACATCCCTGAGATCGAAGGTTTCGGACTCTCCGACTTCGGCATAAAAGGTCTACGTACAGACCCCGGAAAGACCCGCAAGAACGACTCTGACTTCTCCATGCTGAAATATGCACCGAGTGCCGCCCATATCTGCGGCAAGCCTTATACCTCGAGTGAGACCTTCACATGGCTCACCGAACATTTCCGCACGTCGCTCTCACAGTTGAAACCCGATATCGACCTGATGTTCTGTGCTGGAGTCAACCACATGTTCTTCCACGGTACATGCTATTCACCGAAGGACGACCCCTGGCCAGGTTGGAAGTTCTACGCCTCCATCGACATGTCGCCGACGAATTCTATCTGGCGCGATGCACCTTATTTTATGCAATATGTCGAACGTTGCCAGAGTTTCCTGCAGTGGGGACAGCCCGATAATGATTTCCTCGTCTACCTGCCTGTTCATCATATGTGGCATCAGAACACCCAAAAGCTCCTGATGCAATTCTCCATTCATCAGATGGGAGTGTTGGCACCAGCCTTCATCCAGAGCATCCAGGACATCGATCGTGCAGGCTTTGACTGCGACTACATCTCCGACCGTCTGTTACTGACGACGAACTACAAGGACGGACGTCTCGTGACTGCTGGAGGTACCAGTTACAAAGCTCTCGTCATCCCTGATGGCGAAAATATGCCAGAGGCTACGAAAGCTCATATCGACCGTCTGCGGGCCCAGGGTGCAGCCATCATCTACGGTACGAAAGCCAGTAACCTCCAACAGTCTGCCAAGCCTGAGGCCATCAAGACCGAATGCGGACTGAAAGCCATCCGCAGGAAGAACCCGAATGGCTATCATTACTTCATCGCCAACCTCACGCCGAATGACATCCACGACTGTCTGCCATTGGCTGTAGACTTCAAGTCTGCCACTTGGTACAATCCGATGACTGATGATGTTACTCCAGCCAGTATCAGTGGCGACAGCATCGACATCTGCCTGCGCAGCGGAGAAAGCAGAATTCTCTGTACTAGAGAGACTTCTCCATCGACTGGAGCAACAGAAGACAGCCTGACAGTCCTTGACACCAAACCACTTATAGGACCTTGGACCCTCACTTTTACTGAAGAATCACCAAAAGTTCACAAAACGTTTACTTTCAATAGATTACAAACATGGGAACGACTTGATGACGATAGCGTAAAAGTGACGATGGGCACAGGTGTTTATACCACAAAGTTCAAACTTACAAAGCAGGATGATCCCAAGGGCCATTGGCAGATAGACCTTGGTGATGTACGCGAGTCAGCACGCGTGTATATCAATGGCCAGTTTATCGGTTGCGCTTGGGCTGTACCCTTTATCCTCGACTGTCAGCAGACCCTGAAGGCAGGCGACAACGAACTCCGTATCGAGGTCACCAACCTGCCCGCCAACCGCATTGCCGACTACGACCGCAGAGGCATCAAATGGCGTAAGATGGAAGAAATCAATGTCGTAGATATCAACTACAAGAAGACGACCTACGACAATTGGGAGCCCGTTCCCAGTGGTCTGAACTCGGAGGTAAGGCTTATCCGGATGCGATAAGCCTTATATCCTGTCCACTTGCTTGACACCCCTCACCGTCCGAAGCTTCTTCATCAGGGCTTCTAGACGGGTGTTGTCGTTGATCATCACCACCAGCGTACCGCTGAAGAGACCGTCGTGCGAGTCGATATTGATACTCCTCAGCACCAGTTTTTCGTCTTTCGAGATAATACTCGTCAGATTGTTCACAATACCAATGTCGTCTGTTCCGATCACCCTCAAGGCTATGCTATACTGCGACGATCCCTTTCCACTCCACTTGGCTCTGACGATGCGATAGCCGAATCGTCTGCGCAGTTCCGGTGCATTAGGACAATCGCAGCGGTGGATCTTAATGCCGCCATTGACAGTGACAAAACCAAAGACCTCATCACCGTAGATCGGCGAACAGCATTTTGCCAACTGGTAGTCCAGCCCTTTCAGGTTACGGTCTATCACCAGCACATCATCATTCACAGGCGTGTTCAGACCGGCAATCTTCGACTCGTCGAGTTCAAATTCCGAGGCACTGCGAGCGATGTTATCACCCGTCACCGTCTTCTCGTTCTCCTTCAGTTCCAGGAACTTGTCGATGACGGTATTCGTGTCCAGCACACCATCAGCAATCTGCTTATAAAAGTCGCTCACCTCCTTGAAGCCCATCTTCTTGATGACGTGGAACATCGTCGCCTCGTCCTGCTCGATCTTGCGGTTCTTGAACTTCCGTTCCAGCATTTCCTTGGCAAAGAGACCGTCCTTCACCTGCGTCTCTTTCAGTGCCAGACGGATCTTCGACTTGGCACGTGAGGTCTTCACGATGTTCAGCCATTCCTGACGGGGCTTTTGGTTGGCGGATGTCAGGATCTCCACCTGATCACCACTCTTCAGCACATAACGGATGGGCACCACTTTGCCGTTGATACGTCCACCCGTACACTGGTTGCCGATCTTCGAGTGGATATGATAGGCAAAGTCCAGCACCGTCGCACCGACAGGGAATTTATAGAGGTCGCCCTTGGGTGTGAATACAAAGACCTCGTCCTCATATAGTTCCATCTTGAACTGGTCCATCGCCTCCAGTCCCTCAGCATGTTCCAGCATCGTGCGGATGTTTGTCAACCACTCGTCAAGGCCTGTCTCGCCCTTCACGCCTTTATAGCGCCAGTGTGCAGCCACGCCACACTCCGCAATCTCGTCCATGCGTTCCGTACGGATCTGTACCTCCACCCATTTCTGCTCGGGACCCAGCACGGTGATGTGTAAGGATTCGTAACCGTTGGACTTCGGCACCGAGAGCCAGTCTCTCAGACGCTTGGGGTTCGGTTGGTACATGTCTGTCACGATCGAATATGCCTGCCAGCATTGCATCTTCTCCTGTTCCTGAGGACAGTCGATGATGATACGGATGGCAAAAAGGTCATACACACCCTCAAACGGACACTTCTGCTTCTGCATTTTCTGCCAGATGGAGTGTATTGACTTCGTGCGCCCCTTGATATGACATTTGATGCCGGCAGCCTTGACTTTCTCCTCTATAGGTTTGATAAACCGCTCTATATACGCGTCGCGCGCGCTCTTCGTCGCACTCAGCTTCTCACGGATATGATAGTAGGCCTCGTGCTCCAGATACTTCAGCGACAGATCCTCGAGTTCGCTTTTCAGTTTATACAGACCCAGCTTATGGGCCAGCGGCGCATACAGATAAGCGGCCTCCTGACTCACGGCTTCCATTGCCGCCGAACCGCCGATGTAAACGGTATTGGGATCGCCGTTCTTGTTCGACTTGAGCAGGGTCCGCATCAGGTTCACGCGGTTGGCAATCATAATCAGGATTACGCGCATGTCCTCGGCAAACGACAACAGCAGGTTTCTGAAGTTCTCGCTTTCCACGGCGGGGTTTTTCTCATAGAGCTGCTGAATACGGTTCAGCCCGTGCAGGATTCTTGCGACAGACTCACTGTGTGTCTGTTCCACTTCCTCAATGGACATATGTCCGGCCTCGATCTCCGGGATGAGTTCCACGGCCTCTATGGCGTCGCCCTTCAGTCCGATCTCCTCAGTCAGGATCTCCGCCGTCTGTGCCGCCATTCTCTTCTTTTCCTCGTATGTAAATGCGAACTTCTCCGCCATAATCTTCTTTTTTTTGTGCAAAGATACAAATTTTTTCACTTTTCACTATCAGCTTTTCACTTTTTTATGTATCTTTGCAGCATATTTTACTAAACACCTATCTTTATGTTATCAGAAAAAGACTTAAAGCAAATTGCTCAGAAGGGTATCACCCAGGAGCAAATCGAGAATCAGTTGAATGAGTTTAAAACCGGTTTCCCCTTCCTGAAGCTGGAGGCTGCCGCTGCCATCGGACGTGGCATCATTGCCCCTGATGCCACTGCGCGCAAGCAGTACGAAGACATCTGGAATGCCTATAAGGCCGCAGGCAACAAAATCGTAAAGTTCGTTCCCGCTTCTGGTGCTGCCAGCCGCATGTTCAAGAACATGTTCGCTTTCGTCGATGCCGACTACGACGTGCCCACCACAGACTTCGAGAAGAAGTATTTCGACTCGATCGAGAAGTTCGCCTTCTATGAGACCCTCGATGCCGTCTGCGTGAAAAACGAGGGCAAAGGCATCAAGGCCCTCATCGCCGAGGGTAACTACAAGGCTGTGGCTGCCAACATGCTCAAGGCCGAGGGGCTGAACTACGGTCAACTGCCAAAGGGTCTGCTACTCTTCCACAAGTACGCCGAGGGACCGCGCACCCCGATGGAGGAACACCTCGTGGAGGGTGCCCTCTATGCCGCCTCGAATGGTGAGGCGCATGTCCATTTCACCGTCTCTCACGAGCACATGGAACTTTTCAAGGCCAAAGTAGCAGAGAAGGCTGACACGTTCGCCAAGAAGTATGGCATCAAGTACGACATCACCTTCTCCGAGCAGAAACCCTCGACGGACACCGTTGCCGCCAATCCCGACAATACGCCGTTCCGCAACGACGACGGCTCGCTGCTGTTCCGTCCGGGTGGTCACGGAGCTCTCATCGAGAACCTCAACGAAATCGAGGCCGACGTCATCTTCATCAAGAACATCGACAACGTGGTGCCCGACCGTCTGAAACCTGAGACCGTTGAGTGGAAACAGGTGATCGCCGGTGTACTCGTATCGCTACAGAAACAGGCCTTCGAGTATCTGCGTATCCTCGATGCCGGTGCCTCTGAGGCACAGTTGGCAGAGATTGCCCAGTTCGTCAGCGAGAAGCTCTGTACCGATGCCAAGGGCAAGAAGGCCGATGCCGCCTATCTGCGTGAGAAGCTCAACCGTCCGATGCGTGTCTGTGGCGTCGTCAAGAACGTCGGAGAGCCTGGTGGAGGTCCGTTCCTCACCTACAACCAGGATGGTACCGTTAGCCTTCAGATCCTCGAGAGCTCGCAGATCGACACCAACAATGAGGCTTATATGAAGATGTTCACGCAGGGTACGCACTTCAACCCTGTCGATCTCGTCTGCGCCGTCAAGGACTATAAGGGCCAACCCTTCAATCTGCCTGAGTTCGTCGACAAGACCACTGGTTTCATCTCTTCTAAATCGAAAGCCGGTAAGGAGTTGAAAGCTTTGGAGTTACCAGGCTTGTGGAATGGTGCCATGAGCAACTGGAGCACCGTCTTTGTTGAAGTGCCGCTCGGCACCTTCAACCCCGTAAAGACGGTCAACGACCTCCTCCGCGACCAGCATCAGTAAACACAAAAAGCCCGCCAGACCGGCGGGCTTTTATAATAGCATCTGTTTTCTAGAGATTCAGATCTTTCTTCAGTGCTTCGATCTTTGCCTCGGCCTTCTTCGTGCAGGCCTCGTAGTCGGCAGCACCCTTGAAGGCAGGATCCTTTACCTCAGTATAGAACTTAATCTTCGGTTCGGTACCAGAAGGACGGACAGAGACCTTCGTACCATCCTCACAGAACCACTGGAGTACATTCGAGGTATCAGGCATATTGAGCTTCTCAACACTGCCGTCAGCCTTCTTGGCCTCAAGGGTCTTATAGTCCTTCCACAGACAGACCTTCGAGCCACCCAGCGACTTCGGAGGATTAGCGCGGAAGTCGGTCATCATCTGCTTGATTTCGTCGGCACCAGTCTTACCTGGACGAACCACATTGATGGTCACCTCCTTCGAGAAACCGTACTCCTTGTAGATGTTCATCAGCAGGTCGTAAAGTGTCATACCGTTGTCGCGGGCCCAGGCGGCAATCTCACAAATCAGACAGATTGAAGCTGGGGAGTCCTTATCGCGTACCTTATCAAATGGCAGGAAACCGAATGATTCCTCACCACCACCGATGTACTTCTTCTTGCCCTCATTGACGCGAATCTCGTTGGCAATCCACTTAAAGCCAGTGTAGCAGTCCTTCAACTCAACGCCGTTCTTTTTAGCAATCTCGGCAATGACCTCAGTGGTTACGATGGTCTTTACCAGGAACTCGTTGCCCTTCAGCTGGCCGAGCTTCTTCTTGTTGGCGATGATGTACCAAGAGAACATCATACAGGTCTGGTTACCATTCAGGATCTCCCACTCTCCCTTCGAGTTGCGGCAGACGATAGCCAAGCGATCGGCGTCAGGGTCAGAAGCAATCACGAGGTCGGCATTGAGCTTTGTACCCAGCTTCATACCCAAGGTCATAGCCTCGGCATTCTCTGGGTTCGGGCTGACAACCGTTGGGAAGTTGCCGTCAATAACCATCTGCTCAGGAACAACGTGGATGTTCTGGAAGCCCCAAGAGCGCAGAGCCATCGGGATGATGACGCGGCCTGTACCGTGCATGGGCGAATAGACGATATTGAGGTCCTTCTGGCGCAGGATGACGTCCTGGTCAACCATGGCCTCCTTGACAGCCTGGATGTAGTCCCAGTCCATCTCACCACCGATAGGAATGATGAGGTCTTTGTTGCCCTCGAACTTCACATCCTCAATCTTCACCTTGTTCACCTCGTCGATGATGCCTTTGTCGTGGGGAGCCAGCACCTGAGCGCCATCGTCCCAGTAAGCCTTGTAGCCATTGTACTCGCGTGGGTTGTGAGAAGCGGTGACGTTGACACCAGCCTGACAGCCGAGCTGACGGATGGCGAACGAAATCTCTGGCGTAGGACGCAGGCTCTCGAAGAGATAAACCTTGATACCGTTAGCCGAGAAGATGTCGGCAACGGTCTCAGCGAACATACGGCCGTTGTTACGGCAGTCGTGACCTACAACAACGGCACTCTGCTTACCAGGGAATGCCTTGTTGATGTAGTTGGCGAAACCCTGTGTAGCCATACCCACGATGTACTTGTTCATGCGGTTCGTACCAGCACCCATAATGCCGCGCAGACCACCCGTACCGAACTCGAGGTTCTGATAGAAAGCGTCAATGAGATCCGACTTGTCGGGGTTGTCCAACATAGCCTGTACTTCCTTACGTGTCTCCTCATCAAAGGCCGGAGAAAGCCATTCTTTTGCAATTGCCTCACACTGGGCAATCAGTTGTGCATTATCTGCCATAGTTCTTCGTTTTTTTATTTTGTTTTAGATTATAACTAAATTCTGATTGACAAAATTACGAAGAATTCTGCAAAGACGGATGAAAAAGCACAAACTTTTTTATTTCTTTAAGATTTTGTCGATTTCGTCGAACTGTTTTCCCATGTTCAGGTTGAAGTAGATACGATAGAGTGCCGGTGCCCATTTCTGGGTGTCCTGCGGAGCCAATTGACGGTATTTCTCCATATAGGGCAGCGCCTTCTGATACATGGCCTTGATCTGTTTCTTATGACGTTTCGGATCCATCCGCAGGGCAATATTTAGATAAGCCGTACCACCATTGAAATAAGCATCGGCCATCTGGTTGTTGACAGTCAACAGACGGTCGGTATAGGTCAGACTCTGCGCATATTGTTCCTGTTGTAATAAGACGTTCGACTTGGCAAAGAGAAACAACTCGTTGAGCGAATCGGCCTCAAGGGCATAATTGACAACGCGCAACGCCTCTTCGGTCTGTCCTCTGCGGGTATAGATATCCATCAGCCGGGGGAAGAAATAAGGTAATGTCGGGAAGGCTTTGAAACCCGTTTCCAGCGTTGCCACATACATCGAGTCGTCTTTCAGCTGACGCCACGACTCGGCTGTATACTGTAAGGTCCAGTCGCGTTTGGAGGAATCTCGCAAAGCCAGTTCACGATGACGCAGCGTCAGGACGGCATCCTGCATGCGGAACCCGCTGTAGGTGGCCCAGTAAGCGGCCTCGGCCATACGCGGGTCGCTGTCAAAGTCGTAACCCGTGAACAGAGGTTGACGGGGACAGTCGATGTAGGTCTCGAAATAATCGTAGGCTTTCTTGTAGTCACCTTTCCTGACGAAGAAAGAGCCACCAAAGAACAGGTTCTGTCTGTAGACCTGCATCTGTCTGGCCAGGTCCTTGCGCAGTTCCGGCTCTACCCTGCCCTTCTTGTCGGGACGGGCATCGAGGGAGTCGAGTGTGAAGGCGATTGTAAACATTTTACGGATCAGTCCGAAAAACTGTGCCGTATCCTGTTGTTTCTTCATATAGAACTTCTCATTGGCCTGTTCGTACTGTTTCTCCACACTCTGAAGCCAGATCTCGTAGATGCGTTTGTTCTCCTGATTAGCAGAGTCCTTCAACAAGTCGGTCATCAATTTCTCGGCCTTGTCAAAATTCTTCCCGCTTTTCAGGATTGTTCTGGCATCCCCGATCTGCTTCCGTTGGGCGCTAAGAGGCAACGTCAGCAATACCAAATATATGAGCGTAACAATATGTTTCCTGATGGTCATCATCTTTTTACCTGTCCAAAATGCGGTGCAAAGTTAGTACAAAAGCCGCGAATAACCAAATTAATTTGATTTTTCTAACAAATGAGTACAAAGAAGGGGTATGAGGGTCTTTAGTATATAATAAAGAATGTACGCGTTAAAAAACAAATTACTTATGAAGAGATTATCGGTAATGATTAGTACGTTGCTGTTGTCTGCAACGACCATTTATGCACAGTATCCCCAACTCACCGACGAGGCGAAGAAACTCATCGAGACACAAAAGGCCCAATGGGCTGCACATAGCGATTCCGCCTGGCAAGTGGCTTTCCCCATCGTGGTGAAGGAAGCCAAGGAGGGTCGTCCGTACGTACCCTGGGCGGGTATGCCCTACGACCTGAAGCAAGCCAAGATCCCAGCCTTCCCGGGTGCTGAGGGCGGTGGCATGTATAGCTTTGGCGGTCGTGGAGGAAAAGTACTCACAGTGACCAACCTCAACGATGATGGTCCCGGTTCCTTCCGTTGGGCCTGTGAACAAGGCGGTGCACGTATCATTGTGTTCAATGTGAGTGGCATCATCCGTCTGAAATCCCCCATCTACGTGCGTGCGCCCTATATCACCATTGCAGGTCAGACGGCTCCCGGCGAGGGTGTCTGTATCGCAGGCGAGTCATTCCAGGTGGACACCCACGATGTCATCGTGCGCCACATGCGTTTCCGTCGTGGTGATACCAACGTGATGAACCGTGAGGACAGCTTCGGTGGCAACCCCGTAGGCAATATCATGATCGACCACTGTTCCTGTGAGTGGGGACTCGACGAGAATATCTCCTTCTACCGTCACATGTTCGATATGAACAATGGCAAGCCCAAGGAGAAGAAACCGACGGTGAACGTGACCATCCAGAACACCATTTCTGCGAAGGCCCTTGACACCTGGAACCACGCCTTCGGTTCGACCATCGGTGGCGAGAACACCACTTTTATGCGTAACCTCTGGGCGGACAATACCGGCCGTAACCCCAGCGTGGGATGGGCCGGCGTCTTCAACTACGTCAACAACGTGGTCTACAACTGGGTGCATCGCACTGCCGACGGCGGCGAGTATAAGTCGATGTTCAACTTCATCAACAACTACTACAAGCCCGGTCCTCTGACCCCGAAGGACACACCTATCGGTCATCGTATCACCAAGAGCGAGAGTCGCTCGGAAGGTCTCTTCCCCTTCAAGCAGTTCGGCCGTATCTACGCCAACGGCAATATCATGGAGGGTTACCCTGAGATTACAAAGAATAACTGGAACGGAGGTATACAAACCGCTGATAAAGATGGAGATATGGATGAGACAGAACTGACATTGATGCGCTCAGACGAACCCTTTGAGATGCCGTTTGTCACCATCATGGGTGCGGAGAAGGCCTTCGACTGGGTACTCTCGAATGCAGGCGCTACGGTACCCTGTCGCGACATCGTCGACCAGCGCATCTGCGAAGAGGTCCGTACGGGACAGGCTTACTACGTCAAGGACTACGAAAAGGAACTCGCCAAGATCGAGAAGAAGACGGGCGTGAAGCAGAATCCTTACGGTGACATGTGGGGTCTCCACGAGAAGTCACAGAACGAGCAGGGCTTCTTCAAGTACCGTCGTCTGCCTCAGGACTCTTACAAGCAGGGTGTCATTACCGATCCCCGTCAGATGGGTGGCTATCCCGAGTACAAGGCCTGGGAGCCCTATAAGGACAGCGACAACGACGGTATGCCCGATGCATGGGAGGTAGCCAACGGCTTGAACCCCAACGACGCCAGCGATGCCGTGAAGGACTGTAATGGCGACGGCTATACGAACATCGAGAAATATATCAATGCCATTCCCACCCGTTCGAAGGTCGACTGGCGTAATCTGAACAACAACTACGATACCCTTGCCGCGCAGGGGAAACTGATGTAACAAGGCATTATGACAACAAAAGAACTGACACTTTTAGCGGAGAAGAACCGCAAACGACTCGTCGAGGTCGTCTACAGGGCCAAGGCCGGCCACATTGGTGGTGACCTGTCGTGCCTGAACGTGATGACGGCCCTCTATTTCGACGTCATGAAAAACCTGAACCCCCAGGAGCCAAAGGCTGCTGACCGCGACCGTTTCGTGCTCTCGAAGGGACACTGTGTGGAGGCGCTCTACGTCACCCTCGAGGCCAAGGGATTCCTCAAGCCCGAGGTACTCGACACCCTCGGACAGTTTGGCAGCATCCTCAGCGGACACCCCACCATCGAGGTTTCCGGCATTGAGGTGAACAGCGGTGCCTTAGGTCACGGCCTAAGCATCGGTACGGGTATGGCCATCGCCGCCAAGATGGACAAGAAGGACTGGAAGACCTACGTGCTCATGGGCGACGGTGAACAAGGCGAGGGTTCGATCTACGAGGCAGCGATGGCAGCCGGTAAGTATCATCTCGACAACCTTGTGGCCATCATCGACCGCAACCACCTGCAGATCTCCGGCAATACGGAGGATGTGATGCCCATCGACAGCATCCGTGAGCGTTGGAGTGCCTTTGGCTGGGACGTCATCACCATGAACGGCGACGATATGGAGAGCATCCTTAACACCTTCCACGCTATCGACTACACCAACAAGAAGCCCCACCTTCTCATCTCTGAGACCACCAAGGGCAAGGGCGTAAGTTTCATGGAAGGCATCGCGAAGTGGCATCACGGTGTGCTCAACGAAGAACAGTGCATCGCTGCCGTGAAAGAAATTGAAGAAAGGATCAAAAGTTTAGAGAAATGATTGCATGTAGAAAACAATTTACCGACACGTTGCTGGAACTGGCACGTGAGGACAAAGATATCATTGCTGTAACCACCGATGCCCGAGGTTCTGTGACTTTAGGCGACTACGCCGTTGCACTGCCCGAGCAGTTCGTGGAGTGTGGCATTGCCGAACAGGATGCTGTGGGCATCTCAGCAGGATTGGCACATTCCGGCAAGAAGGTCTTTTGCTGTGGTCCCGCATGTTTCTATGTGGCCCGCAGCCTCGAACAGGTGAAGGTTGACCTCGCCTACTCTGAGAATCCCGTCACCATCCTGGGTGTCTCTGGTGGTGTGGCCTACGGTGCTCTGGGCGCTACCCATCATTCGCTGCACGACATCGCAGCCCTGCGTACCTTCCCAGGCATGACCGTTTGTCTGCCCTCAGATTGGCGTTTTACCAAGAAACTGGTGAAGTTCTTGGTTGATTTCAATAAGCCGTGCTACGTTCGTGTGGGTCGTGCTGCCGTGCCTGATGTTTACGAGAACGACGACTTCACCTTTGAGGTGGGCAAGGCCATTCAGATTCTCGATGGCAGCGATGTCACCATCGTGGCTACCGGCGAAACCGTTTACCACGCTTGGCAGGCCGGTCTCCAGCTGAAGGAACAAGGCATCTCTGCCCGCGTGCTCGACTGCTCATGGCTCAAACCATTCGACGAGGAGGCTATCCGCAAGGCTGCCCGTGAAACTGGACGTATCGTTACTGTCGAGGAGCACTCACAGTTTGGTGGTTTGGGTGCTATGGTTTGCGAGACCATCAGCGAAAATCCCGTTCCTGTTCGTATCATTGGTATTCCTGACGAGAACGTCGTTCATGGCACCAACGCCGAAATCTTCCATCACTATGGTATGGATGCAGAAGGAATCGTAAAGAGTACGCTTGATTTCATTCAATAAGTCTATGGTACAACGCATTATAGCTATCGACCAAAGTACATCCTCGACGAAAGCATTGCTGTTCGACGAGGAATGCCATTTGCTGGCGCGTACCAACGTAGACCACAAGCAGTATTATCCACAAACGGGTTGGGTAGAGCACGACACAGAGGAAATTTACAACAACATGATAGAGGCCATCCGCCAACTCATTGACCATTCACCATTGACCATTGACCATTGCTCCGCATCTGACAGCACAGCCAATAATGTTCAATGGTCAATGGTCAATGGTCAATGGAGCCTCGCCATAACCAATCAGCGCGAAACAGCTGTCGTTTGGAGCAAAGCCACTGGCAAGCCTATTGCAAATGCTGTCGTATGGCAAGATACTCGTGGTGCAGAACTGTGTCGTCAACTACGAGCTGACGGCAAAGCAGAAATAGTCATGCAGAAGAGCGGTCTGCTCATCGACCCCAACTTCTCCGCATCGGGTATAAAATGGTTGCTGGATAACGTCGAGGACGCACGTCAGCAAGCCATTAATGGCGATCTGCTGATGGGAACCATCGACACCTGGCTCATCTGGAAACTCACCGGTGGTAAGGTACACGCCACCGATTATACCAACGCCTCGCGTACCATGCTCTTTAATATCCACACCCTCGACTGGGACGACGACCTGCTCCGGCTCTTCGACATCCCGCGTTCGATGATGCCTGAGTTGAAGCCCTGCGATGCCGTCTATGGTGAGACCACTGTTGAGGGTCTCTTCGCCGAGCCCATCCTCATCGCCGGCGTCTTAGGCGACTCCCACGGTGCCTTGGTGGGTCAGATGTGCTTCACGCAGGGCTCTGGTAAAGTCACTTACGGCACAGGCTCGAGTGTGATGGTGAACATCGGCGAGGAGCCTAAGGCTGCTCCCGAGGGTCTCGTGACCTCCGTGGGCTTCTCGGCCTTCGGCAAGACCTACTACGGTTTCGAGGGTAACATCTACAGCACAGGTGCCACTCTGAAATGGATTGCCGATCAGTTGCAGTTGGTGGGTCATCCCTCGGAGATGGAAGCACTCGCCACGAGTGTGGCCGACAATGGCGGCGTCTATATCGTCCCTGCCTTCTCGGGCCTCGGGGCCCCTTGGTGGCAGAGCAGTGTCAAGGGAGCCGTCTTCGGACTCACCTTCGCCACCACGAAAGCACATTTCCTGCGTGCCGCCCTCGAGTCCATCGCCTATCAGATCCGTGATCTGGTCGATGTGATGGCCAAAGCCACTGGTGGCAGCCTGAAGGAGATCGCCGCCGACGGCGGTCCTACGAAGAACCATTTCCTCATGCAGTTCCAGGCCGACATGCTGCAGACGCCAGTCGTCTGTACCGAGGTCGACGATGCCTCAGCCCTGGGTGCCGTCATTATGAACGGCTTCGCCCGCGGTCTCTGGAAGTGCTTCGACGATGTTGTCGCCTTCCGCAAGGTCACGGAGACCTATTGTCCCCACCCCGCCGATCCCCGTCTGTATGAGGGTTGGCTGAATGCAATGCATCAACTTATAAATAATTAAAGATATGAAGAACGGAAAGACCTGTTTCGGCGTGATCATCGGAACCCGCGCCTATTTCAATTCAGAGCTCGCCAAGGATGTCCGCAAGCAGTTGCTCAAGACAATGGACGAGTTAGGTTACGAATACATCATCCTCCCTGAGGACGCCACCCCCACCGGTTCGTCGAGCATCGAGACCCGCGAGGACGGCCTCAAGGTCAGCAAGCAGTTCCGCGAGCACCGCGACGAGATCGACGGTATCGTGGTATCCCTGCCCAACTTCGGCTACGAGATCGGCATCATCAATGCCATCAGCGATGCCGACCTGAACGTGCCCGTGATGGTACAGGCCTGCGACGACGAGAACGACAAGGTCGACCTCGACTCCCGTCGTGATGCCTTCTGTGGCAAGATCTCCGTCTGCAACAACCTCTATCAGTACGGCATCCCGTTTACCGACACCACCCTGCACACCTACAGCATCTACAGTCCGCTGCTGGCTCAGGATCTGAAGAAGTTCGCTGCCATTTGTCGTGTAGTCAATGGCCTGCGCCACTGCCGTATCGGGCAGATCGGCACCCGTCCTTTGGGCTTCAACACCTGTCGCGCCAGCGAAAAGTTGCTCCAGCGCTCTGGTATCACCGTCGTTCCTGCCGACCTCTCCGAGATTCTCTTCGCTGCTGAAAAGATCAGCGACGACGACCCGAAGTTCCAGGAGATGTGCGGTCGCATCCAGAACTATGCCAAGGTACCTGAGGCCTATCGTGAGAAACTCAACCTCCAGGCGAAGTTCGGCGTGGCTGTCGAGAACTGGATTAAGGCCAACGATGTGCAGGCTGTCGCCATCCAGTGTTGGGACTCGCTCGAGCAGAACTACGGTTGTGCCGCCTGTGTCACGATGTCGATGCTCAGCGACAAGCTCATCCCCGCTGCCTGCGAGACCGACCTCGCCGGAGCCGTGTCGATGTATGCCCTCGCCCTCGCCTCAGAGAATGCTCCTGCCCTGCTCGACTGGAATAATAACTTCGCCGAAGACCGCAATAAATGCGTCTGCACCCACTGCGGCAACTTCCCCCGTCAGTTTGTAGGCAACGACGACCTGAAGCTCGGTCCTCTCGGCGTACTCGGACGTACCCTCGGTAAGATCAACACCTTCGGTGCGGTCTATGCGAAAGTGAGTGAAGGCCCCTTCACCTTCTTCCGCATCTCCACCGACGATCCCAAGGGCTGTATCAAGGCCTATCTCGGCAAGGGAGAGATCACCAACGATCCCTACGGCATGGACGGCTGCATCGCTGTGACGAAGGTCGACAACCTGCAGCAGCTGATGAAGTACATCTGCAAGAACGGCTTCGAGCACCATGTGGCCATGTGCCGCACCGATGTCGTCGACATCCTCAATGAGGCCATCGAGACCTACCTCGGCTGGAACCTTTACGTTCACGAATAAGGTTCTGGATATTCCCACATATTAAAGGAGCACCCCGTTTGGGATGCTCCTTTTTCTTTGAGTCACGGGACTGTCCCCATGAGCTTGGACTTCTTTCGTGTTGTCTCCAATTGTCATCTTGGACGATGAATTCACTACCATCTTCGTGACAACCCCATTCTCGAGCGTATAATCATACTTTCTCACAATGTTCGTTTCCATTGTTTTGTAAACTCGCTCTTCGCTCAGAAGAGTATCATCATCTGTTCTGCACTATTGCGCCGCAAAGATAATCAATAATCACAAGATAACAAAGAAAATTGAAGGAAAAAATCCTAAAAAACAAAAAAAATGAGAGATATTCTTTTGAATTTCAAAATTATTTCATAAATTTGCACCCAATATGAGGATAGTATCACATAGGCGATTAGTTGAGTTCTATAGTTCAGAAGGACATGGAGACGCTCAGGCTGCACTTGAACGATGGTATAACATCGCAGAAAAGGCAGAGTGGAAGAACCTATCGGATATAAAGGCAGACTTCCCCACAACAGACTACGTTGGGAATCAACATTATGTCTTTGACATAAGAGGCAACAAATATCGACTTGTTGTGGTCGTAAAGTTCACAATCGGGCATATCTTCATCCGATTTGTGGGTACTCATAGTGAATATGATAAGATAGATGTTTCAACGATATAATATAAGGAGGTACAGATATGGCAAAGATTACTAAGGAACAATACGAGTTCGCATTGGCACGAATAGAGGAACTGTTGCCGATGGTGGATGACAACACGCCTGCCAACGACCGTAATGCCGTGGAGTTGACAATGATGTCGGATGTTGTCATTGACTATGAGAAAGAACATTATCCCATAGGTAAACCTACCGTAGCCCAGTTGATACAGCTTTCCTTGGACGAGAAGAATATGAGCCAGAAGCAGTTGGCCACAGAGATTGGAGTCAGTCCTTCTAGAATCAGTGACTATGTTTCTGGCAGGGCTGAGCCTACGCTGAAAATAGCCCGTTTGCTTTGTTCCACCTTGGGAATAACGCCAGCAGCTATGCTTGGCTATTAATTTTTTTTCCTATAACAAAAGGGAAAGTATCACCGGGGCCAGGCCCCAGCGATAGGTTTTCACAAGGCTCCTGTCCCGTTGTGTCAGAGGTCGAATTCAAGACAACTGTACCACGTCGTCGCATTGCTCTGTGACGGTGGGACGATGTGTGATGAAGAGCATGGTCTTCGAGGGATGGGCGTCGAAGAGTCTACGGTAGAGTTCGCGCTCGGTGGGTTCATCGAGCGAGCTGCTGATTTCGTCGAGCAACAGAATGTCGCCATTGTGCAGCAGTCCTCGGGCGATGGCGATGCGCTGGGCCTGTCCCTCGCTGAGTCCGCTGCCTCGTTCGCCAAGTTCGGTATCAATACCCTCCGGCAAATCAAGCACAAAATCGGCGCAGGCGGTATGTAGCGCCTCTTGCAGTTCGTCGTCGGTGGCCTCGGGCCGCGCCAGCTGAAGGTTATAGCGGATGGTGCCGCTCATGAGGGTGTTGCCCTGTGGCACGAAACAGAGACTGCCGCTGACCTCCACCTTGCCATTCTGAGGTGTGATAAAGCCGAGGATGAGTCGGAAGAGCGTAGTCTTTCCGATGCCCGTTTCGCCCATGATGGCGGTCTTTGAACCAGCCTTGAACTCATGTGTGAAATGATTCAGTATCTCGCGGTCGCCCTTCGCATAGCGGAAGCTGACATCCGAGAATCGGATGGAGCAATCGGACTCACCGGAGTTCTTGGAGATTCCAGATTTTTCTGAGTTTTCGGAGTTCTCAGAAGACAGTTCCTCCAGTCGGTCGATGCTCGCCGTTGCATGGATCACCCCTGGCACCATATTCAGCAGTTGCAGAATGGGCCCTTGAATCATGCCTACCAATTGCAGGAACGATGTCATCACGCCAAAAGTGATGGTGCCATTGCGCAGGCCGATGCCGCCCCATGCGAACGCCATCAGATAGCCCAATCCGAAAGTGCAGCCCATAATGAGTCGTGTGACAACGGTAAACCGCATGCGGCGCATCACATTCCCGCGAAGCCGTTGCTGCATCGAGTCGAGTCTCTCTGTCACCCATTGCTCCGAACCCAGCGACCGCAGCACGGCATTATGCTCCATACCCTCCTGCACCTGCATCTGGATGCGGCTTTCGTCCTGTCGGATGTCGAGCGTCATCTGCCGCAACCGACGGGCAATCAGTTTGCCGAAGACGATAGCCAACGGCGTGAGCAACAATAATGCCCATGCCAGCCGCGCATCAAACCACCGCATCAACAGGAATGCCCCACAGAGTTGTATCATCGTGATCACCATCTGGGGCAGCGTGTCGGTACAGACATTACTGACCTGTTCGATATCCTTCGCCAGTCGTGAGGTGATGTCGCCGGAGTGCAGTTCCTGTTCAGTATAGAGTTGCCTACGGAACAGACTGCTGAAGATACGCAGGCGCAGGGCATTCGTCTGACGGATGCTCGCCGAGGTGGTCAGCCAATAACCCACCTGCCTCAAAAGCACGCCTCCTACGACCGTCAGCACGAGCCAGCAGACCATCTTCAGCACATCGTCGGCCGACCCCGTGTGTATCGTCTCGTCGATGAACCGTCGACTGAGCCACACCATCATCAGACCGAGCACCACCTGCCCGATACCCGTCACTATGCGCACCGCCGTATTCCAGCGGATACCCATGGAGTTATGCCACAACCACGATACGTATTTCATTTTTACAACGGACAATAATTTCTTACTCATCTCGGAACGTCTCTTAACAATAGTGTCCTGTACCTGATCCGCAGGGGTATCAACTTGATCTGTGACTTCCAGAAGTTCAACTCCATCCACAACGCTTCCCTGAAATCGAAGCGCATCAGCCGCAGATGGCGCAGCCGACCTTCTAACATTCCCCTCAATAGCCCTTGCTGTTGTCGCTCGGCATAATGTCCAAAATTGCCGCCTGCCATGATTTTCCGTAACATCCACTCGCCTCGAGAGCGGTCTGGCTTACAGAGCAGCAGGACCTTGTCTATATGCAACATCTCGGCGAGCACCCACATCAGAGCCCCTGCCGTATGGTGAAGTCCAAGTCGCTTTAGCTCGGCCTCCACCGTCCGCAGATCTTCCAATGTTGAGTTCTTGAGCAACCAGTAGTAGTCGCACACCTGTCGGAGCCCGATACCGCCGCCCAATATATGCTGCTGTATATGAGACAATTGCATCATTAGCGCGAATCGTATCGACGGTACATTGAAACCTTCTTCTACCTGCTCTGTAGATGGTATCTCCTGTTCTAACCACTGCTGTAACCGACGGTTCGTTATCGGGTTATGGTTGCCTGATGCCGGGCGGAAGTGCACCTCTACCACCACACCTTTCTCATTTGCAGGCAAATCCACATGGTGGTACGATGCTGTCACCCTGGCCAATATCGTTGAGTTGGCCTTACGGTCTGTCAACTTCATCTTGTTGAGCAATTCCTGCACGCTCTCTCGTCCGCCCTCTACCCAGATGTCGATATCGCCGACTTGTCTCGACAGTTTGTCGGGATAGAGCCGCGCATTAGCCTGGCCTTTCAGGATGGCCGTCTTTCGCCCTTGTTCTGAGAACAGCTGTGTCAGCCGTGCAGCCTCCTGATTCAGCAGTTCGTTCAGGCCTCGGATCGTCTCTGCCTCGGCCATCCACTTAACCAACAACTCCATAGGCGGCATTTGATCCTTAGAAAGATGTGAGAATGCCGTATAGCATACCCCCATTACCGACTGCTGGCCTGCTATTTTAAAGAGCTTAGACCATTCCTGAGCCGACGGCACGGGCTCAAACGGCTCGCCCGTCATCGCCGTGCGCAAGAGCGCGAGGAATAATTGGTAGTTATGCTCCATCGTTCATGATAGTGCTTTATTCAGTTACACCGACTTGCTGCCACTCATTGATGATATCGGCCACGTCGGCTTTGGCCTCGTCGGGCGTGACATCATATTCCTCGCAAAGTCTTTCAGCCAGAGCCTCAATGGTGAAGTCGCCCATCTCCTGAGCCTGTTTCCAGAGCCATGCAGCCGTCTCGTTCAGTGCCAACATCTTTCCGAAGTTGATGGCACCGAGGCCCTCACCGATTATCACACGTTCGCCGCACACCTCGCGCAGCACAAATCCTTTCTTGATTCTCATATTACCTTTTTACCATTTTACCTTCTTATATATTGCTAATAAATATCTTCTCATGGGACGCAGCCAGAACCACATCTTTGCAGCCAGCTTCCGCAACCTGTTATTTATATCATGTGTTCGTTCCTTTGCATCTACCACATGCGTCACCCGGGCCTTGATGTCACTTAGCAGGCAATGCTCCGTACCCATGAGATTACCGTCGCCCATCAGCGTCACACAGTCGTCATCGATTTGAATGATGCGATGCACCACGTAGCGGCGATTCTCCACCCACGCCAGCACCACATCGCCGACATCTATTAATCCCGGTCGTTGCAGGATGACGCTCTCCTTTCCACCGATGATGAACGGCAGCATGCTCTGCCCGTCGACCGGCAGCGTCACACTCACCCCTTCTCTCACCAGCCTTATCGCCTCCTCTATAATATAGTCACTTTTCACTTGTGCGCAGCACAATCTTGCCGCCTCTTCATCCGGCAGACATTCCAGATGCCACACCGCCACATTCGATGCTAATGCGTTCTCCGTCTGGTGCAGACCGTCGGCAATCCGTTCGTCCCAGCGCTTGCCGCTGATGCTCGCCATGAGGGCGGTATAAGCTTGCAGTCCACCGAGACGTTCTATCTTGTTATAAGGTGCCTGACTCAGCACCACGATACCTCCCAGGGGATAGCTCACATTGCGATAGCAGGGCGTCTTACCGCTCCACGGCGAGCCATACACCACGGCGGTTTTCCGCTCTATCCTCACCACGGGATTGTCGTCATTCACCAGTTCCGACCCTTCGATATACTTAAGCCACAATCTCGCGTGCGTGCTTTTGCCCGTGCCGCTGGGCCCGAGAAAGAGATATGCCCGCCCCTGATGGCTCACCACGGCGGCATGGAAGAGCGCCGTCTGCTGGTCGGCCGTAGCCAGGGCGAAGAGCACCATCAGGGCATTGTCGATAGCCATCTTCGTGTGCTTGCCGGTGGTGATGAGCCGTCCCTTGCTGTAGTCGGCAGCGCAGACCAGCCAACCGGCGGTTTCCTCCCACCAGCGGTATTCGAAAACGGGCTCACCATCAGCGGTCCTGCCACAGATGATGGTCTGTCCCTCTTCCTCCTGCCGCAGCTCCTCGGTGTAACAGGGGGACGGTTCTTGCGTCCCTTCGGTAGCAAGCGGGCAAAGCCCGAGCGCTTTTGTTATATCGAGCGATGTCAATGTAACAAAAAAACCGTCCCCCTGTATTGCAAACGGCTCATAGTTCGTCATCAGCTTAAAGACCTCTGCCTCTCCGCTGACGCCGATCATATGCCCTGCCACCTTATAATATCTCGTTTCCATCATTTACGGCCACAAAGATACAAAATAAATCGGAAAGTCGTATCGTTTTCGAAAAAAATATGCAGCACCTATCACCGGGGCCAGGCCCCAGCGATAGGTGAACGAAAAAACGGAAGCCGATTTGACTTCCGTTTTCTGTTTTCTTCTTTCTCACAAAGGGGACCGTCCCTTTTGTGATATTATCCCTTTTGTGTTACGTTTGACAGTTTAGAATGCGACGGCTGAACGAATATAGCGGTTGAACTCAGGATGGGCGGTAAAAACGATGGAATTTTTGAAGTCGAAGACATACGAAAAGCCGATACTCTCCTCCGTAGATGAATAATAACTTTTGTCCTCCTTCAAGCCTGCGTTAGTCTTCAAGTTAGAATAGCTGCCCGCAGTGGTGATCATCTTATCCCACTGACCTGCACTCGGCAGGAACCAGTCGCTGGTACCCGTGGGGTGGGCAGTACCCTTGTTGTTTCTGGCTCTTATGGCTGCAGTGTGGCTATGAGAAGGATGATTTATAAGCTCATCGGTATTGGCAATGCCAGCCATGTCTGTCTTCGCGAGAGTATAGTTCGCATACCGTGTGGTCATACAGTTACCGACTACCTGATTACACCAGTATTCTCCAGGGTCGTAGTGGGCATCATAAATCGCCAGGGCCAGGCCGTGATTGAAAGTGGTGCTGGTTTCTGCATCATTGCCCACATAGGTTATCTTGGCCACGGCGCCAGCTGTACCAGCGGCATAGAATTTTCCGTCAGAAAGAATCACGTCACCGATGGTAGCCATCTTCAAGGTCTGTTGGTAGTACTTTCCGGCTGTGGTGGCGCTGCTTAACGTTGCCTTGGCGATGTAGGGGTTGCCGCCGCCGTTGCAGTTAA